>Ga0256405_10012207_pt1 | contig 10713 bp, 10 predicted proteins | sample RumenRJG_02DNA_FD_189096 | JGI IMG/M metagenome (GOLD analysis project Ga0256405, IMG submission 189096) | Bovine rumen microbial communities from Lethbridge, Alberta, Canada - RJG_02 | ecosystem: Host-associated > Mammals > Digestive system > Stomach > Rumen | place: Canada: Alberta... | reverse complement strand
TGACAGAACCAGAGGCAGTCCAGCACGATGGCGTCGAACCAGTTCACGACATTCCAGAGGGCATAGGCCGTAAGGAACCCGCCCCAGAAGGTCGTGCAGCCGTTAACGTAACGCACGAGCAGGCCAAGCAGCACGCCGAAAACGACCAAGGCGGTGATTTTCTTCGCGTAGAAGACCGGCCCGCCGGGACGGTTGCTGTCATCGACGAGGCCCAGTTGCCGGCAACGTTCGATGATCGCCGGGGGATAGTTGAAGACCGTCTTCACCGGGTCCCTGGACATCAGGAAGACCAGCAGGGAGAAAAGGGCGCAGGCGGCGAGGGATTCAAAAAGGAAAGTCATGGCTAAGGCTGTTTAGGTCCCCAGACGAAAAGGCCTTCTGCCTGGGCGCACTGACGCACCAGCTCCAGCAGCTCTTCGTCCGGATTGAACAGGGTCATGTAGTGGTCGTCACCGCTGAAGGTCACGAGCGCATCGTCGGATCCGATGAGGATGGAAAGAGGGGAGTGGGAGGCGGCGCTCTCTTCGAAACGGCGCGCAAGGTCCCCGGGGAATTCGTTCAGGATCCAGGTCTCCCCGTCCGTGCTCACCTGCAGTTCATAATAGCAGTTCAGCCTGATGAGGATCCGGGCGAACTTCCAGCTGATCTCATCAAGCCAGGACAGGAAATACCGCTCCGCCTTGAAGTACTGGCCGGCGGATCCGGCCGGGACTTGCTTCGGCAGGACATCAATGAGCCAGTAGGGCTTCGACAGAAGGGACTCTATGAAATCTGTATCTTTCATTGTATTATCCCATCCGTGCTTCATTCAAGGGATGCTCCCAGTCAACTACCGCATCGTGCTCTGCTGCAATGGCATCGATCTCGCTCCGGAGGGACTCCAGGAAGGCGGCTTCACGTTTTTTGGAACGGCGGCCGGGGGCGTTGTAGATTTCCTTTTCGAAGTAGGCGTCGTATGACACCCCGAAATCCTCCTCATTCCGGTGAGGGAAGAAGGAAACAGCGGCCTTGTATGAAATCATCCCGGCTTCCGAGTCGGAAATCAGCAGGACCAGGGCGCCCCGGCGCTCCATGCCGGAGAAGCAGGCCTGAGCCGGGAAGTATTGTGAATAAACGTTGATGACCATGGCAGAAGATGTTACAGAAATTCTTCAAGGAACTCGGAAGCGTCGGCGACACAGTCCGGACAGTCGCGAAGCGGCTTGCCGGTACCGATGCCCTTGAGTAGCTTGCACTGCGTGGCTCCGTTCCTCTGCTGGAACTTCTCCATGATCTGCTTCATCCTGGAGCGGGAGAGGTTGCGGTCCTTGGTCAGCAGGCCAACGATCATCCCTGCGCCGACGATTGCGCCGCAGGTGCCTTCCATGTTACCCATGCCGGTCCCGTACGCTCCGGCGATGTCCAGGGCGGTCTGCTCGGGAAGGCCCACTAGGTCGCAATAGGTGCAGACGACAGACTGGGCACAGTTATGTGAGTTGCAGCGCTTCTTCTCAGCTGCAAGGTGCTTTCTGGTACTTTCTAAAAGAACTTTACTCATTGTCAAATAATTCAATTAGCTTGTCGAGTTCAATAAGAATCGTTTCTTTTGTTGAATCGATGGGAACATCCTTTTCCGCATACCACCATTCTCCTATACCTGTCCAGTAAGATGAATCTACTTCCGGAAGGTCGGAATTATCATTTGAGATATCTGTTCCAGGTAACTTACGGATCCCGACCTCAAGGTGGTCTTGATCGTTACATCCCCATGTAAAGGAAACAAAGTATTTCCCTTTTTGTCGAACGCCTACGCTTATCCATTCACGCGTCCAATCCGCATCCCTCATGATAGGGTAATCACGCCAGAGTGAACCACCTCTCGCAACGAAAACTATCTCTGAACTGCTTAGTGTCGATGCTAAATTTTCTATCATCAGCTTGCGACGGATTTGACGGTCTGTCAAGCATGTCTCCTGAATGATGGATGAGAAAAGTTCATAACATTTTCCATAGATATCGAAGGTACGTTTCAATGACAATTGAGCAAAGCTGAAGCTCTCTTGAGGATTATCGGGCAAAGATTTCCCCGCTTGTGACACATCGATGAATTCCGGATAGAAAAGTAGTTCCGACGCATTGTTTTCGTAAATCGAATACGCATCTCGATCACCTTTTGAGCGGTTGTCCTCGAATGGTATAGCGGCAATATTCCCTATACGGCTGACCCAGTGATTACAGAAGTCCCGATATTCTCCACGTCGGCGCCCACGTTCTGTTATCCAGTTTCTTGGAATGATATGGTCGTAATCCCACGGGCGATTATGTTCTTCCCACATATCTTCTCTAGCCGGATCGTATAGGCGGAATCGAGTGTTTATAAAGATGCGCTGTGCATAAAGAAGCATCTCCTGAGCCGTCGGATTGTTGTCCCAAGTTGACATTCTGGAATAGAAATCACACCAGGGTGCGTAGTCGTTGCCGATCCAAGGGGTCCATTTCGGATCCTGGATAACACGAATAAACTGGAGCATTTCTGCAGGAGAGTAGATGGGTAGGATGTAATTCCGGCTGAAACACTCGGATAAACCCATGCGTAGGGAGCACGAATCGCAACTCTCATTGATATAGGTAAAGAGCGTTCCTGCTGCATTCTTTTTGTCTTGACTGAACCAGTGGAGAATCAAGGCCATGGCCCGAACTTCTGCCGGATTGATCTCTTTTCCTCCATTAATATCCATGTCTGCCAAGTACATCAGAAGAAGAAATACGTCCGGGGAATTACGAGCAATGGATGTGCGAATGAAAGCCGGCATCGCATTCACATCCGGATGGGAATCCGGATCAAAGACCTTAAGCCACGTATCGATCCTGGACATGATCTCCTCAAGACGATCATAGATGAGGTCTATCTCTGCTTTTGCTCTGGGATTATTTGCAAGGGAGCGGATCTGTCGGACGGAAAGGGGATTCCTGAGCCCCTTGTTGACATCCATTTGGGTTAATGCAAGGCGGAAGGCCAGCATGACAAGTTTGGACGGCGACATGTATCGCTGGGCAATCAGGTCGTTCCTTTCTTTGATCTTTCCCCAATAGGCCTTTATGGCAGAATAATTCAAGTCGTCTTGAGAGATTCTGGTCCCGCCTGTGTTCAGCCTGTTGAACAGGACTTCCATGGGGGTAGCTTCGTCTGTTGCTTCTTTTCCTTCGGACTCCCGTTCTACGACAGTTCTAGGCAAGACATCGCACTGAATCGTATAACTTCCAAGTTCTTTGAAAACGGGATAAAACTTTTCCCTTATCAAAAGGAGATCGTCTTCGTTAAGGTCCGTGTAGGGGAGTCCACCCCTCTCTGCACTTTTGGCGTGGATGTATTCAGCAAAAGAATACTCATCGTCCAAGGGGGCAAGTAAAAAGAAATGAAGAGGAACTGGTTTTCCCGCTTCGACTGGCCATGTTTCACCCAGCCAGAAATGGTTCTTGTATATATTCAACGACGGCATCCCAAATTCTACAAGAGCGTCCCTTCGTTCTTTCGAAGTCAGAGGAGAACAATCGTCATTATTCTTGAATCCCCAAGGATGCGCCTTAGTAGTGGACTTGACCCAGAATACACGGGTGCTATTCTTGATCTCGCCGGGATGGATGTCAAGCCAAAGCATGACACCATTATCCATGGAGTCATCAAATCCTCTGGCAATTGCGTTGTATCGTTGCTGGCCGTCCATTAGGAAGAATGTACCATCAGCGGCATCAGAAAGTATGAATGAACCAACTGGAAAGCCTCTTAGCATTGAATCCCATAGAAGTTCCATTTGCCTGGGCTTCCAAACAAGTCCACGCTGAAGATCGGGAATCTTTACTTCGGACGTCGTGATATCCGCCCATTGGGCAATCTCTTTCAGAGTGTATTTTCGCTCGCGATTGTTGATCTTCTTTTCTGACATGGTTTTACTTTTTCTTTGTTCACAGGTACAAAGGACAGTATTTTGACTGCCAAAAATAGGCAGATTCGGCGTGCTTTTTAACTACTCCATATAATTGGGCTCATTGACAAGGCAATCTACCCATTTTTCTTTCGGAGGAAGACTCTCGCCGCATTGTATGCGATCGTCATAGTCTTGAGAAAAATAATCCCGCATCGAAACGAATTCAAGATGATATGTCCAACCGTCACACTGTCCGTCACCTGAACTGCCGGGAAGGAATTCCTCGTCCGGGACAATGATGATCATCTTTCCGGTGCGCTGGGAGCGCTTCAAGGCCTTGAACATCTTCTGCTTATTGATGGGCTTGTCATATCCCCAATTCAACGTGGACTGATAGAGCTCGTTGAAATAACGCTCATAAGGCTCCGGAATTGAGTCTGTTGGAATATCCTGTATCCACTGGAAATAATCCTCGCCAGTTTTGAAATAGGGAATACGGATCTTCCATGCAGGGCTCTTCGCACCTCTGGGAATGAAATAGAAGGGACAATGATAGGGTAGGCCGATTATGCAATCTCTATACTCTCCGGGATCGAAGACAAAGCGGCGCTCCTTGTTCACCAGTTTCGTAAGAGCCGTATCAATATCCCACAGATCTTCTCCTTTTCCTATCACAAAACCGTCTGGGCATGCCTTCATCAGAGCTTCAGACGTGCTGATTTGCTCTCCGACGCAATTCTCTTTCAAGTAGTCGTAGACTTTCTGAGCGATTGATAGGGTTAGTTCTGATGCCATATCTAAATCAAGTTTCGGTGAATAAGTTCCCAAAAACACCTTGCAGTCGCTTTAACATCCGCCAAAGCATCATGTGCTCCGGAGAAATCCTTTCCAAAGAGGAATTGATGTAGCTCTGTCAGTTTTGGCCACTTGTAATTACTATAGGGAGAGACATCATCTGGGAAAGGGAGTTTACACAAATCCGTTGTTCCTACCATGGTGCAGAAAGCACTCTTGTACATAATATCGCAGGCGAGTCCGGAACGGGCCATCTCAGCCGCAACCACATTGGCGTCAAAGACGATGTGGTGGGCGACGATCAAGTTGGCTTTGTTAAGAACGTTGCGGAACTTGGTCATCACCAGCCAGATATATTCCTGGAAAAGGGCGTAGGCTTTCATTGTTGTAGCGGGATGGTTACGCAAATATACTCAAATTAAGGGGAATGGAGGCTATGGGATATGAAAAAGCCGGAACTGAGTCCGGCTGTATGGGCTATTTCTTGTCCTTGTCGTAGTATTCTTCGGAGAACTTCTTGCGCATCTTCTTGCGCTCACCGGCGGTCATTCCGGGAGCGGCGGCACATGCACTGGCCATCTTGTCATAGAACCGGCCTTGGGCTGCGTTTTCGTTCTCGAACATCTCTTTCGTTCCCTCCGCTGTCTGCTCCCAGACGACAGTGTTGGTGATGGAGATGGTAGTGGCCACCTTCACGACATCTTCGCCAGCACCGATGAAAGAGAACATCCAGCCATCTTCCTTGCAGTCGTCGATGAGCTTCTTGATGGCGGGTCCGGTCCATTCCTTCGAAGAGTTCTCATATCCGTCGGTGATGATGGTAACGAGGACGGCCGCATCCTCGATGTCCTTGATGTCGGCCTTGAGTTTCTTAACGGTCTTTCCGATGGCATCGAAAAGGGGAGTGCAGCAGCAGGGCTCGTACTTGTCCTTGGTGAGCTTGTCCGCGTCTTTGATGGGAGTTTTGTCATAGATCATGTCAATTCCACAGTCGCAGAAGGCGGCCAGCGATACGAAATGATCCTGGGTGTCCATGTGCTTCAGTTGAGCGGCGCTGATGGCGCCGAGCGTCTCGTTGTATCCGTCGATAGCTTCCTTGCGGATGGATTCCATTGATCCGGACTTGTCGAGGATGACGAGGTTGAATACCTGGGTCTTTGCGGGGGTGTTGTTCTGTTCCATAATGCAGTGTGTTTTGAATTCCAATGCAAAGTTATCGGCCAGTTGTCCCTAAATGTGGTACAGGAATAGGAATTCTTTATTTTAGTCAAACAAAAAGCCCCGGCCGTTATGGTGGTCGAGGCGGTTGGCGTTTGTTTAACTGGATTCAAAGCACACCAAATTCTCTTTGGAACGGCTTCAGATTCCCTTCCGGGTTATGGCGCAGTCCCGTGCGATATCCATCCAGAATCGCGAAATCAATGAGTCGGAACGTATCCTTGAACTCGTCCTCTTCAATGACCTGGTGGAAGAGTTTCGCGATGTGTGCCGGTGGATTGGCGAAAGCGCCGCAGCCCATGGCGGATAGGACTAGGGAATCATGGAAATTGGCCATGCCGATCCGCAGGATGGTTCTCATTTTGTCCAGGGTGATCGCTGTCTCTTCAGGAAACATCAGCCCATCTGCCCCGATACGTGGACCGCTCAGCGCCGCCACGGAAATCACCGGAATGTTATACGGAGTGTCCTCCAGCAAGGATCCTTCGGATTCCGGACCACGGAAGAATGTAACGATACCGCTATATATTCCGCCAAAACGCTCGTCCATCGGGTACTGGTCTGCTTGCTCGGTCATACCCAGATCGGGATACTGGCGGATTCTTGAAGAAGAGAAGGGATAGAGAGATAGGATGAGGTTGCTGCGACGGCAGAGGTTCTCTTCCTGGGCTCCGGAGCCATACTCGACGAGGCCGCCAGGAGTATACAGGTCGGCCAGGTTCAGCATGGCGGGATTATACCCTTCGTCGATGAGTCTCTTTGCAGCAAGGACGCAGTCATCGTTTTCGACTCGGATTTCAGTCTGGATTGAAGCGATTGGATCAATGAGAGTGTGCGCTGGCTCGCTGTACATGGTAGCATTGGCGATGATCTCATCAGCAGAAGGAAGGTCAATCTTCTTCCCGGATTTCGATATGTACCACCCTTGGTGGAGGATGGCCAGCGTAGAGTTGAATATTTCGATTCTGCTCGCGTGTTTGTCTTTCATTGCTGTGTGATTTGCTGCAAAGATAGGGGAGGAGTGTCCCATTTCGCGGGACAATCTCTAAAAAGATAAGGGTTCTAACGACAATATCTCTTTCCCATTCTTTCTGGCGTAATCGATCTCGGAACGGGTACTGGAGCCGACATAGCCACCGACATTAATGACATAGATCGCATCGGCCATGTCGATCTTGCGCTTATGCATGTCGTCCAGCATTTCCTTTGTCCCTTCAGTCCATACCTCATCATCTCCGGAATGGCCGAAGAGACCGACACTGATGACTATGTTGCCTTCCAGCGTAAGCCGCTTCTGAACTTCAAGGAATTGATCCTTGAAACGCGTGCTGCCACAGAGGGTTATGACTTTATAATTGCCAACCATACTTTACTGCACCACTTCAACAAATGCATCCAATTGCTTCTTGATCCCCTCGAATTCAAGGTTAAGATCCAGTGTCCGCACCAGAATCCGGTTGGGACCAAAATGAGCGTCAAGGTCTGGGGCGATGGACTCCTGAGTACGGGCGTAAAGGAGCATGCCGGAGACGTAACCAGTGTTGTCCCTGTCCATATTCTTGACGTACGTGAAGATCTGATAAAGGTTTCCGGAGTGGATCGTCTGCTTATCGAACTGTTCCTGCATCATCTTTCCATAATACTTGGTGTCAATGATAAGGGTTTGATCTCCTTTCCTCAGCGTGATGTCAGTCTTCATCGAGGGAAGGAAATCGATGATCGCAACCTCTGGATCCGTGATATCCCATTGGATATGATCCGGTGATGCAGACAGTTCCTTGTGATGAACTCGATAATACTCCAGCACAAACTTCTCAAATAACCGGTTCATGTGCTCATCTGAGAACGTGGCCATCTTATAAGATCCGGATTCCGTTGTCATCAACATCCCGTCCAGGATGAAGTAGCAGATGTTCATCAACATCCGATATGTCTGGTTATTGCGCTGGAACCGCAGCATATTCCAGTAGATGTTGAAAGGATCAATCGTAGAAACGCCATCGAAGAAGGGGAGTATCGATTTGAGTTGATTCTTTCTCCTTGAGGATACGGTCCGCTCCCTTAGAAGAAGCCCGGCTGTTGTTTTAAGAATCTGATTCAGGGTGTTATCCTCGGACAGTTCATCGAACTCACAAGAAAGGACCTGTTTATGGCGGACACGGTTCTTGATGGTCTCGACCATATCGAGCTTCCCTCGTAGCATGGTCAAGGTATCGTGCCGCTCTATGTACTCCCGATACAGACCCTGTTTCAATTGATATGAGATACCCTTGTAGAGGATTTCGGCAAACAGATCCTGGATATACTCGAAGTCCTCCTTCGAGATCTCATCATAGTTGTTCTTCCTAAGCTCTTGGAAAGCATAGGAGAGCATGTAATAGATGTTCCGGATCAGTATGCCCTTGTCGTTAATCATTGAAGATGGAGTTGAGCTCGGTTTCCCACTTCTTCACTTCACTACGATTGTCGAACCAGTATTCCTGGAGCATCGGAATGATGTCGTAGTTGATGACCTGGTGCAGCCAAGCATCATCCACGCTCTTCTGCCCGCAGAAATAGCTGTGCCCCAGTTCGAAGCCGGAGCCCAACGACTCGTCCTTAGCGATGGCCCTGTTGAGATCCTCAATCTTCTCAATGAGGCGGTCGAAGCGCTCATTTGCCATTGCAGCCTGGTATTTCTTGAAACCTTCAGACTGGAATCCGGGACGCATCTCATAGAAACTGAACCGGCGGCGTAGTGCATAGTCAATCATGGCCAAAGAACGGTCTGCCGTATTCATCATGCCGATGATGTAGACATTCTTCGGGACAAAGAACTTCTCATCCTTGTAGGCGAGTGTAAGTTTCTCGCCGCGGTAGTCCTTCTCGATGAGCATTAGGAGTTCACCGAAAATCTTGGACAGGTTGCCTCGGTTAATCTCGTCAATGATGAAGAAATACGGCTTGTCAGGATTGTTGGCGGCGTTGATGCAGAACTTGTAGAAGATGCCTCTCTGGAGCTCGAAATCACTTCCCGACGGCTTGTAACCAAGGATGAAGTCCTCGTAGGAATAGTTCTGGTGGAACTGAATCAGGCTTACGCGGGACTCGTCTTTCTCACCCATCAGTTCGTAGGCCAGGCGACGGGCGCAGAAGGTCTTACCTACACCGGGGGCTCCCTGAAGGATGATATTCTTCTTGTTCCTCAGCAGGTTCTCAAGGTTCGTAAGGTCATCCTTGGACATATAGACTTCCTCAAGAAAATCCTCTCGGGAATACTTCTCGTAGGAAGTAATATGGCTTGCGCTTTTGTTAGACTCGCGGATGATATCCATAAGGACTCCGTATTCGTCATTGGTCAACTTGAAGAAACTGCCGTTGGGATTTTGCAGGAACTCCATATTCTTCAGATCGGCATTCTCCTTCACGGTGGCGTAGGGGATCGGGGTCATCAGGGATTCCACCTTCTCGAACCAGATCCGCTGCCCGTCATTCTCTTTTGACACGATGGCGAGTGCCGTGATCTGCTTGGTAGGATTAGCCTCATAGCAGATGACCTTGTCTCCAGCCTTTGCATCCGTAAAATTGTGGAAGACACGGCGCTTGTTCCCGTTATCGTTATAGAGCGTGTAATCTTGTTCGTCGCCAACGGGCCAGTCCGTCATGCTCCAGACAGAAGGATTGGCGCACAGCCACCAATACCTGCAATCCTCTTCTGGGACCACACCGCCGGTTACAAGGATAGTGAGGCGCTTGACATAATCATTGTACTGCGTGATTTCAGTCAGCGTCTTCATGGCTTGGAACTGTTGAGTCTCCCAGTTTCCGATTTCCGTCCAGCGGACCTTACGTAGGCTGCGGTATTCGTCCCTCTTCTCGTCATAATAATACTCTGACTCGACCACACCACGGCCGACTATCGTCGTGCGACCTCGTTTCGCAAAGACGATATCACCCACCTGAATCTCATTAGCGAATTCCCAAGTCGCAAGACTGGCGTTCATGTATGAACCGTCCAGACCGTACTCCTGACGCATCTGCTCCCTCATATTCTCCCGGCTCTCATATTCCTGAAGATTGCCGAGTTCATCCCAGCCCAAGCACATAACACCTTCAGAAGTGCAATCGTTCCATTTGCGGGCATTCTCACCGGGGGAGTACATCCAGTACTTAACGTCCTTCTGTGCAACTGGCTTGGCTGGTGCTTTTTCTTCCCAATACCTGCTCACGAAGAAGTCAAAATCCACCACGACACAGTTCAAGTTCTCATCTTTGTAGCAGTCTGAAGTCAAGACAGCATTGAGCATCGGTCGAATCTCAGGATCCTTCTGGATCTCCGCGCGCAAGAGGTCAAAAAACTCAATGGCCTGCTTGAATCCAGCGGCGTCAGCACCTTTACGGACCACATAGCTGGAATCCAGTGCCCGTGTAGTAGCCCGGATCTCGGAATACTTGTATATGTAATACTTGTCCGGATACCTGGCCCACAGATAGGTACTGATGGCATTGAAATCCTGATAATGCATCTTGTCCGGCCAGTACTGCTCCCGAATGCGGTCTGACTCTGCCCGGAACTTGTTTACCCTCACCTCAAGCGGTTTGGACTCATCGAACAGGTCACGAAACATCTCCCGCACCGTCTCAGGCTCGGATTCATACATGCCCTTGACCATACCACGCGGGAAATGGTTCATTGAGGTAAGCAGATTATCGAAAGTAGCCGTCGCCTCCCAAAACATGGCAAGGAAATCCGGGGCATCGATGTCCCAGTGATCCTGGAAATGCTTAACGGCTTTCCACTTATAAATCTCGTCTG
>Ga0256405_10012206_pt1 | contig 10714 bp, 11 predicted proteins | sample RumenRJG_02DNA_FD_189096 | JGI IMG/M metagenome (GOLD analysis project Ga0256405, IMG submission 189096) | Bovine rumen microbial communities from Lethbridge, Alberta, Canada - RJG_02 | ecosystem: Host-associated > Mammals > Digestive system > Stomach > Rumen | place: Canada: Alberta... | reverse complement strand
GTGCCCTGAAAAAGAAGACTGATGATATATCGCTCAGAAAAGCAAATCATCAGAAGCCTTGAAAAACTTAAAAAAGAAGGAGATGTCCTTCAAAGATGTGAAATACCATCTTTTGAGACATCTCCTTCTTTTGATTCTGATTCAGTAGGTGAACATGCGTATCAGCTGTATGATCTCTGATACTATGTCCACGATGACCCCAATGCCGAAGATGCCTGCAGTGAACAGGTAGAGTATGCCCATTCCGATCCTTTTGTCCATGAACTTATGGGCACCGAGGAGCCCGAAGAGGCAGGTGATCACCAGCTTTATAATGAGCCAGCTCTTCTGATCGGCGGTGGGGGCGCCCTGTGAAGGGTCCCAGTTGTTGGAACGCCTGTAACTGTTATTTTTGTAGTCGTAGGTTCTTCTGTTATCGTAGCTTTGGTCTTCGCGGCGCTGGTCATAGGCTTCCCGGTTTCTTCTGGCAGCCTCCTCCTTCTGAGCACGGATCCTTCCTCTTTCAAATTCATATCCCGCCTGCTTGGCGTTATCGAACTTGATGTGGCTGGCCTCATCGTCCAGGGTGAAGACTGAGTCGCAGTATTCACATTTGATGCGGGTGCTCCCCTCAGGGACCATCATGGTAGCTCCGCAGTTTTGGCATTTGACTTGTACCAGTTTCATATCGATACCTCTGATCCTACAATGGCTTTTTGATATTATAGCAGATTACCAAAAGCTATGTATAGTAGTTTTATTGACTAAGCTTTCGTAGATAATGGCGCAAAATATGTTTGACATATACCCTTAAGGGGTATATTATAACTGCAGAATAGATACCCTACAGGGGTATGTCGATAGGATTTTTTGCGACAGGAGACCCATAATGAGTGAAAAAGATAAATGCTGCTGTCACCGTAAAAAGGTGAGAGACGACAAGGAATACAAGGATCTGATGAACAGGCTCAAGCGCATAGAGGGCCAGGTAAGAGGTATCCAGCGGATGCTGGAGGAGAACGCATATTGTCCGGAGATAATGGTACAGGTCTCCGCGGTCAATAACGCTCTCAACAGTTTCAACAAGGTGCTCCTTGCAGAGCATATCAGGACCTGCGTGGTGGATGACATCAAGGCAGGCAGGGAAGAGACCATAGATGAACTTACAGATACTTTGAAAAAGGTCATGAAGTAAGGGAGGGGATAGATTGGAACAGTATAATGTAACGGGCATGAGCTGCGCTGCCTGCAGCGCGCGTGTTGAGAAAGCAGTTAGGGCTGTGGACGGAGTCACGGACTGCGCCGTCAGTCTTTTGACCAATTCCATGGGAGTTGAGGGAACTGCATCACAGAAGGATATCATCGATGCGGTGGTGAAGGCCGGATATGGAGCTTCTCCAAAGGATGCTTCACGTTCCAATGCCGGGACGAGCTCCGCAGCTTCAGAGGACGGCCTTAAGGATACAGAGACTCCGAAGCTTGTAAGACGGCTGGTGATCTCGGTGGTGATCCTGCTTTTCCTCATGTACTTCAGCATGGGCAACATGATGTTTGGCTGGCCCATTCCGGAATTTCTTGAAAATCCTGTGGCCATGGCACTGTTCCAGATGGTGGTGGCTACAGTCATACTTATGATAAACGGCAAGTTCTTCACTTCCGGCGTTAAAGCTCTTTTCCACGGGGGACCCAATATGGACACCCTGGTGGCAATGGGCTCCGGGGCATCCTTCGGATACTCGCTGGTGGTGCTCTTCCTTATGGCAGACGCCATGTGGAAGGGTGACACGGAGAGGCTTCATATGCTCCACATGGACCTGTACTTCGAGTCTGCAGCCATGATAGTGACTCTGATCACTGTGGGGAAGACTCTTGAATCCATGTCTAAGGGCAAGACCACCAACGCCCTCAAGAGCCTCATGAAGCTGGCTCCTAAGACAGCCACCCTTGTAACAGATGAAGGGGAGAAGGAAGTCCCCATCGATACCATAGAAAGAGGAGATATAGTCGCCATCCGTCCGGGAGAGAGCATCCCTGTGGACGGAATAATCATAGATGGAATGACCGCCGTCAATGAATCCGCATTGACAGGAGAGAGCATCCCGGTGGACAAACAGGAGGGAGATCAGGTATCCCAGGCAACGCTCAATCAGTCGGGATACATCCGAGTAAGGGTCAACCGCATCGGAGAGGATACGGATCTTGCAAAGATAATCAAGATGGTCTCCAATTCAGCCGCAACCAAGGCTCCAATCGCCAGGATCGCAGACAAGGTGGCAGGAGTCTTCGTTCCTGCGGTCATAGGAATAGCTTTGGTGACTTTGGCAGTATGGATGCTCCTTGGCAAAGATTTCAGCTTTGCTATTGCAAGAGCCATTTCGGTTCTTGTCATCAGCTGCCCCTGCGCCATGGGACTTGCCACACCGGTGGCGATCATGGTGGGAAGCGGAGTAGGTGCCAGGAATGGTGTTTTGTACAAGACGGCATCATCTCTTGAAAGTCTGGGAAGGACCGGGGTCATCGCCCTGGACAAGACAGGCACCATCACCAAGGGTGAACCGAGAGTCACGGATGTTATTCCTTCCTACGGCACCAGCGAATACGAACTTCTGAAGATGGCTGCCACAGTTGAGCAGGGAAGTGAACATCCCCTGGCCAAGGCTGTTATGGCAAAGGCCAGCGAAATAGACATAGAGCCCCTTAAGTATTCTCAGGCCCTGGCCGGAAACGGCATCGAAGGCATGACCAGGGACGGCAGGCTGCTCCTTGCAGGAAGCCTGGAATTCATGACCGGACGCACAGACATAGACAGGGCCATGCGCGAGAAGGCGGTGAACCTTTCTAATGAAGGCAAGACACCTCTGATCTTCGCAGAGGAAGGGGATCTCATGGGTATCATCTGCGTGGCAGACGGCATCAAGGAGGATTCTCCCGAAGCCATCAGGCAGTTTAAGGGCCTGGGCCTCAAGGTTGTCATGCTCACAGGCGACAATGAGCGGACAGCCAATGCCATCGGTCGTGAGGCCGGGGTGGATCAGGTCATAAGCGGGGTGCTTCCCGGCGAGAAGGCCAGAGTCATCAAGGATCTCAAAAAATACGGCAAGGTGGCCATGGTGGGCGACGGCATAAACGATGCTCCAGCCCTGACTGAAGCTGATACGGGCATAGCTGTTGGAGCAGGTACGGACGTGGCGGTGGATGCCGCAGACGTGGTCGTAATGAAGAGCAGACTGACGGACGTTGCCGCAGCCATCAGGCTGAGCAGGGCCACCATCAGGAACATACATCAGAACCTGTTCTGGGCATTTTTCTATAACGCCATATGCATACCCATGGCCATAGGACTGTTCGGCTTTGCAATGAAGCCGGTCTATGGTGCTTTGGCAATGAGCCTTTCAAGTTTCTTCGTATGCATGAACGCTCTTAGGCTCAACGGGGTCAAGCTCTACGATCCGTCCCGTGACCGTAAGATAAAAGCATCTAAAACTGTGGATCAGGAACAGGATACTGATGCAGAAGATAATAGATCAAAAACAGCTTTAAGCGAGGAGGTAAAACTAATGAAAAAGACTTTAACTGTTGAAGGAATGATGTGCCAGCACTGCGAGGCCAGAGTAAAGAAGGCTCTTGAGGCTCTGGACGGAGTTGAGACAGCTGTAGCGGATCACGACCTTGGGACCGCCGTTGTGGAACTCTCCAAGGATGTGCCGGATGATGTTCTTAAAAAAGCAGTTGAAGACCAGGACTATGCAGTGAAGGGCATAGCATAAGTCTTTTGCTTATTGACAGACAAACCAAGGCAGACTTCGGTCTGCCTTTTTGCGTATCTTACTAGGGTCCTTCTTGAATTCCGTCCCATAGGATGATATATTAAAATAAGTGTAATATACGATAATGGAGGTCAAGATATGCAGCTCCTTGAAAGGGTAAAATACTGCAACGGATGCGCCGCCTGCGTTGTTCCGTGTAAACATAATGCTGTTAAGATGTATGCCAGGGATTCGGAGGAAGCAAGGGAGATCCTGGACAGATTCAGCGATACACAACCAAAGGAAGGCAAGAAGCCTGTGGCCATAGTCCAGGAGGGAGCCTGCGACAGATGCAACGCCTGCGTGCTCTACTGTCCAATCTTCAATCCCGTGGAGCTTCCGGTATTCGACGAATGGTACGAGTTCAGAGAAGAATTCGGCAACAGAGACATGCCAAAGATCTACAGAGAGACCATGAGATCCGCCAGGTCCGGCAGGCATACAGAGTTCGTGGGGACCCTCTGCGAGATCGCCGCCCTCAAGTCTCTCAACGGTGATAAGATCCCTGCAAATCTCATACTCAAGCCCCTGGTCTGCACCAAGGAGAAGAGGGATCAGGAACCGGTCTGCAGGGAATGCGTTTTTTACGGCAAGGGGGACAGATGATCAGACCCATACTGGATGTAGCAAAAGAAATGCGTGAGATATTCGGCCACTATGAGCTCACCAAAAAGGAGCTGAAGCGCACCGAAGACCTCATCGATAAGATAGAGAATCATAAGATCACCGTATCCGTCATCGGACAGTTCAAAAGAGGCAAGAGCATGCTGGTGAACTCCATCTTGGGAGACCGCATCCTGCCCATCGGCATCGTTCCGGTAACAGCTGTGGTGACCACCATAGAGTACGGTGAAAGAGCAGCGACTGTACGCTTCGATAACGGGATCATCAAAGAGATCCCCTTCGAAGAGATGTCCTCTTACATAGATGAGCAGACAAATACTGACAATCATCTCAGCGTCAGGCAGGTGGCAGTCTACAGCCCTGCGGATTTTTTGAAGGATGGACTGACTCTTGTGGATACCCCGGGGGTAGGATCCGTTCATCAGAAGAATACCGACGAGGCCTACGCCTTCGTTAAGGAGTCTGACGCGGTCATCTTCATGCTTTCGGTGGATTCTCCCATCAACCAGATCGAGGTGGATTTCCTCAAGAATGCGTCAGAGTTCGCTTCCAAGTTCTATTTCGTAGTAAACAAGATAGATCAGATCGACTCACAGGACCTTGAGGCTTATGTGAACTACTGCACGGGGCTCATCAAAAAACTCATGAACGCAGATGATATCCAGCTCTTTACCGTAAGCGCCAAGACCGGCGAAGGAGTGGAAGAGCTTAAGGCTGCCATCAAGGCTGACTGTGAGACCAGGATGAGAGAGATCGTGGAGAAGTCTGCTGTGCTCAAGATGAAGGATATCGGGAAATCAGCCCTATCTCAGATCATGCTGTACAGGACCACTCTTCAGATGACTCACAGGCAGTTCGACGATACTTTCTCGGAACTTGAGAAGACCTTCGATGATCTGAGATCTGAAGCCCGGGACTATCTGGAGCATTTCAGATCCAACCCCAGAATGCTTGAAGCCGGCCTGAACGACATCCGGAACAAATTGTCGGATGAGGTATCCAGGCTATTCAGGATAGATTACTACTATGACATATCAGCTGTTGACCTGTACCGGGGCGGCAAGGTGGACGACGAGGGCAAAAGAGACCTGTCCGAAGAGTTCATGAATGCCTTGGAGGGGATCTTCGATGAACTGGAGACCACCGTAAGGACAGTCTTCATGTACAAGGAAGAGAACACGTATACGGTCACCCAGAGGATATATGACGTAAACAAGCTCACCAGAAGACTTGTAAGGCTCAAGACCGAGCTGGACAGGACTCCTGAGGAGCAGGCCAGGATCGATAGGGAACGTAAACCTGAATTTACGAAAGTTAACTGTGAGTGACAAAAAGAAATACCAACCGGCCAACAGATTCCTCTATTGGCTGCTGATCGGAGTCATCGTAAGACTCTTTCTCAAACTGAAGCTCAGGACTGTGTTTGACAGGACCGGACTGGAAGACCTCATCAAAAATGGAGGTCCTGCTTTGGTGCTGTCCACCCATAATTCAAATCTGGACTTCCTCTTCGCAGGGGTGGAACTGAGGCCCAATGTGGTGACCTTCGTGGGAAGCCACCACTTCACCACCAACAAGATCACCAGATTCTTTATCAAGATAAGCCATGCCATCACTAAGAAGATGTTTTGCGCCGACGTCAGCACCATAATTTCCATCATGAGAGCCAGGGACGCGGGACAGATCATCGTCCTCTATCCTGAGGGCAGGCTGACATGCTCGGGCCTTTCTGTGAAGGTCACTGAAGGAACGGTGGAGCTTGTGAAGAAGCTTGGGGTAGACGTCTATTGGCTCACCCAGGACGGCGCATATAAGTCCGTTCCCAAGTGGGCGGGACTGAAGTTCAGACCGGGCAAGGTGGTGGTCCATGGCGGGAAGCTTTTCGCAAAAGAAGACCTCAAGACCATGTCCAAGGAGCAGATCTCAAAGGCGATCTCAGAGGCCCTTTACCACGATGAGGACAAAGTCCTCACCGACGTGGAATACAGGTGCAAAACACCTGCTGAGGGCCTTCAGGGCATCCTCTATAAGTGTCCCGTATGCGGAGAGACCTTCAAAATGAGTTCCTCCGGGTACATCCTTAAGTGCGAGGCCTGCGGAGCGGAATGGAGACTGGACAACAAGTATGTGCTTCACGGTCCGGTGTTCGACCACATTAATGCCTGGTATCAGTGGGAGCAGGACAATATAGACACCTCAGTTCCCATCGACAGCGAAGTCACCGTGGCAACTCCGGGAGAGGATGGTCTTCTGGTGAAGGATGCAGGGAAGGGACACTTCCATGTGGACCGGGATAACATCGTATTCAAGGGAGAGGTCTTCGGAAAGCCCCTGGAGTTCACTGAGAGCACCAAGGTCATCACGGCTTTTCCTGCCAGTGTCAGGGATCATGTGTCCCTCTATTCAGGAAGAGTACTTTACTACTTCATGCCTGAGCCGGATCGGACAGCTGCTGTATACTGGGTCCAATACCTGGACAAGGTAGTTGAAGAAAGAGAAAAAACTGTTTCCGCCGGTGAGTGAGTCGGAGGGGCACAAACGACAAATAAAAGGGAAGAAGAATGAGAGCCGGTATATCAAGAGAAAAAATAGAAGAACTGGTAGTCCTTTACAGAGAGAAACTCATTTACTTTATCTACAGGTATGTGAAGGATCTGGATACCGCTGAAGATCTGGCGGAGGACGTTTTTGTGGAGATACTGTTGGATCCTGACAGATTCAAGCAGCAGTCATCCGTGAAGACCTATCTTTTTGCCATTGGAAGGAACAAGGCTGTGGATTTCATCAGAAAGAACAGCAAGCTGACCCTTCTCAACGGGGCGGGAGATATCACTGCGGAGGACGAGCTGGAGCTCCTCATGAGAAAGAGGCAGGACGATATCCTGACTCTCAGTTCTGTGGAGGGAGATCCTGAAGCGGAGCTTCTCAAAAAAGAAAATGCTCAGGAAGTCCTGGATGCACTGCAGAACCTGAGACCCGAATACGGAGAAGCCCTTAAACTCAGATATTTTGAGGGACTGTCCTACGATGAGATCGGCCAGATAATGGACAAGGATCGCAAGCAGGTGGAGAACCTGATATACAGGGGCAAGAATAATTTGAGAGTGCTGCTTGAAAACATGGGCAGCGAGGTATATTGAGTGAAGAAAAGGGGAAAGAGATGAAGACAGACAAAGAATTCGTAGATTCTGTTTACGAAAAGTATGAAAAGACAAAGACCCAGGAGAGAAAGAGAAGGTCGGCCAAGAAGAGAGGACTGAGATATGTTCTTCCCATAGCAGCTTGCCTTGTTCTTTTCGTTGGCATACTGGGAGTGACCAAACTCAATGATCAACAGGGTTCGGATATGGAAAAATCTTATGGCAGTGATCAGACTCAGGAGATAGTTAATATAGATGATAAGTCTGCTGAAGCCGAAGCGAACGAACCGGAGAATAATGAGCAGCCCAAGGAGACAGATCAGACCACAGAGCCCGAGAATGAGCCTTTCATCACTGACCAGGGGTTGGTCAATGAGGTGACAGCCAAGGAGAGCAGCATAATAGGAATAGAGCTGACCAAGTCATCCGGAAGCACCTTCGACAGCCGTTTCTTTAAGGATAAGGCCGACATATCCAATCTGGTATCCTGGCTCGGGCAGAATGCGGGAACGGCCATGAGTGAGGCTACGTTCTATTCTAACTATGATTCGGCTTCTATGCCTGAAACATATTTCGTGATGTCCGTCCAGGTCACAACAGATCCGGCAGATGCCATAGATATCTATGTGGTCACGGATACAGCTCCGGGATTCTAGAATAGGGCATTGATCTATGCTTGAGACTTCCGCCCAAAGGGACGGAAGATCATATAATAAATTACAGGAAGGTGAAATAATGAATAAAAGATCAAACGTTAAAAAATTGATCGGAGTGATCAGCGGTAAGGGCGGAGTAGGCAAATCATCTGTCACATCCATGCTGGCTTCAGCTACAATGAAAAAGGGCTACAAGGTAGCAGTGATGGACGCGGACCTTACAGGACCCTCAATTCCTCAGTCCTTCGGTATTACCGAGAAGGCTTTCGGAACGGAAGAGGAGATATGGCCCGTAGTTTCCAAGGGCGGCATCAAGATCATGAGTGTAAACTCGCTTCTTGAGAACGAGACAGACCCCGTGGTTTGGAGAGGACCTCTGCTTTCCGGCGTCATCGATCAGTTCTGGAACAACGTTATCTGGGAAGACATAGACGTAATGTATGTGGACATGCCGCCGGGAACAGGTGACGTAGCCCTCACAGTATTCCAGAGCCTGCCTTTGGACGGGATCATCATCGTCACAAGCCCCCAGCAGCTGGTATCAATGATCGTGCAGAAGGCTGTCAAGATGGCTCAGATGATGAACATCCCCATCATTGGCATCGTGGAAAATATGGGCACATTCATCTGCCCGAACTGTGGTGCAAAACATCACATTTTCGGAGGCTCCAAGGTAAAGGACATCGCTTTAGAATATGGTATCACAGAAGTTTGCGAACTTCCCATGGATATGGAAGTAGCAAGGGCGATGGATGAAGGAAACATCGAAGATATCGACAGACCCGAACTGGATTCAATGGTTCAGGCTTGCCTCGATGCTGAGAACCCCGGTAAGCATGACGGATTCGTGACTTCCGCCAACTGTGACCACGATTGCAGTTCCTGCGGAGTTGACGGCTGCGGAGACAGACAGTAAAAATGGATAAGATTCTCATCAAAGTAAGTTCAAAAAACGGGAACCTTCCCGTATATCAGACCGAAGGTTCTGCAGGAGCCGATCTCAAGGCCTGCCTGGATGAGCCCATAACACTCATGCCTGGAGAGAGGAGACTTATACCCACAGGTATGAGAATCGAATTACCGGAAGGCGTAGAGGCTCAGATCAGGGCCAGATCAGGGCTTTCCATCAAGCACGGCATCACCATGATCAACGGCGTTGGCACCGTTGACTCGGATTACAGAGGGGAGTGGAATGTCCCCATGGTCAATCTGGGAAGCGAACCATATACCATACATGACGGAGACCGCATAGCCCAGGCTGTATTTGCCAGATACGAGAGGGCTGAATTTACCTTGGTGGAAACTGTCAATGAAACAGAAAGAGGCGGAGGCGGTTTCGGCTCCACCGGAAAGTAATATGATCTTAAGAGAAGATTTGGAAAAGAGAGAGGTTGAAACTCTCGACCATAAGGCCTGCAAGTCCCTTTATTCCAAAGGAAGACAGTATCCTGAAGAAAAGGATACCGTGAGAACGGACTTCCAGAGGGACAGGGACAGGATCATACATTCCAAGTCATTCAGGAGGCTTATGCACAAGACCCAGGTCTTCCTGGCGCCTGAGGGAGATCACTTCAGGACCAGACTGACCCACACTCTGGAGGTGAGCCAGATAGCCAGGACTATAGCGAGGGCTCTGAACTACAACGAAGACCTAACGGAGGCCATTGCGCTCGGTCACGATCTGGGGCATACCCCCTTTGGACACAACGGAGAAGAGGTGCTGGACCGCATACATCCCGGCGGGTTCAGACATAACGTCCAGAGTCTCAGGGTAGTGGATGTTTTGGAAGACAATCATCACAGAATAGGCCAGGGCATGAACCTGACCCTGGAAGTCAGGGACGGCATAGTGAATCACACGGGTCCCGGGATACCATTCACTCTGGAAGGTCAGATAGTCCATCTGGCCGACAGGATCGCCTACATCAATCACGACATAGATGATGCATTAAGGTCCGGAGTAATAAGCTTTGATGATCTTCCTAGATCTTCTCTGGAACTGTTCGGACGTTCCCACAGAAACAGGATCAATGCCTTGGTCATGGATACAATAGAGCATTCCGACGGCCAGGATGAGATCAGGCAGAGCCCTGAATTCAAGGAAGAGCTGAACAATCTCAGAAGATTCATGTTCGAAAGAGTCTACCAGAGCCCCATAGTCAAGCGGGACGAGGATCTGGCAAAGGTGGAGACGGTAATAGAAACACTTTACGATTATTACTCCAAGGACATCGGCAGGCTTCCTGAAGATCTCAGGGAGATCGCAGAGCGTGACGGAGTAAGCGAAGCTGCCAAGGATTATGTGGCCGGAATGACCGATCGCTTCGCTCTTGCAAAGTTTGACGAGCTATTCGTACCAATAGGGTGGAAATAATTTCCACCTTTATTAGATTGAATTTTTAATTTCTGCTAGGAGCATTTAAAGCAGAATTTAGTCTTGCATAGAAGTTAGTGTTAGAATATAGGTGTATCCTCCTGGGAAAAGAGGAGAATATGCCGGAAAGAAAGA
>Ga0256405_10012205_pt1 | contig 10714 bp, 9 predicted proteins | sample RumenRJG_02DNA_FD_189096 | JGI IMG/M metagenome (GOLD analysis project Ga0256405, IMG submission 189096) | Bovine rumen microbial communities from Lethbridge, Alberta, Canada - RJG_02 | ecosystem: Host-associated > Mammals > Digestive system > Stomach > Rumen | place: Canada: Alberta | collected... | reverse complement strand
TTCTCAAAATGCTTATCTTTTGGTCTTTGGTTCGGAATAGTGTAGTGCTGGCGGTCTATCTATTGTTTTCGGTTGCTTGCTTCTTTACCGTACATGAGCATTTCTTCACGATCTTTCATAATTGATACCCTCCATTTCAAGTTGTGATTTTAGTGACTTCTTCGCCCGATATAAAATGGATTCCGTACTGCGGACGCTTTTTCTCATGACCTTTGCAGCTTCTTTATTGCTCAATCCCTCAAAGTATATCAGCCATAGAACCTGCTGATATTCAGGTTTCAGCTTTCGCATAGCCCTGTGAACCGCAATTTGCTGTTCCTTTTTGATATATGCATCCTCAACGGCTGCTTCATCACTGATAAGCTCAGGTGTATTCTCAATCGGAACAATAGGCTGTTTTGCGTTCTTTTTCAGGTAATTGAGTGCAATGTTTCTGCCTATCGTGTAAAGCCATGTCTTAAAGGAACATTTTTCTTTGAATTTCGGCTTTTTTGTACCGAGCAAAAAGAAAGTTTCCTCTGCAAGCTCCTCAGCAGTCCAGATGTTTCCGACAATACTTGTCAAGTATAACATCAGACCATCGCTATAATCCATAAAAATTTCATCGAAACCGGATATGTCACCATTGTCACGGAAACGGCGGTAGCTACTTGCACCGTTATCCATCACAAAAGCTCCTTCCTGAAAGTCCTTTCATCTGCCTTCACTTATTAGACAATAAAATGGAGAAAACTACGCGCTTTTATTTGAAAAGAAATAAAGTTTGTGCAATGTGCTGTAATTGTTATTTTGATTTTATCACTTTTGAATAATACTGTCAAGGAAAAATGGCTCTCAGCGAACGGAAAAGCCCTTCATCGCCGTGTGTGATAATTACGGGGATAACTCACCAGATAAAAATAGCGACCTCTAAGAATAGCTCTCAGAGGTCGCTGTAAATATCATCGCTACTGACACCTAATTATATAGGCACAGCATCATCTGATTTGTCCCCAAAGGAATAGAACTGAAGCCGGACAGTGCAGATCGGTTCAGAATACAGTCTTTTCGTATGCAAAGGCATTCAGGAATTCTATCAATTCTGTCTCGGATACAGCGCCGATCACATCGAAATAGTGATTCTCATCCACAAAGGCATTCGCATAGCACTGACCGTTTTCGTGGAATAACAGGCTCACATTCTTATCATTGACATCTATCTCCTTATCAGAGCTTCGTCCCATACGCTTCTTGAGGTATGCGGCGATGCCGTCAGTTTCAGCCAGTACATCTGCATCGGCAGAATAGAACAGGATATGATAATTGTTACCCTTAAATGTCACGAAGTAGCCAACACCAACATCTTCATAGCTTGCAGACGGGAACAGTGTTGTACCACGTTCCTTATTAGTCTTGATCAAGTCATTATCTGTTACTTGATAGATAAATCCGTCATTCTGGAAACGCTCGAACATCTTACGATAGTCATCATAGTATGATTCAGGATAGGCATTTACATCGTTGTTGTTGATTGCTTCAATAGCGGTTTCCATATTCTTGTATTCGATTGGCTGTGCAGTCACCGGTGTAATCGGATCAGTTACAGTAGTTGCTGTAATATCCAACTTCTCATATTCCAGTACATTCAGAAAATCTTTCAGTTCTTCTTCGCTTACAGACTCATAACCGATAACTTTGATATAATGCTTGTCATCAAGAAAAGCAACTGCAGCGAGCTGACTTCCGTCAGTGGACTGGCTTACAGCATAAGTATTCTCATTGACCAAAACCTCATGATCTGTATTGCTACTGCAACGCTTGATGATATATTCCGTAATCCCATTTGTCTCTGCGGCAATATTGGCATCAACATTGAAGAAGGCAACATCATAATTTCTGTTTTTGAATACAACAGAATACTTGATATTTATATCACTAAATGTCTGATAAGGACGGAGCCGAACATTGCTGTTATTCTTCAAGATGATATTATCATCAGTTTTTACACTGTAGATATAGCCATCATTTTTGAAGCTTTCAAACATCTGTTCATAGGCTTCTTTGTACGGGCTGGGATAATCGCTAAGATCATTTTCGTTGATAGCCTTTATCACATCATTTGTAGTCTTATAATCAAGAGGACCAATTTCAGTGGCGGGCGGTTCGGAAATAGTATCTAAGCTACGTGTTTCATACTCAAGTGCGTTCAGCAGCTCCGTCAGCTCCTCTTCTTCTACAGATTCAAATCCGATCACCTGGATATAATGCGTTACATCAATAAAAGCCATCGCAGCAATCTGGCTGCCGTCTGTTGCATTGCTAATAGTGTACGTTGTATCCCCAATCATGATCTCATGATCTGCATTGCTATCCCAACGCTTTCTGACATACTCTGTAATACCGTCTGTTTCGGCGATAACGTCCATATCAGCATATCGGAACGAAACGTTATATTTATTGCCATGATACATGATAGAGTACTTGATGCCCATATCTTCGAGTGTATGTTCAGGATGAAGTCTGATTTTGCTGTTTTCTGCAAAGGCAACATTATCATTCGTATTAACACTGAAAATAAAGCCTTCGTCTCTGAATCGCTCAAACATACTTTCATAAGCTTCTCTGTACGGGCTGTAATAATCGCTAAGGTCATTTGCATTGATAGCTTTCACAGCATCATCTGTGCTATTGAATTCGAGTGCAGCAATTTCAGTGGTGGGCGGTTCATCCGGATTATTGATTTCTTTAAGCAACTCTCGTTTCATCAGTGTCAGATCAAAAACGTCGAGTTTCTCGTCCTCACAGAAGTCGGCTGCTCTCCAATTGGCAAGATGTGTGTCGGGAACAGCTAACAGCCACTTCTGAAGCAGTACCACATCAGAGACACCGAAAGAGCCATCCTCATTAACATCGCCCATTAAAAACGCTGGGTTGCTTTTCTCAGCAGCACAAACCGCAACAGCACTATTCAAAGCTGTCGTTGCTAAGCACGTTGTAGCTATAAGCATCGCCATAATCTTCTTTTTCATAAAATCACCTCATTTTTTATGGTAAATACGGGCTGGATCAAAGTATCCTTTAAACATCTCCCTCCTTAATCACGGAATGTGCATATATGAACATAATCCATTACATCAAATTAATTGGAACCACGAGAAAAATCAATCTTACTTCGAGAAGGGGTTCGGAGTGAATCGCTTTTTCTCAAACTCTGCGGTTTTAGTTTTTTAAGCTCCATAATAATATGAATATGATAATCCACGATTATAATGGTATTTGCTCATATCTAAATTTACTTAAAAACTCTTTCATCACTTCTTCTGAAGTATTTGCAACTACAGTGCAATAGTGTCCATCATCGACGAACCAGCTTGCACTCAATTCGCTTCCGTCGCCTGAAATGTGAATGCTATATGTTTGATCGTTGATATTGTACTCTGTATCATTATGTTCGCCTTTTCGTATATCTAAGTATTCTTCTATCCCATTCGTTTCATTGACAACGGCAATATCAGCACAATAAAAATACACATTAAACTGTTTGCCGTTATAAGTAAGACAGTATTTTATGCCTATATCTCTGAATTGCTCGTATGGGTAAAGTAAAGTTGAATAATTTGGTCTGAATGTAATTGATTCATCTGTCACTGGTTGGTAGAAATATCCGTCATTGTTGAAGCGTTCAAACATTTTCCGATACTGATCCTGATATTCTTCATAGTAAGAAGATACATCATTATTTTGAATAGCATCTTTCATATCTGTAATACTGCGAAATGATAATGGTTGTGCTGGCGAAGAAATAGGCTCTGGACTTTCAGAATCTGTTGTTGTAATAGGCTCAGTTACAAATGGAGCTGATGTTGCTTCTGTTGTGATAACAGGCGAATCAGTAATAGGCTGCGTATATGTAGCTGGTGGAGTAGTCGCAGGAGCTTGTGTTTCTGTCTGCTTTACAACCTGTTCAGTTGTCGGTGCTTCCGTCGCATCTGTAACAACAGTAGTGACTGTTTGCGTTTGTACGCCTGCTGTAGTGGTCATACGCTCTGTTTCCGAGTTAGTGGTAGGCGCAGTTGTGGATGCAGGCTCAGACGGAGTCTCTGAGCCGACAGTCGTGTTAGCATCTGTTGATGCTGTAGTAGTATCAGGCGTTTCGATTGTGGGTTCTTCGATTATATTTGGCTGCACAGGGATATGCGGGAGATTCCTGAAATGATCCCAATACCCAACACCCAATGCAATCGTCAGGCAGAAGCAGGCTAATACCGGAACGGTACGCTTAATTGCCAGTTTTCTTCTTCTCTTCTTTGTTTCCCGGTACTCCGCATATCTGGAAAGTACGCTTTGATACATCTGATCGTCATTCTTCATAGTCAAAGCCACTCCTTTCCAGTTCAGATTTTAATGCCTTTTTCGCATGATACAGCAAGTCACTAATCTGCCTGTTAGATTTTTTCATTATTATGCAGGCTTCTTTGTTACTGAACTCTTCAAAGTAGATGAGATACAGTACTTGCCTGTATTCAAGTTTCAATCTGTGCAGTGCCTGATGCACCATACGTTTTTGTTCGCTCTTTATGTAATTGCTTTCGAGATTTTCCTCGTCGGCAAGATATTCCTGCGATTCCAGCGGAACGACGCTGAGCTTTGTATGCTTTCGGAGGTGTTTAGCGGTTAGATTACGCCCGATTGCATAGAGCCATGTTTTGAATGAGCATTTCCCTGAGAATTTAGGACGCTTGATGATTAGTTCCAAAAAGACATCCTCGGTCAATTCTTCAGAAGTGTGAACATTCTGCACAAAGCTATTCAAATACAATATCAGTCCGGCTCGATAAGAGCAGATGATCTCATGCAGTCCCTCATTGTCGCCCGCAAGGAAACGGCGGTAGCTACTTTCACCGTTATCCATGGGGGGATTCCTCCTCTCAGGGGCGTTTCTTACCCCTCTACTTATTAGTACCATTTTCGATTGGAATATCGAAGTGTATTTTGAAAAATAATCTGTCGCTCAGTGAAGTTTGTTAAGTCTGTACAAATATTATAGCACAAAGTTGGTCGAATTGCAATATGGAAAAAGCAGGGTGGGCTTATTCCGTAAAGCTCACTCTGCTTTCTGCTAGCTTCTATTATCGAATTTGGCTCTGCTTGCTGTTGGGGTTACTTAATGGTTATTTGACATTTGTCAAAGACAGTGTGTCATACCACGCCTTCACATCATTCTTTCCTGCACTTGCCGAGAAACGTTTCCCTGCAAGCTGATCTCCGATAGGCACAAGTTCTGAAATATTTTTTTCACTTGTAGAAATACCACTGCTTGCAGATGTGCAGAACGGTATCACTGTTTTGTCTGAAAAATCATAGCTTTCAAGGAATGTATCTATGATACGCGGCTCCTGTCCCCACCATATCGGATAGCCGAGAAAAACTGTGTCATAACTGTCAAGAGAGCTTATGGGCTCTGCGATCTCAGGACGCACGGTCTTGTCATTCTGCTCCTGATTTGCGCGGCAGGAAGAATTATTGTATTCAATATCTGCGTCTGTATATGGAACAACCGCTTGTATCACATAGCTGTCCGCACCTGTGATGTCGATAAGATACTCAGCTATCTTCTCGGTGTTACCTGTACGTGAGAAGTACACGACGATAGTATTTTTATCTGTCACATCGTTTTGGCTGCTGATGACCTCACGCCTCATAAGGCAAAGATCAAATACGTCCCATACTCCGTCATTGTTGAGGTCATATGGCTTTCCTTCAAGTTCTGACCCTTTGGACTTTGCAAGAATAAAATCCTGCAAATTACGCAAATCTTCTGCTGTGTAAGTAATTTTTTCAGTGGAAGCGGAAACAGCGTCCATCTGTTCCGTATCAACTGAACGGAAACTTGTTAATGTAAACAGAGTGATACATGTAAGTATAGCGGATATTAACCTTTTCATTGTACTCTCCTTTCGCAGGCAAGATAATTTTATTTCATTTCGTTTTCCCAGAAACGGATAACATTCAGACTAAGACTGTCGGCAACGCTTTCAAGCTCATTTACCTCGTCGGCAGTCAGCGTTATATTTGCTGCCTTCACTGCGTCCTCAACATGGCTGACCTTCGTTACACCGATTATCGGCAGAGTCCCCTTTGCGACAGCCCACGCAACAGGAACCTGTGCGATTCCTACGCCGTATTTTTCAGCGATCTTGCCGAGAGCCTTGTTCATGACCTCCAGCTTATCGAGAATGGGGTTATAGCTGTCAGCTCTTGCGGAGCCTGCGGGCATGGGGTGAGCAGTATCATACTTGCCGGAAAGTGCGCCCTGTTCAAGCACCATATAGGAGAAGAACGTAATGCCATTTTCATTGCAGTAGTCAAGAATACCGGACTCCTCCGAGGAACGGTTGATAAGGCTGTAATGGTTCTGAACCGCTGAGAGTTTCAGACCATGCGCTTTGAGGATTTCATCCGCCTGCTTTATCTCCGCAAGGTTGTGATTTGAAACACCGATCATCGGTACGTTGACCTTGCCCTCGTAATATTTCGCAAGCTCCTCTGTCCACTTGGGAGCATCCCAGACGTTGTGGATCCAATAGATATCAAAGCGGTCAAGCTCCATGAGTTTAAGCTGCATCTCGATCATATCCTTCATAGCCGTCGGAGATGAACCGTCAGCACACTGAGGTGTGAACTTATCCGATATAAGATAGCTGTCTCTCGGCAAGTCCTTTACAAAGCCTGCAAGCACCTTTTCGGAAGTACCCATACCGTAAGCATAAGCGGTATCCCACAGATTCAGACCGTTTTCCATAGCCTTGTCAAATATGGGGCGGAGCGTATCCGCTGTCAGGCTTCCGCCGAATGTTCCGTCGTTACCCCAAGCCCATGCACCGAGGGCGATCTTTGGTAAATTAGTCATAGTATTATCCTCCTTAAATTTTCTGACTGCCTGTACCCCAGACGTGCTTTTCATTTTTGTTCGCAGGCTTGTTCTGCGCCATAACGCCCGCAAGTGAATGAGGGACATAGGGTTCTTCGAGATAAGCGATCTCATCAGAACTCAACTCTAAATCTACTGCCTTTGCTGCACCCTCGATATGGTGGAGCTTTGTTGCACCGACAACGGGAGAAGTCACCTTTGTCAGCAGCCACGCAAGAGATACCTCTGTCATTGAAACGCCGTGCTTTTCAGCAAGCTCTGCAACTCGGCGGATGATAACTTCATCCTGTTCTTTCGTGGCATCATACTTGAATTTTGCATAGTTATCTTCTTCGGCACGCTTTGAAGTTTCGCCGGGAAGTCTTGATAGTCTGCCGCTTGCAAGGGCACTGTATGGTGTCATAGCGATATTGTCCTCAGCGCAGAGCATAGCCATTTCTCTCTCCTCCTCACGGAAGATAAGATTGTAATGTCCCTGTACACTGACGAACTTTGCAAAGCCTTCTTTTTCAGCGAGAGCATTTGCCTTTGCAAGCTGCCATGCATAGCAGTTTGAAATGCCTATGTATCTTGCCTTTCCGGCTTTGACGATACGATTCAGACCGTCAAGAATATCGTAGATAGGCGTATTCCAGTCCCACATATGATAAATGTACAGGTCAACATAGTCCATTCCGAGATTTTCAAGACTCTTGTTTATCATACGCTCTATATGCTTCTGGCCGCTGATACCTGCTTCAATATCCGCAGGAGTTCTTGGCAGGAATTTTGTTGCAACCACTACTTCATCACGCTTGGCAAAGTCACGAAGCGCCCTGCCCACATACTGCTCACTGGTTCCGGACTGGTAGCCTATTGCTGTATCAAAGAAATTTACTCCGAGGTCAAGACCACGCTTTATGATCTCACGGGAATGCTCCTCATCTATCGTCCACGAATGCTGACCGTTTGACGCATCTCCGAAGCCCATACAGCCCATACATATCCTTGAAATGTTCAGATCTGAGTTACCAAGTTTTGTGTATTTCATTTTATACCTCCTAATAGCTGCATAACGCAGGAATAAATGATCTCATATATGCTGTGCATCCTGAAATCCATTTTTGCATCACGCATGGCATCAATCTGTTTTTGTGTCGCCACCGAATACGGATATACACCAAACAGAAACGGAAAGAATACGAAGATAAAGCTTTCGCAGTCCGTTTCAGGGAAGAATTTTCTGACACATACTCTCACTGCATCAAGAGAAGCACCGTAAGCGACCTTGAACTCCGTCAGCCGTTCGGGACGTGAGTTTTCCTCCATATCGTAATGATTCATCGCAAGGAGTTTCAGAAGCTGCTCGTGTTTTTCAAGAGAGTGTGCAAGTGCTGATGAAAACTCCTCTATTGTCATAGTTTTATTCTTCTCCGAAAGAGCGTTCAGTTCCGCTGCCCACAGCTCGTACTCACGCTGCATCAGGGCAAGGAAAATTTCCTCTTTCGTCTGAAAATAGTTGTAGATAGAAGTCCTTGTGAAGGATGTCACAGCACCTATATCCTTTATAGTGATCTCCTTGAAGCTCATTGTCTGGTAGAGCTTTTCGCAGGCGTTCACGATCTCTTCCTTACGTGAAGCTGTCAGCTCCGGTGAACCTTTTGGCATAGTACATTCTCCTTCTTCTTAATCACGATTCGTGTAGATATTGTCCAATATACAGATGAACAATCTATTCTGACGCTGTGTCACTATAGACATTATAGTATTATTCTGACACTGTGTCAATATTGAATTTAAGCATTTTTGAATTTTCGTCATTACTTACTATACCAGGTTTTATTTTTAAGGCAAATTGCACAAGCAAACTTTATAACAAAAAAGCTTCCCGAGGGAGGCTTTAGCTATCATTCAATTGGCAGATCTATAAATGTTGGCTCATGCTTAGTTTCACGTACATATAGCAAAAAAAGAACTTTTTGACTTTGACCCCTGGAGTCAAAGCTCATAAAGTGCGGTTGATAAGTTTGATCGTGCTTATATTCCAGATAAGTAACTATTTCACATAAAAAGTTACCTATGTAACAGTTGCAATGAAACTGCCCGTTGTTTTTTCATCTGCTATCAGATATAATAAAAGCACAGTTAAGAAACCAAAGTTACTAATTCCTGAAAGGAGAATGAATATGAAACGACTGATAGCATTACTGACAACTGTTGTTGTGACCGCAGTTTCCTCTGCTTTTTCAAGTCCTGATGCAACAGCTGAAGAACCCCATCATGATAATGTGCTGATTACATATTTTTCAAGAGCGGGTGAAAACTACAATGTTGGTGTCGTAGAGCGCGGAAACACCGACCTTCTCGCAGAAATCGTAGCAGAAGAAACCGGCGGTGAGCTTTTCCGCATAGAAACTGTCAGGGAATACCCGTCTGCATACGATGAAATGCTCACCGTTGCAACCGAGGAGCGAACTAATAAAGAACGTCCGGAACTGAAAACTTCTATTGAAAACTTCGGGAGTTACGATGTAATATTCGTGGGCTATCCGATATGGTGGGGCGATATGCCGATGGCGATGTACAGCTTCCTTGAAAGCTATGACTGGAACGGTAAAACAATAATACCGTTCAACACACATGAAGGCAGCGGGCAGGCAAATACTGTTACCACTATAAAAGGAATCTGTGAAGGTGCAGAAGTAATGAGCGGTTTCTCTGTAAGAGGCTCGGTCGCTCAGAATGAAGGCGAAAGTGCAAGAGCTATCGTTCAGAACTGGCTCGATAACAATAATTTCAATAAGATCGCTGAAAAGAAGGAGGTGAATTATACAATGCAGGATATTCGCAATTTACAAGACTTTCTCCTTGGAAGACCCACTGAAGAAGATCTTTCCGGAAATCCGTATGATCTTACCGGTGATGAACGCTGGGACGTATTTGATCTTTGTCTTATGAAAAAAGCATATATCAATGATACGCAGACCGTTGATGCAACAAGTTCTGCTACCATAACAACAGATCAAAGCGCAGTACTTGAAACGTATGAAAGATTTGAACAGGCTATGATCGATAAGGACATCGATACACTGAATGACCTTGTAACGGCGGATAAGACTTTTACGCATATGTCAGGCAAGGTTCAGACCAAAGAGCAATTCTTCGGTGAGATCGAAGACGGTACTCTGAATTATTACTCCTACAAGCTGAACAGCCCTGTTGTTACGGTTGACGGAGATACTGCATTGCTGACAGGCAGTACCACGCTTGAAGCCAAAGTATACGGCGCTTCCGGAACATGGACGCTGAAAACAAATCAGCATTTTGTTAAGCAGGATGGTAAATGGCTTCTGACAGATAAGTAACCATTTCGCATAAAGCGTTACCTAAGTAACCATTCCAAAGAAACTGCCCGTTGTTTTTTCTGGAATTATCTGCTAAAATAGAATTAACGGAACGACAGTTACCTAAAATCAAAGGAGGAACTATTATGAACACTATCGTTATTTTCTTTTCAAGAGCCGATGAGAACTACTTCGGCGGCGCAATGAAGTATGTGGAGGTCGGCAATACAGAGATCGCAGTCGGACATATCACTGAGTTGACAGGCTTTGACAGCTTCAAGCTCGAAATGGTGCAGCCCTACTCCGCAGACTACATGACCTGCATCGACGAAGCAAAGGCACATCTCAGAGAAAACGCACGTCCAGAGCTGAAAGATATGCCCGATGTAACACACTACGATAATATTATTCTTGCCTATCCGAACTACTGGGGAACTGCTCCCATGGCGGTGTTCACGTTCCTTGAAAGCGCCGATCTTTC
>Ga0256405_10012204_pt1 | contig 10714 bp, 9 predicted proteins | sample RumenRJG_02DNA_FD_189096 | JGI IMG/M metagenome (GOLD analysis project Ga0256405, IMG submission 189096) | Bovine rumen microbial communities from Lethbridge, Alberta, Canada - RJG_02 | ecosystem: Host-associated > Mammals > Digestive system > Stomach > Rumen | place: Canada: Alberta | collected... | reverse complement strand
GGAGGTGAATTATGGCTGGTATAGATATTTTAAATATTGAACCTACCGTAATTTCACGAGATTTAAAAGGAAAATATATACTTATATATGGTAAGCCAAAGACGGGTAAAACCACTTTGGCTTCCCGCTTTCCTAAAAATCTTTTAGTTGCGTTTGAAAAAGGATATAATGCAATTGACGGAATTAAGGCGGTAGATATTAATCGCTGGGCGGATTTTAAACAAGTCCTCCGTCAGCTTGAGAAACCAGAAGCACGTGAAATGTATTCAACAATTACAATTGATACGACTACAATTGCTTATGAAATGTGTGAGCAGTTTGTATGCGCGCAGAATGGGGTTCAAACAATAAGAGATATTCCTTGGGGACAAGGTTGGAATCTTGTTAAGAAAGAATTTGAAACTTGTTTGAGAAAAATTACAATGCTTGGTTATGGTCTGGTTCTTATTTCACATATAGAGACTAGAAAAGAAAAGACCGCAGACGATAGTGAAATTGAAATCCTTGCACCATCAATGCCAAAGCGTTGTTATGAAGTTGTAAATCAAATCGTAGACATTATCGGTTATATTGCTACTGAGTGGGATGATTCTGGTGAAAGTCAGAGATGGCTTTATACTAGACAAACTCCTACTGTAATGGCGGGAAGTCGTTTCCCCTATCTCGCGCCAAAGATTAAACTTGGTTATCAAGAGTTAGTTGATGCAATTAACGAAGCTATTGATAAACAGAGAGAACTTGATGGAGCAACAGTAGTAGATAAGCTTGAGCAGAAAGTTGAAGAGCCTCTTAATTTCGCTGAAGAGCGCGCGGAGGCACAGAGACTTTGGGGTAACTTAGTTGGCTCTAATCCAGCTAATGCAGATACAATTCTGAAGAAAGTCGAAATGATTTTTGGAAGAAAAATTAAGTTAAGTGAAATAACCGAAGACCAGGTTGACTTAATGCACTTAGTCGTTTTGGAAATGCGCGATATGATGTGATATGAAAGACCTATTGAAAAATAGGTCTTTTAAATTTGACTTTTTCTCATTTTTGTGTTATAATATAATTAGAAAGGAGTGAGAAAATGGCAGAATATATTTGTGAATGTGTGCTGTGTCATGTGAGAAATATAAAAAGAAGCGAAATGGTTGAAGAAGTAGACTATATTCGTAAAGGCACTAAGTATTATCATATGAAGTGTTATAGGGATTGGAAAGAGTCAACTCCGGCAGCTGATGAAGAATATAAGGCTTTTATTTATGACTTTCTTTCAAGAGATTTAAAAGTAAGTTATGACTATCATATGATAGAAGCACAACTTAAAAAGTTTACAAAAGAAAATAAATCAATGAAGGGTATCTTCTTTACTTTGAAATATTTTTATGAGATAAAGAAGAATGACTGGGATAAAGGCCATGGCGGCATTGGTATAGTTCCATTTGTATATATTGAGGCTTGTAATTATTGGGTTGCAAGAGAAAGAGAAAGTAATGGAATTGTTGCACAAATTGAAAGACAAATGCGCGAGGCCGAAACAAGAGAGAAAAAAGTAATCGTTCGTCAAACCAAGAAGAAAAAGAAATATGAAATGGATTTTGACGCAATCGAAAGGATGGAGGACGAATGATAGATAAAGGTTGTATACAACAAATTTTGGGGAGTCTTATGAAGCGTCCTCAGTTTTTAAGTGAAGTGGACCGATATCATTTTAACTTAACTGACTTTCCCGATAGATTTGAAAAATATATATTCAGTGCGATTAATGTGTTGTATCGCAATGGCGCCACAAACATTCAACCTATAGACATAGAGAATGAGATGAGCCATAATGATGCAGCAAAGGCAACTTTTAGAAGTAATAATGGTATTGAATATTTACAGGATATACAGGAATTAGCACAGGTTGAAAACTTTCCTTATTATTATAATAAATTTAAGAAGTTAAATTTATTAAATGATTTAAAGAAAAGTGGAATTGATATAAGTAGTTTCTATTGTGAGGATTTAACTAACCCAAAGGCGCAAGAAATCAATGGTAAGTTTGAGTTTTTAACTTTAAAAGAAATAACTGATGGAATTAGAGCAAAAATTTTAGGATTAGAAACAAAATATGAAGTTAATGACGAAGTTGAAACTGAAAGTGCGGCCGAGGGTATAGATGAATTAGTTGAGCAATTACAAGAATCTCAAGATATAGGTTTACCAGTTCAAGGACATATATTTAATCAAATTATAGATGGGGCGAGACGTGGAACCTTAACGATAAGGTCTGCCGCAAGTTCAGTTGGTAAGACAAGAAATGCGGTTGCTGATGCATGTTATTTGGCTTATCCGATTAGATATAATAGTGAAACTTGTGAATGGGTTCAAGAAGGTAATTGTGAACGAGTTTTATTTATAGTAACTGAGCAACAGTTTAAAGAAGTTAGAAAAATGATTTTAGCTTATTTAACTGACTTTAGTGAAAGTAGATTTAAATATGGGGATTTTAATGAACGAGAGCAAGCAGTTATAACACAAGCGATTGGGTTAATGAAAAAGTATGAAGATAATTTGACGTTGGTTAAAATGCCGAATCCCACAATAGAACTTGTAAAAACTTTAGTTCGAGAAAATTGTATCACAAGAGATATAGGTTATGTATTTTATGATTATATTTTTATTGGTCCAGCATTACTTGATGAATTTAGAGGTTTTGCTTTAAGAAATGATGAAGTGCTGTTAATGTTTGCGACCGCTTTAAAAGATTTAGCGGTTGAATTAGATGTTGCAATGTTTACATCGACACAATTAAATGCAAAAGGTGATGATAATAAAGATATAAGAAATGAAAGTTCTCTCGCGGGCGGCCGCAGCACGATTAATAAAGCAGATAATGGTGCGATTATGGCACGACCAACAAAAGAGGAATTAGATGTATTAGTTCCGATTTTAAGTGGAATGGCGGATACTCCTAATTTAGTAACAGATATATATAAAGTTAGAAGTGGTGAGTGGACGCAGGTAAGAATTTGGTCAGTTATGAATTTAGGAACATTGAAGCGAAGAGATTTGTTTGTAACGGACTCAAGAATGGTTCCAATTGAAAATTTCTATGAAAGAGAAGAATATCAGATTAAAAATTGGGATTCTGAAGAAGATATGAAGTTAAAAGAAATTATAAAAAGATTAGAAAATGGTGAAGTAGTTGATTGATTATCAAGGAATTATTGAACAACTTAATACAGATAGAATTATTGAGTTGATGGAGAAACTTGGAGTTGAAACGTATGTGCGGCGCCCCGGTTATGTAATCTTTCCAACGATATGTCATAATGAAGATGCCTCACAAGCTTCACTTAAATTATATTATTATGAAAACAACCATCTTTTTGTATGTTATACAGAAGATGGCAATATGTCAATCTTTAAGTTTCTCAAGCACTATTATGAGTGTCGAAATATATCATATGATTGGTATGAAGATATTTATAAGGTAGTACTCGATTGCAGTAATTTTCGGCTGGCCGCGCCTGGACAACCAACTTATAAATCAATTAGAGATTTGTATAGACGTCCAGAACAAATCCAGCTTCCCACATATCCCGAAGGTATTTTGCGAACCTTCACAAAATTTTATCCACCTGAATGGTTAAATGATGGAATCAGTAAACAAGCTATGGATAATTTTAATATCTTATATTCGATTCCACAGAATAAAATCATCATTCCGCATTATAATATAGATAATGAGTTGGTTGGTGTGCGCGGCCGAGCCTTAAATGAATGGGAAGTTGAAAATATAGGTAAATATATGCCAGTTCAGATTGAAGGTAAGTGGTATAGTCATCCTTTATCTCTTAACTTATATGGACTTAACAAAACAAAAGAAAATATAAAAGAAACTGGTATATGTTTTATTTTTGAAGCAGAAAAATCAGTTTTACAGATGGATAGTTTTGACCGTCCTAATTGCGCGGCCGCCGTATGCGGAAGTCAATTTAATAAGTTTGCACTTAAAATTCTTGTTCAAAACTGCCACCCAAATGAAATTGTAGTTTGTTTTGATAAGGAAGAACTTCCTGGGCAAGACACATATTTTTATAAACTATATAATTTATGTAAGAAATATAGAAACTATGCAAATTTTTCTTTTATCTATGATATGGAGGGTTTACTTGACTTAAAAGATTCTCCTACAGATAAAGGTGAAGATATATTTGAAAAACTTTTACAAAGGAGAGTTATAGTAAAGTGAAGTATAATAGCACATATACAAAGATTTTTAGTGCTTACTCTAACCTAAAACAAGCTTTAATAACTGATTTGTTAAATGAAGCGAAGGGTAAAACTAAAATATTAACTGATGATGAAAGAAAGACAATAAAAGATACAACTCAATTTTTAGAACAGGCATTAGATATGCTTAAACCATATACTCATACGGTATTAGTGAGCAAAAATGATTTAATAACCGTATATAAATATGAACTAGGAGAATAAATATGCGAACAAAATTAATAAATAAAGATATAAGACAAAATTATACAGAAGAACTTTTAAAAGAACGTGGAGTTAATGAAGAGTATCTACCATATTTTCTTGGTCAACCCGACTCCAGCTTACTTCAAGACCCACGTGCCTTCGATAATATTCATGAAGGTTATCAAATGTTTAAGGAAATTCTTTTATTAAATCCAAATCAAAGGGTTTTACTTGTAGTAGACTCTGATGTAGATGGATTTACCTCTAGTGCAATTATGTATTCTTATCTTAAAAAGGTAAAGCCAGATTTACATATAGACTATATCCTTCATGAAGGTAAAGGTCATGGATTAAGCGATTTAATGGATAAGATAATTGAAGATGACTTAAAAAATGAACTTGAACTTCGATATATAATCTTACCCGATAGTAGTAGTAATGATTATATATTCCATGAACAATTAGGAGTTCTTGGAATTAAGTGTCTTATACTTGACCACCATATCGTTGAAGAAGATACTAAGTTCTCTGAATATGCAGTTATAATTAACAACCAATTATCTGAAAACTATATAAATAAGGACCTTTGCGGCGCCGGTGTCGCTTGGCAATTCTGTCGTTATTGTGATTCACGTGAGGGAACAACCTATGCAGATGATTTAATTGACCTCGCCGCGCTTGGAATTATTAGTGATATGATGAGTGTCTTATCACCAGAAAACAGATATATTATCTATGAAGGTTTAAGAAATATTAAAAACTACTATTTCCTTGCACTTTGTGAAAAGCAATCTTTCTCAATGGGTGGTAAGTTAAATCCCACAACAATTGCATTTTATATAACTCCTTTAATCAATGCTCTAATCCGTGTTGGTGCAATGGATGAAAAGCGTAGATGCTTCGAAGCATTTATCGACGGCCATCAAATGGTTCCGAGTCAAAAACGTGGAGCCAAAGGCACATATGAAGAAGTTGCAATTGAGTCTGCACGTGAGTGTACAAATGCAAGAGCAAAACAAAATCGAATTCTTGATAAAGCAGTTGAAGAGCTTGAAATTAAAATCTTCAAATATGACCTTTTAGAGAATAAAATTTTATTTGTGAGGCTCGAAGAAGAAGATTTCCCCGCTGAACTCAACGGTTTAACTGCGATGAAATTGGCTGCAAAGTATAAGCGTCCAACAATAGTCGCGCGCCTCAACGATGAAGGATATGACCGCGGTTCGAGTAGAGGATTAAATGAGTCTGCGCTCAAATCATTTAAAGAATTTATGAATGAAAGTGGCTACTTCGAATATACCGCTGGTCATGATAATGCTTGTGGTATATCAATTCTTGATAAAAATCTTCATGACTTCCATGACTATGCAAATCAAGCACTTGCAGATGTAGATTTTGGTGAGAATTGGTATGAAGTAAACTTCGAACGTTTCGCAGCAGACCCAGACCTTGTTCCTTTAATTTATGACCTGGCCGCGCATGAAGATTTATTTGGACAACACAATAATGAGCCACTTATTCATGTAACGGATATTAATTTAAAAAGAAATGAAATTGCAGTTATTGGAAAGAATGCAGATACAATTAGAATTGAGAAGTTTGGAGTTACTTATCTTAAATTCCATGCAAAAGAAATGATTGAAGAATTAGCACAAGTTAATTCGAATGAAATTAAAATTGAAATTGTAGGAAGAGCAAATTTAAATGAGTTTGCGGGAAGAGTAACACCTCAGATTTTTATTACTGACTTTCAGATTGATGATGGAACATTGGGGTTTTAATTATGACTTGTAAAGATTGTAAACATTTTCAAAAAACACAATTGGAATACTTAAATGGACGGCCATTATATGATTGTCCATATGCTGATGATTGGTGTGAAGAAGATAATGAAATAAATGTTTTATGTAATGATAAGTTTGAACCTAAATTAATTTGACATTTTAATAAATTTCTGTTATAATATATATAGAAAGGTGAAAAATGGAAATAATTAAAATATTAAATTTACTTCGAAAATATGATATACCAGAGAGTTATCCTTTATGGGCAGAACATGATATAATTGGTTTTAATGTTGATTATGAAAAAATTAGTGAAGAAGATATTAATACATTACAAAAATTAGGATGCTTTTTCGATGGAGAGTATGATAGTTTAATAATGTTTGTATAAATGAATAAAAGGAGCGTGTGAAAACTTATGCAAGGAATTGATTTAACTGGACAGCGCTTTGGTAAATTAGTTGTATTAAAACTAGTTCCGAAAGAAGAACGTACTTGGCCGAATAAAGAACGAGCTTGGGTATGTAAATGTGATTGTGGTAATGAAGTAATAGTACGACAACGTAATTTACGTGGCGCCCGTATGACTCAATCATGCGGGTGTATTCGTAAAAAAGCAGCTTTCAAAGCAACAAATATGATAAAGGATTTAGAAGATGATTTTTTAGATTCTTTTCAAGACTTTGAGAAATTTTTATTTATTCATCGTACTTTTCGTACTGCGATAGGAGATATTTCTTATTTAAATAAAGAGGAATATAAGAAGATAATAAATCACTTTTATTACCAAAAACAATTTAATGATTTATATCAATTTTGGTTACAGGAAGAAAAAACAAATACCTTTTATGATTTAGCAAAACCATCAATAGACCATATTATTCCAAAATCTAAAGGTGGTTCTAATGACATTTCAAATTTACAATATTTAACTGTATTTGAAAATTTAGCCAAACGAGATATGACAATGGAAGAGTGGGAATCTTTTAAAAAGAAAACTAATACAACCAGTAATTATTTTTATGAGTCAATTAAGGAGGTGATGAAAAAATGAATCAGTATGGTGGTAGTTTACATAATCACACTGATTTTTCTTAGTCAAATTTTAGATTAAGAGATAGTATTAATACAGTTGAAACCTTAATTGACTACGCAATAGAGTTAGGACATGAGGTCTGTGCGATTACCGAACATGACACGATTGCAAGTCATATTCGAGCAGAAAAATATTATAATAAGATAAAAGAAAAGAATCCAAACTTTAAAGTAATTCTTGGTAATGAGATTTATCTTGTAAGAAATGGATTAAATTCAGATAATTTTGATAAAGATAAAGATAGATATTTCCATTTTATTCTTTTAGCAAAAGATGAAATTGGTCATGAACAAATTCGTGAAATTTCAACTCGCGCATGGATGCGTAGTTATGTGGCGCGCCGCATGAGACGTGTTCCAACTTATTATCAAGATTTAATTGATATAATTGGCGCGAATCCGGGCCATGTAATTGGTTCAACCGCCTGCCTCGGAGGTTGTTTGCCGACTCAATTTCTTAGAAATAGAGATAATGGCGCGCCTTCGATAGATTTAATTAAAAGATGGATTTTACAAATACAAGCTATCTTTGGAAAAGAAGATTTCTATTTTGAAATGCAACCATCATTTAATAAAGACCAGATTTATGTAAATCATAAATTAGTTGAATTAAGTGATGAACTAGGGATAAAATATATAATAACAAATGATGCACATTATTTAAAAAAAGAAGATAGAACGATTCATAAAGCATTTCTTAACTCCCAACAAGGTGATAGAGAAGTTGATGATTTCTATGCAACAACTTATCTTATGAATACAGAAGAAATTGAATCTTATATGTTAAAAGAAATGGGAGAAGAAGTTCTTCAAAAAGCGTATAAGACAATTTTAGAGATTAAAGATAAATGTCAAGACTATTCTTTAATGAAACCATTAAAGATTCCAAGATTAAATTGGAAAAGATTTGAATTAACACATAATAAAAATTTTTATATGGAAAAAATTCCTTATCTTAAAAAGTTTTATGAATCAGATTATTCTGAAGATAGACATTTAGCATGTGCAATTATAAATCGTCTTGAGGAAGCAACTGAAAAAGAAAAATTAAATAATAAAGAAACTTATGATGAAATAAATGCATGTCTTGAAGATACATGGATTTCATCTGAAGTAAATGGAAGTAGGTGGAGTGCATACTTTTTAAATCTTCAAAATATAATTGACTCATGTTGGGACGCAGGAACTTTAGTTGGGTGCGGCCGTGGGTCTGGTGTAGGATTTATCTTATTATATTTATTAGGAATAACACAGATTAACCCGTTAAGAGAAAAGAGCCAGACAAAGCGTTGGAGATTCTTGAATCCTGAACGTGTATCAGTTCTTGATGTAGATATTGATATAGAAGGCGGCCGCAGAGCAGAAGTTTTAAAGAACTTCCGTCGTATTTATGGAGAAGATAGAGTTGCGAATGTATTGACTTTAAAAACTGAAAAGTCAAAGTCAGCAATTCTTACAGCAGCGCGTGGTTTAGGAATTGATGTTGATACAGCACAATATTTATCTTCTTTTATTGAGGCCGATAGAGGTCAATTAAGAACTTTGAAGCAAACTTTTTATGGCGACCCCGAAAATGGTTTTGGTCCAAGTAAACAATTTAGAATTGAAATGGAAGAAAATTATCCTGAGTTGTGGAAAGTGGCTCAAGGAATTGAAGGATTAATAAATGGTTGTGGAGTTCACGCAGGTGGAGTTATTTTTGTTGATGAACCATTTACTGACTCGGCCGCACTTATGCGCGCACCCAACGGAGAAATTATAACTCAGTTTGACCTTCATGCAGCTGAAGATACAGGATTAATTAAATATGATATTCTTTCGGTTGAAGCATTAGATAAAATTCATAATTGTATTGATTTAATTTGTGATTATGGATATGAGTCAAGAGAAAATACTTTAAGAGAAACTTATGAAAAAATCATTGGAATTTATAAATTAGAACGTGAAGCACCTGAGATGTGGAAAATGTGTTGGGAGCATAAAGTTCAAAGTTTATTCCAAATGGAAAAGCAATCTGGTATTAGTGGAATTGCAGCGATGAAACCGACTTCAGTAGATGACTTGGCAATTCTTAATTCTGCAATTAGGTTAATGGCAACCGAAAAGGGTGGAGAAATACCAGTTAATAAACTTGCAAGATTTAAAGCTCATCCGATAGATTGGGATAAAGAACTACAGAAATATGGACTTGGCGCGGAAGCGAAAAAAATTCTTGAGCCAGTTTTGGGAGTTTCTTATGGATTATGTATCGCACAAGAGCAATTTATGCAACTTGTTCAATTGCCTGAACTTGGTGGATTTAACTTAACTTGGGCAGATAAGTTAAGAAAGTCAATTGCAAAAAAGAATCCAGCAGAATATGATAAATTAACTGAAGAGTATTTTAAAGTTATAAAAGAAAAAGGTTTAGATGAAAAACTTTGTGATTATACTTGGAATATATTAATTGCGATGAGTAAAGGTTATGGATTTAACTTATCTCACACATTAGCATATTCATTAATTGGGCTTCAAGAATTAAATTTAGCTTATAAGTATCCATTAATTCTTTGGGATTGCGCGTGTCTTATCACAGACAGCGGCGGCGCAGAAAAAGAAGAAGAGGAAGAAGAAACTGAAGATAATATTGAAGAAGTTTATTATAATGAAATGGAAGAATTCACTGAAGAAGATAGTGAAGATGAAGTAATTGATGAATATGATGAAGAAGATTGTGATGGTTATCCAGCCACAGTTAAAGTTTTAAAAGATGGTAAGAAGAAAAAGAAAGTAAAAACTACAAACTATGGTAAGATTGCAACAGCAATTGGTAAAATGAAAAATAATGGTATCACAATTGTTGCAACAGATATAAATAAATCTTCATATACATTTGCGCCAGATGTAGAAAAGAATTTAATTATTTATGGTTTAAGTGGAATTACAAGAGTTGGTGATGATTTAATTCGTGAAATTATGAATAATCGTCCATATGAATCAATTCCAGACTTTTTGAGTAAAGTTAAAATTAACAAGCCTCAAATGGTTAATTTAATTAAATCGGGAGCATTTGATAATTTATATAATGATAGAGTTTCAGCGATGGAACTTTATATAGATTTAATTAGCGATAAAAAGAAGAGAATAACTCTTCAAAATATGAAGATGTTAATTGATTTTAAATTAATTCCTAAAGAATATGATTTTCAATGTAGAGTATTTAACTTTAATAAGTATATAAAGAAAAATAAAATTAATGATTCATATGGATTAGATATGCCAGCATTTACATTTTATAGTAATAACTTTGATATAGATTATTTAACACCATATAATCAAGATGGAATTTTATTTACAATCAAACAAGTTAAATGGGATATGTTATATAAGAAACAAATGGATATAAT
>Ga0256405_10012201_pt1 | contig 10716 bp, 6 predicted proteins | sample RumenRJG_02DNA_FD_189096 | JGI IMG/M metagenome (GOLD analysis project Ga0256405, IMG submission 189096) | Bovine rumen microbial communities from Lethbridge, Alberta, Canada - RJG_02 | ecosystem: Host-associated > Mammals > Digestive system > Stomach > Rumen | place: Canada: Alberta | collected... | reverse complement strand
CATCAAACCTATTATAGTGTTCCAAATCAGCCATTTCATTTATGTTGTAATGACGAAGTCGTATTTTTTTCAAAATACCCGATTGACAAACCTGTGCTTTATAAGCAGTATGAAATTAATTATCAGGACGATTTTGTATCCAAAACATTGCAGGTTCAGGAACCAATTTGGACATATTGGGTTTGAAAAATTCAAAGCTTCTTGAGGGAAGAATCATAGTATTCTTCCCTCTTTTATTCGTGAAAATTCATCTTGACGCACACAAATTCACACATTATTGTAAAAACTATTGCAATATACCACACATTATTGTATAATGTGTGTCGGGTGATTGTATTATGTCTACGTATACTCAAGTACATCCTGTTTCAGGGATAACGTACGTTTACACGCGCAACGTCGTCATCGATCCTGACACTGGGAAAAAAAAGGTTGTTCGAAAGTGCATTGGTAAGCTGAATGACAAAGGCGAAACTGTAGCAACTGGTCCGGTAGGAAGACCAGCTCACGCCATTCCTCCTGGCCAAAATTTAGATGCCAGGTCTGTCAACCGGCGAGAAGAATCCAACACAAGTTCTGACAGTTCTGTCTGTAAGAACGAACTGAAGAGACTTACACTTGAAGTAGAAAGATTACGTAAGAAAAATGAAAAACAGTCAAAAATAATCCAGCAGATTGTCAGAATCTTGAAAGAAAACGGTGAAATGTGAATCAAAAAAAGAGCATCGGTCTCAACCCTCCGACGCTCCTGCGCGTAAAAACTACGCGATGATCTAACAAACACACATATTATAACTCAACATAAAGCTAATGTCGAGTCCTCTATCAAATTGATATAGGTATCCGTGTTTGCAACCGTGTTTGCAATCGCGAGGTTACAGGATAGCCAGACATAGGATGATTAACCGGGATACTGTTCATACAATCACTACTAATATAGAAATGTGGCGAATTTTCATGAACGAGCATTGCAATGAACGTGTGGAAGAATCATCATATCGTGAACACAGGGAAAAGACACTTCAAGCATTACAAACTGTACAGAAACTAGGAGAGAGGAACAACCTGACCGAACAAGAGAAGCAGCAATTACAACCGGCTATGACTACTCTTAATGATCTGAATGGAAAAGCATTTCTTGATCTGGTAAAGAATCTTCATGGAAATGAACTTCAGAATATGTTTGCTTGTATCAATATTTACGGTCTTCTCAGCGGTGGATCGGTAGATCGGCTTTCGTGGATGGGGCTTTCACTTTTAGTGAACTATTTTCTGGCAATTTGCAATGACCGTGTAGGACGGTGTGCAATTGGAATTCTTGTTTCTCTTCTCGGAGAAAATGCAACTAACATTGACCAATTATCGCGAGATTTCGGATTTGGAAAGGACAGAATTTACAGAGCCATAAATGAAATACAGACAGGAGATCTTGTCCTCACGGATGAACAACCAAATAATCCGGGCGCAGGCCGTACACCAGCAGCAGAGTCGTTCTCTCAATCTATAATGCCGGCATGTATTGCTTGCGGTATTCCGGAAAAAGAGCTTATCATGCGTCACGAAGAACTTACAATGAAAACAGCCAGTCAAGCAGCGCTAAAGGCGATCACAGAAATGGATCAGAAAAAAGATGACAGCGAAAATACCGAGAATGATATATCTCCAGAGGAAACAACAGACAAGGACAGAGTTATCAAGTCATTTGGTTCCTACAAGAAAATGGCAGCAGTTGAAGATGTCACGGATATCAAGGCCTGCCAGGCATATCAGAATATGCAAGTTGTCAGTATTGACCTCATTTCCAGGATACATCCAGTTATGATGCGGGCAAAATTTGGCCCGACCGAAGTCCTGACAGAAACCAAAAAATTCATTTTGAACTCGCTTGAATGGATGAGCCAACTTGTGAATATTCTCCAACCTGCCTGTACAAACAGGGATAAGACCTATTATACTTCTGAGTTTTTCTCTGTCAGTCAACATAACGAGGTATCTGGTAAAATGGACATTACTCCAGATGTACGGACTGCAGCTTGTAACATTCTTTATGTTGCGAGTTTCGAATTGAAAGGTCTTTGTGAAAAAGCTATAGTTGCATGGGGAACTATGGATACCGACCAGATTCCATATCATTCGTTAAAAAGTTTCTGTAGAAGTTTTAGAAGTGAATTGCGGCAATGTATCTGTAACATGGATAAATGGCGCAATGGTTATCTTGCTGTCAAAAAAAGCAAAGCCTATAACACAGATAATGCAATTCCCTTCTCTCTCGGAAAGAAAGGCAATACACCTACTGTCAAAGTTGACTTGCAGTATATTAAATCGCGAATGAACGAGATCAAACTCGTGCACAATCGCATTGATCAAGATATCACAAACATCCTCATTCAATCCCAAAATAAAAGTTCCAGAACACCAACTTTGCAGTCCGCACTGGATGCTCTTTCACAATACTATGACCAGTGTAATGAAGCGGTAATGAAATGCGAGAATTGCTCGGACAAGCAGAAGCTCTATGCAGTGGCTATATTAATTGAGACATTGTGGCTTCATCTTCGAAAATGGCAGGACATCGCAGAAAAGAGCAGAACACCATATGAAGCCGCTGTTGATGTCAGTGCTTCCATAGTTTCATTTCCTACCGCATCTAATTTCGGACGCGTGATAAATGAATATAACCTCTGTATGAAAGAAACAGAAAAATGTGGTGTGGAGAATATTAAAACAGAAGAGAACAACTATAGCAAAACCTCTGACACTGACACTCAAATTCCAACCTCTGATACCGAGATAATCACGCATTTTCCCGTAGATGATACAGAGAAGACAAAACTTGAGCAGTACGTTATAGAAATCAAAGAAAAGTTTCAAATATTGGAAGATGTCCTCGCTTCCTGTAGTGAAACAGGCAGACTGAAAGATAAAGATACGGCAACAATTGATGAGGCTCGGACACACCTGAAAACCGAGAAAGAACTCTTTATCAGCCAATCTTCTGCAGTTTTCTCAAATATCACCGCCCAATCAGTTCATGCATTTAACGAGGCGTGCGTACAATTTCAGGACATCCTTGATACTTGGATTGGGAAGACAAACAAAACAACCGGTAGAAATCCGCTTTCTTTTTCCCAGGCAACGATACTCAGTAAAACAATCATTTCAAAAGCGAAGAAACTGTTGCCCAAAATATGGCGTTATTACGAATCAACAGCTATGTCAGAAACTCGTGAAAAGCATCTTCTTATTCAGTATGCCGACTTGACCGAAAATAATGAGGTTGCCGCTTATTTCCAGGGTGGTTATCGTCTGTCCCTCTGGGAACGCCATGAAATGATCTTGAAATTCTGGGATGAAGGAAAAGATCCTCTGGATATTACTACCTGGATTGACTATATCGTAACCACCGACTGCAATGATAACTTTGGCGGTCCCGAGGGTAACGGGAAGTTCTTCAAACGAACTAGAAAAGAGTTGAGACATGCCGTCATATTTCTTACTGGAATTGAGTATTCAACAACAACATTATGGAATGTTCTGACCCAAATTATGGGTTATACCGGACATCAGTGTGTCAAAATGGATCAGCTGGGGAAAAAGCATGAGCTGCGACACACACAGTTTGACTATATCGTCGAGCAAGTCAAGAATATAGATTTGAATACTACTCTGATCTTGAGCATTGACACCAAAGCATTTGTTGTACTGGGACGCCTCAAGCATGATAATGGAATACTTATGTGCAGCCCGGATGGCAAGATTTACCACGTATATGACCATGATTTTCCAATGTTAATGAAAGATATCTATCCTAACGGCACAAATTTGGTGGATTCTTCTCGATTGAACGAAAGAGCTGTTCTGCATCCTGTTGGAGTTCTTTGTCTCAATGACAATACAGGTTACGTTTCTCTTGTTCTTGGAAAAGACACAGCAGAAAGTATGTGTGCGCTGATTTCAAACGTCTTCAAAATTAAAAAGGCAGAAAAACCCGAATTGAAGAATATACTTCTCATTGCTGATGGTGGTGGCGCAAACTCGGCCAATGGCATTCTATGGACAGATCAGCTTCTTAACCTTTCTGCAGAAACCCAAAGTGATATTATTGTTCATCATCTGGCTCCTGGTGCTTCGAGACACAATCAGATCGAGCACAAGCTGTGGGCGTACATATCTATCCATTGGAAAGGAAAACCCAAATTGGATATTGAACATATCATGAAGTATATCAGCGAAACAACGACCTCAACCGGTTTGAAAGTTACATGCTTCTTTGATCCGCATCATTATAAAACGAATCAGGAAAGAAAAGCATCGGGTGAGGAGGTTCTTACAAGAGCAAAATTAAACGACAAAGCCGCAGGACGAATTGTGCATCATTTCTCGCAGGAAAATGATATGTATCGCTGGAATTATACAGTCTACCCAACAGCCAGAACTTCAACAACTGAAATTGAAAACAAGAAGGAGGCATAATAACTCAAAGAACAAGCTTATCAAGAGATACCAGGCATCCAGTCATTTCAGTCTGCCTTAGGGAAAGTTTGCCCTTTAGGAAAGTCATCCTATATTATCCATTTCATACGTCAGATCAGGATTGTCACGAACTGTAACATTTGATATGATGACCTTGAAGAATTCGTCCTGATAATTTATTTCAAACTGCTAAATAGAACAAAAACGGATGCGGGCGAATTGCCTCACTGCAGCACAGGTATCTTTTCGTGCTAAATATGACAAAACTGAGGGTAACAGATGAATAACAATGACAATCAATACAAGATGTTTGCCGGTGACAAGGCGGATGTGTATATAGGTCATAAGAGAGAAGATGGGAAAATACAACTGTTAAAAGACCACCTTACGGGAGTAATGAATCTAGCAGAGAAATATGCACAAAGCTTCGGAGCTGGAGATCATGCACGCAGAATCGGCATTCTTCATGATGCGGGTAAATACAGCAGAACCGGGCAAAGACGTATGGCAGATCCAGAGAATACCCGTAAAGTGGATCATTCGACGGCAGGCGCACAAATTGCAATGAAGGAATGTAAATGTGATGTATGTGCAGCACTTGCGATTGTTGGTCATCATGGGGGAATGCCGGATCGTGGAGGAAAGTTTTCAGCAGAAGGTGATGGTACCCTGATGGGACGTCTGAAAAAAGATTTGACAGGTGAAATGGATTATTCCGCGTTCTGGACGGAAAACACAATCGACAGGAAAAATGTACTCCCGGATTATGTGATCACAAATCCTTTTGCAGTTCAGTTTTATATACGAATGCTCTATTCATGTCTTGTGGACGCAGACTTTTTAGATACAGAGCAGTTTATGCGGGAGAAGGTCGACCGAAAAACAGGGGACGATATGACGGAGCTTTTGAGAAAACTGAAAATTCATATCGAGCCATGGATGAATAATCCTGAAACAAAAATCAATCAGAAGAGATGTGAAATTCTTCAGACGTGTCTAGCGGCAGGAGAAAAAGAAAAAGGCCTGTATACACTGACTGTGCCGACAGGAGGAGGAAAAACAGTTTCTTCGTTTGCATTTTCTTTGACACATGCGGTTAAACATAAGGCAGAAAGGATTATTTATGTTATTCCATTCACCAGTATCATAGACCAAAATGCGGAAGTTTTTAAATCCATCGTAGGGGATGAAAACGTCATCGAACATCATTCAGGCGTTGAATATGATGTGGCGGAAGACAATGAGAACAGCGTGGAAATGAAACGGATGCTCGCAACAGAGAACTGGGATGCACCGATTATTGTAACGACGGCAGTTCAGTTTTTTGAATCACTGTTTTCTAATAAACCATCCAAATGCAGAAAACTCCATAATATTGCGAATAGCGTCATTATTTTTGACGAGGCGCAGATGCTGCCGGTCAGCTACCTGATACCATGTGTATATGCCATTGCAGAGCTGGTAAAGAATTACAATTCGACGGCTGTGCTTTGTACAGCAACGCAGCCTGCCTTGAACAGATATTTTGAAAAATATGATAAGAAGTTGAGTGGAACTGAAATAATCCCAAATGTAGATGAATTGCAGACGTTCTTCAGAAGAGTTCATTTCTCAAAAAGAGATTCGATTTCAATGGACGATCTTGTTTCTGAAATGGCAGGAAAGAGACAAGTACTGTGTATCGTAAACAAGCGAAAAACGGCACAGACGTTATACGAAAAACTGAAGTCGGAGGGAACGTTTCATTTGTCTACCTGGATGACTCCGGCGCATCGGAAAAACACGTTGAAAGAAATACGTCGTTTGTTGGAGGAAGGAAAGGCCTGCCGCGTTATTTCTACGAGCCTGATAGAGGCAGGAGTGGATGTCGATTTTCCGGAAGTTTGGAGAGAAATGGCGGGAATTGATTCAATTCTTCAGGCGGCAGGCAGATGTAACCGAAATGGAAAGTATGGAGCGGATGAAAGTGAGGTTGTCGTTTTTTCGTTGGAGGAAGGAATTCCCAAGGGGATGAAGATGAATGCGGCAGCGGCTCAAATAGCGATGGAAAAGTCTGAATATCTGGATGATGCTGCAACAGTCAGACGATATTTTGAAAGTCTGTACTGGATGAAGGGGGATGAAGTGCTGGACGAAAAAGGAATCATAGAGATGTGTAAAAATCTCAGAATGAAAACAATAGCAGAGAATTTTCGAATGATAGAGTCAGATACACGAACAATCTACATACAAAACTCGGACAATGAGAATGATATGCAGATGCTTCGCATGGGACAGATTAATCGTCCTCTTATGAGGCGTCTTGGACAGCATGCGGTGAATGTGTATACAAAGGACTGGGAAGCATTACGTAAAACAGGGAGAATAGAGGTAATAGACCATGATATGGCAATATTGACAGATTTTAACAGCTATGATGATTATTGTGGCTTGAAAATACCGGAGGATTTAGCGGGAATAGAAATCATGATAAAAAAGAGCCTTTGAAAGGCTCTATACCATAACTTTATCATTTCAATCCACAGATTTCTCTGACGAACAGAGCGTAGCACAAGTGTCATAAAATGTCAAATATACTATAACATTATCGAAATAATTCTATTGACGAAGAAATAAACGTATATTACAATAAGTACAAACTTTTGGAAAGGAGGGAAAGCTGTTGTCTGTAAAGATGGAAGTGTGGGGCGATTATGCTCTTTTTACACGAATGGAAATGAAAGTCGAACGGATATCGTATGATGTACCGACACCGAGCGCGGCACGGGGAATGCTGGATGCGGTGTATTATCACCCCGGGCTTGTCTGGAAAATTGATCGAATCTATGTGATGAATCCGATTCGTTTCACAAATCTCAGGCGAAATGAAGTGGATGTGAAAATCCTCGCATCAGATCTGAAAACAGCTGCATTGGGAGGAGGTAAGCAACTGGGTATTACGACCTCAGAACATATACAGCAGAGAGCATCTATGATGCTGAAAGATGTCCATTATGTTATTGAGGCACATTTTGATATGACTGAGCGTGCTGCACCATCGGATAATCCTGGAAAATTTCAGGACATTATGAAACGGCGACTTCGACGTGGACAGGCATTTACTCAGCCGTATCTGGGGAGCCGGGAATGTACAGCGCATTTTAGACTGTGGGAGGGAGGAGAAATCCCGACCATACAGGATACGAGGGACCTTGGGTGGATGCTGTATGATCTTGACTATACCAATCCCGGATGTATAACGCCGATGTTTTTTAGGCCTTCGATGGTAAATGGTGTAATCAATGTGGCAAACTGTGAGGTGGTCCAATGATTTTGCAGGCACTTAACCGATATTATGATTCTCTGGTTAGCCAAGGAGAACTGGAACGGCAGGGATGGCAGCCGGTAAACGTGTCATATGCATTGCGCATTGATGATGAAGGTCAATTGATTCAGGTATTGCCATTATTGAATGAGGTGGAAAGAAACAAAAAGAAAGTATTCATTCCTCGAAAAATAAATCTGCCGTTACGGCAGAAAAAATCATCTGGAATTCTTGCTAATTTTCTGTGTGATAACTCATCATATATTATAGGGGTAGATATAAAAGGCAAACCTGAACGTACGTTAAAGTGCTTTGAGGAATGTAAAAGTTTACATAACAGAATTCTTGCGGAAGTAGATTCTGTGTTCGCCAGATCATTGGTCAGGTTCTTTAATACCTGGAATCCAGCTATTGCACGTGATAACGAGATACTGAAGCCTTTTCTGGATGAATTAGTTGATGGCGCAAATCTGATATTCGTGCATACGGATGGGCAGTTTATTCATGAGGACCCGATGATTCAAAAAGCCTGGGATGAATACAGTGCAAATTCATCAAATGACGAGCTGAGAAGATGCCTTGTAACTGGCGAGATGGCATCGATTGCAAGGATACATCCGAGTATAGTGGGAGTACCGGGAGGACAATCTTCCGGAACGAGTCTTATTAGTTTTAATAAACGGGCGTTTGAATCCTATGGACATGATGATGATCAGGGATTAAATGCACCGGTAAGCGTAAGTGCTGCATTTGCCTATAGTGCTGCACTGAATTATATGATTGCCACGCAAGGACATCATTTTCGATTAAGTGACACAATGATTGTCTTTTGGGCGGAAAATGGAGTCTCCGAATACGCGCCGTGTTTTGCTGCAATGCTTGGAGATGACATTGAAATCAATGCCAATGATATCTATGAAGCATTAAAAAATTTATCTGCAGGACGCCATTTTATGTGGAATGAAACGGACCTTGATCCGGATGAGAAGTTTTACATTTTAGGACTGGCACCAAATGCGGCGAGACTTTCGGTTCGTTTTTTCCTTCAGAATACCTTTGGAAAATTTGCAGATAATATGCGGGCTCATCATGAACGGTTACAAATTGTTAAACCGAATAATGACCCGAGGAGAACACTTTCTTTCCGACATATTTTGAATGAAACAGCAAATCAGAAGTCGAAGGACAAAACGCCTTCGCCGTTATTGTCGGGGTCTCTTACGCGATCTGTCCTGATGGGTCTCCCATATCCTGTGCTGCTGTATGAACAGATTGAACTGCGGATAAGGGCTGAACATCAAATTGGCAGAGGAAAAGCGGCTGTTATTAAAGCTTTTTTGATGAAGAATACACAGAATGGAAATCAATATGACCGATATGAGGAGGTTTTGAGTGTGGATCTAAACGAGAATACGAGCTATCTGCCGTATTTATTGGGGAGACTCTTTGCGACACTGGAAGGATTGCAGAAAGCTGCGAATCCTGGAATCAATGCGACGATAAAAGATCGTTTTTTCAATGCAGCTTGTGCAACGCCGGGAATCGTATTTCCGCAGCTGATAAAATTGGCACAGGCACATCTTAAAAAGTTGGGATCGGGAGAGAAAGAAGGATTGAGAGTATTCTATGATAAAATGATGGTTTCAATCATGTCGAAAATTGAAGAAGATTATCCGGCAAGGTTGAATTTGTATGATCAGGGAATATTCCAGCTGGGTTATTATCATCAGGTACAGTCACTTTATGCAAAAAGGGAGGATAAATAAAAATGTCGCAGCCAATCAGCAATCGTTACGATTTTGTAATTCTGTTTGATGTGGAAAACGGGAATCCCAATGGGGATCCGGATGCTGGCAATATGCCCAGAATCGATCCTGAAACAGGACTTGGTCTTGTTACGGATGTTTGTATGAAACGCAAAATACGTAATTATGTACAGATGGTAAAAGATGGAGAACCAGAATATAAAATATATATTCAGGAAAGAATGCCTTTGAACAGAATCGATAAGACGGCAATGGAGTATGTTGGCATTTCTGCAGAAGATGAAAAAGTGCTGAAAAAAGCCAAAAAAGATGATCCCAACCTTGACGTAAAACTTCGGGAATTTATGTGCAGAAATTATTATGACATACGTACGTTTGGTGCTGTAATGACAACGTTTGTAAAAGCAAATCTTAACTGCGGCCAAGTTCGAGGACCGGTGCAGATTGGTTTTGCCAAAAGCGTAGATCCGATTATGCCTCAGGAGGTAACTATTACCCGAGTAGCAATAACAACTGAAGATGATGCAGAGAAAAAAGGAACAGAAATGGGAAGAAAATATATTGTGCCGTATGCTCTGTATCGTGCAGAGGGATTTGTATCTGCAAATCTTGCACAGAAAGTAACAGGTTTCAGTGATGAGGATCTCGAATTGTTATGGGAAGCGATCATTAATATGTTTGAAAATGATCGTTCTGCAGCCAGAGGGAAAATGTCAGTTCGTGAATTGATTGTTTTTAAGCATGAAAGTGAATTTGGGAATGCACCGGCATACAAGCTGTTTGACACGGTAAAAGTAAGTAGAAAAGATACGAGTGGTGTTCCGCGCAGTTATGAAGATTATATGGTAGATGTGGATATTGCCTCGGTACCGGAAGGTGTTACATGTCAGAAAATGGTTTAAAAGAACCGGGATCATTGATGATTTCGGGGATACAGCATTTCTCGTTTTGTCGGAGGCAATGGGAAATGGAGCATAATGCTAATACTGGTTAGATATGATGTAAATACAACAGATTCCGATGGACAAAAACGCCTTAGAGACGTTGCTAAAAAATGTGAATCTCGAGGACAACGCGTATAGAATTCAGTTTTTGAGTGCCTTTTAGATGCGGCGCAATATCGATTACTACAGGCAAAACTCAAAAAGATAATTGATCCGGAAAAAGATAGTT
>Ga0256405_10012200_pt1 | contig 10716 bp, 7 predicted proteins | sample RumenRJG_02DNA_FD_189096 | JGI IMG/M metagenome (GOLD analysis project Ga0256405, IMG submission 189096) | Bovine rumen microbial communities from Lethbridge, Alberta, Canada - RJG_02 | ecosystem: Host-associated > Mammals > Digestive system > Stomach > Rumen | place: Canada: Alberta | collected... | reverse complement strand
TGACTGCCGCTCAAAATCGGCATGCTCAACTGAATAAAATATCCTAAAATAATCTCATCCGCCACAGTACCAACCGGTATCTGTGGCGGATGTTTCTTTACCTCATTTGACGCTTACAGAACAACAACACTGCATAAACAATAACGGCAAGCCTTGATTTGGCTTGCCGTTGTATTTTAAATTGTATTCTGCACTATAAATGAACCTATATGGCCCCTCTTTTGTGTACACAACGCTAGCAATATTTCAGTTTATGTTCTTGGTTATAATATTGCCATTTTGCAAAATCGTGATTTTTCGCTTAAGCTAACCATCGTGTTTCAAATAATCAAATCGTCATATATATTTTGCTTAAAGTATATTTTGCATTATTAAGCAAAACCAAAAAAGCAAGAGGTTATGTGTATCTAATTGCATTGTTTGATCTCATGAACCTGACACTAAATTTATATAATAAATTTATATTAATTATAATTTATTATATCAGCACTCGGTTATTCCGAGCGCCTGATTAATATCGACCTTTATACCATTTGTATTTGAATTCCAGAACTCGAGGAATTTTTTTGTTTCTGTCTCTATTCTTTGTTTTGCCTGCTTAAGATATTTATTTGGTATTTCTCCTTTTACTTTTTCCGGGTGTAATATTTGAATCGATGCCTCACAATTCTCACCCAACACTTCAACGTGTACATGTGGTTCGTTGTGACCACAGTTTTCATTTGAATTCATATAATACCTTAATCTATTATCCCTATCGTATTCTGCTGCATTAAAAGAAACAAAGATTTTCACTATTATTCGATTGTTAATTATCGGGATTTGTTCGTCTGAAATGATTCTTTCAAAAGGTTTGTTTGGATCCTCGATAAAAAATAGCCAATCGTTTTTTCCGACTATACGAATAAACATCTCACAGCTACAATTTTCGCTATCAAAAAGCTCAGAAACAACTTCTTCCTTGAAATCTTTTAACGTTGTTTCAGGAGTATAATTAAATATAAATTCTTTATTCCTGTTCTTTTTTATTTTTTCAGCCGCAACGGAACCTATAAAATTAATAGAGGAAGAATCAAATATTTCATCTATTAAATTGTTTTGCCTATAACAATGTACTTCTAGTTTAACATTTATTTCCATTATTCTCTCCATATTAATTGTTTGAACTTATATCATATTGTAAATTATTAAAATTGCATAGTGTTGTCAACTATAAACCCTAAATGTGAATATATAGAATTAAACAAGCCTTTGAAAATAACATCATTATTAAATTTCCCGCTTTTGCTTTGAATTGCTCTTTTATCAAGAACATTAAACCCAATTTCCGGAAAACGATTTCCAGTTATTATCTGATTCCCTCCATATTTTTCATTATGTAATGCAAAATGTTCCTTTATAAATTTTATTTTTTCATTTTCAACATTTAATTCATAATATGGTTCAAATTGTTTAACCACCGTGAGTTTCTGGTATTTATGTGCGCTAATAAAGTTCGTAGAAAAAGACGGAGTATCAAATACTGTGCGATATATTTCCTGAAATATAATCGATAAATAAGCAATGCTTGAAATGTTTATTCTATTTAACGAATCATTTGAGCATAGCACAATTCTTGACCTAACGCTTCCGTCATATAATATCTCAATGAAATGATTAATTCCAGCGAGTATGTTCTGACCAGAAGTTTCTTTCAGTTCCCCGACAGAAATCAAATACGACTTTCCCATAAATGAAATAGAAAAGGCATTATTATATTTTCTAAGTTTTTCTGTAACTTCTGAAAAATCATATCGAAAAAAGTTCTTTTCAAATTCTGTTTTTGAAGAAGATATTATTGAAAAACCCAAATCAATATACGCAAAAAGATTATTTGGAAATTCCTCCCCTTTTTCTATAGGTTCGAGTTCTATTTTATTCTTTATTAGTTTTGTTTGGTTTTCTTTTTTGTTGTATAATTGAGTGAGTTTAGCTGAATCCTTAATTACATATGAGCCTGAAGATAATCTTTCATATATTTTACCTTTACTTGTGATATACGGTGGCATATTCCCTTCTTCTATTTTAATAACAAAAATGTCGCCTTTATTTGTATTTAGTTTTTTTATATCGAAAATAGGGGTAGGTGTTATTGAATCATGAATCGTTGTATGGATTCTTTCTTCATTCCATTCTATACATCCACCAATAGTTTTATCATCGTTTATCCCTAACAGAACATATCCGCCATATGTATTCGAAAAAGCGGATACTTCTTCCATTACCTTTGCTGGAGAAGCATTATCCGATTTAAACTCAAAAAAGAAGGTTTCATCATCTGCCTCAGAAAGTATTTTTTCAACATCTTCAGTTTGAATTTCTTCCCATTTTTTATTATTGATATTAATCATATAATGCTCCCATTCATATCCTATCGTAACCAATAGTTTTCCCTATATTTAGATAATACTTATTTGCCTATAAACTAAAATATATAAAATGACCCTCTTAATTAACTATACCCCTTCGACTATCTCCAAGAACCTGTCATATGAATATGCACCGGGATAATCAGGTGATTTTGTTTCAAACACCATAAAATATCGATACTGACTTCCCGACAAAGCATCCCATTTACTACCTATTATCGCTTTTGTTTTTGATTCAGCGTTATCCAGATGATCACCTTTTGTTTCGATCATCAGTATCTTTCCCGACTCAGTCAAAGCAATGATATCAGGATAAGCATGGACCGCACCATTAATTTGGAAGCCTTGGCGAGAAATATTACGGTGCCACCACTTGATGTTATCCATTGATGAAAGTTGCCACACAACTTTGCGCTCATAGTCGTTAACATCTTCCTCACTGGTATACAAAGATTTTGGGAACGACGAAAAGAAATTGGTCGGCGAAATAGTAGATTTCATTATATAGTTTGGAATACATTCAATTTTTCCCTGCTCAAGCCAGAGATTAAACATCTTCATGCGATGCTCGGAAAGCAACGTTTTCACCTTATCCTTAACTTTTACGATATACGGATACGGTGACTGCTCCATATCACTGAGCTGATCTTCTGTCATATTATCTACAACGCGGTCGATATATCCCTGAAGTTCTCGGTCATTAACGCTGTTCATCTTGGATAACTGCTTTTTGATAAGTCCTTTGCAGTGAGCAAGACGAACTTCGGAAGGCTGAGAATTAAACCATTCTTTGTAGTAAGTACTGTCAGTGCCTTTGATTTGCCATACTTTCGGCACAGCATCCTTAGAGTCATCAATATCTACGCGCGCCATCTCTGCATCAACTGTACTGAAATCAATCTGTGTATCCTTGTCTCTGAGGGTAAAGCCTTCTTCTAAATGCTCAAGCTTTAACGCCACATACGTTTCATCCGAGAATAAAAACGTACTCACCTTCATCATAAACTGCGGAAAACGCAATTGCGATGCTTCTTCGGCATATTCTTCATTCATTCTAAACAAATTCATCTTATCACGCACCTCCGCAGGAGCGTTATTGACCGTCGTTTCTTCTGTATGACTTACCATTGCTTCATATTCTTTGTTTTGCGCCAACGCAGTTGCAAGCATTTCGTCTGATTCAATGTTCTCAATAGATGCAGGTTCGCTATTGATTGCCTCAACTCGGAGCTTCAAGTCATTCGTATCAACTTCCGGCAGATCTTCTTCGATAGGCTCTCCGAACAGATTTTGAGCCGGTGGTGAATCCGGAATAGATACGTCTTCCTCTGTATCCTTCGCACGATAATCCTTTTCGCTGAAACCGGCACTGTTTAGTCCCTTGACAACATTGTCGAGCGTCTTTCCAAAATCAGCAGATGAAGTAATAACATAAGAGATATTAAGAACGTTGCTTTTATTCTTTTTTGTATACGGTAATCGGAGAACACGTCCGAGAATCTGCTCAACATCCACCGCGGATGTTCGGTTTGCAACAGTCGCCAGAACATAGGCAAAGGGGCAGTCCCAACCTTCTTTCAATGCATTCACTGTGATAATATAGCGAATAGTACAGTTTGGAGAGAGTAAGTCTATTCCTTTTAATTCGTCTTTATCTCCGGTTTTAATTGCAATCTCTTCCTGCGGTATACCGGCTTCTATCAGCGTGTTCTTAATCTTGTCATAAGTAGTGCTTTCTGTTCCGGTTCTGGGTTGCGCCTGAAATAAAACAATCGGACGGACATATCTTCCTGTTTCGGCTTGTTCCGCTTTTGCCTGTATTTCCAACTTGCGTCGTATGTTAATAGCGTCACCGTATACATCGCTTTGCGATTTACGATTATAAACGATAACAGGCAGCTTAACCATATTCTCCTTTTTGAGTTGAGCTGCATCTACAAACGAAATGATGTTGCTTTTTGTCTTAGGCGTAGCAGTAAGGTCAAGTACAAAACAAGGATTGAAATTTTCAAGCATCTCGACGCTCAATTTAGAGGTCGCATGATGGCTTTCATCCACAATCACAACAGGGTTCAGCGAACGAATGACCTGAATCAATGCGGTTTCATCGGTATCAGGTAAAAGGATATCTTTATCCTTCATATACTTCGGGAAAGCAGCCAGATTTCCGTTTTCTTGGAACGCTTTTCTGCCTTCCTTTTTGCTGGTTCTAAAAGAATCATAGCTTAACACGAAAACAGAAAGCTGCTCAGAAACGGATGTAGGGTTAAAATTCTGACCGTTGAGTAATTGTGATTTTGAATACACCTCTACCGCACCACCGAAATCGACATCGATCTTTTGGCGGTAAGGGTGGTGCGGATTGTTTAGTGCCGCATACGTTTGGGTAAGAATTGCATCGGAGGGCACAAGCCAGACGACAGCCTTTGTTGAAACTGTCGGCATAGCGTCATAAATCGTCTTGATTGCATTAGCAGCTATAAAGGTTTTGCCGCCGCCGGTAGGCACCTTGAAACATACATCCGGCACTCCGTTTTTCAGATTATTATGATATGCAGCCATACCGTTAAAGCCGACATTCACACCTTTTTCTTCCCAAAGCGTCTTGTATGCTTTTGCTGCGCTGTTGTTTTCTGTCATCAGTGTTAAGAATCGAGTAAGATCACCTAACACATTCTTTTGATATGTTTTTAGTTCCATATAATCCTCCGCTATCTCGGAATCTCCGTAGGTAAGTATGGAGATAATGCTGCTACTATTTCATCGTGTTTTGATCCACGCAACAAACTGATAACTTTACTGCAATAATATTTGTTGTCTATGCCGAGAAAATGTCCTATTGATTTTGACAAATCCTTTTTATTATAAACTTTTAGAACTTCCTTATAATTTCCGCTATTTAAAACTTGTTGGAATTTCTGTTCTTGTTCACTTTTTATCTGGTCATAGTCTATTGATGATAAAACAGATTCAAGGCTTTCTTTGGCTTTTGCTTCATCAGTTTTTGATATTTCTGCGCTTGAAAGACGGTATTTGATTTCAGCCACAACGCTTTCGCATATTTGTCCATTAATTTGGTTGCTGAATCTAACGTCAATAACGAATTGTTTTACATTGTGAAATGCTGTGTCGACATTTTCACCAAACTGTTCTGCCATAAGCTTTATTAATTCTTCGACTAGGAACAGATTTTCAACTTCAGCAACATTTATGGTATAGATTCCTTTACTTTTATATTTTTTTATTTCGTGTTCCGATCGAAAATCTCGATCGATAATACCATATACTTCACAGTCGTGCAGTTCAGGATTATTACGGAAGGCTTTGGTACGAGAAATTACTTGAGAACATCCTCCGCATGGAACAATCAAATAATTTGGATATAGTTCTGTATAAAGCTGAGTATCATAACTATTGCTTTCACCTTCAACAAATATGACGTTTTTCCTGCTACCTAATATTTCAAGCAACAGTTCTTCCGGCAAGTTTTCACTCTCAATTTTTTGCAATTTCCAATTCTGTCCGTCATACTCTTTTATCCAGATCTTTTCCGCATGATTGTGCATGGAAGCAAATTGAAGATCATGGGTGATATAAATGAATAGACAATCACTTCGATATCTTTCTAAAGCTCTCCAAAGTCGATTCATAATCGAAGGATGAAGATGTAACTCTGGCTCGTCCATTACTAAAATTTTATCTTTTGGCACACAAAGCACTTGAGCAGCTAAATATAGGACAGCGCGTTCACCGTCACTCATTTCAGTTGCAGAGTACTTGGTGTCTTTGCCTTCTTTGGTAAAAGACGCATAGAATTTTGAATCTTCCAAAAATAAAGTTCGTTGCGGCAACACTTCATCCCAAATATTTATTAGTTTTTCGATTACGGTTGTAGGAGAAACCGGATAAGGCTGTTGGTGTTTTTCTGCTTCTTTTGCCAAAACAACATAATCATGCTCTTCTTTAGTGTTTAACGCTAAAAGTGCAGCAAGAGCATACTCGAAATCCATAATCATTTTGGTCGTATAAGCTGCGCCTTCATTCCATCCCCATCGATTTCCTTTATGCATAGAGAATGGAGAATGACGTATCTCTGATTCACCATAAAACAACAAATTTTCAGCTTCGTTATAGTTTTTTAGCGGAATGTTTTTGTTAAAGCTAATACTTCTTTGGGCAGCTATTCTATGGACTTTTTCAAAATTTTTCTGTTCGATCCACGCACCGAGCTTACTTTTTCCAGCACCATTTGCGCCTACAATAATAACTGAATTCGATTCTGTTGTATAATCAACTATATTTCCGTTTTCGTCCGGTAGCCAATATGTATATGCCATTATTTCTCCTTCTTACATCCTTGCTATATCTCTGGGTATCTTTTTAAATGTAATGTTGTATTTTTTTAGTTCGTCATCCGGGATAGTACACAAATCGGCATAGATAAGATAACCATCTGCTTTTTCGGATATGGTTGCCAACCACTCGTAATTGAGAGTTGTCAAACGTTCCTTTTCATAATAGAAGTAATAGCCGGTATAATTGTGTTTACCGAGATAATACGGATTGTCTGTTGCGACGGCCACAAACGGCATTTTTGTCTCGGTGTACCAGATATACTCACGAATCTTATCTGTATCAACTTCTTCATTGAGATTGCCGTCGGGTAGCAGGAGAGCCTGTCCGAGATCATAAAAAGTAAAGTCTCCGCCGGTTCCCTCAACGGCTTTCTTTCCATCACCGTAACCGTCGATAACGCGCTTTACACGCTCTGCCGTAATGCTGTTCGCATAGTCCATCATCTCAACAAGTATGAATTTGCGATTGCCTCCGTCAGCTGTGTTCATATTCAAAACCGCATGAGCAGTTGTGCCGGAGCCAGCGAAAGAATCAAGGATAATTGAATCTTTATTAGTGGCGATTTGTAAAACGCGCTCGACCAAGCGTGATGGTTTGGGTGTATCAAAAGTTGCTTTACCGTCAAATATTGATAACAGCGCTTTTTTAGCTTCATCCGTATGTCCTGTTTCGGAATACTGCCACAAATTTGTCGGGGGCTTTCCTCCAACACTATCCAGATATGTCTTTCTACGGACACCGCCTTTACCGTTTTTAGTGAAATAGAATTTGGGCCATTGTCCGCGTTTTAATATCCTTTTTGCATCTTCCTGAGCTTCCAATAATGGTTTCGATAATACTATTGCTTTAACATCTGCGCGCACATCATTTTCGGAAATTCCACATATTTCTGCTCGTTTCGCTTTATCGTTAATATCTTTTAATTTATAGTCCGTCCATCCGTTCATTATTTCCAGCATTGTTTCTTGCTGATAACGCCAACAAGCACTATTACTCGGATACATCAATTCACCTGAAAATGGATTTTGAATAGCATACACCATCCCTTGGTGTGTAGCAGCACCCGGTGCAAATGGATTATCGCTTGCCCAAGGCTGAATATCATTATCAGGATTCTTATACATTGAATTCATTTCAGCCGTTCGAGGCAATTTGTTCGGCTGCCAATCAGGTTGATTACTATAACAAAGAATATGCTCTACTTCATTAACGATTCCTTTTGAATCGTTACGGGTTGAATATGTCCTCTGCCAAGAGATATTTGACACAAAACAGTTCGTGCCAAAAATCTCATCACAAATCATTTTGAGATTATACAACTCGTTATCATCTATACTGATAAAGATAACGCCGTCCTTCGCCATCAGCCTGTGCAGGAGTTTCAAACGCGGATACATCATACACAGCCACTTGTCGTGTCGGCTAAGGTCTTCACCCTCTTTGCCGACGACTTCGCCCAACCACTTCTTGATTTTCGGATCATTTACATTATCGTTATATACCCATCCTTCGTTGCCAGTGTTATACGGCGGATCTATATAAATGCACTTGATTCTTCCCTCATATTTCGGCAACAAAGCTTTAAGCGCTTCCAGATTATCACCACGGATAATCATATTCTCACTTTTCTCTGCGTTATATGTGTACTGTTCCTCCAACACCTTAAACGGCACCTTCTGGTGATGATTGATTACCTTATCTTTTCCTATCCATTCAAGCGTCGGCATTCTGGCTTTCTCCTTTTCTGTGTGGTTTGTTTATAGATTCTTCGTGACTGACAACAGTTGAATTTGATTGTCCAAATGTGTTCTGTAAATCATTTTCTAATGATTTACCAGCTAACAGATTGATTTCATCAAAAGGTGCAATTTGACAACCATCCAGATAATTAGCAGTTCTGAGTGTTGCGCGAGAAATACATTTTAATGAACTTTCAATATTATCTGTTTTCATTTTTACATCTGCTGAAATTTTTGTTGTGTAAGACGGAAAAAATGTGATTGTTCGCGAGTAACTTGTTTCTCGCTTGCTATCGCTTGTATTATAGTTAACCTCAACGGTGATTTGAGGAAATGCACTGTACATAATATTTGAACCAAAAAACGCAACCGTATCTTGAACGGCTTCTTCGGGATATAACTCAAAAGACGTTTCAAACAGTTTTCCTGTTTCTAACTCTCGATCTCCATTATTCTTGATGGAGATCGGTTTTATTGTGATATTTGTTGCAGCGGTTTTTCCGGTGTTTTTAATATACAAGAACAGTTTATAATCATATTCTATCAGTTTCATACTAAGCTGAGGTAGAATACTTTGTTTATAGTGCTTTTGGCTTCTGCGGTTTCCGATAATCGCAACAGTCGTTGAAACAGCGGCTACTATTACTGCTAACGCCGAAATAAATGCTGATAGATTGGCAGCAGAACCAAAAAGACTTTTCAAAAACTGTATTATAACATCCATTTATTTCTCCTTCGATTGCATTATATAATTGCAATTTGTGATGTTTGAATTTTATTATAAATTTTCAAATGACATCATATATAATCATTATATCTTATTTCGGGATAATAATCTACTTGTTTTTACTGTTTTGTCTTAAATCTCTATAACTATCCGGCAGCGTTTCATTTTCAAACTCGGAATCAAATAATGCGACTGTGTAGTTTTTACATATCATAAAGGCGTTTAGTATAGCATAATCAACAACCGCCCTATAGTTTTCAAATACGACGTTTTTCAGAATCTCTCGGTTTATATATAGCTTTGGAAACCTGTGGTGATATCTAAACTGCCATTCTTGATAAGTACCTTGTAGAAAATCTCTCGCCTTTGCTCCAACATAATCAATCAACATACTGTTTGGATATGGCAAATCGGCGTTTTCCAAAGAATCACAAAAAACAAATAACCAAATTGCTGCTCGTTCTTTCTCGTTTCTCGATTGAATCATCAACTCAGTTGAGCGCACTACTCTTACATCCGAAAAAGCGATATTCTGTTGATATTGCGGCACATTTACCATTTTACTGAATTCATTGACCAACGAATAGATTTGTTTGCTTTCAAGCCAGAAATGGCAATATATTCGACCCTTGCCGCCATACTGCACATTAATCTTGCAAACAGCAGGATAATTGTTTACAATACTCAAATCTTCTCCTGTAGATAATCTCCAACGCGAATAGATATCATCCCAAGAAAAGCTATTAAATAAATCATCCACAAAAACCACATCCTATAGGTTCATTGTACTACAAGTAATATTTTTATGCAATAAATATGCGTAAACAAAATCGCTCTTTTGGCTATGAGCAATTTACTTCACTGTGGTTACTTTCTTTCAAAAGAAAAAAATAACCATATGAAACAACTCAAGCTCTAAATCTGTTGACTACCCCCAATATATGCTGTAATTTAGAACTTCAGTAGAGAATGCACTGAAGAAACTTGTTGAAGGAAAATCATTGTTCGTCACGGCAGTGGGTGTGCGACGTTCTATATAAAAAACGAATAATAAAACGGCTGGGATCAATGTGTTTCAAATAATTAAGCCGTCATAAAAATTTACTTAAAGTATACTTTACATTTTTTGTATGAAAAAACTTTAAGTATACTTTACATTTTTGAATTTTAGATTTTTATTAGACAACTTATCTACTCTCAAGCTTACAATCCTTGTTATTTTGAAAAAGACATAAATCGACAATTTTAGCGGCGTGAGGATTACCTTGCAAACATGCAAAAATCAAGTAAAAACATTTAAATAAACATCAAATAAACATCAAACGTGGTTTTTGCGGGTTTATAAACGAAAAGAAAAAGTGGCTTAAACGTACTGTTTAAGCCACTTTACTTGGTTGCGGGAGCCGGATTTGAACCAACGACCTTCGGGTTATGAGCCCGACGAGCTACCGAACTGCTCTATCCCGCGATATATTCTGTTGTCTAC
>Ga0256405_10012199_pt1 | contig 10716 bp, 5 predicted proteins | sample RumenRJG_02DNA_FD_189096 | JGI IMG/M metagenome (GOLD analysis project Ga0256405, IMG submission 189096) | Bovine rumen microbial communities from Lethbridge, Alberta, Canada - RJG_02 | ecosystem: Host-associated > Mammals > Digestive system > Stomach > Rumen | place: Canada: Alberta | collected... | reverse complement strand
CCTTGACCTTCTCGGTCTTGTTGTTGAACGCCGTCTTGACGTACGTGAAGCCGTTGATGCGGCTGATGATGTACGCGGCGTCCTTGCCGAGGCCGTTCAAGATGACGCGGAGATTCGTCTTGCGGACCTTGTTCGCGTTGAGGGCGATCTTGATCGCGCCCTCGGCGGCGGCGAACGACTCGTGGCCCGCGAGGAATGCGAAGCACTCGGTCGCGTCGTCAAGGAGCATCGCGCCCAGGTTGCCGTGTCCGCGGCCGACCTGGCGGTTCTCCGCGACGGAGCCGGGAATGCAGAACGCCTGGAGTCCGACGCCGATTTCGGCGGCGGCGTCCTTGGCCTTGACACAGCCCTTCTTGATCGCCATCGCGGCGCCGACGGTGTAGGCCCACTTGGCGTTCTCAAAGCAGATCGGCTGGGTTTCCTCGACGATCTTGTAGGGGTCGATGCCGGCCTTCTTGCAGATGTCGCGGCACTCGAGTATCGACTTGATGCCGTAGGGCTTCAGCGCGGCGAGGATCTTGGCTTCGCGGCGCTCGTATCCCTCGAAAAGCTTCTCGGCGGAGGCCTTCTTTGCTGTCTTCTTGGTAGCCATTTCGGAATCTCCTTTCGCTTATTCCTTGCGGGGGTCGATGTACTTGGCAGCGCCCTCGAACTGGCCGTAGTGGCCCTTCGCCTTCTCCCACGCCTCGTTCGGCGTGAGGCCCTTCTTGATGAAGTCGGTCATCTTGCCGAGCGAAACGAATTCGTAGCCGATCACCTCGCCGTCCTTGTTGAGCGCCATGCGCGTGCAGTAGCCCTCGGTCATCTCGAGGTAGCGCGGGCCTTTCGCCTTCGTCGCGTACATCGTGCCGACCATCGAGCGAAGACCCTTGCCGAGATCCTCGAGCCCGGCTCCGATCACGAGGCCGCCGTCGGAAAACGCGCTCTGCGTGCGTCCGTAGACGATCTGGAGGAAGAGCTCGCGCATCGCGGTGTTGATCGCGTCGCAGACGAGGTCCGTGTTAAGCGCCTCGAGAATCGTCTTGCCGACGAGAATCTCCGAGGCCATTGCGGCGGAGTGGGTCATGCCCGAGCAGCCGATCGTCTCGACGAGGGCTTCCTCGATCACGCCGTTTTTGACGTTCAGCGAGAGCTTGCAGGCTCCCTGCTGAGGCGCACACCAGCCCACGCCGTGCGTGTAGCCGCTGATGTCCTTTATCTGCTTTGCCTGCACCCACTTCCCCTCTTCGGGAATCGGCGCAGGACCGTGGTTGCACCCCTTCATGAGCGGGCACTGATGCTCAACTTCAGTCGAGTAGACCATGTTTGTCTCCTTGTGTTGTGAAATTCCGTTGACCGGAAATTATACCAAAAATCAGCCGAGTCGGGCGCGTCAGAACGCCGCCGAAGGTGTGGCAGGAGCTGCAGGGGCTGCGGCCGCCTTCTTCGCCTGGCGCTTCTTCCAGAGAAGGTAGATCCCGCCTGCCGCGAGTACGAGCAGAAAGATTGCAAGGACAGGACGGTAGAATATCCACGCAATCGCGATCGTCACGAGCGAACAGACGAGCGCGACGATGCCCGCAACGAGCCCGTTGCCGATCTCGACGATGTTGCCGAGAATTGGCAGGACGTCCGCAAGGACGGAGAGCGGCTTCAAGACCATCGAAATGCCGAAGAACATAAGGAGGAACCCGCCGAGGCGGACGAGCCATGTCAGCATCGCATTGGCATCGCGCGCATCCTCAAACATCTCGGCAGCATCCTTCGCGCCGTCGCAGAGGAGATCAACCTTCTTCTTCGTCTTCGCGAGGTAGCCGACGAACGTATCGCCCCTCTGCTTCGCAACGAGCGAGATGTTGTGCGGCAGGATGACGGTGAACTTCACGCGCATGTCGCCGATACGCGCCTGCGAGGCGACGTCGCGGTTGTTGAGCGCGTTGTCGCGCGTCTGCTTGTTGGGGACGTAGATCATGGCACCTTGGCGCTGGACGCGCTCGACCCTGCACACAAAATCGGTCGGGAACGCATACGCCTGCTCGGAACCGATGCGGGAGATCTGGCGCTCGTTCAGGCGAAACGCTCCAAACGTCACGTTGGCCGCGCGCTTCTCCTCGGAGGGAAACTCGATAAAGCCGGGGTTGTCGTGACCCTGCTCCTTGAAGCCGCTCGAGTCGACCGCGCTCTCAAGCCACTCCTGTGTGTAGGTGTAGGTCGTGGTCTTTGTTACGCTGCCGCCGAGGTTCTTCTTCTCCTCGGTCTTGGAGTGCTCGACCCACTGGAACATCTCGGTCGTGCGCTTCAGGGCGATTGCCGTCGTTGAGACGCCGAACTGGTCGTCGGAAAGGACGTCCTGCGTCGTAGCGAGGCCAGTCATGTGGACGAGCTGGCCCTCCATCTCGGGGTCGACCTTCTCAATCGACTCAACGGGCACGCACGCGCCCTCTCCCTCATCAAGCGCCTTTGCCGTCTTGACCGAGTTGCCCTCGTTCCAGAAGAGCACAGGGAAGCCAAGAAGGAACAGCACGATACCAGCTATCACGCCCTTTACCGAGTCGCCAAGCCGAGATCCCCAAGATTGAGTCGTCGTTTCCGTCACCGCCATGGTTAAAGTCCTTTCATTGCTTGTGATTGTATATTATACCAAAACAATGCCCACACAGGCAAAGCGAAGCGGAACATTGACAATTTAGGAAGCTTCCATTAAATGCCGCCATGCCTATCGTTCCAGCATGACGTGCGCACTTGCTTGAGGCCATGCGGACGCTCGAAACGCACGATGCGCGACTCGCCTGGAAGGAGCGAGAAGAAATTGTCCGAATAGTGAACCGGCACGATGCGGCGTCCGGTTCCGTCGAAGCACTGCACCTCGACCATGAAGGCGATTCGATCCCCTGTGTTCTTGACGCGCACGCCCTCTGCGATGTCGACGGCTTCCAGAGTGGTCTTCGGCAAATCGGAAAGCGCGGCAAAGCCCGCGACGCAAGGTCCCGTCACCGTTCCCGGCCCCTTGTATTCGGAACCCGAGCGCCAGTAAAAGGTAGAGTCGACCGCCTCGCAGCCATCGAGGAGTAGCAGTTTTATGAAATGTGGACGCGAGAGATCGTATTTTGCGGCCAGGTCGGCAAACGGAATCTTGAACACGTCCACGCAGCTTTCGCCGGCAACTTTCACCGCAGCCGTCTTTGCCCATATCTTGCGAGACTCGAAATCGTAGACCTCTGCTATGACCGAGAGGTCGCGGCTTCCATAGATGTCGCTCACGACGCTCACGCGGTTCGAGAGGTATTCGTACTGTGCGTGCAGCGGCTCAAGGGCGCTTTTCTGGGCGAAGAAGCTCGCGGTCTGGTCGAGGTCGTAGTCCCATGCGTGCGACCCAAGCTGCGGAATCGGCGTGTTGTTGTACCAGAAGAGGACGCCAGTCGCATCATTGCGCACAAGGTTCCAGGCCTCCCAGAGCGCACGGTGCGCGAGGGCGTCGACGGCCTGCGACTTGCGGCAATACTCGTCGAACGTCTTGGACTCGCCATATTCGTTCACCGCGCGGTGGTGGTACTCCGTCATCTGGTCGAAGCCGCCGCCCTCGCGGTATTTCCACGCCTCGACGTTCATAGGCCAAAGGAGGTTCTCCGGCATGAACTTGCGGCACTGGTCAGCCGCCGGGAGCGCACACGTCCCGTACTCAGGCGAAAAGCCCCAGACACGCCTGCCGCGCTTGCCTGACGCCGTGTCGTCGTAGTACCCCATCGGATTGACGGGGAAGTAGGGCGAACCGTCGTGGACACCGTCGCACTCCGAATTCTGCATCCAGCTTGTCGTGCCCGTGAGCTTCTTGACGAGCTCCTCCACGCCCTGCACGTCTGTCGATTCATTCGAGCAGACCCAGTGCGAAATGGAGGCGTGATGGCGGATGCGCTTCACCTGCTGGGCCACGCAGTCCAGATAGAGGCCTGGATCGTCCGGATGGCGCGTGTCGCCGGTCATCCAGAACTCCTGCCAGACGAGAAGTCCATATTCGTCGCAGAGGTCGTAGAATCTGTCCGACTCGGTTATGCCGCCCGCCCACAGGCGCACGAGGTTGACGCCGCTTTCGGCGGTGAGCCGCATCTCCTTCTCCATGCGAGCGTCGTCCTGGCGCAGCATGCCCTCGGGAATCCAGTTCGTCCCGCGGATGAAGATCTTCCTGCGGTTTACGTAAAACTGCCGCGCCCCGTTCTTGCCAGACTGGTCGGATGTAAACTCGCGCACGCCAAACCTGATTGTCGCGGAGTCCGAGACGGACTTAGGCACTTTGAACTTACTGTTCGTCGAACGGTCGTACTCCTCGCGCGGATCCAGGATCACGCGCACGTTGAGCGTATAGAGGTTCTGAGGGCCCTTGTTGCGCGGCCACCATAATAAAGGGTTCTTCAGCGTCGCCTTGAGGACTTCGGTCCGGCGCTCGCCGCGGTAGAACTTGACTCGCTTTGTGAGCCGCACGTCCGTTCCGGGAATCTCCGCCTCCAGTACGCCCGAGTAGCTCGATCCCCAGTTGTAGCCGGCATTCACGAGATCGACCTCGATCGACAGCTCCGCCTCGTCCATCGTCTCGTTTAGCTTCGTGCGCACAAAAGGCGCGTCGACGCGTATCTTGTCTGTCGCGATGAAGACGATGTCTTTCCAGATGCCGGCGTGACGGTCGCGGATGCCGTCGGAGAACATAAAGTCCCAGCCAGCCCCCATAAGAATGGTGACGTCACGGCCGATCTCGCCGTCGCCGCCGTTGAACCACTCGCCGGGCGCTCCCCAGGGCTTCTGAAACGGCCTCCCGGGATGGTCCACTGGACGCACCTCCACCTCAAGGTCGTTGACGCCTGGCTTGAGAAACTCAGAGACATCCACGGCGTTGCGTGCAAACGTTCCGAGCGTTGTCGCAACGACCTCTCCGTTCAGCTTGATTTCGCCGTGGTAGTTTATTCCCTCGGGGCGAAGCCAGATTGTCTTTTTCGCCCAGTCCTCGGGAATCGTTACCTTCGTGCGGTATGTCGCCGTGTAGAAGTCTCGCGCACCAAGTCCTACATCGGGAATCTTCCCTTCCTGAATCTTGTTGTTGAGTCCCCAGTACGGATCCGGCACGACGCCGTTCTTGACGAGCGTAGAAAGCACTGTTCCCGGCACTACGGCCGGCATCCACTTCTCCGGCGCGGTCTTCTGCGCCATCTCCCACGGACCTGAAGCAGTCAGCGTATTGCGCCCCTGTCGCAAATCATTTAACGGAGCAGACTGTCCAACCAGAGCCATCAATGCTGCCGACAGGCAGATTGCCATCGAAAGCCGCCGCCATGCCATCTCGAGTGTCTTTGTTTTCATGCGCATGATTATATCATACTTATCCGCGTTGTCGTTCAGCGAATCTTATTCAGCTCGAACTTCTCGCCCTTGAGCGCACGAAGCGCGAATTCGCCCCAGTAGGGAGTCGGCTCGTAGTCCCAGTTCTCGATCATGCACGGACCCGCCTTCGGATGGAAGCACCAGCCCGTCCAGTTGATGCGATACTTTTGGATGAAGCCGAGCATGTCGGGCACGAACGTGCGCCAGTCCTCCTTTTGCTCCATGGGTATGAACGTCATCTCCTCGCGAGGTGCAGCACCGACTTCTCCGAGGAAGATCGGATGCTTCGCCGCGACGGGGAGAATCCGCGCCCAGCCCTTGTGCCAGTGGTAGGTGTGCCACGCGTACATGATGCCGTCGCCGCCCTTCTCGTCGAGCCGGTAGCTCTTCGCCTCTCCCTTCTCTATCGCCTCGCTCTCGATGCCCGTCAAGTCATTCGCCCAATAGAGTCCGCCAGCGATCACGACGTTCTTTGCGCCAGTAGAACGAACGGCGTCCACGAGCGCCTGCATTCCGACCGACTCGAATCCCTGGTTCTTTTTCTTTTCCTCCGCCGTGAGAAACGCGGACTCGTCAACCTTCCCCGCCTCGCCGACCCATCCGCCGTTGCGCCACACCTCCCAGCTGATTCCGTGCGGTTCGTTGAAGAGATCGAAGAGGACGGCCGGATGGTTGGCATAACGCTTCGCCGCGTCTTTCCAGAAAGAAATGTGCTCGGCCTTCGGCGCGCGGAAGCGGTGCAGATCGAGGGCGATATACGCGCCACGGTTCGCGGCAAGCGTCACGATCTTGTCCACTGCCGCGCGATAGGCCGCGCCGCCGTCCGACTGATAAGCGCTCGTCCCGAACCAAAACGATTCGTTGACTGGCAGACGCACGCAGTTGGACTTCCACTCGTCAATGGCAACGACGACGGACTTGACGATTTGATCCGTGTTCGGCACCGACTCCATTCCGCCCGCGTTCACGCCCTGAAGCCAGACTTCGTTTCCGGCTGCGTCGCGGAGCCTGTTTCCGACGACGCGAAGTTCGGACGGCCACTTTTCCTTGACTGGTTCTTCGTCCGGGACGAACCGAGCCGCGATCTGACGCTTTTCCCTTTCCTTCGCCGCGATCAGAGGCTGCGAATCGGTCGGCACGAGCCGGACATCTGCAACATCCATCTCGCCGGACTTGACCTGGAAAAGCGTGAACATTACGACAAGTTTCACCGCCTCCTTTGGCACAAGAAAAGCATTCTCGCGCTCCTGCCATCCGCCAGTCGATTTCTGCACATATGTCGGGCGAGGCTCTGGCTTCACTTCGCGCCCTTCCGCGTCCTTGAACTTCATGAGAACGCGCGCGTCGAACCACGGCTTGTCGCCGGTTTTGAGATTCGCGACATTCCACTTCCACGAAAGCTTCAGCGCATCAACGCCTTCGGGAAGTCCATACTCCTTGTAGTCGTTAAGCATCTTGCCGGGCGTCGTAGAAACGAGGTGCGCATAAAGTTCACCCTCTTTTTTTGCAGGGATGAGGGTGCCGTATTTGTCCAGCTGATACTTCGCCTTGGCGCGCGTCTTGGCAGCATTCTCGGCCTTGCGCTTTTCGGCGGCCTCGCGCCGTGCCTTGTCCTCGGGATCCTCGACGAACGTCTCCTGCGCTTCAACCGACAAATTGCGAATCGCGAGCGTACCCGCCTTGACGTTGAAGAGGCATGGCATGAGCGCAATGCCCGCCGCGCCGTCAGGTACTTTAATAGACTTGCGGAACGGCTTCCACTCGCCGCCCTTCCCGTGCCACCCGCCGATTGCCGGGCCGCCCTTCACCTTCTTGCAATTCGAGTCGATGAAGTCGGTCATTATGCGCGCGTCGAACCAGCTCTTGTCGCCGCGCACGACATCGTCCCATTTCGCCTCGCCGCTCACGACGACGCCCGCTGTCCCTTTCGGGAAGAAGACAGGCGTGTATACAAGGCTCATCTTTCCTTCGCCCTTGAACGGAACATCAAAGTCGCGCTTATCCTCCGGCACGAGATTGTCCGCGAATGCGGCGGCGCTGAACACGGCAAATGCCGCCACGATCCATCTGCTGAGCTTCATCGTTTCAACCTCCATTTTCAGTTCGCCGCTATTTTAACAAAAAATCCGGACACTTTGGGCGTCGCCCAGAGTTCCGTGCCGTCCTCGCGCAATTCAAGCGAATGTACATTCTCGCCTTTCGTGAAATGCGATATGTCCATCGCTGTCGTCGTCGAAACGACTTTCACCGCGTCACCGCCTGATTTCGCAGGAAGATTCACAATGAGCTGCGAAGCGTTCGCGACCGCAACCGACTTCGCGAAAATCGACCCTTCCAGCAGAAGCGTTCCGCCGTTCACCCTGAAATCGCCGCCAATCGTCACCGGCCCGCCGAGCCGCTGCGTCCCCGCGCCAATCTTCGTGAAGTCGAAGTTGCCCTTCGAATTTTTGATTGCCCCGCCAAAGTCGCCGTCGGCGTCATTGTCGCCCAGTGTGAATGTCTTCGTGCCGGTATATGGCTTGTCTACTATTCCGCTTCCGTAAAGCCCGTTGATCGTGGGCGCGTCTACGAACAGTTTCCCATTGACTATGACGTTGCCCTTTCTCGCGCCACTCGGGACGAACGAGGAACCCGTAATCGTGGTACTGCCGTTGACGTAGAGGTCACCTGTAAACGTTCCGCTCGCGCTGACCGTCAGCAGCCCCTTGCCGGCGGCCGAGGCAGACTGGTCAATCGCACTGTCCGCGATCACGACGTCCGTTCCCGCAATGGATCCGGCAAGCGCAGCCTTCTTTGCATGGTAGTATGTAATGTACCCAGTCGCTTCGCCGAAGTCGAAATTGCCATTGACGGTTGCATTGTCCTTGCTCGAGGAAAGGTCGAGAACTCCGGACGCTATGCGCATCGTTCCGTTCGTGACGTAGACAGTCGTGGTTGCGGACGGCGAAGAGAGCATCGAGAGGGAGTTGACGGAAGAACTACCGGCGAAGTCGACGACTCCCGGAGCCGTCACGCGCACGTTGGCACCATCCGTCGGCACAGCATTATCCTGGACATACGAATAGGTCTGGTAGTCCGTCTCGGGCTCAAGGAAACGGAATCCGGTTTCGGCGTCATATGTCACAAGCTGCGTCCACTGTACGTCCGCTGCGCTCCCCGAAATCGCGCCGCGCGCCCAAGGGACGACGGCCGTCGAAATCGATCCTGTCACGCCCTCACCTATCGCCGCGACGCCGTTTGTGTACGTCACGTTGACCGTGCCCACCGTGCCGACGACCGCCTGCCCAAGAAGCGATGCGGACTGCGCGTGGACATCAAGGATTGCGTTGCCTTCGCGAACGAATTCGCCGATGTCGAGATGCGCATTCGCCGTACTGGCGCTTCCAGTCACGACGATGCGGTCCAGGCCACCCTTCCCCGCGCCGGGCGCAATTGCAAAGCTGCCCGCGCTATTCTTGATTGCGCCTGCGGACTGTGCGGCCAACGTAAAGGTCTCGCTTTCGAGGCGCACGTCGCCGAGGTCTATTTCCGTCGGGCCCACAGTCGGCGTATCGCCGCCTGAACCACCACCGGACGAGGCGGACTTCGTCTGCGCGAAGAACCACGTTAGCACTTCATCGTTCTGATACGTGCGCGTCCAGACGTTGTGCGGGGCGTCTGGGTGTTCCCAATAGTGCGCGTCCGATCCGACCGCCCACAGCGCGCTCATCATGTTGCGCGAGCGGCTGACAGGAACGGACGTGTCCTTGCTGCCGTGGAACGTCCAGATCGGCATCGAGGCGAGTTTCGGCGCTTGCGCGAGATCCGCGCCGCCGCAGATCGGGATTGCGGCAGCGAACACCTCTGGCCGGCGCGAAATAAGATCCCACGTGCCGTAGCCGCCCATTGATATTCCAGTTGCGTATACGCGGTTCGTGTCAACGGATTCATCAGCCAGCAACGTATCCATGAATTCAAGCAACGATGTCATCGTCTCAGACGGCTCAACCGGCATCGTGTGGGCAGAGGAACCCCAGTCGACTTCGACCCAGCGCTTGCCAACTGGAACCTGTCCTGCGACGAACTTGAAGCCCGCCTCGTTAGCATCGAGCCACGCAACGATATCAGCGACGCCATGGTGAAGCTGCGAGACATTGTTGTCGCCGCGCTCGCCAGCGCCGTGAAGGAAGAAAACGAGCGGCACCTTGCTCCCGTCGGCAGGCGTTTTCTCCGCCCAGCGATAGCGAAAGACAATCCCCGTTCCATCTGCACGCACATACTCCCGTGCCTCGGTTCGAGTCTCAATGTTCGCCGCCCACGCCGCGCACACCACGAGCATGGACAAGAGAAAACCCACTGCCTTTTTCACTGTACACTCTCCTGCGAAAAGAAACCTATTGGATTATGATAGCGAACCCAGACACCTTGGGTGTCGCCCAAAGCTCGGTGCCGTTGTTGCGAAGTTCAAGCGCGCCAACGCCCGCACCGCGGTTGAATGTCGCGGTAATTGCGACATCGCTCTTGAGAACGCACTGCGCAGTGCGCCACTTTCCGCTCCTGACATTCGCGTTGATCGTCACCGGCCCGCCAGTTACCGCACCCGTTACATTCAAACAAGACGCGACATCATCCGCCACATCGACATCGAACTTCGCGCCGTCCGCAAATGTCAACGTCGTCGCAATCGAGCCGTTTCCGCCGATCGCCGCTCCCGCCGCAACATTCACCGCTCCATCCGCCACCGTGCCGTCAAGAACAACCTTGCCCACGTTGACGTTGAAATTACCGTTGGACGCGAGCGTCACCGTGCCGCCAAAGCGCTGCGTTCCTGTGCCGATTTTCGTCAGCGTCGAGGCATTGTCTGTCACGGAGAAAGTACCAGCAAAATCACCGTTGGCATCGTTGTCGCCGATGAACATCTGCTTTGTTCCGCTGGTGCTGCGGTTTACAGTGCCATTGCCGTAAAGTCCGTTGATGGTGAAGTTGTCCGCATCCAGAATGCCGTTCACATACACGTCACCCGTGCGATCTCCATGCGGGAGAAGCCCCGTCGCCCCCACATTGACGAACGTCTGGATGAATGTGTCTCCCGTGTAGGTGCTCTCGCTCGCGTTTCCGCCAAGGACAAGTCCGCTTGTCGCAATGGCGGCGGAAGTCGCCATTGGCGTCGTAAAGGTGACGCCGGCAGAACCCTTGAGCGCGCCATTGATTTGATTCCTCTTGCCTCCCGGGCAGACGATGAAGCCCGGACGCGCACCAAAGTCCAGCGGGACGCCAACCGTCGGATACTTGTAATTGCCCGCAGCACTGTTGTAGCCGATCAAGACCATGCCGCTCTCAACGGTCAGAGTCGCATCTTCGACATTTTCGCCCGGCATGATGGCTGCGCAC
>Ga0256405_10012197_pt1 | contig 10719 bp, 10 predicted proteins | sample RumenRJG_02DNA_FD_189096 | JGI IMG/M metagenome (GOLD analysis project Ga0256405, IMG submission 189096) | Bovine rumen microbial communities from Lethbridge, Alberta, Canada - RJG_02 | ecosystem: Host-associated > Mammals > Digestive system > Stomach > Rumen | place: Canada: Alberta... | reverse complement strand
TAAGATGTATCGCGCATTGCCCTTTTTCTTGGTTATGATTTTTCCCTTGATTTTAGGGATTTCTACTCTGAAATCGTAATACATGAGGCCTCCATGCTTTAGTGTAACCGTTACACTAATTATATCACGGTTTCAGAAGCAAAACAACCCAAAAATGCACGAAATTACGCCATTTTCGAGGGGTTACACCTGTTTTAGTGTACCTCGAAGGCAAAGTTCACATTTATAGTCTCCACCACTGAAGACCTGAATCTTTCAAGTCATCTACCTTGTAAAGTCCCTTAACATCTTCGATCTTTGTAAGTGTTACGCCATACTCATGCATTGCACCACGCTCAGAAGCCCAAGGATCAAATACCACTGGCTTTATTCCATATCTATTAAGGTGTCTTATAATGTCATCAACTTTACTTTTTCTAGTATCTGGGCAGTTTTCTTTGAAGGTTAACCCTAAAATAACGACATTACTCTTTTTTGGCGCCTGTCCAGCTTTAATCATCTTTCTCAAGTTAGGGGGGCTGACCCCTACATTAAATCCGCATCAGTATTCAACCCTTATAGCAGATAGCTTTCTTGATCTGATCCACTTTTTCTTTACTAACCATAATCTCGACAAGCTTCAGCGCAAATGGAATTGTGGCTCCCAACCCTTGTCCGGTTATAATGTTTTCATCTACGACTGTGGATTCATCTAATACTTCTACATCATACATCTGATCCTTAAAGTCAGGATGTACCGTAGCTTGATGCATCAGACCAAGCCCCGCCAATATGCTCGGCGCAGCACATACTGCCGCAACATACTTATCTTTTGCGAATCTCTTGCACTGCTCTTTTACAATATCACTCTTACTCAGGTTTTCAGTTCCAAGCCTACCGCCTGGAAGAACAATCATCTTTGCGTTCTCGAAATCCATATTCTCTGCCAAACAGTCAGCCTGGATCAGAATCTCACGGGAACTCTTCACATCTCGCCTTCCCATTATGGATGCCATGATAACTTTGATGCCAGCACGGCGTAAGAGATCGACCACAAGCAGTCCTTCGCATTCTTCAAAGCCATCAGCAAGGAAAACAATCACATCTCCGCTCACGCTTTCCTGGTTCTTCCGCTGCTGTTCAAGAACATATCCTTCAAAGAGCTCCAGATCTTCTTTCCTTGTGATCTTAATATTATTCTGGCTGCCGAGAGCAAAATATATCTTCTTTCCCATCGCATACATCAGTGTAGTCGTATGCGGTTCAACCGTATCAATAACGCCAGTCTCAATGGCTTCCTTATACAGATCATCAACAAAACCGTATTTAAAAGCGTGTGGGGAATTCATCACAGCTACAGTTTCCCGATCAATATATTCCTCACTATAATTCTCGGGATCAGCAACTGATTTCGTGCTCTTCTTCTTTCCGCTAAGCACATAGAAATCGGTCGTGGAGATTGCATTGCCTTTCTCCTTACAAACGCGAATACAGTCCGAAATGATGTCTCCTGTCAGAAATGGAGATGCGCCAAAGTGAACCAGAACAATATCGTCGCGGCTAATCTTATCTTCAAGATACCGGATTCCATTCAGTACAGAGCCCTGGAATGTGTCACCACCCTCAGTAACCCATTTCAGTTTACTGAGTCCATACTTTTCTTTCATCTCCCACATGTAATCCATGTATGGCTTTACACATGCAACAAGAACTGCATCTATCTCCGGATGCTTTTCAAATACTTCAATTGTATATGCCAAGACAGGTTTTCCTAGAACTTCAATAAACTGTTTTGGAATTTTTGCTCCCAATCTATTGCCCACACCGCCTGCCAGAATTAACGCTACATTCATTATGACTTATCCTCTGTGTACGAAATTATTATCCCCTGTGTATTTCCTGTGCTGTCAGCAGATCATCCACGGTATCAACCTCAGACCATTTCTTTCCGGCAATATCTTCACAGAACAACTGGAAGTCATGGAACATGATCATCTGAACAAGACTGTCTTCGAAGAACTGATCATACATATTGCTGTTAATCATGCTATCGATTTCTTCCTTAAGCAGTCTGGAGCTTACCGGATCCAGCTTCGTCATACAACAATACTTTGCATTAAAATTCTCCAGTTTCTTGCTCATTACCAACACCTGGTTATCCTGTGTAACAGCATTGTATGCACCGGGCCTTACGTAGCTGCTATCCACAAGTACGTATGGATGGTCAGTTGGTACTGTGAGATACGATCTTACTATTTCATCAGAAAATACCGCATCTCCGTGAACGATTGTGACGTTCTCTCGCTCTAAATAATCTCTGGCAAACCATACTGACGAGATGGAGTTCGTGACTTCATAAAACGGATTCATGACGAATACAACATTCTCGCCATCCAGCTCTTTCTTAATATCCTCAGCTTTATAACCAACAACCACAACGATTTCTGCGTTCTTATCTGCTTTCCTGATACTCCTGACCATCCGTTGCAATACTGTTGTCTCTTCATCCAGTTTATAGCTGGTCTTCGCATATTTGAGCGTTAGAGGCTGAAGATTATTCCCTTTTCCTGCTGCAAGGATAATATATGTCATCATATCACTTCACCTCCTCATAAACGCCAATCTCGTGATTCAAGAATGTAAGATCCTCCAGCTTGCAATCAATCAATGCTGCCATTGCGGCATCATATTGATCTTTATCTACTTCAACACCATACATCGGGAGGGCGACAAGGCTCATGTTCTTCGCAAAGTGATACCACTGCTCTTTAAGGGGACCCACCCCCTGTCCTTTACTGAGCTTCAACATTGACCAATGCATAAAGAACCATCCGGAAATCGCGATATATGCATAAAAGTGACGTCTTTGCTTTTCCGTTGGCTTTCTCCGATAGTAGGTGAACAGTATACGGTCAATCTCGGCTAATGTGTGCTGACCACCACAGACATAAGTTCCGATGTCAAAACCAGGATCACCATATCCGCCATATTCCCAGTCAATGAGATGGATTTCTTCCTTGTTTATCAAGAAGTTCACATCTCGAGCATCACCGTGAATATTACACTTCTTGATCCCGTCATGTTCAGCTAACTCTGCGAGTTTATAGATACGGTCTCTTACATTCTCAAAATCAGGAAAATGCCCGTACTTCTCCGGTTCAATCTGATCACGGATTCCTTCAGCCTTCTTAATAACATCAAAATTCCAACGGACATGACATGGCGCAGCGTGAAGCCGACGGAACAGCATAATCGCTCTGACCATATCATTCATATTCTTGTAGTCAAAGTCCCAATGCTCTATGAAACGACCAATACGCCAGCCCTCATCCACGTCCATGGCAATGAGTGTTGTGTCAATCCCCGCGTCTTCAACGATCTTTTGCATAATCGTTTCGCGGCCGCGCTCGACCAGAATCTCTGATCCCAGCCCTGGATGCCGGTATACGTATTTTCCTCCGTTGAGTTTGAACGAGAGAACAACATTTGTAAGACCAGCCTGCACAGGTTTCAGTTCTTCGATATCAGATTCTTCGCAATCAAACACCTTACAGATATTAGAGAGAACTATTCTCCGACTTTCCTCGGTGAATATACCTCCTGTTGTTTTAATATCTTCCATGACTACAGTCCTTTCCACCACAGCAATGTGGCTAATTGTTGTTGATGGAGAGGCCATAGCTCTCCAAAGCAGAATCAATGAAACGCACTAAGTTGCGGTAAGCTGGCAGGAAGAAGAAGGAATCATCATCTCCCACACTTCCTTTATACAATCCCCATCCAAACCAGTAAAACGCTGAGATCGGGATGAAACCATAGTAGAAACGCCTTTCATCGTTCGTCAACTCATGCCCAACATAATATCGGAGATACCTGGCAATCTGATCATCTGTCCAATCATACCGGCATAGAATACATCCAATATCGTTGACCGCATAATTCATTCCTGCATACTCCCAGTCAATCAAAAACATCTCGCCCTTGTCATCATAAAGATAATTGGGTTCGTATGTATCGTTGTGGCAGAGAACAAGACCATAGCCAAGGCGCTTTGCATCAGCTTTGATTGCCGGGTACAACAGATCAATTTTATCAATGAGTGGCTTGAACTCTCTCGCCAGATGCCCTTTAGTAGCGGATGCAATTTCCATCAGTTTCTTAGCTTCTGCCACATCATCAAATATCTTCACGTTTGCTGATTCAGGAACCTCAACCGCATGTAGCTGATGCAGCATCTCCATACCACGGATCAGTTGTGCTTCACTGTTCTCGAAATCACAGTTTCTTGCATTGTGAACAAAGTAGCTGATCTTCCACCCCTCAAGGGTCATATCAATCACAGACTTATCAATGCCGATATCCCGCGCCGCAAACTGTGCGAAAAGCTCTGCCTGACGGTTTATCAGGTTACCAGCAGTACCACCCGGATGACGGTAAACGTAACGTGTTGATCCAACATCAAAGCCGAAGCTGACATTGGTTAGGCCTGCATTGATAACCGCAATATTGCTGATATCATTCGGCGTACAGTGAAGAGTCCTAGTAATGTTCTCAATAATCTCTGAATCAACGTTCAAAAGAAATTCTGAATCGAAAGCGCGAAGATCATCTACAGATTCAAATTCGAGGATCTGTCCTGCCTTAAACTCCCGACAGTAAAAAGTAAGCTGATGGATATGCCTGCCGTAGAATTCCTCCCAGAACATCGAAGAGACGCCGAAGTCGTTGATCTCTGCTTCCATATAGGAGCGGAAACGAGAGGAGAAAGAAGAGTTCATATAAGCACAGCCTACTTGTGCCAGTGAATCAAATCCCCCAATGCTTGTGTCCATAATCACGCCAGCATCCGAAACAGTAACGGCGAACTCCCGAAACTTTCCTGTCTCATATACGCATGCACGCCATGATCTGTTTTCTGGATTATCATATATAAACGGATTTTCAATAAAGTAGTGATCAGCACAGCATATGAAGGTATTGTCCAGATACTTACGTGCAATATAAACTGTGTAGAGGTTTCCCTTCTTTCCGAACTCATTGTTGACGATGAGGTGAAGTCCCGGATACTTCTGCTCCAGGTAGAAGAACTTCTCCTTCATGTAACCGACAACGACTATAATTTCTTCCACGCCCGCTTCTCTTAGCTGCTCAATCTGACGTTCAATCAGAATTTCGCCTTTAACGCGGAAGAGTCCCTTTGGTTTTTCATATGTGAATGGCGCAAACCGGGATGACTTTCCCGCTGCTAAAATTATGGCGTTTATCTTATTATCTTCCATAAAAGCACCTCAATGCATTTTGCGTTCAATCCAATCCACAACCCTTGCTGACGCTTCTCCGTCATCGTACATAGGATGTACAGTAAAATAGTTATCGACTCTTTTGAAATATTCAAATTCTTCGAAAGTTTCAATTGTCTCTATCAGTTCTTCATTGCTAGTGTTGATCCTAAACGGCAAGTCAAAATACTCCGGAAGCAAGCCTCTTAAATCTTGATAATGATCTAGATCTAAGGCGCATATAAAAATCGGTCTCTTCAATAATATAAAATCATATAGACTTGTTGAATAATCGGTTATAACACAATCTGAGAGTATAGACAGCTCCTGTAAATCCGGTATTAATGAGCCATTAATGATTCTATCGTCGAATTTTATAGTTTCAACATATTTTGAAGCATTAGGATGCATGCGAACTATTAATAACACATCTTTATTTACCTTTTTTTTAAATGCAGAAATTATTTTATTATAGTCAATTTTATATCCGTCTACAGACTCATCATCTCGAAAGGTAGGAGCATAAAGAACAATATATGTATTGGAATCTATTCCTAATTTTTTCTTTAACGCTGAAATATACTTATGATTTGATCCATTTTTAACGAGAAAGTCATATCTAGGTAAACCTACTCGCAAGTATTCTGTATTCTCGCTTAACCAAAAGGCTCTACGGTATTGTTTTTCTAACAATTCACTGTTAACAAGAATTGCGTCCGTAATGCTTCCATCATATTTTGCTTCTTGACAATAATGTATGTTAAGTTGGCTTTCTGCATCCTTTTCTACTTTTTTGGGAGAAAAAGAGCCATGCCAGGTTTGTAAGTATAATTGGCCACGTCTTTTTTTTACAGGATGAAGGCTTCTTATATTGTCCACCCACATACCAGAAGTTGATCTTTCAAATAATTCCCTTAAAGTCCCCTGTTTTACAGTATTTATATATTTTGGAAAGGATGATGTTTGAATTCTTTTACCAACAACCCAAACCATTCGAATATTCAGAGCTCTATTTGCTATTTCCTCTGCTATATATTTGGGATTATCTGCATATCCTTTTCCGCCAAAGTTATCAAAAAAGATTTTGTTTTTATTAATTGGAAAGAACCGAAATAAAAAGCCAAATAATGGAACGATAGCACACCAATAAATCTTATCTTTTATATACTTAAACATCTCTGTATTCACAGAAAAATCTCCATAATATGTTTATAATTTGAATTCTTAATATTGTAATCGAAATGCCTTGTCAACTTATGAAAACTAGATATCTTCTCAATCTGTTTCCATCGTTCTTCTGAATACTCATCTCCTAATTCAAACATCAATGTATGTGGAGACCTATTGTTGAACATAGGTACATCTTTCCATATATCATTGTATTTTCTTGCTGCCATTGCAAATAACAGGTGAATCAAAAAGAAGTTAGTTACATATTTGTGTGTCTTCCAATATTCGTAAACCAAATCTCTAGTAAGCATCAGAATAGGGTTATGACTTCTTGCTGAAATTAGCCAGCTTGAACACACAATCGCCTCTTCGTCATTTCTATCTAAATTCATTACTTTATAAGCGAATATAGGCAACTTAATAATATAATCCGCAAAATCGCCATCAGTACAAAGCACTGTAGAATCTATCCAAAGTCCACCATATTGTGCTAGCAACGCAACTCTAAGAATATCTGAAAAGTGTGTTCTAGAAATAATTCCTTTTTTGTATTTTTCCATGATATGCTTAGGAAAAGATACGTAGTCACTAATATTATCCTCTGTTAAAATTACAATCTTAAAATCTTTGAGATTCTGTTTAACAGAATTAACACAAGCCTTTACCAAATCTGGTGCATTTTCAAGTCCCTGCAACCAACAAATCCAAACCGTTCTGTTTACCACACTTTGCTTCTCTTCAAAATCATATTTATCTATATAATTATGATATTTTTTCCTAAGATTTCTATATTCCCTATCTTCTAGCAATCGTTCCTTAAGATTTTTATTTCTAACATAAAATAGATCATTTATGTCATTTCGAATTAAATAAAGCTTCTTAGGTAGCTTCCATCCAAGTTCCCCATTCTTTGTTACTTCAATCAGTTTTTTTAGAGACATTTCTTTTCTCCTTGACCATATTAAGTATAGCTATATAGGCTTCATTGTGAGTAAGTATAGATAGAAACAGATATATAGCAATTCCAGCTAACACTTGAATAGTAATCATCAAAAAATAGTTTATGCTAAGAAATGTAATTGGGAAAATCACAACTGACATTATAAGACATAAGACAATCGGCCTTCCTAAATCTATAACTTGTTCTCTTATTGGATAATCAATTACTTTTGATAACTGCACTGCATTGACCATCGTTCCGTAAACTGTATATGTGAGCATCGTAACCGCTACAGCTAGCGGACTAATCCAAGCACCAATGACAAGAAGCAAAACATATACTGGTTTCTTATAAAACTCTAACTTTAGGACAATGTCGCTCCTACCAACTGCTTTAATTGTCTGAAGACTGATCGACCCAATCAGTCCTATAGCAGAAGAAATACTTAGCAGCTGTATAAAAGGAATGGCATCTTCCCACTTGCTTGTATACAGAATATTTACTAATGGCTTAGAGACGCATGCAAGGCCAAAGAGCAAAGGCATGATTATATATCCCATAGTCTCCGTAGACTTTTTTGTTAACGTTCTTACACGCTCACCATCATCATTAATATTTGATATTGCCGGAAACAGCACTGTCATTACAGATGCAGTAACATTTGTTGTAATTAGATTAGGCAACTGATTTCCTTTGTTGTAGTAAGCCAAATCCGATGAAGTGTAAATCTTTCCTATTATCAATGATCTCAACTGATCAAAGAATGTTCCAGATAAATCAGCCAGCAGTATTTTAGAGCCATAGCTGATCATACCTTTTGCGGAAGTCATTGAGAACAACCATCGTGGTCTCCACGGTACAGTAATTAATAATACAAGAATATCAACTATTGTATTCGTGAAATACTGCGTCACAAGTGCCCATACGCCAAAGCCCTTATATGCCATTAGTATCCCTACAACACCAGAAAGCAATGTTCCAAACAATGTTGAGAAAAAGTATCTTTTAAACAGCATATGTCTTTCCACGTATGCATGTTGTATCGCACTGAAAGCACTCAGTGGTACTCTAAGCGAGAATATACGGATAATTAAATTCAGCTCAGGTATTTTATAGAAATTTGCTATAAGTGGTGCTAAAAAGAACATCATCGCATACACTGCGAATGACATACCAACACTGCAATAAAAGTTTGTGGAAAAATCAACTTCATTTGCATCTTTCTTCTGCACAAGAGCTGTGCTAAATCCACTTGTTACAAATACATTTGCTATTGAGATAAAGATCCATACTATTGCTACTATCCCATAATCACTCGGCATCAATATTCTGGAAAGAACTATAGACACAACAAACGATACTCCTTGCGCCAATATCCTTTCGCCAAATTTCCAAAACAAGCCGGAAAATATTTTTCTCTTTAATCCATTGTTCATATTTAAATATCACTTAATCTATTTATCTAATAATCATATATTCTTAGTCATCATATCCTTATATTTAACATTTATCGAAATTTCAATAATATGCCAGGATTGCTAGCTATCCAACTATAATATATATATCGTTCTAAGGATATACAGTCTTTGTAATAGCTAATATCCCTCTTTAAATCTTTGCATACTGACTTTATATCGGTCTTATCAACGTTAGGGGATTGCAACATTTCGCTAATTATCTTTTTGGTATTATGAAGATGTTCTATAAATGCAAGCTTCAAAAGTTCCTTATGTCCTTTCCTCCTCAGAAAATCACACATTTCCCTTGTTGCTTCAAGCATGTCCAATCTTTTCAGATTGAACTGTGCATTCATGATACTTCCTTCCCGTATCCTATAATAATAGAGAGGATAGTCTACATAAGAAAGCTTCTTAGCCTCGTAGAACAATTTATATGTAGTAAAGGTATCCTCATGTAACTTTCCTTCCGGATATCTGATTCCTGTTGTAGTGAACAACTCTATTCTATACAGTTTTGCCCAAGCAACAAAATCTATACCATGATAATCACTCGAATAAACATTTTTGATTGCTTCTTCCGGTGAAAAAAAATCTTCCTGCCTAGGGGAGTTGTTTATGACTATTTCATCTAATTCCTTATTTTCATCCACTCTTAGAAAATCGCACATAGAAATCTGACTGTCCCAATTTCGTATGGACTCATATAGAGTTTCAATAAAAGTCGGACCAACATAGTCATCTGAATCTATAAACGTTATAAATTCTCCTGTAGCATTGTCAATTCCAACATTTCTTGCCGAAGATAGCCCTCCATTTTTTTTGTGGAAGACTATTATACGTGCATCTTTTTTCTCATACTCGTCACAAATTTTTGCTGATTCATCCGTAGAACCATCATCTACTAGAATAACTTCAAGGTTTCTGTAATTCTGATTCAATATGGAGTCTATACAAGCGTTCAAATATTTCGAAACATTGTAGATAGGAACAACTACAGTAATTATATTATTCTCTTTCATTCTCAAACCTATGCATACGGTCTAAACCGAGATACTCTCCTAATTCTCTTAGATGTCGTTTCGTTTTCACCATCTCCTACAAATTCATTAAACGCCATTATGAATACTGGAAATGTCACATAATGTAAAAGAGAATTGTCAATCACATTACCTAGTATCATGATAATAATAAAGAGTAATTCATGAACATTGTTTTTCTTTTTTGCATTAATAATCATTGACACGATGAGACTTAAAAACAGGCAACCAATTATGACTCCTCTAGTTACAAGTAGTGTAATATACCCATTGTCTAATGCCAGATACTCCGTCGCAGTATTGTCAAATGTTATCTCGCCATATCCCCACATATTCAATGGGAACATATGCAGTATCTTGCGTGTCAATGTAAGTCTAGCAGACAATAACAGATTAACTTTCTGTGCTAATGGGTGATAAAAGGCATTTGATGCAGGAAGAATAATTGAGAATGCCAATATCCCTATAAGTACTATAATACTTGCTATTACCCCGACTTTTAAAAACTGTTTAGGATATCGACTACAAATATTTCTTAAGACAACAGCCAAGATTATCAACACAATGCATGATCTTGATCCACACAACAGATATATTCCATAGTTAACTGCTAAAGCAATTAAATCCCAAGACTTCTTGAATTGTTTTCCTTTCAGCATGACTATATAAAGATAAATAAAAAGCATTGCTATCGGTATGATATTAAAATGCGTAAAACCTAAGTTATATGAGGCTTCTGGCATGATAGTGGGTACTCATGCCTCCTGAGTTGACAGTTTCATATTGAAAAGCCATCTGTGTTCCGATAGTGTATTAGCGTCCAAACCTTTACACAAGGGAGTATCCACAGATGG
>Ga0256405_10012196_pt1 | contig 10720 bp, 7 predicted proteins | sample RumenRJG_02DNA_FD_189096 | JGI IMG/M metagenome (GOLD analysis project Ga0256405, IMG submission 189096) | Bovine rumen microbial communities from Lethbridge, Alberta, Canada - RJG_02 | ecosystem: Host-associated > Mammals > Digestive system > Stomach > Rumen | place: Canada: Alberta | collected... | reverse complement strand
AAAAGTCATTTCCTCATCGGGCATAAATGAAGGAATTTTGACTAGAATAAGTTCATTTGCCTTTGCATAAGTTATAACATTTTCTTGCTGAATTTTAGAACAAATATCCCAAACAAACCTCTTAAAGATAGAATGGAAAACTTCATTATCTATAGGGCAAATAAAAATCTTATTAGCAAAAGGTCCTGTCTTATACAAATAATACCTGTATTGATTTTTCTCATTAACTCTTAAAAAGGAAACCTCTTCATCAATAAACAGGTTCTCTTTAATCCACATATCTGCGTTTGATTTGAATAAAGGATTAAAATACTCCATATCATTTTTCGGTTTAGACTCTGTGAATACGGAATTACTGATTAAGCAGGAATTAAAATCTGCGTTACTATTCTGAGGAATTAAAAACATATCCCTTAGCCTTGATGGTTCTGATTCAGATTCTTCATCAATTTTGTATATTCCAGCACCACTCATTCGAAGATTTTGTTGATATCCAGTGCCTCTTATAAAAGCAATGCCATTAACTGATACTTCCTTATATTCAGACAGAAATAATCTATCTTCTCTTTGATAGAAAAAACCTGCCCTTCTATAGATATCAAATATTACGTCTTCAATATTACGAGGAGTTAAATCTTGAGTAAGAAGGTCTTTCTGAACTAAATTTGTGTACCATTGATCTAAATCTAATGCTGCAACAATTTTTCTAATTTTATTTAAAATTACGTGGCTTGTTACATCTGACGTCGATTCATATAAAGATGTTAAAGCGTGCATTGATGCGGCACTATACACTGCAAACGGAAACAGAGTTGAATTAGAACTGTTTAGACAAATTAAATCCCTAACTATAACCTGAATTACATCTCTTGGCTTGCTAAGCATAAATAATAAAATATTTCCTCTTACAAAATAAATTACATTTTTAACATCTTTCCGATACTAACCTCAAATGGAAGGCTTTTGATGTACAAGTTTAAGAGTTGTCGTTTTATCTTGTTGAACTGTTTTAGGTTTATGAATGCCTTTTATTGACACAGAGTACCTTTGAGTAGGATAAAAACGATAATGAATTCCATTAATTCTGATAACTACGATTTTTTTAGTATCTATTGTATGGCTTTGAATAGAATATGCTCCCTTTAGATCCTTTTTGAAAACAACAGCTGCAGTGGAATCTCGCTTTTTAATGGATGCATGATATATCACGCCATCTTTGCACATTTCCAGTTGAGTATCTGAATCGAGTTTATTGAAATCATTTTCACAATCTTTAATATTTGAAAAAGGATATCCTTTCATCAATCCTGATAGCCAAAGGGGGCGTCGCATAATTTTTATCTTATCTCTTATGCTTTCAGTAAAGGGATATGAAAATGTCTCATTTGAATCGCAGGAGATAATACATTTTTCAAAATTCTTAAAATTATCCTCACCTTTAATTTCAATCATATATGGATATATTGCATTAAAGTTAGTTGTTTTTATGTTGCTGGATATTGGATTAAGAAGATCACCTTCCATATAGGCTATAGGAAGAAAATAGTTTTTGTTTTGACAATTTACAACATGACAAAGAAAAACAGTACCACTTTTAAATGACAGATGTTCTTTATCGAGCTGTTTTGAGAACGGTACATTTATACTTAGTGATGACTTATCAGAAGATTCTTTTATAATTTCATCAAGACCATCTTTTTTCTCTGTATTCTCTTCTTCCTTTTCAATAGCAACATCATCTGTATTAACAGTTTCAGGTTGAAGATCAGTATTTATTTCCTCTTTCACTTCTTTAGCTATATAAGCAACAATTTCTGATACAGGTAATTTCTTAAGTTTATTCCCTGCGTTAAGAAAAGACTGACAATAAACACAATCAAGTGAATAGAATATTTTCAACACAAAAGATGTTTCTATTTTTTGTAATATTATTTCCTGTTTTTTTTCACCCAAGAATTTATTTTCAAAGGTAAGTTTAAAATTACCATCTTTTGTAATTTCATAAGCTTTTATCACCCCATCATAAAGAGGGGTAAAAGCAACTTTAATCTCATTTGAAGATGTATTGCTTTTTTGAGCCAGAACATTGTTATCAGATAAGTATCTAGTTATTCCTTTTTGGAATAATAGGTGATTTGTATGAATAGAAAAACCTTCAGGAGGATCATATTTAGTATTGCAATCAAGCTTAATAAATGGCTGGGGTTCCTCGTTTAACTCAGCGATAAAAGCTTCATTTTTCTGAAAAAAGGTGTATCTAATCTTGTTACTATTGAAATCAGATACAGCTGGAGGCCAAATCGGTTCTAAATCTTTGAAAATTGATGGGTAATTATATCCCATATCATAGATAAAATTAGCCTGTAATCCTGTACCTGTAAGCTTGATTTTATATAAAGACCAGCCTACACCTTTAGACAGTAATTTTTCTTTGGGTAGAGAAAAATTGTCATTAGAGGTTTTACCTGCAAATGATGATGGTACTAAAAAAAGGTAGGTTTCACCTATTACAGGAGATCTGCCATATTTAACTTTTGTTCCGCCGGCAGTAAACAACGCTCCATTTTTTCTGATTACATCTATATGTTTAGGAGCTAAATCCCCTAACTTTATTTTGTTGGGAAGAGAAAATTTTAATAACTTATGTCCTCCTTCAAATCTAAGATAGTAATGAAAATTTGGATATCCAGGATTCTCCACAAGAAACAAACTTTTTGGGAAAGGCTCTTCAATTTTTAAATTTGTATCAAAATCTTTGAAATGAATCTTGATTGAAAGTTTCCTTTTATTGGTGTCACAAATACTTATGGGAAATTCAAAACTCTTTTTTACTCTGGTATAGGTATATGGAATATATACCTGGCCTGTATTCTCATTATCAAGCTTTAACGGGCAATCTGCGCTCCCTGGAGGGTGCCTGAAATAAGGAATCGTTAAATGATTTTCAGAATTTACAAAGGATAAATACTGCTTACATTTAGGGCATCGAAATAATTGCATGTAACAAGAGACTGTAGACTTACATTTAGCAGCGGCTTCACTTGAAGACACTCTTACCCATTTGTTGTCATCAATATAAAATTCTACACTTTCCTGAAGTTCGTTTACCATTTTATTTGACATAAATTAGATAGAGAAAATTAAATCAGTTAACACTATAAATTGATGATCTCGTTAATCAGCGTTTTCAATAAATCAAAGTTTGAATTATCCTCAACCCTCATTAAGGTTTGTCCACTGCTGTGATGACCTATATTGCTTACATCAGTTAAACAGCTGCTTGGTGGAAGATCCTTAATATTCGCATTAAGATATAGCTTCAGATCTTTAGTTGTAGGTTCAATGCTAAAGAGAATATCTCCATCAAGAATTACATTGATGTAATGTTTTGTATATGCAAGCTTGATATCGTTGTTGACAGATTTTGCCAGAAGAATGATTTCGTTATATAACTTTTCGATCTCAGGCTTCATATCTACTCTATTTGTCCCGATCTCATCATCTGCCTGTGAAGGTAATGTAATCAGGTCAAGGCCAAGGACATTAAGCATTTCATATGCTTCGTCAAGGAAGGCTCTACAATCGTCTTCTTCAGATGAATTGGCAGTATCTGTGGAGGTTGTTTTGGTTGTGTTTTGAAATCTTTCTGTTTTATTGATCTGCTTTTGAATGCTGTCCTCAATAAACTGAATGGTGCCGTCATTTAAGAAAGTTCTTTCTTTAAAGTTGGTGAGAATGTAGCACATATCCCAGTTAGAGTTTTTATCCTCATGAGATGTTGGTCGATTGTCTATGCCATTTTTTGATTTTCCGACATAAATGAAATCTTTACCATACATATTCTTTCCAAAGAGGATATATACGATAAAGCGATTAGATATATCTAAATCATGAGATCTATCCTTTAACTGGTTGTATGCAACTTTATACACAAGAGTAGTACTGGTAGCTTTTGATACTTCAAGACACTTTTTATCGCTACAGTGAATTCTAAAACGATGGACCATGCGTGGGGAATCCTTCTAAGACTATTTATTGTAATGACCATTGATCGGTCACAAAGATCAGATGTTCCTTTTAATTTGAAGAAATATTTTTAAGATCTTTTCAAATACCTATACTAATTATAGTAGTAAGTTTTGCTTAAGGTATTGAATGTTGGTTAAGTTATAGTCTAGAAGGCAATCGCCTTATCATTCATAACAGGAATTTATTAACTAAAGTAATGCACACCTTAGTGGTGATGCTATCAACAAAAGCCTTATGGTCAATCCTCCACATGAAAAACACAAAAGTAATTTATAGAGGTTATGGGCTTACTATGACAACAAGAAAGGATTGCATATTGTATTTTTATCTTGTAAGCCCATTGAATTAACTTCTATTCTTCAGATTCTTCAAAAGCTTCTTCATCTAGAGCCATTGAATTACTCTTTGTTCTATTACAATGCCTGTGAAGAAGTTGAGCATTAGATAACTCGGTTTTACCCCCTTTGGAGTATGGAACGATGTGATCTACTTCAGCATCATCGATACTTAAAATCTTATTTTTACAGAAACTGCACACATATCCTGGATAAAACAGTTTTTCTTTAGTTTCTTTTGAGAAAAAGCGAGATTCTTCGTCTGAAGAATAAGAACCCGTTATTTTATGAAGGATATTATAAACAGCCATTATTCTTCCAAGAACGCGCTTCTTTGAACCTGTTCCTGCATATGTATCTTCTCTGTATTGATCATCATTCCTTTTAAGATTATCTATTGCAGATCTTATTTCATCAGCATGCAACACCAAATCACGAGCTTCAAAATGAGAAAATGGTACTACGATTGAATCGTACACAGATCCACTAAACTTCTCGATTAACTTACCTTCATCTATTCTTTCGTAACTAAAAAACGCTTCTTCACCTAACACTTGCTTAACTGTATCAATAACACCATTAAACAGTTTTCTTTGTGATTTAATAACATCATCTGTGTCATTTCTATGAGATGACATATAGTCATTCATAGTCTGATTCAGAGATGACTTATATTCGTTATAATTTCTGATTGCGAAAAAGCGCAAAATTCTTTCCTGATATGATTTTCTTTGATTATCATCGTGAAAAAGAGACTTTAAGTGCTTATTTTCTGATAATTCATTAAGTAATGCATTGAAAGGGCCTCTATAGATACAGTTTCTCAATTCCTGATAATTTAATGCAACTGCTCCCTGATTTAATCTTGCAAAGATTTCATACTTTAAATCTTGGGACTGTTTTAAGATCACAATCGATCTGATAGATGTATTCTTTAATTTTGGCTTCAAAGGATTTTCTAAATCTTGAAACTTAAGTCCATTTAAATCAGATAATTCCTGCAAACAACGCAAGGCAAAATCATTTTTTAGAAATCTGCTGATTGATGTTAATCTCTGCTGGCCATCGATAACGCTATAACGACCATCTTCCTCTTGACAAAAATATACTGTAGGCAAAGGTATTCCCATCAACATTGATTCAATGAGTTTAGAAGCCTTTTTATCATCATATACATAGTCTCGCTGATAGTTAGGATTTATAATTATGTCACCATCATCCAGCATTTCTTTCAATGTTGATAATGTGTAATCTTTGATTTCAGTAAAAACCTGTTTTTCTGCTAATGCTGTCATATTTATTTAGCAACCTATTCAATTGATGTATTGGAAATACGAACTTGACCATTCATAAGTAATGGAAGCAATAAATTTTTGTAACAACTCAGAACGGTCGAATACCAAAAAAAGTTTAGAGTATTTTGACTGACTTTTACAGTCAGATTGTTCTTTTAGAATTTACATTGTGAATTGTCTCACAGTCCTAATCATAATGCTTTTTTCTTTGCATTTACATGGAATTGCCCATATTGCTCATATAACGCGAATACAGTGGATATTAGGATCTATGTGAGCACTGTCTAGGATCATATGAGCACTAAGCCTTTTAATGCTAAAATCTTGAATATAAGATCTGAATACTTTTGAATTTGAGTTTTTTATTGCAAATTTTATAAAAATAATGTTATAACAATGTTATATCTTTGCAAATAAAGAACAGAGAGGTATCACTATGTCTTTTTCGAAAGAAATAAAAGAATTACGACAACATTGTTTATTAAGCCAAGAAGCTTTTGCTAAAGAAATAGGGGTCTCATTTGCTACAGTAAATAGATGGGAAACAGGGAAAACACAACCAAAATATAAAGCATTAAGACAAATAACTGATTATTGTAAAAAGAATAAATTAGAATTCGACGTAGCTATTGCGACTGCAACTGGTGGTATAAATGGCTAATAGAACAAATATAAACAACAGAAGATACCTAGGAAATAAGTATAGCTTATTACCTTTTATAAAAAGCGTTGTCGAAAACGAGTGTCATAAAATTCTTTCTGTTGTTGATATTTTTGCTGGAACAGGAGCTGTAGCCTCTGCTTTTAGAGACAAAAAAATATGCACCAATGACATTCTGTATAGCAATTACATATGCAATTACGCTTGGTTTTCGCCAACACAATACAATGAAAAAAAGTTAGAATCGATTATTGATAGATATAATCGGTTATATATTACTGAAGAAAACTATATGTCTAATAATTTTGCAAATACATATTTTTCTCATGATGATTGTTCAAAAATAGGTTATATAAGAGCAGACATAGAGAAACAATTTACTTTTGGCGAAATTAATTTCCGAGAAAAGGCAATTCTAATTACTTCCCTTTTGTATGCAATGGATAAAATTGCAAAAACCTGTGGTCATTATGATGCATTTAGATGTAATGTTGATTTTGATTGCCATTTAGAATTATCACTACCATCAGCATATAAAAATAATAATATTGATAATGTTTGCTACAACATGGACGCTAATGTATTAGCAAAGCAAATTAGATCCGATTTGGTGTATATAGATCCACCATACAATTCAAGACAATATTGTGACACTTATCATTTAATTGAAAATATTGCACGATGGGAACAGCCAGAAGTATTTGGTAAAGCTAGAAAGATGGATAGAACAGCATTAAAAAGTAATTACTGTAAACGTAATGCACCAACAGTTTTTTCAGAACTTATACAAAGTCTTCATTGCAGATATATTTTATTGTCATACAACAATATGGCCAACAAAGGAAATGATAGATCCAATGCAAAAATTTCTGATGACAATATTCTTCAAATTTTGAGTTCAAAAGGTGAAGTAAAAATTTTTACACAAAATTATAAGGCATTTAATGCGGGCAGTACTGAGAGATCAGATAATCAGGAACGATTATTTCTTTGTATTTGCAAAAATGAGGAAAATCAATGATACAGTCGCCTCTAAATTATACAGGGGGTAAATATAAACTTATGTCACAAATTTACCCTCTATTTCCTCAAAACATCAATACATTTGTTGATGTATTTTGTGGAGGATGTAATGTTGGTATTAACACGCCTGCAAATCATCATATTTATATTGATAATAATGAGGCATTAATAAACTTGTTTGAGTTATTTCAGAGAATTGATGCTGTAGAGCTAATTTCAAAAATAGAACATCTTATAACACAATATGGATTGTCTGATGTAAGAACTTATGGATATGGATTTTATAATTGCAATAGCAGAGATGGCCTTTGCAAATTCAACAGATCTGGTTTTCTAAATTTAAGAAGTGATTTTAACAATGAGACAAACCATAATGATAATTACTATATTAAGCTCTATGTGTTAATTGTTTTTGCATTCAATAACCAAATAAGATTTAATAGTCAAGGACAGTTTAATCTTCCGCCTGGTAAGCGAGACTTTAATCAAAAAATGCGTGATAAACTCTCGCTATTCATTGAAAAACTTCAAAAGCAAAATGCAATTTTTATAAATCAAGATTTTTCTCAGTTAGACATACAAATTCTTAAAAATAACGACTTTGTTTATGCAGATCCTCCTTATTTAATCACGTGTGCTTCTTATAATGAGCGGGGCGGGTGGACTGATAATCATGAGATAGAACTATTAGCTTTGCTTGATAGACTACATTCCAATAATATTCGTTTTGCATTATCTAATGTACTTGAATCCAAAGGAAGAACTAATGAAATATTGTTAAATTGGATTCATACGCATCATGAATACCGTATGATAGATTTATTCTACACATACCGCAATGCTAATTATCAACGACAAAATAAGAATGCTATTACAAGAGAAATTCTTGTAATAAATTATTAAGGAGAATTTATAATGATAATTAAGAATGATCAAATATTCAACTTAATGGATACCAATGGCAGAAGAAGCGATGTTACTAATGCACTGCAAGGATATCTTACAATTCTAGACGACATTCAAAATGTAAAGAAAATGAAATGGGCTAGTCTGCCAGAAAGTTTGGCTCAGTATGAATTTTATAGACAGGCTATAGAATTATCTCCTGATGTTTTTGTTAAACATTCTAATTACGACGATCTCATTCGTGAGTTGAAAGAAAAAAAAGAATTTAAAAGAGCCGTTGATAATCTTGATATTGAATGGATTAATGATAATAGTCTTTCATATAAAACATTAATAGAAAAATTTGATAAAGGTATTGAAGATCGCGCAAGACACTATACAAGTAATCTTGTAAAGTTAGGATTCACAGATGAAAATAGAGAAATTTCACCCAATGGAAAACTTCTTTTAGATTTGAATAAATTAAACAAAGATGAGTTAGAAACAATGCTCCCAATTGATGGAGTAAATATAGTTTATTTAAGACAGTTATTAAAACTAAGGATTTTTAACGCAAATAAAACACGCTCTTATTCCCCTTTTTGTCTTGCCATATATGCTCTCCTAAAAAAGAATCGAATAGTAGAAAAGGAATTTTTAGAATTAGTTCAGGGATTGAATCCTTGTTCAGAAATTGATGATTTAGCAAATTATGTTTTAAATTATAAAGAAGGTGCTATTGTTGAGGGTAAAAAAATTGAAGTTCCTGATGAAATTAAAAATTGTTCTAAAATATCTAAGGATACATTTAAAAAATATTTTACAAACAGAAAATCAAGTGATTTAGCTGATATATATTGGAATTATTATGATCGATTACTAAAACATATTTCATCTCCCTCACCTGATACAGTTAAGAATTTATTAAGTTACTATGAAGATAATAAAGCCACTTTGAATAAAGCTTTTAACTGTGGACAGGATATTTTCTCCCCAAAAGAAGGAGAACGTCCTGCTCTACAAGAATTCCAAAATGAATATAATCAGCTATTTAATTCTGATATTAATTCTTTTTTATATAAACAATTCACACTTTCAAAGATTATTGATCAAATCCGAGAATATTCTGATACAACAAAACGAATTTTTAATGCTAGCGGCATTATCAGGTTTGCTAATGGTAATGTTGAGCTGGAATATAGTGAATTATGTTCTTGTATTTTTAATGAAGAAGATATCAAAGCTCGCGTATTTTGTAGCTTTACAGATAGTGCTGACTATACAACATATGAAGATGGACCTAAAAGCTATTTTTGTAATGTTACGTCTTTGTTGCAAATCCTTGAATATAACCAAAATAACATTGAAACAGTCAAAATCGATATTCAAAATAAATTTGGTAGGATCAACATTGAAGAAATTCCTGAATATGTTGCAAATATTAGAAGAGATAAATTTAATCAGTTTATAGAGAAAAATTACCCAATTGATAAAGTTAAATCAATATTGAGTTTGTTTTGTGATCGTTCAAAGGATTATAGAGTTAAGGAACTGGTATGTCCAGATGCAAGTGTCCCTACAATATACGAATATATAGTTGGTATAGGTTGGTACTATTTCTCTGGAAAAAGTATTGACTTATTAAGCAGTTTCAATCTCACGATGTCGGCCAATTTTGATCCCCTTGTACATGCAGGAGGTGGTCAAGGTGATATAGTAATATATGATTTTGATAAAGTTGTAATGTTGGAAGCTACGCTCATGAATGCAAGTAGTCAAAAGCGTGGTGAATGGGAACCCGTTTTAAGGCACTCAATTAATTTAAAGGCTAAAGAAGAAACAGCTAATACAGGTAGGGAAGTTACTACATTCTTTGTTGCAGATGAGTTTGATTTAAATACAATTAATATATGGAAGGCTATAGCTTCTGTTCCACTTCAGTCATCTGTAGATAAGAAAATCACGGATAATGTGGTTATAATGCCAATAAATACAAAAGAATTATGCCAACTTATGGATAAATCTGAAGAGTATAACGATATTATAAAAAAGGTTCATATATTATTCGACCCAGGTAAAAATAGCTTCGATATTGATTGGCGAACCAAGTTTATGAGTGATATAATGTAATTGAACATGAGTTCCCCGATGTATGGTATATAGTGCAGTACATCGGGGGGGCGTATTTTGGAGTATACCCTTAAATTTCAAAAGGAGTCAGCTCACGCCCCTATGTATTATGAATACTATGTATGTAATATTTAGAAAAACATAAAATTCGTGCTGCGAGAGCTTCATCCCCTTTGTTACTTTCCCCCAAACAACACAGTCTTTAACATCTCCATTTTTTAGGATTTCCCATTCTTCGTAAGCTCCCCATCACCTAGATGAGACCTTTTTCAAAATCTTGCATAATTACTCCCGTTGAGAAACTTCAGTAAGGAGTAATTTATGAGAAACGATAACTTTGACCTATATTTCAAAATCGCTGA
>Ga0256405_10012194_pt1 | contig 10721 bp, 8 predicted proteins | sample RumenRJG_02DNA_FD_189096 | JGI IMG/M metagenome (GOLD analysis project Ga0256405, IMG submission 189096) | Bovine rumen microbial communities from Lethbridge, Alberta, Canada - RJG_02 | ecosystem: Host-associated > Mammals > Digestive system > Stomach > Rumen | place: Canada: Alberta | collected... | reverse complement strand
TATTTATATGGTAGTTCGACAGATTGAGTACATTTGGTTTGCTGACCGTGGCTTGAGTATTATATATATAAATCCACTAATCAGACTTTTTCCATTCCTGCTTGGAGTATTGGCCTATAACATCTATCATCTTCCAGGTTATTTCAAAATAAAGAATGGTTCATTCGTTGAATTATCTGGAATAGCTTTATTCTTAATCTGGTGGATAATAGCAGATCAAACAGGTTTACCCACTGTATTAACAGAATGTACAGATATGATGGTTTCCATGCTTGTTATTTTGATTTTTGCTTCTTCAAACAGGGGCATCGTTTCCCATTTGCTCAGCAAAGAGAAGATGCTTGATCTGGGGAATATCAGTTTGGATTTCTATTTGATCCATTATCTGGTTATTCAATATGGAATAATTGCAGCTAAACACTACGGTTTTGATCAGGGTATTGCAGTATTACCGTTAACAATTCTGATCTTTGCGATATCGTTGTGCGGAGCTTACGTGATTCATAATTCTACAGAATGGTTATTGCTTTGCTTAAGGAAGAAAAAACAAACGTTTGTTTAAACATCATAGTGAATTAAAAAATGGATAACGAGGAATATGGTGTATTTTATGTATGACTGCACCATAAAAGCAAATCATAGAGAAAACAAACATAAGAAAAAGCAATATCGAATTACTAAGAATTATTGGAATGTTAATGATTATTGCACATCATTATTTAGTTAATTCCGGAATAATGGATGCTTTTGAGGTGGGAAGCACTTCTACGAATTATGTGTTTCTCACATTATGGGGAATGTGGGGAAAAACCGGCATTAATGTTTTTGTATTGATCAGTGGATATTTTGCTGTTTATTTTCTGGGGGGCTTATTTAAGGCTTTATCCGCCCGTATGGTTTGACAGTTTTAAAGCTTCAAAAAGACTATTGATCTTGTCATTGGCTATCACATACGCCAGTGTTGCATTTATGATTGTAATTGGGGCAGCAATTAAAAAAGGATCTCCTTTTTATTTTTTATATGATGCAAACAAGCTAGGTGCTGTTTTAGTAAGTGTAATGATGTTTGCTGCATTTAAAAATCTCAGCATTGGTTATTCAAAGCTAATAAATCTTATTGCTAAAACAACCTTCGGTGTTCTCTTAATACATGCTAATAGCAGTGCTTGGCGAAATTTATGTGGGTAGACTTGTTGCATGTGGATACTTTTTATTCCCTTCCGTTAATCGTATTAATATATAGAAGTGTTCTTATTGTAGCAGGTGTTTTTGTGTCATGTTCTTTGATTGACTTGGTATGTATCTATCTCATTGAAAAAAACGTATTTGAACACTTCAATTCATTTGAAGAAGCGCTCAAATTGATTTGGAGACACTTTACAGATATCTGCTGTTCAATCTATAGCCGTATTATTACATTTGTTGGACGATAATGCAAAGACAGTGATTATTACTGTATGTGATTGAATTTCCAATTCTACATAATACATACTTCGATATACTGTAAATGCTCCATATCGGTACTCTATAAACGTCACCGTGACCATGAAATAATGGTTGTGCGAACTTTTTTAAAAAACGGTTTAATAGTTGGGGCAGGTAAGGAAAACAATCGTATGGAAAAGTGAAACGACAGTTGCGGCTTTAGCAGTGGGCTGAACATTGCGTGACCACAAAGAAAGCGGTCTCACGGTTATGGAATGGTGCAGGCGCCATAACGTTTCAAAGTATCAATATTGCTTCAGGCAGAAGGAAGTAAAAAACATACTGCGCAGTATCTTGCCCCTCAGCCTGTCCAGACAGACAATCCAGTCTTGTTTAACTATCGCAGGCGCAGCAGTCCCAGCCTGTCAGGACTAATACAGATTCGACACTTTTTAGAGTCTCTGCCTGCATCAGGACCGGAAACGCCGACATTCTCGTATCGGATGAGGCTAGTGAAGAACTCTTGGTAAAGCTCCTGCGGGCGGTGAGATCATGCTGAAGACTGCGATGGTGAATGATCTCAAGCTGTAAGAGTAGTTCAAATATCTTCTGGAGGAGATCCCGAAGCACGGAGAATTCGAGGATCCGTCCTATCTAGACGATCTGCTCCCATGGTTCGGCAGTCTTCCGGACTGGGGCAGGAAGCTAGAGTACAAAGTCAATGAGTGACCAAGTTTGATTTAAACCGCAACCTTTTGAAACCGCTTTTTTACAGCCGAGTACCGGCTATGGAGCATTTACGATATAATGCAGTATTTGAATATACACCCTCGGCTTGAATTGCATTCAGGAGATTCAAATCAAAACTATAGATACAAAGGACGCTTCGAACTAGTAGATTAGTTCTCTGGAAGGAAAGAGAAATTCTTACACTGCATCAAATAGTATTATAAGGCAATTACTATCCATTTTCAGGACATGTTTGTGGACTATTATCTGTTTTTGTGATAAAAAGTATATAAGTATTGTTATTTGTTAGTTGGAGTAATTGTATTATGCGCGTTTTTATTTGTATCCCGGATTCAGAAGAACAATCGTTCTGCAGAAAAAGGATATATTTACTATCGAAAATGGATAATATAGAGTTAACAATTCATGAGGTAAATGCCGCAGAGATTTGTGAGAGTCACTTTGACTTTATTGATTTTGATGACTCAGATTTAATCTATATTGGTGTAGACAGTAATTTTAACGGAATCAGTATTGCTAAATCTATTCGTAAGGCAGGAATTAATGCTGTAATAGTCTTTTTTACACGATACAAAGAAGCGGTATTTGATGCTTTTGATGTAGAAGCCTTTCACTATCTTGTTGATGGCAAAACTAGTGTTGCAAAGTTTGATGAAGTCTTTCGAAAAGCAGTCTCGAGAGCAGAATCACGTGTACAGGCCTCCATTGTATTGAATTGTGCAGGTGAGCAAAGAAAAATCATAATAAGTCAGATCTATTATTTTGAGGTTTTTAACAGGATAGTTACGGTCTATTATCGAGACGGATCGTTTGAATTTTATTCTACGTTGTCAAGACTGGAGGACAGTCTGGCAAGAAGAGGGTTTGTTCGTGTTCATAGAGCCTATCTTGTTTCAGAAAGATATATTGCAAGTATAAAACAAAAAGAAATCACATTGCTTAACGGAACAACAATACCTGTTGGAGGAAAGTATATCAATAATATCCAATTACATTGAGGCTTTCTGCGCAATTTATATAAGACAAGGAAGAAAAAACGTGCTTGCGTCAATAGGATTTAATTCAAACAAAAACAAGTCCCGAAAAATAATAAAGCACAGACGAATTGCTATTAAATTCCGGAGAAGGAGTTTAGTAGGACTTGTTATTGCGCTTTGTTTTAGTCTGGGGTCAATGCCTGTATATGCAGCTTCCACAGGAGATGAACATCATGACGACACAAAAGATTACTGTATGTTTGTTCATGATGTTACAGTAGGTCTTCAAGAGCTGAAAGGAAAAAGTGAATCTGAAAAAATAGCTATTGTAGAATCTGCTTCCGATTACTACATACACACATGGTATTGGTATCCTAGAATTTGGGGTCAGATTGTAAATGATTATGAAACAGATTTTAGTCAGGTCAATTGGGATCAAGATGGAACATATGAAGTAACGGTGTTTCTTCCAGAGCTGACAGAAGGAATAAGCAGTTCTATTTCCTATAATCTGACAATAATTGACGATTTAGAACCCGTTGATCCAATAATCCCGGATAATCCGGACAATCCTGACAACCCGGATAATCCCAACAACCCGGATAATCCGGACAACCCGGATAATCCCGACAACCCGGACAATCCGGACAACCCGGATAATCCCGACAATCCGGATAATCCGGACAACCCGGACAACCCGGATAATCCCGACAATCCTGACAACCCGGATAATCCGGACAACCCGGATAATCCCGACAATCCGGACAATCCAGATAATCCGGACAACCCGGATAATCCCGACAACCCGGACAATCCGGATAATCCGGACAATCCTGACAACCCGGATAATCCCGACAATCCGGACAATCCGGATAATCCGGACAACCCGGACAACCCGGATAATCCGGACAACCCGGACAATCCGGATAATCCGGACAACCCGGATAATCCCGACAACCCGGACAATCCGGATAATCCGGACAATCCGGACAACCCGGATAATCCGGATAATCCGGACAACCCGGATAATCCCGGCAATCCTGACAACCCGGATAATCCGGACAACCCGGATAATCCCGACAATCCGGACAATCCGGATAATCCGGACAACCCGGATAATCCCGACAACCCGGACAATCCGGATAATCCGGACAATCCTGACAACCCGGATAATCCCGACAATCCGGACAATCCAGATAATCCGGACAACCCGGATAATCCCGATAACCCGGATAATCCGGACAACCCGGATAATCCCGATAACCCGGCCAACCCGGATAATCCGGACAATCCGGATAATCCCGACAATCCGGACAATCCAGATAACCCGGACAACCCGAATAATCCGGACAACCCGGATAATCCGGACAATCCCGATAAACAGGAAGCCCCCGTTAACCCGGATAAACCCGGCAACTCTGATAACCCGGACAATCCTGACAACTCGGATGCCCCTGTAGATTCAGATGATACTGATGATTCTAAAGTTCTGGTAAATCCGGGCAATTCGGGGGGCCATAACAATTCTGGAAGTACAAATAACTCTGTCGGATCAGGAACCACAGGTAACCCCGACGCTGCAAATAATACCATTAGCCTGGCAAAGAATGAGGCTAAGAATTCGTCAGATGTTGTACAGCATTCTAAAGATTCAGCAAAAGAGCATAATTCTGAGGTTGATAAGACTACGTCACAGTCCGGAAAATCGGAATCGGGTGCTGTCAATACTGTTATGAACCCTAATGCGAAAGCTGTTTCTGGGACAGCTAATCCGATATGGAAGCTTGGTGTAGGGTTAATGGAACTTGCAGTTCTGGGTGCAATCTCGTTGCTTGTGGCCTCAGATGTGAGAGTGATCATGTGGTTTGAACAAAAGAAAAAGAGAAAATAGTAAGATGAGCTTATCCAGCATTATTCTGATTGTACTTGCATTTTTAATTATTGTTGCTTTATTCATCCTCTATAAAACCCGAAAAAGATTAAAAGAAATGGATGGTTTTAAAACAATTAAAGAAGCTGGTGATGATTCTGATGATGATGTAATTGATACTTTTGGTGAGTAGTTGATAGTTTTGCTTTCTGGTTATTATCAGTGTTGTCACAGTTTCTCTCGTGTATTTACTGTAAGTGAAATAAGTGTGTTTATGTCAAAAAGTTACGTAAGGACTTAGACACTTTGTGTAAAAAACAATCATTTGTATATAGTAAGAAGAGCGAGAATTTGAATTTAAGGGGTTCTGGCACAATGCTGGAACCTCTTTTGCTATTGTATGTAGGATAATCAAAGTTCTTTAGGGTTTGCTAAAATTTTTTAGGGGCGGTAAGTAGGGGCTACGGTGAAAAACACCCATCTTTTTTAGGGTCTTTCCGTAGGGTTTTGTTTTAGGGTCTGTCGTTAGGGGCAGTGAGTAGGGTATGCATTTCAACTGCTTGATTATAAAAAATCATATAAAAGAAACACGTCAAGGGCATGCTAGAAGACTGGTGCACGGCACCCTTGACTTGTTTCTTTTATATGATAAGGCATGATCAAGCAGCTGAAATGAGAAAATAGAACAGATCCATAATTGGAGATGATACAGGAACCCCTAAATCTGGACCCTAAAACCAGACCCTAAAGTTTGCCCCTACGGAAAGACCCTACTGAGAAACCCTAACGAAGGCAGACCCTATAAAACTTTGGAGACCCTGTATGTATTACGAATCTGCTCGGTAAGCAGCTTGATCTGTTGGTTGTTGTCGACATGCGGGCATGGCAGGCGTCTGAACATTGTAACACGTTTAATAATCCAAATGTTGGGTATAAGAGTACATGATAATTTGCTAAGAAAACAAAACCTTGAGAGAGTTCTGGAAGAAGAATGTAGAGGTAATAATATAGTTTTACGACCTAATAGTATTCAATATTGATATTTGAAAGGAGCACTAATAATGAAAAGGCTTCTTATTCTTGGTGCATCTATAGCGCAGGTCCCATTTATTAGAACAGCAAAGAAAATGGGATGTTTTGTGGGAATAGTTGATTATAACCCATCAGCTCCCGCAATAGAATTTGCTGATGAGTATTATGAATGTAGTTTGAATGATGTAGACGGGGTGTTAAAGTCAGCTAAGGAATTCAAAGCAGACGGTATCACTTGTGGAGCAAGTGATGTTGGTGTCTTAACAGCGGCTTATGTTTGTAAAGATTTGGACCTGCCAGCTCTTTCTATTGAAACTGCGAACAAGGTAAAGGATAAGGGAGCAATGATTCAAGCATTCCATAGTTGCAATGTTGCTCATCCGTCTTATCAGGTTGTTGATTCTATAAGTGAAACTATTCAAATGGATTTTCCGATCATTACGAAACCGATTGACAACTCTGGAAGCCGCGGGATTAATGTGGCACATAGTGAATCTGAATTAGAGTTTGCCCTTCAGAACAGTTTTTCATGTAGTAAATCAGGAAGAGTAATAGTTGAAGAGTATCTTGACGGTCCGGAGGTTAGTGTAGAAATACTTGTTCAGGACGGCGAACCATATGTACTTCAGGTGACGGATAAAATTACGAGTGGCGAGCCGCATTTTATTGAAATAGGGCATTCACAACCTTCACAATTACCTCCGTTGGACATAGAAGCGATTAAAAAGCTTGCTTATAATGCAACAAAAGCAGTGGGTATTATAAACGGCTGTGGTCATGCAGAGATTAAGCTTACATCTAAAGGACCGAAAATGGTTGAAATTGCAGGGCGTCTTGGCGGTGACTTTATTACTACAGTTTTGTTACCAATATCGACGGGTGTCAATATTTCCGAATATGAAATCTCGAGAGCTCTCGGTGAGCCAAAAGTGTTTGATCCTAACAGCGTTATTGGGAATCGTGGCGTAGCAGTCAAATTTATCGAGGCAAAACCTGGTAAGGTTAAGTCTGTAGCAGTAGATTATCTTGCTGAGGAAATGGTTGGTGTAGAAGAAATAAGACTTGTTTGTAAATCGGACATACAATATGGTGAAACGGTAAGTAATAACGATAGATTTGGTTATATAATTGCTACGGGTAAGACAACACAGATTGCTTTGGATAGATGTGATAGAGTTTTGGAACGAATTAACATCGAGATGGATTAAACTATGCTTTCCTATTTTGCAGAGATTCCTGGATACAGGAATTATGACCATTTTAGAAACTGAAAAAAGTCAGATGATGTTGTTGTATACTAATGAGGAATAATACTAGGAGGACAAATGTCAAATATTTGCATAATCAACGTATATATTGGAAAACTACCAGACACGTATCCCTTGTGGCTCAAGTCCGTTAAGTGGAATTCTTCCATTGATTTTTTGCTGGTTACAGATACAGAAGTTGGTGATGTTCCTGCAAACATGAGAGTGGAAAAAATGTCTTTAAAGGACATTAAGAATTTGGCAGAGCAGGAACTTGGCATGAAAATTGCGTTAGACCTTCCTGTTAAGCTCTGTGACTATAAACCAGTGTATGGTGTCATTTTCAGTAAATATCTGAAAGGTTATGACTACTGGGGGGCATGTGATTTGGATTTAATTTTTGGTGACTTGCAGAAATTTTTTACCAAATATGAGTTATATAAGTATGATAAATTCCTTCATCAGGGTCATTTGGCTTTGTATAAGAATAATAGCACCATAAATTCGGCTTATAAACTTCCGGGAAGTTATTACAGCTATAAACGAGTGTTTACCAGCAATGCTTCATTTGTGTTTGATGAATATAACAGGATTAACAGTATTTTTTATCATAATAAACTGCCGATTTTTGATAAAACGATTTTTGCCAATATCAATCCGGCGTTTACAAAGTTTAAATGCTGTAATCTAAGAAATTATAAAAAACAGTTATTTTATTATGACTCTGGTAGAGTCTTTAGAGCATTCTGCGACTGGAATGGTAAGGTTCAACATCAGGAATTTATCTATATTCATTTACTGAAAAGAAAACTGGGTACTATTCCTCAGGAGATTATTGATGCCAATATAATTGCTATTACGGAGAATGGTTATTTCATTATCGATAGAGTTCCTGATATTGATATTATCAATGAATACACAAAAGATCAGGATCTGAAAAAAGAATGCGTAGAAGCTTTGGTCAATTTCAGAGGAAGATGGATGACAGTAGAATCATTAAAAACGCATATTAGTCTGGGTGTTTGGAAGATAGATATACTTAGGAATATGCTCATGAAAAGAAAGAGCTGAGAAATGCTGTGTTCATGATTAGATAAGGCATACGAACTTAGAAAGGGTAACGCCAAATGGCTCTGCTATTTTGACTAATCTCAAGTTTTCCCTTGCAGGATTCCGTTACTGCATGATTTTTTCTCCTTGAGATCATCTTGTATATGGGTAAATGCTTTACAACGACGCTTCCTTTCTCAGAATATAATTCTTTATGAGGATGAATAGAGTATGTAAATGTACTATGACTATAATATAGATCATATCAGATATGAATAAAGCAAATATTGTATATGCAAATAAAAGAAGAGAAGGAGAAAAATGAAAATGGTTATTGGATATACTACTGGTGTTTTTGATTTGTTTCATATAGGGCATCTTAATCTGCTCAAGAATGCCAAGGGAATGTGTGATAAACTTGTTGTAGGAGTTACTGTTGATGAACTTGTTCAGTATAAAGGAAAGAATGTACTGATTCCATTTGAGGATCGAATTGAAATTGTGCGTTCCTGCAAATATGTTGATGCTGCAATCCCTCAATATGACATGGATAAGTTAAAAGCTTGTAAAGAACTTGGAGCTGAAATAATGTTTGTTGGGGATGATTGGTATGGAACAGATAAGTGGAAGTTGTATGAAGAGACACTTGCGAAGGAGAATATCAAAGTTGTTTATTTCCCTTACACAAAAGGAGTTTCAAGTACTAGAATCACTAATGCATTAAAGCAGTTACGAGGATGGACAAGTGAAGCAAGTGAAATTGCTGCTAAAACACATTTGAGTAGAGATTTTGATAATGGCAATTGATAAAAAATACTGCATGAGTTCATACTTGGCATTCAGATTTATAGAAAACAATGATAAGGATTTTTATCCTGGAATGCATCATAGTAATACAACACCCATTCCTGATGCGGGAAGGATTTTAGTCCATACAAGCGACGATATAGATTTGGAGATAAGGAAGCAGATAGAGCAGTTCAAGCATAAAAAGAAGGGCATCTTACTTTCTGGAGGAATGGACTCTGCAATTATTGCATCATATTTAGAAGATGCTGATGCGTATACTTTTCGCTTCCTTGGAGGAGAGTATCAAGAAGAGGAACTTGAAAGAGCTCAGTATTATGCCAATTATTATAACCTTAAACTTCATTACGTGGATATTAATTGGAAAACCGTGATCTCATATCTGAAACCTGTAATGAAAGCAAAGGCAGCGCCGGTACACTCTATCGAACCTCAAATCTTGCAAGCTGCTCTTCAAGCAAAAGAAGACGGTGTGGAGCTTATGTTCATAGGAGCGAGCAGTGATCTTGTATTTGGAGGAATGGATGGACTACTTGCAAAAGATTGGACGTTTGACGAGTTTATGGAAAGATACATATTCACAAAACCTGAGGAAGTATTAACTGAGCCTGAGAATATGCAGTATTTGTTTGAAAGATACAGGGTAGATAATAATAGAATTGACTTTCTAAAGTTTATAGATGAGGTGTTTTTGATTGAGTCGTTGAACTCTTATCTAAATGCATTTAATGTAGCAGGTATGCAATATTATGACCCCTATTCAAGATTGAAGATGGCTGAAAAGTTAGATCTTCATCGCATACGTCATGGAGAATCAAAGTACTTGATTCGTGAATTGATGCACAAGAAATATCCCGATATATCGGTACCGGACAAAAATCCAATGCCAAGACCAGTTGATGCATATTTTAAAAACTGGGAAGGGCCTAAAAGAAAAGAGTTTCTGAATAGTATAGATATGGATAAGTATACTGGAAATCAAAAGTGGCAGATGTATTGCCTTGAAAGATTCTTAGATATGAATGAACATGGAAAAGAGTCTAAGGCTAGCGCTGAATACAACTGTTTTTAAACGCTTAAGAACCCTTCGGGCATATGCAGGAAACCAGAACACAAAAAATGGATTTGAATATGGAAAAAAACGACCAATGTAGAAGCGATAGTACAAACAGTATATAATTATATGGTATTATAATATATGGTGTATAAAACCAGTAAGAAGAATGGTAACGACCTGTATTTGTGCAAAATTGCCAGTGTGTCATAATCTGATGATTTCTGACTCGCTGGCATTATACGTGTTCTATGGGCTTTTGTTTTTTAAACTGTTTCAACTTGCGATATAGCTCAGAACGATGAATTAATAAAGTGAATATAGTGGCATTACTGAGCATGAATGTCGCCACCGGCTGTAATCGGACACAAGACCGCCACTTGCGGGAAAACAGACCGCTGAAAAAGGGAATTCAGACCGGTGGCAAGTAAATTCAAAATATCTGCATAGCCCCTTACAATGGATGAGCCGAAAGGCAAATTCATTTTTAAGGAGGTAGCTATGTTAGA
>Ga0256405_10012192_pt1 | contig 10726 bp, 4 predicted proteins | sample RumenRJG_02DNA_FD_189096 | JGI IMG/M metagenome (GOLD analysis project Ga0256405, IMG submission 189096) | Bovine rumen microbial communities from Lethbridge, Alberta, Canada - RJG_02 | ecosystem: Host-associated > Mammals > Digestive system > Stomach > Rumen | place: Canada: Alberta | collected... | reverse complement strand
CCTTCATATTCCAAATCTTATTACAGACATTATTAATGAATACGAAGACAGAATTTACTACATTGAATTCGTTGGATTTAATACTTTTGGAACTGATGATCAACACATTATTCAGGTTGATGAAAATGTAGATGTTCCTGAATTCATCAACGTAAGGAACGTTATTGACCCAAGTACTGGATTGATCGTTCCAGATATAGAAATTACCTTAGTTTAACATTCCATTAAATAACCAAAAGGAGGTTTATTTAAGATGAGAAATCAACGAAGAAATGCCGTTCTTGAGGCATATCGAGATATGAAAGAACTTGAAAAAGAACTCGCTGAAAAGCAGCAAGCTAAACTTAATGAGCAGTCTTCTAAACGTGATGAATTCATGAGAAAATACGATGTTTTAAAAGAAATTCAGAAGAATCGTGAGCAGAAAAGATCACAGCTACTTGAAGCAGCTAAAGATGAAGTTTTAAGCACAATCATGAAGGCAATTTACATGACAGCATTGGAAGCTGAAGCATTAACTGATGATGGAATTATTCTTGCTGAAGACATGGTTGATAATTGGATTAATGAAAGAGGTGGAGCAACTAAGATTCTTTCACCAATTTGTAACAATACTTATTTACTTTCAAGAATTTCTCAGATTGTCGATGAAGAAGCCGAAGAAACAGTTAAAGAACTCGAAGCAGAAGACAACGAAGATGAGGAAGATTCAACAGAAGAGAAGAAAGATGATGCAGTTGATAAGGTAGAAGACTTCCTCCAGGATGCTGATAAAGAAGAAGTTAAGGAACTTATTGGTGACATTATTGACAAGGTTCAGGATAAGTCAGAAGAAGACGGCAAAGAGCAGGCTGAAACTGATGGTGAGCCAGTTGCCGATAACGATGATAATGCTGATGGAGTTGAAAAAACAGAAGATGATGAAACTGTAGACGGCGATGGTGCTGAAACTACTGAGCCAACAGAAGAACCAGCCACAGACGACATCGATCTTGATGCCGAAGAAGGCGAAACTTCTGATGATGATTCTCCAGCTGTTCCTGATGAAGGCACAGATGAAGATACTGAAGATTCTGACGAGGATTCTACTCCTGAAGGAGAGGATACCTCGGAGGAAACTTCAGATGATGTTGAAGATGACGTAGCAATGGATCCTGATGCTGAGGAAAAACCAGCACCTGAAGATGAAGTAGAAGACGCTGAGGACACAGATACAGAAGAAATCGAAACTGATGAGGAAATTGAGGATTCAGAAGACAACGATGACGAAACTTCCGAAGAAGAAGTAGAAGATACTGACGAAGAAGATGCTGAATTCGATAACGAAGTTGATGAAGATGAAGCAGATGCATCTGAAGATAACGAAGAAATTGAAGACGAAGAGCTTGAAACTGATGAAGAGGAAGATTCTGACGTGGAACTTGACGATGAGGACACCGAAGAAGAGGACGATGAGGATGATGACTTTGATTCTGAATTCGATTTAGAAGATGAAGAAGAAGAGGAAGAAATGGAAGATGATGCTGAAGACGTTGAGGACGATCTTGAAGAAGATGAAGACCTTGGTGAACCTTTGGATGATGACGAAATTGATTCCGACATTACAGTTGATGGAGATTCAGAAAATCAAGGTAAAGTTTTCGATGATCTTGATAAGGAAGAAGATGTTCAGAAGGCAATCGACATTATTCGTCAGAGAGTTGCAGATGCTGAGGAAACATTTATCAGAAACAATGCTGAGGATAAGAAGAAGATTGAAGAACTTCTTGACAAGATTTCAAACAATGTTAAAACTGTTGAAGATCTTGAAGATAAGAATCCAAAGAAAGCAAAAATTGCTGAGCAGGCTGCAATGGAAAACAAGAGAAAAATCAATGACATCACAAATTCTCGTCAACTTACCGTTTTTGAAAGAATGGCTCGCATTGACATGACTAACATTGTTAAGAATGAAGCTGCTAGAACTAAGTTCTTAACAGAATCAGGTGACCTTGATGTTGATCTTGTTGTGGAAAGAGCTAAAGTTATGTATGGTTTCTTGGAAACAATCAATACTTTGCAGCTTGAAAAAGTTAATGCTAAGTACATTGAAGACATTCTTAATAACATGAAATAAAATAATTCCTCTAGGGTAATCAAACCCTAGAGGATTTTATTAAAATAAACCAAAAGTAACCTGGTCTCCAACTGCATAAACATCGCAGCAGCAAGATTTATTATTAACCAATTTGTTAAAGTCATCATCATCAATATTAATTTTTGACCTATTATCCATAATAAAATTATTAATTGAATCTGTGATGCTGTAGGTGATTGATTTTTTCTTCTTTTCATTAGTTTTTGGATCAAATTCGATGACAATTCTACCTTCATCAATTGAAACTTCAATTGAATTAACACATCGATTCTTATCCCTAATTTCTAATACTTTACAAGCAAGATCCCCGTTAGCGCTTGTATCATACTTGTACAAATTTTTTAATTCGGACCTAAATTGGTAGTAATGATCCATTGATAAATTAGTATTTTCAGGCATTCTGTATCCTCCCCAAAGTGAAAAATAATTAATTTTTAATTAAAGTAATACGAACTTTAGCATTTTCTGAATATTGTTTAGAAATAATTAAATTTGTTATTGATGCATCATCATGGTAAGCTACTTCATTTAATGCATCTAAACAAACCTTCGCCATGTTATCGCAGTCTGGCTTTTTAGTATGGGGAATTTTTCCATCTAGTATTAAATTTCTTTGGGTTTTTGTAACAGATTTTGGTATTGAGAAGAATCCTTCAACTTCAACTGTTATGTCACCTTCTAGCATTCGATCTTTATAAATTTTTTTGTATTCTTTTCTGACCTTTTCTTCGTACTTTTTAGTTTCTTTTGGGGTGTAAATTGTAACAAAATTTCCGAATCGTCTAGCTCTAGGTCTTTGCTTAGCAAATGGTTCTCCTGGAACGTCAAAATAAATTGACTCTTTTCCTACTAAGTAATCTTTAAAAATTATTGGGGATTCCAATTTACTTTCTTCATCCATACCTTACCTCGCTATTAAAGTATTTATTTAAACGTAACTAATTTAATAAAAATTTACATAAATAATAGGGAATAGCCATGCAGCTATTCCCGAAATAATTAAGTAATACCGTACAACAATCCTTCTAGTCGTGAAACACTTTGATCAAATAACGTACCCATACCTTCGGTTAATCTTGGCATAGATGCTTTGTACAGCTGAATAGCCATTCTTGTTCGTCTTCCCATTTCCATCTGACCAACATTTAAGCCAGACATGTTTGCAAGAAAATCCATATAGGCAGTGTTACTAACGACACGTTTTACGCTATCCCAAGAAGAAAAATTATCAACTGCAGACATTGCAAATTTAGAATAAAGATCCTTAACTTCAACACTAATGTCAATCTGTGTAGGTAAACCATCATCATTCCATTGACCAGTTCCACCTTTATTTATGTTCAAACCGGTAATTATTCCCATGTCAATATTAAACTTGCCTTTTGAATAAGCTTTTACCAAAAATGGAGATGAGAAAGAATTTAATTCTTGTTCCCCATCGTTGATTATTGGCCGAGGAATAGTTAACGCTAGCAATTTGCAATAAGGTTTAATAATATTTAAGAAAATTGAAAGCGGATCGTTATCTGGTGATCTCAATTTAATTTCCAAATTAAATGATTTCGAGTAATCAGAGTTTGCCCAGATTTCTGGAAAGATAATTTTACCACCCTGAGTAACTGTGCTAACACCTTTATTTCCCAAAGAACCAACAATTCCACTTCCAACTCCAAGTTTTCCAAGGCCTCCAGTGATTGCTTGTGAAATTGAGCTAACTGCTGTGCCAGTTCCTTCCATAATGCTGCTAAATCCGCTATCTGAACCAAAAAGGAATCTGATTTCATTTATCTGATCAGAAAACTGATTAACTTGAGAAGCTAAAGAAGATTCTGTTGTATCATTACTGAAAGATTCAGACACAGAATCGAATGAATCAAGATAAAATACCAAGTTCTCTCCAGAACTCCAAAATGTTTTAAAATCATCATTCAATTCTCTTTGCCATTGTACTTTTCCCAATTGATCATAATATGTTCCGTTAATTGTAATTGGAATTGAAAAAATCTTCATGTATGCTGCAACGCACGATAACATGGTGTTCAAATATGAATAGTACTCACTGTAGGCGAATCTTGTTGAGTAGTACTTTCCAGTTCCTTCAATAAAATCTAATCCACCAGAAGCACCATTTCCCCTTGCTAAATCAATCAATGTTCCAAGACCGATGTTATGATCTTTATTATTAAAGTCTGCCATGAATTCAGGTTCGCAAGGAGTCAAAAATAACAAAGGTTGTCTACTAAATATTTTCTCTGCGTATTTTCTACCAACATTTGTACCTGTTAATCTGCGGTCAACTGATTCGGGAAATTGATAAGGCAATCCTTCAATACCATTAGTTCTAGTTGATACCATTTTTTGAATTGTTGCATTATCAGCGGCTATTGATTCTTCATTCATGACTAAGTCGTATAATTGATCGTTGTTCAAATAATCTGAAAGTGCCATAACTGTTTACCACCTTTATTAAATAAAACTGGGGATAATTAATTATCCCCAGTTAAACAATTTATCCTTTAGCAAGCTCAGCTAATGTAGCTACTAATGATTTAATGTTAGGATCAATCTCATCTCCACCTCCAGCTGCAGCTTTTTGAGGAGCTCGATTAATATTTATTATTTGGTTGCTTTTATTATTGTCGATTCCAGATGCTCCACCAGCTTCTAAGTAAGCAGCAAGTGCTTGGTAGATTCTGTTAATTGGAGTAGTGTTATCAGCAATCTTTTCAAGAATGCTAGTAATAGCAGAAAGTAGCTGAGTAACCAGTTCAGGAGAAATTCCTTTACTATTGTTATTGTTGCTAGCAGCACTTGTAGCTATTTGATTAAGCATATTCTTTGAAGCATCAGCAATATTTGTAGCACCACCTGCAAATCTACTAAATGGAATAATTCTTCCAGTTGTTGGATCAACAAATGCTGGTTTAGCTCCTGCAGATCCTGCTCTTGAACGCATAAGAACTCCAGATGAACCTCCAGATCTGTTTGCTAATTGACTGTAGCTGATTAAACCTGAACCAGAAGCTGCTTCATTGGCTGCTGCCCAATTAGGTTTACCAAATCCGGTAACTTTAGCACCTCTTCCTGAAGATCTGTTTGTGTAGTCAAACGATTTTCTGTAAACGGAACCACCATCTCTACTAAATGATTTGTCTGGAGTTGTGTTTCCTTCGATTGTGTAAACGGTATTGCCGTCAACTCCTTCAACAATTCCTACGTGGGAAGTTCCATTTTTGTAAATAACTAAATCTCCAGGCTCAGGATAATCCTTAACTGCGTGGTCTTTATCAAATTGGTTCAATAAAGTACCAACGCTTGCAGATATTCCACCATGCAAAGCTTTATCTCGAGCTGCAGTATCACCATTAAACGCTTTATCGTAAACCCAAGAAGCAAATGCAGCACACCAAGCTTTTCCATCTGTACCGGTGAACTTTCCGTAATCGGTAGTGTTGCCTTCGCCTTCGGTAACTCCAAGCTGAGAACGAGCAATATCTACAACTGATTGAGCATTCCTGTTACCTTGTGGATAATTAACTGCTTTACCACCAGGAATTTCGGTAATTTTTTGGCTAATTGCATCAGAAAGAGCAACTGAAGCTGCTGAACTAGCGGCATTAGCTGCATTTCCAACCGCATTACCGAATGATGATTTTTCTCCATTCTCTCCAGTTTCGCTTTCTTCATCTTTATTAAGAGCATTAGTAAATGCATTGGTAAATAATGAAGAAATGCTGCTCATGAGTCCAAAAATACTAGTTGGTTTTTCAACTGATGAATCATCAGATTCGGATTTGCTTTGCATTTTAGTAACGTTAGCAGCGCTCTTAACTGCATTGGTAGCAGGTTCAATTGCCGTATGTGCCATCGCTTTTGCATCAAACACAGGAGTTGAAGAAACGTCTTGATAAGTTTGTCCAGTGTAAAGCTCGTAGTAAGCTTTTGCGGCTTCAATTCTCTTATCCATGTTTGGTTTTCCAGCACGTTCAAAAGCTGCTTCAAATAATCTTGTAGCTTTATCAATGTCAGTTAAATTTGTCATGAATTCATTGAATGGAACTCCATCGGATTCAGATAATCCAGCTTTTGTAAGGTTGCTAGGTGCAGTTTTTCCTTGCATTCGATTATCAATGTCCTTAGTTAAAATTTCTGACAAAGCGTACTCAAGCTGACATTCAAGATCTGTCCAAGATCTACCCTTTGATTGTGCGTAATCATTTAAAGCTTTCCATCTGCCTTCCTTTGTGTTGTAGTTTTCCCATTGGAAAATACCAGCAGCTGGACCTTTACCGTTTCCTTGAATAACTGTTGGATCCATTCCTGATTCAGCGTACATGTTTCCCATGATTGCTGCGGTAGCGTATTCAGAAAATCCGTTATCTTTGAAGAATGTCCAAACAATCTTAGCATTGTCTGTGTCGTAGGAACTAGCACCACCTGCAAATCTTCTAAGTGCTTTAGGTAATCTTCTTGGAATTCTTCTCATTCTTGCTCGACTTGACACGCTTCTACCAAGATTTGACCTTCCTGCAGCAACTCCGTACTTAACTGAGTTAAGAATTCCAGGAGAATAAGTAGCAGGACCGTTTAATTCAGGGTCATTAACAACAACATTTCCTGCACGATCCAATCCGGTAGCAACAACGTAATGATTATTTGGTCCAAATGGCGAATAATCTTTTGAAGTATTAGCTGCATCTTGTCCTAGTAAAATAACTTTCTTTCCAGAAGCGATTGAATTGTAAAGATCTCCAGCTCCACCACCAGCAATGTACTGAGTATCAATGCCTTGTGAACCTAATGCTTGCTGGAAGTAATCCAAAGTAACTCCATTTCCTACTTGGTAGCCTTGAGAAGCATTAACTGCTGAACCAACTGACAAATTCTTACCCAAAGCAGAAGCAGTCATTGCTGCAACAGCAGGTCCGCAACCTTTATTAGCAAAATTTGTACCAGAAACTTTGTACTTTTGCAGACTTGGATCGAATTGGGAAACAAATCCTGAACCAGCAGCTGCTTGTTCTGAAGTTTCGGTAGTTTCATTGGTGGTTTCTGTGGTAGCAGTTTCATCTTTCTTGCCAAATATTCCTGACCAGAATGTTCCAACTGTTTCTTTAACCTTATCCCAAGTAGATTTAGCAATATTTTTAAATTTATCTCCAATACTTTGTGACTCATCAGTAACTTCACCAGTTACTTCACTGACAGGTTTCAAAATATTATCGAAAACTCCACCCATTGAATTGAATGATTTTGCCATCTTGAATCCAATATCGAAGAATTTTGATAATGGAGAATTCTTCATTGTAGCAGTCATCTTAAATTCATCTTCAGAAATGCCTTTAAGGTCACCATTCTTTGCCAATTCTGACATTTTCTTAATTTGATTTGTAAATGATCTCATGTCGTCAGGATTTAAACCAATTCCGGACAACATGTTGTTTGAATCAAAGTTATCGAAAACTGTACCAAAAATGTTAGTGAGTGGGTTGTTGTTAAATTTTCCAGTTGCTACCAAACTACCACCAAGAACTCCAGTATTAACATTTTGCTGATCCTGAGGCATTCCGCTAGCACCACCAGCTGACCTGAATGAAGGCCTGAATCTCTTGGTACGCTTGAATCCAGAAGATAATGAATGGCTTGGAAGTTTATGAATTAATCCTGAACCAGCAGCTGCTTCTTCAGATTCAGCTTTTTTCTTGTCATTCTTCTTTGTGTCCCACCATGAGCTAACTTTATGTTTAGCAGTTGTCCACCATCCAGATTTAACATCTTCATTCACGTTAAGGTTGTACTCTTCAATTGTGTACTCAGTTCCATTTTCTTTATTGTACTGATCAACAACTTCCCTAGCATGTGCTTGCTTTTCTCTCAATGGAGCTATTAATTCAGCAAGTGGAGGAATTTTTTCCAAAATTCCAAGAATAATGCTTGCCATGACGTCGTGCGGAATTATTCCACCAATTCCAGGAATAGCTTCATTAATTGTAGCAATTAAAGTAGCAACTAATTTTTCACCAAGAGTAGCTTCTTCAACGATTCCAAGAATATTTTCGGCGTCTCCCCAAGCATTTGTTGCTGTTACTGCAAGATCAACGGCTATTAAAGCTTTACCTGCAGCTTTAGCAATAGCACCAGCTCCACCTTTTGCAGCAACCTTTTCTCCAATTTGGGCAATAATGTCATCAATGTACTGGGTTGCTTTTGGGAAAAACTTTTTACAAACTGTCTTTAAAGCTTTGCCAATTGATGTTAAAACTTTTCCTCCTTTTGTAGCTACTTGCTTACCTCGTTTTCCGGCAGCAACTGCTAATTTAGCAACTTTATTACCTTTCTTTGCTCCCCAAGAAACTAGTTTACCTCCACCTTTTATCATGCCTGCAGCTAAACCACCAACTTTAGCTTTTCCCTTGGCAAGATTTTTAGCTGTTCTAAGAACCATATTTTTTCTTAAGCCGTGAGATAAACTTCGATTCTGCGTAGAAGAAATTGATTGAACATCGTTTGGAGCAACGGTATTTCCTTTTTTGTCAATGTAGTTTCCATTTTCATCAGTAACTGCTTCTCCTGTAGTTGAATCTACTTGTAATTGAACTTTTGATCCGTCTGCAAGTGTAGCTGTTTTTGATCCAGAATTCATTCTTCCTTCGGAAGTTTCATTATCGTCTTTATCGATAGCTTTGACGACTGAATTAGCAAATCCGTTTAATTTACCTGATAAACCACCAATTGCTAAAGCAATTGATCCTAAACCTGCAAATGTTGCAACATTTGCTGCCATTCCGGTAACTTTACTTAATATTTTTGATTTACCTGTAGCTAAGAACTTAACTAAAGATCCAGTAATTGAATCTTCGCTGTCTGGATCTAGCCAACCAGTGAGCATCTCCAGCAATCCCTTTTTCTTTTTCTTATCTTCACCTTCTCCAGAACCACCAAATAAACCCTTTAATTTTTTGAGTCCACCAAGAATTGTACCAATCAATGGTAAAGAAGATAAGGAATTGGTGAAAGAATCTATTATTTTTCTAGACCTAATGGTTTCTTTATCCGAAGATTGTTCTACCCATTCGCCTTGTCCATTTCTCTCGTACTGATGAGGGTTGCCAAAAGCATCAAATTCTGTTCTAGTTTCTTTATCATCTGAAGCACCACCAGAAAATCTACGTATAATTCTTAATCCTGAACGACCTGCACCATTTTTTGCAATTTCGTTGTCTGATCCAACGCTACCTACGTCCTGTCCACCTAATGTGCCTTGGCGATTAACTTCACCACCATGAAGCATTGTTGAAGTTTGTGCTTCTGGAATACCATCTGACGTAGGAGGAGCAGTTGCTTCTTTTAATTCCGTTGCAATTTTGCGTGCTAAATCAGCTATTGTTTCTTTTATTCCATCAGCAACATTAGATCCAAGGTTACCAATGTCAGTAGCAATATTCGCAACTTTATCGAGCATGCTATCGGGACCATTGTAAAGGTGGTCGGCGATCTCCTGGTTAAATTTAGCTTGATTGGAATAGAATTTTTCTTGTTCTTCTTGATCTTTTTTAGCAATTTGTGCCTGAATTGACAATTCATTCCTTATCATGTCAATAGCACCAACTTCATTCTTAGTAAATTCCAATGCTCTTGCTGTAGATTCTGAATCAAATCCTTTTTCCATGGCAAATTTTGTCATAGCTTCTCGGATAGAATCAGGATCATTAAGATTTAAATCTTTAAGTTTGCCTTCTTGAGACATTTGGGCCATTAAATCATTAAATGCTCCAGCATTGCTATCTTCTGCCCAACCAGTTCTTTGAGCTTTTTCTATAAGCTGTTTAGCTCTTTTTTCAGAAATTTGCTTTCTTTTGCCAGAATTTATGTCTACCTTTTCATAACCAATGACATTTCCTTCGTCATCTTTTATTTCTTCAACTCCGCCAGTGTTTATGAGTTTATTCATCTGGGTATTTTCTGCAAAAGTTTGGTTTCTGCCCAATTTAGCATTGTAAACAGGTGCACCACTTTTGAAAGCAATTTTCTTTAAGGCTTTGTTTGGTGCTCCTAGAACACCACCAGCAATGTCAACTGCTCCACTAACTAAACCTTTAGCAAAATCACCAGCTTTACTTAATTTCTGACCAGCTTTGGTATTTCCAAGTATTCCTAATAAGCTTTTTCCCCAATTTTTAAGGGTTCCACCTAAAGATTTAAACAATCTTTTTGCCCAGTTCTTGGTAATATTAGCCAAGTTGTGCATGATTTCGTTAAGCGGATTCATGATTCTGTCGTGAATCTTTCCAGCTAAACCTTTATCATTCTTACCATCGCCGAACATGAAGGTTTTAAATTTGTCAGAAGTTGAAATGTATCCTAAGCCAGCTCCTAAAGCCAAATTACCAGCAAGACCAAATGGACCAGCAACCAATCCAGCAATCATTCCAGCAGTCATGTTAGGAAAACGCTTTTTAATTTCATCTTTAGCTTCTCCTAACCAAGTTTTCTGGTCACCTTCACCGAATAACATTTTCTGAGCTTTTTCTGAACTAGCAACGTAACCAGCAGCTCCACCAAGAATAGCACCAACAATAGGTGAACCCA
>Ga0256405_10012191_pt1 | contig 10728 bp, 9 predicted proteins | sample RumenRJG_02DNA_FD_189096 | JGI IMG/M metagenome (GOLD analysis project Ga0256405, IMG submission 189096) | Bovine rumen microbial communities from Lethbridge, Alberta, Canada - RJG_02 | ecosystem: Host-associated > Mammals > Digestive system > Stomach > Rumen | place: Canada: Alberta | collected... | reverse complement strand
GGTAAGTAGTTTGGCTGCCTCTTTTTCTTCCTTTGCTCGCACGGCATAGGTACCGAACTTATTGATACTCTGAGGGGTCAATCCCAGGTGAGCCATCACGGGGATTCCAGCATCCAGAATACGCTTCACGGTGTCAATAATCTCTACGCCGCCCTCCAGTTTCAGGGCATCGCAGCCACTCTCCTTCATGATGCGGATGGCGTTGGCCACACCATCGTGTGAGCCTATCTGATAGCTGCCAAAGGGCATATCGCACACCACGAGGGCGCGCTTCACACCACGCACCACCGAACGGGCGTGATAAATCATCTGGTCTACGGTCATAGGCAGCGTGGTAGAGTTACCAGCCATCACGTTCGAGGCAGAGTCGCCCACCAGGATAGCGTCGATGCCAGCACGGTCTACGATGCCTGCCGTAGTATAATCATAAGAGGTGAGCATCGAAATCTTCTCACCCTTCTGTTTCATTTCAATAAAGCGATGCGTAGTCACTTTACGCTCGTCGCTCACTAAATAGCCTGCCATAATTCAATTCTTAATTCTTAATGCTTAATGTTAATTATTTCCTTTAAACAATCAAATGTTAGTCCTTCATAATCCGCTATCTGAATGTCCGACAGCGGTGCAATGTCTTCCTTCTTATTCGTTGTGGCCAGACCTACGACGAACATCCCTGCGGCGCGACCCGATTTCAGGCCGTTGAAGCTGTCTTCGAGCACAACGCACTCGCTGGGCTGCAAGCCGAAACGCTTGGCACCCCTCAGATAGCAGTCGGGTGATGGTTTGCTTTCAGCAAAGTCCTCGCTGGTCAGGATGGCGTCAAACAGCTCCTTGAACTCAGGTCGAGCCTTGAACACGCTCTCCATCTTAGGCTTGTTGCTGCTGGTCACTACAGCGGTCTTCACGCCGTTTTTATGCAGGTCGACGATAAAAGCCTCCAGGCCTGCGATGTAGGTATAGTCCATCTGCGCCTCAAACGCATTGAGACGTTCAGTCACCTTTTCGCGCTCCTTCACCAAGTCGCCGTTCCACCACTTATCGTAAATCTGATCCAGCGTGGAGCCTTTGATTTCATGCTCCAAACCTGGATGCTCCGGATGGTACAATCGGCACTGGCTTCCCCAGAAAACCGTGTACTGTGGCTCTGTGTCAAACACCACGCCGTCAAGGTCAAAAAGTGCCGCTTTCAGTTGATTCATTTCCATTTTTTTAAAAAATCGGGTGCAAAGGTACGAAAAAATCCCAACACTTACATCTTTATTCATAATTATTTGTATCTTTGCGCCATGAAATTGATTGAAAAGTATTTTCCCAAGCTCTCCAACGAGCAATATGCGCAGTTTGAACAGCTCAACGCGCTCTATCATGAATGGAATCAGAAGATTAACGTCATATCCCGAAAGGATATCGATAATCTCTATGAACACCACGTGCTCCACTCGCTGGCTATAGGTCGTTTTATCGGCTTCAAGCCAGGCACCCAGATTCTCGACTTCGGCACAGGCGGTGGATTCCCTGGTGTGCCTCTCGCCATCCTCTTTCCTGAGTGCGAGTTCAAGCTCATCGACGGCACTGGCAAGAAAATCCGTGTGGCTCAGGAGGTGTGCAATGCTATCGGTCTGAAGAACTGTCACCCGGAACATCTGCGTGGTGAGGACGAGAAGGGGAAGTACGACTTCGTGGTGAGTCGTGCCGTGATGCCCCTACCCGACCTCATCAAGATTGTCCGTAAGAACATCTCCAAGGAGCAGCACAATGCCCTTCCCAACGGTGTTATCTGCCTCAAGGGTGGTAATCTGCAAGGCGAGACACAGCCCTTCCGTCATATCGTGCAAACCACAGAACTCTCTGATTACTTCAGCGAGGAATGGTTCCGTGAAAAGTATTGCATCTACGTTCCCCTTTGATTGAAGAATGAAAATTGAAGTAAATGCTTAACATCAAGACTTTTGCCGTTAATCCCCTTGAGGAAAACTGCTACGTAGTGAGCGACGAGACCCACGAATGCGTCATCATCGACTGCGGTGCCTTCTACGACAGCGAGTTCAGGGCCATCGAAGCCTATATCCGCGACAACCAGTTGAAGCCTGTACGGCAGCTCTGCACCCACGGCCATTTCGATCATGTGTTTGGTGCAGGTTTCATCTTTTCTGCCTACGGTTTGAGACCAGAGGCTCACGCTGCCGACGTGCCCTGGATTGAGGACGTTGACGCACAATGCCGGATGATGGGTTTTGATTTGGGTAGCGTGCCACCCAGTGCCCCAGTAGGCACCCTGCTCTCTCACGGCGATGCCGTCAGCTTCGGCAGTCACACCTTCCGTGTGCTCCACACCCCAGGACATTCTCCAGGCAGCATCACCTTCTATTGTGCAGATGAGCACGTAGCCTTCTCTGGCGACACCCTTTTCCGTATGAGTGTAGGGCGTTCCGACCTGCCTGGCGGTTCGTGGAATCAGCTTCTCGACAGCCTCGCCACCCATATTGCCACCCTACCTCCTGACACTACCGTCTATCCAGGTCACGGCCCTCGCACCGTCATTGCCGATGAGGTACGCATGAACCCTTATTTAAGGTAATTTGATTTTCTGTCGGATTGTAATAAAAAAAATTAAAGGTTTTTGTCAATTCAACTTTTATTTGTACTTTTGCACCTTGCATGGAAAAATCCGCATTCAATACCGAAAGAACGAAAAAGAGACTGCTTGGTCTTACTGCTGTAGAGCTGAAACAGGTGGCCCTACAATTAGGTATGCCTGCATATACAGGTGGGCAGATTGCGAAGTGGCTCTATGAGAAAGGTGTTATGAGCATTGATGAAATGACAAATCTTTCGAAACGTAATCGTGAACTTCTGGATGCGGAATATTGCGTTGGTGCCATGGCTCCTATTGATTGCCAACGTAGCGTAGACGGTACTGTCAAATACTTGTTCCCGGTGAGGACGTCTGCATTCTCTGACAATTCGGAAAACGCAGGCAAATTTGTTGAAACCGTCTTTATCCCAGAAGATGACCGTGCTACGCTCTGCGTTTCATGTCAGGTGGGCTGTAAGATGAACTGTCTTTTCTGTCAAACGGGCAAACAAGGCTTTGAGGGCAACCTGACGGTAGCAGACATTCTGAATCAGATTTATGCCTTACCCGAGCGCGACCAACTGACCAACATTGTATTTATGGGGCAGGGTGAGCCTATGGATAATCTGGACAACGTACTGAAAGTCACAGATATCTTGACTGCCCCCGATGGCTATGCATGGAGCCCCAAACGCATCACGGTTAGTAGTGTGGGACTCAGGAACAAACTCAAGCGATTCCTTGACGAAAGCCAGTGTCACATAGCCATTTCCATGCATTCGCCCTTACACGACCAGCGTCTGTCATTGATGCCTGCTGAGAAAGCGATGGGAATCCGTGAGGTGGTAGATCTGCTGAAGCAATACGACTTCACCCATCAGCGTCGCTGTTCGTTTGAATACATTTGTTTCGGCGGGCTCAACGACACGTTGGAGCATGGCCGCGAGATAGTCAGGTTAGTAAAAGGGCTGGAATGTCGCGTCAATCTGATTCGCTTCCACCAGATACCCGGTATTAATCTGCCTAATTCAGACCTGAGCCGCATAGAGACATTACGAGACTATCTAACAGATAACGGTGTTTTCTCAACGATTCGAGCCAGCCGAGGACAGGATATCTTCGCCGCTTGTGGTCTTTTGAGCACCTCTCACAAAACCCATTCGTCATATTAGACCCCTAAAAGAAACACAACTATGGAGCAAGAAAGAAAAATACGCATAGCTATTACGCAAGGTGATACCAATGGTGTTGGTTACGAAGTCATACTCAAGACATTCTCAGACCCCACCATGCTGGAGCTCTGCACCCCTATTGTCTATGGCTCACCCAAGGTGGCAGCCTATCACAGTAAGGTGTTAGACCTCGATGTACCTTATATTATTATAAAGAATGTAAAGGAGGCACGTGAAGGCAAGCTGAATATGCTCTCAGTCATCGACGATGATACGAAAATAGATCTTGGCATGGCTACTCCTGAATCAGCAGAAGCAGCAAAGAAAGCTCTCGACAAGGCTCTGGAAGACTACAAAGCCGGTGGCTTCGATGTCTTGGTGACAGCTCCCGTGAGCAAGAACAGTATCAAGGGCTTCAATGGTCACACCAATTATATTGAGAATGCACTTGGCGACCGTAAGAAGGGTCTGACTATCCTGACCAACGATGACCTTCGCGTGGCACTGGTGACCAACAATGTATCCATCAAGGATGTAGCCGAGTCGATTACCAAGCAGAAAATCATGGAAAAAGCCACGATATTCTATAACGCCCTGCGTCGTGACCTGCGCGTCAGCAATCCACGCATTGCCGTCTTGGCACTCAATCCCCGCTGTGGTGAGGACGGAGTGTTAGGCGATGAGGAGCAGACCATTATCAATCCTGCCATCAAGGAACTCTCAGAGCAGGGTATTCAGGTGTTCGGCCCTTATGCAGCTGATGATTTCTTCGGTCGTTGCGCCTATTACCGTTTCGACGGTGTGCTGGCCATGTATCACGATCAGGGACAGACACCTTTCAAGGCAGTGGCTTATGAGAACGGTGTTCGCTTCACTGCCGGACTGGAACTTATTCGCACTGCTCCTGCCCATGGTGTCAATTTTGCCGCTGCTGGCCAGAACGTCACCGACGAACAGTCGCTGCGCAACGCCATCTATGTTGCAACAGATGTATGGCGTAATCGTCAGAACTACGACGAGCCATACGCCAATCCACTGCCAAAGCTCTACCATGAGCGCCGCGATGAGAGCGAGAAAGTACGTTTCCGTACACCTGCTGACGGTGAAGTACACAATAAAGTGAAACAATCATGAACAACGCTGAGTTACAACGCATCAAGCAGAGGTATAATATTGTAGGCAACTGCGAGGCTCTGAACCATATCCTGGATGTTGCCCTACAAGTGGCACCTACAGACCTTAGCGTACTCATTATCGGTGAAAGCGGCGTGGGTAAGGAAATCATACCACGTGTCATTCACGACAGTTCACCGCGCCGACGTGAGAAGTATTTCGCTATCAACTGCGGTTCCATTCCTGAGGGTACTATCGACTCCGAGCTCTTCGGACACATCAAGGGTTCCTATACTGGTGCTATTAATGACTCGCCAGGCTATTTTGGCGTTGCCAACAAAGGGACGCTGTTTCTCGACGAGGTAGGTGAACTGCCGTTAGCCACTCAGGCCAGGCTGCTGCGTGTATTGGAAACAGGCGAGTATATTCCTGTGGGCGGTACTGAGGTGAAGAAGACAGACGTACGCATCGTGGCAGCCACAAATGTAAACATCCGTCAGGCTATCAGTGAAGGGCGATTCCGTGAAGACCTCTATTACCGTCTGAACAGTATTCCCATTCAGATGCCAGCCCTGCGTGAACGTGGCGAGGACATCGTACTGCTGTTCCGTCTGTTTGCCATGCAGATAGCAGAAAAATACCACATGGAACGCGTCACGTTGACCGAAGAGGCGAAACAAATGCTGATGCGGTATAAATGGCCTGGCAACGTGCGACAGCTGAAGAACATCACCGAGCAGATTTCCGTGCTCAGCCAGGAGCGCATCATTACGCCTCAGATACTGTCGAAATTCATTCCTCAGGATCAGGAGACCACACAGTTGGCTGTCATCAAGAACAGCAGCGACCATTCCTTCGAGAACGAGCGTGAGATACTTTACAAGATTCTCTTTGAATTACGAGGCAATGTCAATGATATGCGCCGCGAGATGAGCCAGTTGAAGAAACAGATGGAAGATGTGAAGAGTTCACCGTCATCCCCTATCCAGCCCATCCAGCCCATCCAGCCCATCCAGCCTATTCAGCACCTACTTGAAGAAGCTGAGGCTGAGGAATACATTGAGCCGACCTCTGAGCAGGAGAACCTGAACCTGAGCGTCCTAAGCCGTCAGATGCTGGAAAAGGCATTGGAGCGCAACAACGGTAACCGGAAAAAGGCCGCGCAGGAATTAGGCATCAGCGACCGCACTCTCTATCGCCGACTGAAACAATATGGACTCATGCTCCTGTTAGTCCTGGCATCATGCATCATGTCATCGTGCTACACTTTCAATGGCGCCAGCATTGACTATGCAAAGACCAAGACCATCCAGATTGCTGATTTCCCCATCCGCTCAAACTACGTGTGGGGTCCTATGGCCAGCATCTTCAACAATCAGTTGAAAGACCAGTATGCCAACCATACCAAGCTGATACAGGTAAAGCGCAACGGTGACCTGAAAATCGACGGAGAAATCACACGTTATGAGCAGCGCAACAAATCAGTATCGGCCGAAGGCTATTCAGCACAAACCGAGCTCACGATGACTGTCAATGTGCGTTTTACCAACAATGCCAACCATAACGAGGACTTCGAACGCCAATTCACGGCATCGTCAACATACGAGACAACGCAGTCGCTCAATGCCGTTCAGGAGGAATTGGTCACGCAGATGGTAAAAGACATTACCGACCAGATATTCAACGCCACGGTAGCAAACTGGTAAGAAAAGGTAAAAAGGTTAAAAAGTTAAAAGTGAAAAGATGGATATAGTTGAACTTATAGAACACCCTGAACGCATGGATCGTGAAACGCTCTACGAGCTGCGGTCTATACTGGCACTCTATCCCTATTTCCAGACGGTTCGCCTCCTCATGCTGCAGAATCTGTACCTGCTTCACAACCCTTCCTTTGACCAGGAATTAAGACGCGGTGCCATATACATCACCGACCGCAGAGTGCTCTTCCAGATGATTGAAGCAGCACATTATCGTCTGAAGACCGTTCAGGAAGAAAGCAGCAATCACGAGACAGCTACACCCACATTGGAAGAGCGCAACAGTCGCACCATCTCATTGATTGATGACTTCCTGGACTCTCTGCCCAAGGAAGAAGAAGAACCCGCCAAGAAAAAAGAGAAGCGCAAGCCCACTCCTGCCGACGCTGCCGTAGACTATGTGGCGTACCTCTTGGAAAGTGAAAGCGACGAGGACAGAGAAGAGGTTTCCGAAGCACCTCAGCTAATCGGTCAAAGTCTCATTGATTCATTCATCAATTGTGACAATGGGAAAATCGTGCTCAGTGAAACACCTACCCTGAAACCCGAACTTGAAGATGAGGCGTCTGATTCGAAAAAAGAAGCAGAAAAGGGGTATTTTACTGAGACTTTTGCCAGAATTTACATCAAACAGGGCAATTATTCCAAGGCTTTAGAAATTATTCAGCAATTAAGTTTGGATAATCCAAAAAAAAATGTTTACTTTGCAGACCAAATTCGTTTCTTACAGAAATTAATAATAAACAACAATAAAAAACAGTAAAAAAAATGGGTATTTATTTTCCTTTAATTATCCTCATCGTCATTGCCGCCATCCTTATGGTAGGCATCGTTTTGATTCAGGAATCCAAAGGTGGCGGATTAGCTTCCAACTTTGCTTCTTACAACCAAATTGGCGGCGTTCGCAAGACCACTGATTTCATTGAGAAAGCTACTTGGACACTTGCTGCGTTCATGGTGGTTGTCAGTGTTGCATGTGCATACGTAGCACCTAAGGCAGCTGGTGAGACCAACCTTATTGAGCAGGTAGAGACCAACCCCATTACAAGCTCCAGCAACGCTAATGGTATCGAAGCTACTGCTGCTCAGCAGGACGCTCCCGTAGCAGCTCCTGAGGAGGCTGAGGCTCCTGCTGAAAACGAGTAAGAAGAGGAATTACAAGTATGATGAGGGTGTGTCAGAACAGGCACACCCCTCTTTGTTTCACCTGACCTACGAGCTTGTTCATGCCTACGAGAATGCAGCCAGCGGTGTCTTCGGCGGTGTTGCCAGCATGGATGCGTAAAGCACAGGTATGTGCATCTTTGTGCACATCAAGTTTTTCTGCAATGGTTTCTACACTGATATGAGAATCTTTGTCCATCATACCTACAATTGCTTGCTTACGACGTTTTTTCTTTTCCTTGACAGATTTCATCAGATTCTGACGAATACGAAAAAATGACATCGTGACATCGTGACATCGTGACATTAAGGTATATCCATATTCTGATAAAAATGTAGAGTAGAATATTTATAATAATATATATAATATATTATATATATTATTATAATAATAAAACCTGCATATTCACAGGTGCTTAATGTCACGATGTCACGATGTCACGATGTCACGAATCGAATCATGCCAACTTTGTAATGTGATTCGCAAGTAGCCCGCCCGTGCCTCGCAAACAGGCCATTTGCAACACGTAAGCAGCACACTTAGAGTGGCAAAGTGACCCACTTTCAACAACGGCCTTGCGAAATTCATTGAATAATTTGGCATATCGGAAAAATTGACGTACCTTTGCAGTTTGAAACGAAACAAAACAAACAAATGAACTACTTTATGCTAAAAAAAACTATTCTGGTTCTGACAGCCCTGATGCCTGTGATGGTATCCGCACAGACATTTGACTTTGACATGACAGAAAATCAGCCTGTGTATAGCGATGCTCAGGGCTACGGATACGATGTGCTGCCTGCTCCTGACAAGAAGAGAACCGTGAGCACAAATTCTCAGCCTGCGGAGCCTTTCTACTTCAGCGTGAAAGTACCCGATGGCAATTATCTGGTGAAAGTGGTGCTGGGTGGCAAGAAAAATTCGAACACCACGGTGCGTGCCGAAGGCCGTCGACTGATGATGGACAACATCACCACGAAGAAAGCCAAGGACACGCAGGAAGTGAGTTTCGTGGTGAATAAGCGTTCACCTCAGATTGACGAGCAGAAGCGTGTAAAGATCAAGGATCGCGAGAAGGATTATCTGGCTTGGGACGACCGCTTAACGCTGGAGTTCAATGGTGATATGCCAGCTGTGAAAAGTCTTCATATAGAGCGAGTTGACGTGCCTACCCTCTACCTTTGCGGTAACTCCACCGTAGTAGATCAGAACAACGAGCCTTGGGCTTCGTGGGGACAGATGATTACACGTTGGTTCGGCCCTGAGGTAGCTATCAGCAATCATGCGGAGAGCGGACTGACAGCTCGCACCTTCATCGGCTCGTTCCGTCTGGACAAGATACTGACTACGCTGAAGAAAGGCGATTACGTCTTCGTGGAGTTCGGACATAACGACGAGAAGGAAAAGCGTCCGGGCGACGGTGCATGGTATCACTACCAGTACCAACTGAAAATCTTCGTGGATCAGGTGCGTGCCAAAGGCGCAGAGATCGTGTTCTGCACACCAACCCAGCGTCGTGCCTTCAATGACGACAAGAAGACGTTGCGAAATACCCACGGCGACTTCCCCGCTGCGATGAAGATGGTAGCCGAAAAGGAGAACGTGCCTCTGATAGACCTCAATGCTTCGACGAAGATATTCTTCGAGGCACTGGGATACGAGGACTCAAAGCGCGCGCTGGTGCACTATCCGGCCGAGATGTACGGACGCAAGTTGGAAGACAACACCCACTTTAACCCCTATGGTGCCTATGAGGTAGCCAAGTGCGTGGTGATGGGAATGAAGCAGTTGAATCTGCCTATCGTGAAATACCTACGCGCTGACTGGCAGGACTTTAACCCTGCACAGCCCGATGACTGGAAGACATTCAAATGGGCGCCTTCCAAACTTAAAGATATCGTGAAGCCCGACGGCAATTAATAGACGGGCGAAGCCCTAAATGAGAAATGAAAAAGATTCTTTCATCCATAGCGCTGGCTACACTCGCATTGGGAGTCAATGCGCAATCGTGGCCTACCGTCACACCAGAAGCCAAACCTGGCACACGCTGGTGGTGGCTGGGATCGGCCGTCGATAAAGAGAACCTGACGTGGAACCTCGCGGAATACGGGAAACACGGCATCGGAGCCGTAGAGATTACCCCACTCTATGGTGTGCAGGGCAATCAGGAGAATAATATCCCTTATCTGTCGGATAAGTGGTTCAGCATGTTGAACTACACCATGAGCCAAGCTGAGCGTAACGGTATCGAGGTAGATATGGCTACAGGTACGGGATGGCCCTTTGGTGGACCTTGGGTACCATTAGAGGAATCAGCCTCGAAAATGATGTTTGTCGACTCTATCATGAGTAAAGAGGCGGCAGACAGGATGGCCATGAAGGGCTCAATTCTCGGTTCAATTCTCGAATTACCCGTTAAGGATCAGAAGAACAGTCGCTTCGTATTGCAAAAGACCTTTCCACTGGCGAATGGCAAGGTGCGCGTCATTGCCCTTTACGCCAAATACGGCGTGATGAAGGTGAAACGAGCTGCACCTGGTGGCGAAGGATGGGTGATTGACCACTTCGACAAGACGGCGGTGACGAATTATCTTCGTCACATAGAACTGGCCTTCGAGCGTACCAAGACGCCCTACCCTCACACCTTCTTTAATGATTCTTACGAGGTTGAGGCTGCCACATGGACACCCATGCTTCTGAAAGAATTTGAGAAACGTCGCGGCTACAAGTTGGAAGACCATCTGCCTGAGTTGATTGACTACGAACCAAAGGTGCTGAGCGACTATCGTGAGACGCTGGGCGACCTTTTACTGGAGAACTTCACTAATCAATGGACGGCATGGGCTCATTCGCATAGAGCGATAACAAGGAATCAGGCCCACGGTTCGCCAGCCAACCTCATTGACTGCTATGCTGCCGTAGACATACCAGAGATTGAAGGCTTCG
>Ga0256405_10012190_pt1 | contig 10730 bp, 7 predicted proteins | sample RumenRJG_02DNA_FD_189096 | JGI IMG/M metagenome (GOLD analysis project Ga0256405, IMG submission 189096) | Bovine rumen microbial communities from Lethbridge, Alberta, Canada - RJG_02 | ecosystem: Host-associated > Mammals > Digestive system > Stomach > Rumen | place: Canada: Alberta | collected... | reverse complement strand
CTCGCGGCGCACCCGAAGGCTGTTGCCATAGGCGAGATCGGACTCGACTACTACTACGGCACCGATGACAGAGAAGAACAGCAGGAGCTCTTCCGCAGGCAGATAAGGCTGGCGAATGAGCTTAGGATGCCGATAATGATACACACAAGGGATGCCCATCAGCTGACCATGGACATATTGAAGGAAGAAGGGGCGTTCTCGGATGAGCGCAAAAAGTGGTTCCCTGAAAGGCCCACTGCAGGGGGAGGCACAGAGCCTGACGCGAGGTTGCAGATGCACTGCTTCTCAGGATCGCCGGAACTCGCTCTTCAGTATGCAAAACTCGGAGCGACCATGTCTCTGGGCGGACCTGTTACTTTCAAAAACGGGAAGAAGGCGGCAGAGGTCGTGCGTCAGCTTCCGGTAGAATACCTGATGTCCGAGACCGACGCGCCTTACATGGCCCCGGAACCTCTTCGCGGCAGACCGAACAAATCGCCGTACATCGAGCACATAGTAAGGCGCATGGCAATGATAAAAGGAATGGAATACGATGAAGCGTCCCGCATCCTGACCGAAAACGGCAAACGCTTTTTCGGGATAACGATATGAAAAGAGATCACATCATAGAAACTATAATAGACAGCGAACTGATAGCTCCGGGCTCCGCCGTTATTGTCGGAGTATCGGGCGGTCCGGATTCGCTGTGCCTTCTGCACGCTCTTGTGAGCATTTCCGACATGTTCGACCTGATGATAGTACCGGTCCATGTGAACCATAAACTGCGGCCTGAGGCCGACGCGGAGGCCGATCATATTGCAGAGATATGCGAGCGCATGGATCTGGATATTGAACTGTTCGAAGCCTCGTGCGACGAGCTTGCAAAGGAAGCCGGCCTGTCGACCGAGGAAGCCGGAAGGATCATCAGATACGAGATATTCGATGACGTGGCGCGCAGCGTAGAAGAGGACGGCGTCCCGGGAGAACGCATAATGATCGCTCTTGCTCACAACGCGGACGATCAGGCCGAGACTGTGCTCTTCAGGCTGATCCGCGGCACGGGTCCTCACGGGCTTGCAGGCATTCCCGCGGTAAGGATGTCAGAAATGGGATATCTCATCGTGCGTCCTCTGCTCTCAGTCGAAAGAAAGGAAATAGAGGAGTACATAAGCGAAAACAGGCTCCGTCCAAACATCGACCCTTCAAACAGAGACAATAAATACGCGAGAAACCGTATCAGAAACGAACTGATTCCTTATCTCGAAAAGAACTACAATCCGAAGATCAGAGAGCATCTGAGGCGCTTCGCGAGGCTCGCATATATGGACGACATGCTGCTCAGGGAGATCGCCCTGAGCGAGTACGGCGACAGCATCAGCTTCGATGACGAAAAGGACAGGGCAGTGCTCGACCTTGCGAAAGCGAAGGACAATCCTCCTCCGGTGAACAGCAGGATCGTAAGGATGATGCTGGAGGTACTGGGGCTTGAGTCGAACGCGACGTACGAGATCGTGAACTCGATAATGGACCTTATGTACAGCGAACACCCGTCGGCCGGCATCGATCTGCCTCTCGGCATCAGAGTTTACAGAGAGTACGACAAACTCATTTTCTCCGGAGAAGACGAGGTCCTGAAGCCGGATGAGAGCATCGGGATACTGCCGCAGGTAATACCGGCAAGAGAGTTCGAGCCTGACGAAGAACAGCCTTATGCAGCCTTTGATTTCGACAGCTTCAATGCGGAGCATCCGGGCAGCATAGGAGAGATAGTGCTCAGGACCAGGCGCGAGGGAGACTACCTGCCGATGAAAAACGGCAGCAAGAAGATACAGGATCTGCTGGTGGATTCAAAGGTCAGCAGGAACGCCAGAGACAGCATGCTGATGGCCGCCATAGGCAGCGAGGTGCTGTGGATACTGCCTGATCCGCACTTCACCGGCGAAAGAGAAAGGGCGAAGGGCAGATTTTCACAAAAATATCAGATTTCCGACACAACAGAAAGGGTTCTTCTCATTGAATTAGGGGAATCCATGTGATAAAATTTGTGCTCGGGACACAAATTTTGCGGTGTTTTTAGTACCGCTTTTAGAAAATCAAATCGAAAAATAAAGGGGAAAGGAAACATATAAATTGAAAAACTTCGGACGCAGTGCAGGTACATACCTGATAATATTCGTCGTCGTGCTCAGCATGTCGATGATGTTCCGCAACTTCGCACAGAATTCCGACATCAAGGAAGTCAAGTTTTCACAATTTGCCCAGCATCTTGAAAAGGGAGATTTCGAGAGCGTAAACATCACTGACAGAAAGCTCACGGGTACCAAGAAAGACGGTACCAGAGAGATCACATACGCGCCGTCTCTTGTCGAGATCAGCTGGCTTGAAGAGACAAAGCTCAATCCTATGCTCGAAGAGGGAAAGATAGAGCTCGACAGCGAGCCGCCAAAGAGCGAGTACACTCTGCTCAACCTGCTGCCTACGATCCTCATGATCGCGGCGATGGGATTCCTCTTCTATTTCATGATGAGCCAGGGCGGCAACAAGCAGGCCTTCCAGTTCGGAAAGAACAGGGCAAGGCTGTATAAGAACGACGGCAAGGCGATCACCTTTGATGATGTTGCCGGCCTCGAAGAAGAAAAAGTCGAACTTTCTGAGATCGTCGATTTCCTCAAGAACCCGTCAAAGTACAGCAAGCTCGGCGCCAGGATACCGAAGGGCGTGCTGCTCGTAGGACAGCCGGGTACAGGCAAGACATATATCTCGAGGGCCACCGCGGGTGAAGCGGGCGTGCCTTTCTTTACCATATCCGGTTCCGACTTCGTTGAGATGTTCGTCGGCGTCGGAGCTTCCCGCGTAAGGGATCTTTTCGCCGAAGCCAAGAAGAATGCTCCGTGCATCGTGTTCATCGATGAGATCGACGCTGTGGGCAGGCGCAGAGGCGCAGGCCTGGGCGGCGGAAACGACGAAAGAGAGCAGACCCTCAACCAGCTGCTGGTAGAGATGGACGGATTCGACGGCAACATCGGGATAATCATCCTCGCTGCGACAAACAGACCTGACGTTCTCGACCCGGCCCTGCTGAGACCGGGAAGGTTCGACAGACAGGTCGTTATCGGGATGCCGGATATCAAAGGAAGAGAAGAACTGTTCAGACTCTACACGAAGAACAAGCCGCTTGCCGACGATGTTTCGCCTGAGATCCTCGCGAAGAGGACTCCGGGATTTTCACCGGCCGACATAGAGAACCTCATCAACGAGGCCGCTCTTCTTACGGCGCGCCGCAACGGCACTAAGATCAGGATGGACGAGATCGAGGAAGCCACGACAAAGGTCATGGCCGGACCGCAGAAAAAGTCCAGAGTCATCTCGGAGGCAGAGAAGAAACTCACCGCTTACCACGAAGCTGGCCATGCCATCGTCATGAGAGCGACGCCGGATGCCGATCCTGTACACCAGATCACCATCATACCTAGGGGCATGGCCGGCGGATTCACGATGTGGCTGCCTGAAGAAGACAGGTTCTTCGAGACCAGAGGCCATATGATCAATACGATCAAGCACTTGCTGGGAGGACGCGTGGCCGAAGAGCTCAAGCTCGAAGACATCTCAACAGGAGCGAGCAACGACCTCGAAAGAGCCACGGAGATCGCCCGCCAGATGATCACGAAATACGGATTCAGCGAAAAACTCGGACCTGTTTCGTTCAGTTCGAGCGATGAGGTATTCCTCGGAAGGGACTTTTCGACACGTCAGAATTACTCCGAAGAAGTCGCTTCAGAGGTCGACCATGAGATAAGAAGACTTCTTAACGACTGCTATGATGCGACTAGAAAGATCCTCATCGAAAACGATGCGGCATTCGAGAGAGTCGCGCAGGCTCTGTTGCTCGTTGAGACTCTCGACGGAGACCAGTTCGAGAGACTGTTCAAGGGCGAGATCGATCCTGAGGGCATAAAGGAAGAGGTCGAAGACATGAGCAAAAAGCTTGCCCGCAAAAACAAGAAGGAAGCTGAAGAGTCGGCCCGCATACAGGAGCAGGAAAGGCTCGAAAGACAGGAAGAGATCGAAAGGATACAGGATAAGATCAACGGGATAGACCGCAAAGTCGAAGCCGGAGATCTGCCTGAACTCAAAAGAAGATCTGCTTCGAGACAGGCCGGAGGCGAAAAGAAGAAAGCTTCCGTAAAGAAGGAAGCTCCTGAAAAGAAGGAAACTCCTGAGAAAAAAGAAACTCCTGAAAGGAAGGAAACTCCTGAAAAGGAAGATGACGAATAGCGGAGAATCTCAATGAAGATAAGTGTAAACGACTGCCTTAAACTGGATGCTTTCAGAGGAAGCCGCGTGCTTGCCTGCAGCGATGAGTGCTCAAGGCGCGTGAGGAGCGTCTCAGTCCTGGACGAGGACGACCTCGGCATGGGCGTAGAGAGAAACGGAATCAGCGAACAGATGGTCATCACTCACTTCTGGACGAGCAGAGATGACGTCGAAGCGCAGAAAGCGGCTGTGACCGCGCTGGGCAAAAAAGGGATCAGCGCTCTTGTCGTATATCTGAACGAAAAAGGGGTGACCGATATCGCTCCGGCTGTCGTTCGTGCGGCCGAAAGCGCGGGCCTGCCTCTCATAACCATCTCAGACAACGGCAATGTCACCTATTCTATGCTGATCGAGCAGGTGCTCGACAAGATACTCTACGGAGAGAACTACAGCGACAATATACTCAACAACTCGATCTATCATCTGCTCAACTTCGAAAAGCACAGCAGTTTCCCTGCGGCGCTGCGCGAGGCGGCGATGAACAACGACTATCAGGTAGTGCTGATGACGGAGGAGTTCAATACCATCCTGACTGTAGAGACAAGACATCTTGTAAAGATCGAGGATGCGGTACAGGCGGCACGGAAGCTCGATGCGTTCAACATGAACGGATTCACACGCGTCGAGATCGAAAGCGTCGTGACATACTGGGGCTTCATCAATATCAAGGACAGCAGATATATACTGGTCATAGTCGACAACGAGGACGAGTATTCGGCTGCCGAGATGAGCAAGCTCGCTCAGACCATAGAACTCGCTATCGGCATGTGGAAGTACACTCCGGACAGGGATTCGAGAGCAGAATTCATAAAGTCCGCAGTCAGGGGCGATATCTCGTTCTGCCATACGCTGCTCGACGAGTCGGGCCTTCGCGGCATGCAGTTCACCAGCGCCTTTTATATCAAGGACCCGCATGATGATCATGAAAGATTCCTCGAGATACTCGACAGGCACAGAAAGAGTTCCGGCTTCGGTCTTCTGGTAACAAAGGAAGCAGAAGAGATCTACGGGATCGTATACGTCGAGGACGGACAGGAGAGAGGCATCGAGGTCAAGAACGCCTGCTTAGCGATGTTCGATGAACTCAAGGCGGTCTGCAGAGAAGAGAGGATATTCCACATCACCGGAATGGAAAAGCTCGAGACCTGCGTCGACGGCTTCAAGATGATAAACAAGACAGGCAGATACATGGAGAAGATATTCCCGTTCAAGAGAGTGTTCTCCAAGTACGAGATCTCCATGGTGAGCGACTGCGTATACATGCAGACCGGATCGCAGCTGCAGAGAAAGATGTATCTGGACCTTCTTGAACCTTTCGAAAGAGAAGTTTCACGCAACAAGGGAAGGATGCTCATAGATACGCTGTCCACATTCGTGCTCGATGCGGGCATGAACAGCAACAAGACAGCCGAATTCATGAACATACATAACAATACCGTGCAGTACAGGCTCAAAAAAGCCAACGAGATACTCGGCGCGGAGATGACGGCGAACCGGGTGATCCCGGGACTCACGATGGCGCTCGCGCTTAAGAGACTGGAGGAAGACTGATATGCTGCTTGCGATAGATGTGGGCAACACCAACATTGTGCTCGGAGTATTCGAGGGCGACAGGCTCGTTGAGAGCTGGAGACTCGCGACCGACAACAACAGATCTGCCGACGAGTACGGCACCATCATCAATTCGATGTTCAGATACGCGGATATCGGTCCGGAAGACATAGACGATGTGATCATATCGTCTGTAGTCCCGTCTCTTCTGTTCACGCTCGAGCATATGTGTCTCAAATACTACGACAAGAACCCTATCGTAGTCGAGCAGGGCATCAAGACCGGGATCAAGGTCAGATACGATGATCCGCGACAGCTCGGCGCAGACCGTATCGTGAATGCGGTCGCAGCCCATACCAGATACGGAGGCAACCTCATCGTCATAGACTTCGGGACCGCGACCACTTTCTCGTGCGTTTCGGCGGACGGAGAGTTTCTCGGAGGCGCGATAGCGCCGGGGATCAAGACACAGGCTGCGGCGCTTTTCGAGCACACTGCTAAACTGCCGAACGTCGATCTTGAGATACCGGGAAGCTTCATCGCAAGAAACACGAGCGAAGGCATGAGATCCGGACTTATCTACGGACACATGGGCTTTACCGAGCACATGGTGAAGGGCATGAAACAGGAGATGTGCAGCGAGCTCGGATGCCGGCCTGAAGATATAAAGGTAGTGGCTACAGGCGGAATGGCGACCATGGTCGAGAGCGGAGTATCATGCATCGATGAGATCGACAGAAGGCTCACTCTCGACGGACTCCAGATGATCCACGAAAAGAACAGGGGCCTCAACAAGAAGAGGGTCCTGCAGGACTGATACTGCTTTTACATGAACATAGGCGACCTGAAACTGAAGAATCCCTGGCTGCTGGCTCCGATGGCGGGCTTTACCGACGCAGTGATGCGTACGCTTTGCGAAGAGCAGGGCGCTTCACTTACCTATACCGAGATGGTGAGCGCCAAGGGTCTGTACTACGGCGGCAGCAAGACGAGCAGACTGACATACATACCCGAGAACGCCGGCCCGACTGCGATACAGATATTCGGCAGCGAACCCGAGGTGATGGCATATGCCGCGAGGGAGCTCGACAGCCTTCCGAACAGGGTGCTCGACATCAACATGGGCTGCCCCGTGCCGAAGGTGGTGCGCTCCGGAGACGGATCTGCTCTGATGAGAGATCCGGACCTTGTGTACGAGATAGTCAGGGCTGCAGTGTCCGCGTCCTCAAAACCCGTGACGGTCAAGATAAGAAAGGGATTCACCGAAGATGCGGTCAATGCTCCTGAGGTGGCAAAAGCCGCCGAAGAAGGCGGGTGCGCAGCGGTAGCCGTTCATGGCAGGACGCGCGGCCAGTACTACAGCGGTACAGTAGACAGGGACATAATTAGAAAAGTAAAGGAAAGCGTGTCGGTGCCTGTGATCGCAAGCGGCGATGTCACCACTGCCGAAGAGGGCATGAGCATGCTCGCGGAGACAGGCTGCGACATGGTCATGATAGGCCGCGGAGCTCTCGGAAATCCATGGATATTCAGGGAGCTTGACTGCGCGTACAGGGGAGAACCGGTCCCGCCTGCTCCGCCGGCGGCTGAGAGAAAGGCCATGATGATAAGGCATCTTGAGATGCTCTGCGAGCTGAAAGGCGAGTACACAGGAGTCAGGGAATTCAGAAAGTATATAACGCGCTACACTAAGGGACTGCCCGGAGCGGCAGCTCTGAGAAGGAGCTCTAACGATATAGCGGGTCTCGATGAGATGGCCCGCGTGATAAGAGAAAGCATCGGTGAGTAAGAAAAAGAACGGAACAACATCATATATCAGAACGGTCCTGCTGGCGGCTTTAACTGCCGGCATGGTCTTTGCTTTGTGCGGATGTACCACATACAACAGCTTCAGGCAGACGTATATCACAAAGCCGGATCCGGCCAGCCAGACCGTGCCGACCATTACTATAGGTGTGATAGAACCGCAGACGGGAAGATACCACGAAAAGGGCATAGCCGAGCTCAAGGGCATCGAACTTGCCAACAGCATATACAATAACGTGGACGGATACAAAGTGGAACTCGTCAAGGTCGACACGCAGTCTTCCGTAAGCGCTACAAATACCGCGATCCAGGCCCTGCTCGAGATGAAGCCTGTCGCGATCATCGGAGCCGCCGGAGACGCCTCGTCGCTGGCGATATCCGACTATGTAGACGAAGCCAAGGTGCCGGCGATCACTCCGTCTGCCACGAATCCGCTTATAACGCAGAGCAGCCATTACTATTTCAGGGCATGCATGACAGATTCCCAGATGGGAGAAGGCCTTGCCGAATATGCCTGCAGAAAGCTCGGAGCCGACAGCATAGGAGTCATCACGATAAAGAATGACACCAGCACATCGGCGCTGCTCGACGGATTCTATGACAAGATAAAGGAGCTGAGAGGCAAGAGAGACAGGACAGTCACGGTCAGACCGGAGATACAGCCGACCGAAGACGAAATGAAGGATGCCCTGAAGCAGATCAGATCCGCCGGGGCCGAGGCGTGCTTCGTCTCCATGGGGCCTGAAGAAATGGATACGTTCTTTACCCTGGCTGAAAAGATGAAAATGACGGATGTCACCTATCTCGGAACAAGGAACTGGGGAGATGCCGCGTTCGTGGCTATGATGGGCAGACACAAAAACATAAAAGTGGTATTCCCGTACGAATCCGTGCTCTCAAAAACGGACGACACCTCGGATACCGCGACCGAAGAGGCCCAGAGGTTCCAGATCGAATATGCCAACAGATACGGTGTAGATGACGTGCCGACCGACAACGCGGCGCTCGGATACGATTCATATCTCCTGGTCATCAACGCCATACACAATTCAAAGTCGCTGACCGGCAGCGATATAAGGGCGGGACTGAGAGATCTCAAAGATCTCAAATGCGCCACCGGAGTGTTCAGTTTCGACAATACGGGCAACGTAGTCAGAGCGGTGACCCTCTCGACCATAAAGGGAGGCAAGCCTGTCACGGAATATGTGACTAGGAGCGAGACTGAGGCGAAAAAACTCGAGGATATCGAAAACAGCGGAGAACAAGAGGCTTACTGATGACTTATTCGGAAAAACTAGACTCTTACAGGGAAGAGATCATCAAAACACTCGGCGAATCGATCAGCTGTCCAAGCGTGAACAGCGAAGCTGTAAGGACTGCTGACGGCGAGGTATATCCTTTCGGCAAGGGCGTTCAGGACGCGCTCGAACACATGCTGAAGACCGGCGAAGAGATGGGCTTTGATGTGTTCAACGACGACAACTACGCGGGCTATATACAGTACAGCGCTCCGGAAGGAGGGGACGGATACTTCGGCATCGTGGGCCATCTTGATGTGATGCCTGAAGGAAGCGGATGGACAGGTGATCCTTTCGTCATGACCGAAAAGGACGGCATCCTGTACGGCAGAGGAACATCCGACGACAAGGGCCCGGTCGTGGCGTGCCTGTACGCCATGAAAGCGATAAAAGATGCCGGGATCGTTCCCCGCAGGAACATAAGGCTGGTCCTCGGTCTCGATGAGGAGAGCGGAGATCTGAGTTCAGAACATTACCTCGAAAGCTGCGGCAAGCCGGAATCCGGATTCACTCCTGACGGAAGGTTCCCTCTTGTCAACGGCGAGATGGGCATAATGATATTCGAACTCGCCCAGAAGTTTACGACGAAGCCGGCAAAGGACGCTCTGAGGCTTACAAAGCTCGAGGGCGGCACGGCGCCGAATGCTGTCCCGGCGAACGCCAGGGCGGTCATCTCGGGCAGCAAAGAGCAGTATGATCTCATCTCTGACAGAGCAGGACTTTACGCTGAAGAGACAGGTCATAAACTGAAGACGAAAAAGCAGGGCAGCGCGCTCGTGATAGAGGCTGAAGGAATCGCGGCCCACGGAGCTCGACCGGAACTCGGACTCAACGCGGTCAGCATACTCATGGACTTCCTGAGCAGGATAGGTTTCGCCAACGAAGAACTCAACGAGTTCATAGCGTTCTACAACGAGAGGATCGGATTCGACCTGCACGGGGAGAGAATGGGCTGTTATTGCGAGGATGAGCCGTCCGGACCATTGATTTTTAACGTCGGACTCGCTAATATAAACGAAGAGATCGCTACGCTCACCGTAAACATAAGATATCCGGTGAGCTGCACTGCCGAAGAGGTCACCGGAGCCATGGAGGAGGTCCTCGGTTCCGGACGCGTCGGCATAGTCACCAGGTCGGTGTTTGAGCCTATCTATGTAGAGCCTGACGATCCGGAAGTGATCACCATGCTCGAATCCTACAGAAAGAACACGGGCGATCACGAATCGAAACCGCTCACGACAGGGGGCGGCACATATGCTAAAATGATAGGCAATATAATCGCTTTCGGGGCGCTGTTCCCGGGCGAAGACAACACGATGCACCAGGCGGACGAAAAGATCAGCGTCGAGTCTCTGATGAAGATGGCTCATATCTACGCTGACTCGATATTCGCCCTCTGCTGCGAATAAACTACCGTTATATCCCAATAATCTGTTTCAGGGCGTGGTGAAAGTCCACACCGGCGGTGATAGCGTAAGTGCTTAAGTCCGCGAGCCATCAGGCCGAACCGGTGAGAATCCGGTACCGACGGTATAGTCCGGATGAAAGAAACATTGCAAGTGAGATTTGTGATGAATGGCCTTGACTAGCTTCAGGGCCATTATTAATGCCTGACAGATTCCACCCGTTCATCAAGAGGAGGAAAACTGTTATGAACCAAAGCAAATTTACTACTGAAAAGCTCGCCAAACTGGCGATGATGACTGCAGTATCTGTCGTGCTGCTGCTGATCGTAAGGATACCATGGCCTGCGGCGCCTTTCCTTGTGTACGACCCGGCCGA
>Ga0256405_10012189_pt1 | contig 10730 bp, 10 predicted proteins | sample RumenRJG_02DNA_FD_189096 | JGI IMG/M metagenome (GOLD analysis project Ga0256405, IMG submission 189096) | Bovine rumen microbial communities from Lethbridge, Alberta, Canada - RJG_02 | ecosystem: Host-associated > Mammals > Digestive system > Stomach > Rumen | place: Canada: Alberta... | reverse complement strand
ATTAGAATCACCAGTGGTTTCATCTGTAGAATTAGGGAGTTCCTCCCCATTCATCATAGCCATGGTATCTTCATCCATTTCGTCTGCTAACATAGACTCCATGGCAAGACCCATACTAAATTGCTCATAAGCTTCCTTACGAGCAGTACTATAGAATTCACCAGTAGACAAGCTTTCTTTAAAGTTCTCCATTGCCATATTAGCAGGTTTAAAGATAAGCCTATCCTGAAGAGACTTAAGCTTCTTGATATTACGGTTCATATTGAACACGTCATCATAGACTTGCTTAGCTGCTTCTCTGTTACTACTAACGATATTAGATAAGATAGGAAATTCATCAGCTACTGCGTCTATTGCTCCAAAAGCAATAGACTTAGCAATACGTTTAGGATACTCTAATATTGTATACTTCTTTCTTTCTTCGTTTGTACTAGCCATAATTGTTCATTGTCCTCCTTTCTGTTTAAATGGAATTAGGGCTTATTAAATTGTCACCATAGTAAATTTTAGACAAAAAAAGACCAGAGGGCTCGGCAAAGCCCTCTGGATTAAGAATATGAATTATAATGAAACAGCTTGTATCATTTCAAAGGATCTGTCATCCTAATAGTAGTATTAGCAACGCCAGTTCCTTGTGATACCGAAGTGGTATTAGTAGATGAAGTATTATCAGAAGCTACTACAAACTCTTCCTCCTCTTCTTCTTTCTCCTGGAAATCAGAAGAACCTTCATCAATGTAGTAATTAAGAGCTTCATAATCGTATACCACATTAGAAACACGGATTGTATGTGCATTACGATCCAAAGCTACACTAGCAGGCTGAGCAGCATCATTGATATTAACTACAAAAGTCCTGCCTTCGAATGTAATAAGGAAGACTCCTTCTACAGCACCCTTATTAATCCAATACTTCTTAGGTGCATTTTCAGTCTTCTCTTCTTGCTGTTTTACTTCTGTAGAAGCAACAACTTCTTTATGAGTCTCTTCATGCTTAGATTCATGCTCGGTTGTATCTTCTTTATTAACAATTTTTTCGTTCTTATTATATCCTTTATGGTTATAATCATGAAACCTATCTTTACCTTCTCTAGTAAACTCTTTGATCTCCCATCCATTACTGGTAAAGTTATCAGCATACTTACGGGTGCTCATAGAGATAGAGAAGAAAGTAACACGCATCTGATAGATATGCTTTCCGGTTTCTTTATTAAAGAAGATCTTCCAACCGAAAGCAATACGATCATCAGTACGGAAGCTAACTTCATTCTGTTTAATAGTAAGAGCCAATGTATTAGGATAGTTAGGATTAGCAGGAGAAGGAATGTTCTCGCTAATAATATCCAAAAGCTTCTTTACTACTACATCGTAGTTAGCCATATCCCCACCATATACTTTAATACCAGGGAGGATATTAATCATTTCATTATAACCAGTTTCAAAGTTCTCAAACTCTTTAATGAAATTCTTAGAGTTGCTGTAGAAGTCATCAAAGTACCTACGACGAGGACGACGACTATCAGAGTTGTTATTATAAGTTTTAATAGTATCACCAGTTGCCATGTTATATTTCTCCTTTAGCTTAAAAAATAAAAAGTAACCTCTATTAGATTACAAATTAGTTACATGCATCATAATATTTTATTACTTAAGCTTACTTAATCTCTCAGATTCTTCTATAAGTTTTTTAGCATCATCCTCATTATTAATCTCAAGACTCTTAATCTCTTCGTCTGTTAATTCTTCATCTACATCTTCTTCACTAATAGTATCTAACAACTCTTGTTCTATACTAGTAGTATTATTCTCCATACAAAGATCTATAAACTTCTGTCTAGTATCACTATCATTAAACAAGAACCAAGAAGACTCATCAGCACAGTTCTCTCTAATCTCCTTTTGTGCACCTTTCTCTAATCTAAAGTATAAGAAGTGTGCATACTGCCAATATGTAAAAGTCATCATAAGTTGTGTAGTCACATTACTAGGTAACCAAGCTCTAGCATCTTCTTTCATTATACCAGAAGAAAGTAAATAAGCATAGTTACTAAATGGATTTATTTCATCCATCTTCTTAATCACACTATTAAACTTACTATCCTTATATCTATCTTCATAGTTCATCTTAATAGGATTTATAAAGTTTTCTTTAGTGTAGTCATGTGCTACATAACGCTGTGACTCTTGTGATATACCTACTCTGTGTCTTACTAACTGATGACTACAAGTCCTAGATATATCATGGAAGATAAAAGTAACTGTAGCTACTTTATATACATCCTTTAATGTAAACCCATAATCTTTTACTTTATTATACAGTTTCTGTATAGGACTCTGATAGATAAGAGTTACATGTTCTTCATCATACTCTTCAGGTTCAAATACATTATCACAGTCTAAAGCACTGTTTTCTACATCAGTCTTTTCTTTCTTATTCTTTACCTGTACTACTTTATCTTCTACTTCACTAATCTCCCCATCAGGAAGATACTGGAACTTATCTTCTTCCATCATATTATTCTTAATAAGAGGAATCATAAGTTCTTTATCAAAAGATTGGTAGATAAATGGTTTAAGATACTCATTAACAAAGTAGTTATCTATATTACATTCTCTTATACAATGTATAAATGCTCTAGCAGACCCACTAAAAAGCATATAATTCAAATTCTCTCCATCTTTAGTAGTTACATTACAAAAGTGCATATTAGCCAGCATCTCTGTATAACTATCTATATACTTAATAATCTCTATATTAGGAATACCAAATAAACCTATTGTATTAGTATGCTCACTAACAGATTCATGTCCTCTATTTAGTACTTTCGATACATATGTAGCTTGTTTAGTATAAGACTCTTTCATAGTATCCTGGCCTATACATATTCTAGCACCTCTTTGTGCTAAATACACATTAGGATTCACATGTATTACTTGTATCATCTTATTCTCCATAGCTAGTAACTCCTTCTTTACAGACTTATCTAAGTTCTTATATGCTTTATCTGTATTAAATACTTCTTCATTTCTAGCTTCATTACTAAACAAACACTTTACTTTATTTAGTATACCCATTCTTTTTCATCTCCATCTCACTACTATTATATATAGCTAGTATTTTATTCCTATATTCATATTCTTCTAGCTGTAAATCTAGCAACATAGTATCAGGATTAAACTTACTATTATTCACTTTATCAAACTCATCTCTTAATTCATCTAGCATAGCTCTCTTCTTCTTATTAGCTAATATATCATTAGATCCATTATTTTTATCTAATCTATCTATTATACTAAAAGTATATCCTCCTACATTCATCTTAAATCCATCTATATACTTCTTATATCTATCTTCGTCTAATACTTCATATATTACATTCTTCATAGTAGACGCAATAATAGACTTCAGTTCATTAGTTTCCATAATTACATTACCTCTTTCTCTTAACACTCTTATTCATCTTCTCTTCTACATTAGGAATCTGTATTAAATTTATACGTACTTTAAAGTTATGAAAAGCTAACTGTAAGTGTCCTACTACACTATTAAAAGCAGATAAGCTATATGTAGTTTTCTCTACTTCTCTTATACTATTATTAATAATACACATAGTAGATGTCTTTAAAGCAACTAATGCATCTTCACACTTATCTAATTCATAATAGTAAGGATCTAAAGCATTTATATCATCTCCATTCTCTTTCATTCTATCTAATTTACTAATCTCATTATTTAACATAGCTATTTTCTTAGAATACCTTTTATGTATCTTACTAATAGTCTTCTCATACCATTTCAGTATAAGCTTTTTAATAACTTCAGGATTATCATCTATACAATTAGGCGCTTTAATAGTATCCATGTGTATAACCTCCCTTTAGAAAGCTAAAAATAAACTAAGTGTAATAGATTGTCTCAAAATAACTAAAAAAGAAAAGTATATCTGAATACAGCTGGATTAAATATCGGCCAACCTTATCTAAAAGGCCGATATCCCGCGAAGCCTACTCGGTGGATGATTATATTATTAGAATAGTATATAATCGAAATTTTGTTTACCTAACAAAAAAGATACTACACTAAGAATAGGGTAGTATCAAAATAGAGTATTAGTGTACTAATAAGATAGCTAATGCTATTAATATTAGTAGACTAATATCTATACCTTTTCTTATATAGAGGCATTTATTGCAATTCCGGCAGAGTCTGCATCGCATGGTTAAGAAAAGGTTACTACTTGAACCTTTCCAAAACCATTTACATTTTATCGGTCTGTTCCGGTTTAAGTACATTTTCTTCACCTCCTTTTTTCTTTTCTGCGAACTCAACCATCTTATCAATAACAATATGCGTTAAAAACTGTTCCATTGCCTCGTCAGAATATCCGAGGCATTTTCCCATCATCCACTCATATATGAGTGGATTTTGATCTCTCATTTTATTTTCGAGATAGGATAAAATGTAACGCTGATGCTCATACTTGTATATGTATACAGTATAATACACGTTATCGGCGTAATCTTCAGACTTCTCATGCTTGACCCAGAAATAGTTAAGACCATTTCTTAATATTAATTGCTCTATCTGATATACCGATTCCTCCTCTGTATCGCAACTAAAGCTTGTGTCCTCTAATAAGGCACAAGACCGAACACCCTTATTTATGAGATACACTTCATTAAGAATATTATCTATTAATGAGCTGCTTAATATGTTATTCCCCATATTTAGTTCCTCCACATACATCAAAAAATATACCGCCTACTAGAGGCGGTATATATTGTCCTGATAGTTCGTGCTTCTTATTTAGCGGATAATCATAGTAAATCCGGATTTGAGATGCTCGTGCTGCTCCCACAGTTTACGTGCTGCCGTCATCTCCTCCGGCAACTGCTTCTTGATATAGGATTTCCTGCAACGGCATAAACCTGAGAGGTGGATATCTTCCACCTCCCCGAACTCGTCAACCTTTATTGTTGACTTATAACGATCCCGCTCATAATGGCTAGCGGCCAAAATGCCTCCAACCAGGATACCGATACCTGCTGCTATACCGACCTTAACCTCGTTCTTCATTTTGTTTTCCTCCTTATTATATACCCATATAACTCTAGGGTATCTTAGAAATATTACTCATAATAGTATTCTATAACCGTCCAGGTTCTCTAATACTATTATCACTACTATAGTATATAACTCAAATATTATAAAATTACAAATAAACAGCATATCTCTAGTATACGTGTATACTCATACACTAAAGTACGTTTAATAACGTTTTTCCTATTATATAGTGTTCTAATTTAACCGTATAAGGCTTAATTAGGAAGCTAAAATACCGTTAATTCATAATAATACAAAAAATATAAGGTAGATAACTACCTTATATCTCTTTTAGTGTTATTATCTTATATCTTAGTAATAGTAGTATAATCCATCTTTAAAGCTTTATAGAACTGTATCATCGAATTATCATCTATCTCCTTTTCTGCTAAATATAACTCAGAGAAATGTATTCCTATCTCAACGTCATTAATCAGGATAGATTTCATACTCTTAATATGTACTTCAGATTTACCAATATCAAAGTAGTTATCAATCGAGCTATTGCATATACTCAACCCTAAAGACGAATACATAGCATACAATCCTTTTATTCTCGAATTATTAATTGTAATATTGCATTTCGACATAATACAGTTAATATCACAAGTTACCCATGTATCTTTATTAAAGGATACATAAACAGGAGTACCACAATATGCAATAGTAAAACTGTCTTTAACCATAGCATCATCTAAAGTCATACAAATTTCACTATGCATAAAATTACACTTTATAAATGTAGCAGTAGTAAACTTCGTATCCTTTAAAAAGCAGTTAGTAAATGTACAATTATCAAATACTGTTTCTAAATAAGTAGCCTTACTAAAATCACAAACACTAAAAGTGCAGTTATTAAACACAAGTCTTATTTCAGGATTCTTAGAATCAGCTATATATCCTAATCTAGTAAAGTCACAACTAACAAATTTAGTTTCTTTAAATATCACAGTGTATAAATCATTTGTTTTCTCTATTTCACCTCCTAAAATCTGTATACTACCAGTATTCTCTGTTACTTCCTCAACATAAAACGTTTGGTTAGATACATTCTTAAGTCCCATATAGTATCACCTATCCTTTCTCATATCTATAGTATATAACTCAAAAAAATTATACATCTCGGGGGATAAGAGCCCTCAATAATATGGGGCTCTTATCAAATAAAGAAGTAGATGGTCATTAGACCATCTACTTATGTATAGTATTCATATAAGCTCAATATACAATCTTAGTAGGATCAATATCAGTAGATACAATGTGGTATATATCTCTTTGCATTCTGTTCTGTCTATCCCACTCTAGATTATTATACATAGTATCCCTAAGTTTGTTTATCTCATTAATCTCTTGGTATTCTCCTCCACTATTAATAGCAACACAAGATATATCATTCATCTTACATACTTCTGCTATCTTAGCTAAAGGATCATTATAGTACCAAGAAGGTTGATTCATAAACAGGAATACTCTCAGTATATTATTATACTCTTTATTAGGATAATCCATAAACATATGCTCTATAAAGTGGTCTACATTAATCTTATTAAACATAGGATCATTAAATCTAAATCTAAACTTTACTTGATGCAGTTTCTTCTTATCTATCTTAAAGTTATTACACAAGTTCAGTATATCCCAATCAGATCTAGGATTACCACCAAAGACAAAGTTAAAGTCGTAAGTACCATAATATCTATCCAGGAAGGTTATTAAGCTAGATTTAAATACAAAAGGATTGTAACTCCATGTAGGACTTACTGCTATTACTATACGTCCTCCTGCTACACCAGGTAGTGTAGGAACAGGTATAATAGCATCAGGTTCAGGTCTCAAGTTCCTAATACTTATCTTACTATCTATAGTATAACTCATTCTATTTCCTAGTATAGCTCTACATAATAGCAAGTTGTTTATATAGTTCACTCTATCTCTCTCTTTAATAGTAATCTTACAAGGAATCTCTATCTTACCTTCTTGCACTATATTTATCGTACTATTAAACTCTCTTCTAGTATACGTACTATCCAGTGTTACTTTACCATCTATATATGTAAACACATGCGGATATACATTTACTCTACCACTAAATAACTCAGTACTATAGTCTTCTTTATCTATATTAACTTTACCTTCTATGCTAGTATCTACTTCAGTAGTACCATCTACACTTATAGTACCAGGAAACTCTAATTCAAATCCATTAACTACATCTATCTTACTAAATATACTATACTTATACTTCTTCTGTTTAACAGCTATCCTGCAAGGAAACTCAGTCTGTATATACTTATTATACAATACCAATCTACCACTACATAAGTCTTTTATATATTCATCTCTTTCAAAGTACAGTTTACCTTCTATCAAGTCTTTAACTACTTCATTATATTCATCTAGTACTACTTTACCTTTAATCTCAGTATCTACAGTATCACTCTCATATTCTAATCTACCATTTATTACACTTTCTACATCTTCTCCTACTAAATTCAATTTACCATGTAGCAAGTTATGTTGTCTATACTCTGCTAATACCAGTCTACCATCTAGTAGTGTATCTTCTAATTCATTTTCTGTATATACTAACTTCCCTTCTATACTACCCTTAGTATCAAATCCACTTTGTTCATAGTTCACTATTCCAGCTAGTATATCCTTACTAAACATCATCTTTCTTACTTCTATCTTACTAGGTATCTCCAGGTTACTAATACCACTATTATCTAAATTCACTTTACCTAGTATCTCAGTCAAGTACTCAAACTCTTCTATCTTAGCTCTACCTTCTATTACTGCTAGTATCTCTACAATTCCTAAATCAGCTATTACATCAATCTTACAAGGTATATTAAACCTTAGATATGTATTCATTTCTTCCATTGTCATATTCACCTCTACTAATTTCTCATTTTGCTATATCAGTATATGTATCAGTATGATATCTGTACTCTCAGTTACTATGATGTGAACCTCCTTTCTCCATCTCTTATTACTCTCTTTCTACTATCTATTCTAGCTCTAGATCTAGAGTTACTATTATTTCTTATCTATATTCTATCTTTCTCTAACTCTGGGTTCTCTTATTCTTCATCTTTAGTACTTAGGTTTATCATTATCTTATCATATTCTCTATTTTTCTTTCTACTATACTTCTTTTACACTATCTATCACTAACTACTAGACTCTAGACTATCTTCAACTTCTCACTTTATCATTTTACTATATCAGTATATGTATCAGTATGATATCTGTCTATTACTTATCTTAACTTCTATCATTCTACAATCTAACTACTCTAACTCTTGATACTGTTCTTTTTCTCATTTTACTATATCAGTATATGTATCAGTATGATATCAGTTATCTTTGTATATTCATATTACTTTTCTTTACTACTTTCACTATCTACTTTAGCTCTAGATTCTCTATATCTATATTCTTAGTACCTAGGTTTATCATTATCTTATTCTTATTTCTATTTACTACTTTCACTAACTTTCTTTAACTACTAGATTTTTTTACTTAAGTACTAGTACTTTTTTTAACTTTGTTTTATTAATATCATATCTATAGTATAATTTCTTTAATATATTTGAATTTAGATTCAATAAGCTATAAGTAATATTTGTAATATAAATATCAGTGATATAATATATAATTGAAATTTTTTTTACCCCCGATTTTTTGCCCTTGATTTTTAAATGTTGGCTCGGAAGCCAACAAATTTTCCCCTTGGTTCCTATTTGAGCTATTTTTGGCAAAAATAAAGAGAGGGAGATTTCCCTCTCTTTATCCTATACTTAGAGTAGTTTATTTACGCCACTTTCTCATCTCTTCATACATCATAGCTTTTTGGTTTTCTTTAAATGCATACTTGTTTTCAACAGCTGCTAAAGCATGTACCATTTTAGCATTAGACCCATTAAGAGCTAAACTAATATGCTCTTTAGGATAACACTTCATAAGTCTATAAGTAGGATTGAACCTAAATGACAATTTATCTCCGTCAGCCATATTCCCTGATAAATAGCAAGATAATGCTAGCATATAAGTATCATAACTCATCTGGCTATCAAATGCTATTAAATCAGAAAATTGTACATCGTATACTGGTATATTGTTAATAGGTTTAAATCTCTTCATTAAAACCGGCTTTATGTTATTTGCTCTACCAGCAAATTCTCCTTCAGATGGTGATACTTTATAGAAATGATTTAATATTATCTTATCCATTATAAAGTCAGCAAAGAACGTCGCATAATACACAGAGTAGTAGCTAGGAGAGTTAAAATTCCTTCCTATATGTTCGATAACCCTTTCTTGAGGTATTAAACTAGTATTTTCTAATATGAAATACTTATTATACATAAACTGGTTATCCAATAAGATCATCATACCATATGGGGTATAAAAAGCATTTTTTCTAATAAACATATAACGGTTGTATTCTTCTTGTGTTAATTCTAAAAATACTGGATTATGGTGTCTTAATGGTATTAAGTAATTGCAGCACATTGTTCCATTTTGTAGACTGCGGACAAAAGATTGATCTTCTATAATAGGGGTCTCTCTGAGAACTTCATCTACAACATACGGAAGAGCTAAACTTCTTGGGTCGCTCATTAATGCATACGCATACAGATTATCCAGCCCTATAAATTCTCTAGTATTCATAATTATACTCTCCTTTTCTTTCCTTTATGAAATATATCATATCTAGGATCTTTAATATCACAGAATATGATATTATTGATAACACGAGCAAATAAATATTTTTTAGTTACTTTTTCATTATAATAAGAGAACTGTTCTAAAGCCATCATATACATATCGTAATCTAGTCTATTTCTAAAAACCATGATATCTTTAAGTTGAATATCATAAACAGGATATCTACCTATATTTGGTATCATGTGATTTCTCATTATAACAGGACATGGATTGCTCTTCATTCTTATATTACACAAAGTTGTATCTCTTAGAGTTTTATAAATTTTTGATAGAAAAATATGTTCTATCACATAATCCGCGAAAAAGGCACAAAAGATATGACCACTATTAATATCATTAGTAGTTAGTGATCGTTGAGTGGCTATATCTACAAAATATATCTTTCTGTTTTTAGGAATTAATAAATCGTTGGCTAGGATAAAACTATTTGTACAACTGAGGAGATCGCTTAAAAGAACCATTATACCATATGGAGTGTAGAAAGCATTATCTCTGATATAACAATATTGACGGTATTCAATCAGACTAAGTGTTAGTTGTAAAGGCCTACCCTCTATAGGAGAAAAATAATTACAACAAAATTCTTGAGTGTAAATTGGTGGAATAATAGAAGTGTCTTTTAAAATTGGAGTTTCTCTTAGATTCTCGTCTATAGAATACTGCACGCTATGAAGATAAGAATCTAATATTAGATCTGGTTGGTATTTAGCCAACCCATAGTAACTAATGTCACTATTCATAAATAATAACCTCCTTAAACTATATATAATTAAATATACTTATCATAGTTATAGTATACAACTGAAAAAACTATTAGATAAACATATTTAGTAGTTTTTTAAAGGAGATGTGGTAGATATGGAATTGTATATATGCTTCTATAATGTTATGCA
>Ga0256405_10012188_pt1 | contig 10730 bp, 11 predicted proteins | sample RumenRJG_02DNA_FD_189096 | JGI IMG/M metagenome (GOLD analysis project Ga0256405, IMG submission 189096) | Bovine rumen microbial communities from Lethbridge, Alberta, Canada - RJG_02 | ecosystem: Host-associated > Mammals > Digestive system > Stomach > Rumen | place: Canada: Alberta... | reverse complement strand
GAGGGCGGAGTTTCGCCTTCTGCCTAATCCCAGAATTCCATTGATGGAATAGATGACAGAAGAAATGGTATAGAGCTGTTCTGAAGCAGTTCCGATGGGTTATGCTTTTCAGATTTACGCCGTATCGTAAAACATTCTTGAGCAGTTTCCGCATATAAATGGGAAACTGACTTAGTACATAGGGTTGGTTTTCAGTTATCTAAAATTTTTTCAAGAGGGGGTTGACATTCGCCATATCCTCACATAAGGGTTTTACGGCGCCTTTTGATAAATTAGTTATGATCCCAGATACTTCTTAATGCTGTATCTACACATTCTCTATCAAAGTATTAATAAGTACTATAAAATTAAAATTTGAAATTTTGTTATAATATTTCCTAAATAAAATCTTAAGAAAATACAAGTTAGCAGAGTTAAAAATGAGTCTAATTTATAAAGGCAAAGAAATTAAAACCGACAATGAAGGATATCTTCTTGATGAAAAGGACTGGAGTGAGGATTTAATGGAGTTTATGGCTCATGAAGACGGACTTTCACTGACTGAGGAACATATTACTATCATAAGGGCAGTCAAGGCATATTATGAGAAGTATGCAACGACTCCAGCCATACGCATACTCATCAGATATCTTAAAACTATCGGCAAAGAAGATTTGGCCTCATCTATAAAACTGGCTATCCTGTTTCCTGATGGCGCTGCCAAAAGTGCTAGTAAATATGCAGGACTAAAAAAACCAGTAAAATGTATTTAACTTGGAACTCAAAGAAGAGATGCATAGAGTTGAAAATTGTTATAACAACTCTTTCTCATTATGGCATCGTACCTATTTACAAGGTAATTTTTGGATAATCAGTAGTTGATGAATAGCCAACAAATAGTTGCTAAATATAATGCAGAGAAAAAATTTAAGATAAAAAATATGAATAAAAAATGATGGAAAAATAAGAAATGGCGGATGGAGTGAGATTCGAACTCACGGAGGGCGTGAACCCTCGACGGTTTTCAAGACCGTTGCATTCAACCGCTCTGCCATCCATCCGCGATGGCAATTATTATACATAAAAATAACTGTGAGTAAAAGACTTTTTTAAATTTTTATCTATTTATCTTCACAATTACTCTGTGACTCCTTGGTTTTAGGCAACAGCAACGTACTTAAAGAAGCAAAGCAAATAAGTGCACATACAATATACATAATATTTTCAATACCATAACTGTCCCCCACCTTACCTAAAAGAGGAGCAATCATTCCGCCAAAGCTCATGGACAATCCAATAGTAAAACCGGTAGACATACCCACATGATGACAAAGAAATTTCTGTCCAAGTACCACACAAGGTGACATGGCAGTAAAAAACAAGAAGGCAAAAGGAATTAAGCCCATCGTAGAAAGAATAGGATTATGACTTAAGACAAAAATAAAAATAAATGGCAAACTTGCAAAAGAAGATACTACAATAAGTTTTCTGAACCCAAAAAGATCAGAAATAGTTCCTCCTAAAAAGGTGGCAAGTGTACCAAAAATAAAGACTACACCATTAATAATGCTGGCAATCTCATCCTGAACTCCAAAACTATGCATATAATACAGAGACAAAAAAGCTGTGAGCGAGAACCATCCTGAAGATCTTAAAAAAAGCAACAATAATAGCAACAAAAAACCTCGCCTATCTTCTTGTTCCACATTATTCTTCTGAGCATTCTTCACTAGATCCTGCTCTCTTTTGGCCATCACATAGTAATAACGATTTTTATACAAAAAAATTATAATCATAATAATGCCAGGAATACACATCAGAAGCGTGGCATTAAGCGAGAAAATTAAATACAGTCCTGTAAAATAAAATGGACCAATAGCCATGCCTGCGTTTCCACCCACAGAGAATATAGACATATTCTTTCCTAGTTTGGCTTTACCGAAAATATTAGCCATTTTTCCACCCGCTGGATGAAAAATCGCGCTACCAAGTCCGTTTACACAGACGAGACAATATAAAAGTAATTCATTATGTACCACACCAATGAACATGACTCCAAGAAATGACAACAGAATACCAATACTCATAAGATAAGGACGCGGTTTTGCATCAGAAAGTGAACCGGCCAATGGCTGAACTAAAGCATTGATAAAAGTATTGGCCATCAGTAACAGAGCGATCTGTGAATAGGATGTTATATGACCTGCCTGATACATGTATGCGAGGATCACCGGTAAAGATCCATGAGCAAGATCTGTAGAAAAATGCCCCAGCATAAAAAATATATTTTCTTTTTGAAAAGATGGAGACTGCATATTATAAATTTTCTCTATTAGTGTAATTTACAAGCATACAAGTGTTAATACCTAAGTTATAACCAAATGGCATGTGAAGTAATCTGTTTTAAGAAAAGATGAGCATGTATTACCAATAACAAAAACTTCAGATGAAACGGTTAACAGCGGCCACAGTCACTGCAACCGTTGCAAATCATTCTACTTGAACATTTGTAACAACGTTTCTTAAAGTGTGGTTTGTAGAGATGTTCATCCGGGATGGGTAAACCTAAACTGTCGGTTAACAAAAACTTAATTTTTTTTCCTTGAAAATTCAGATTTGCACGTAGCGCCTGCTCACTTTTAAGTGCATTACCTTCAATACAATATACCCTTCCATCCTTGACAAAACGACTGCCGGTACTAATAAAACAGAAGGTAACGTTATAACGAACGCATTCCTCATGAAGTTTTAAAACCCATTCATAATGACACTCTCGAGGATTCTCGTAACTTTCTCCGTCACACAAAACCTGTTCTATATGTCCTGTTTGTAAATACTTTTCAATACTTATTTCTCCTATTAGAGGTGCGCACATGATGCCTTTATGAACAAACGGCAAGGACAACAGATAAGGAATACGCTCGTCAGCTCTTTTTTGATTTTCACAGCTAACGTTAAAAAATACATTCGGAAAATCATCACGGAAATTTGCTGGTAGGCAATCTTGAACACGCTGTGGTCTTTTAGTCAGTAAAAAAAAGATCACATCAGGACGATTGCGCATAATCTTAAAACATTCTGCTCGATAAGGATCTGCGGCTTCTAAAAAAAAATCCGAAGTCATGCAGACTCTCAACATCTCTCCAGACTTTATTTTAAAGGATCCTTTGCGATCTTTAGACAAAGGATAATAAAATCTATTTTTGGTAATATAAAACTTGCTGCCATCCATTCCATGAATACGATCCTCATAAAACATATAGCAGTTTTTGCAGCCCTCTGAACATTTGAGACAGCCATGCCACGGATTCCAAATATCATGCATTAGAAAACTCGCAACAATTGGTTAAAAAAAAGCCTCAAGGGCCTTTGTATACGAAGAGTTATTACTATACACTGCAAAACTTTTCTTCAATGACTGCTGTTATCTTCAACCATAAACACAAAGGCGGCCTTAAGATATAGCAACATCGACCAGATGGTAAGCACTGTTGCAATAATAAGAGCCACCACCCCAGCATAAATCATAATTTCATTGGCACGCCAAATAAGTCCGGAAATGGCAAGAAGCTGAATTGCGGTTTTCCATTTACCAATCCAAGAGACGGCAACATTGGCTCGTTTTCCGATTTCTGCCATCCATTCACGCAGCGCCGACACCGTAATCTCACGAGCTACAATAATCATAGCCGGAATGGTAATGAACTTTCCCAAATGCGAATATAAGACATCACGATATAGTGAATAATGCTCCACAATCAATACCAGAGCGGTACATACAATAATCTTATCGGCAACAGGATCTAAAAAAGCTCCAAACTTGGTACTTAACTTCAAGCGACGTGCCAAAAACCCATCAAGCCAATCAGTAAATGCTGCGATGACAAACACGCAGGCAGCATAAAAATTAGAACTCTCAGATGGCAGATAGAAGAGCAGGACAAAAACCGGAATAAGACAAAGTCTTAACATGGTCAAAATATTTGGAAGATTAAACATAGGCAATTCTCTTGACATTACACAGTCTCATTCTATCACTACGGCATAAAAAGAGGGCCAACAAATTCACGTCGAGGCAGACAAAAAACATCAGGATAGGTGACATCCACAAGATACAAGCCGTGCGGTTTGGCTGTAGGTCCGGCTTTAGTACGATCTTTTGCCAAAAACATGTTTATAAACCACTCATAATCGCGTTCATGTCTGCCCAGCAGCAACAGTGATCCCACAATATTTCTGACCATATGCATCAAAAAAGCATTGGCAGCGATATCAAATACAAGATATTCTCCAAATTTCCTGATTTTAAGGAAATGTACACAGCGCATCGATGTTCTAGAAGCGTCCTCTGCTGCTCTGAATGAAGAAAAATCGCGTTCTCCCAATATGAAGTCAGCCGCTTTTTGCATCAGTGGTACATCAAAATCACCAGGATAGATTGAAACACCATAAGGCATAATACCACCACGACTGATAGTGTTTCTTAAAATATAGCGATAACGGCGGGCAGTGGCAGAAAAACGAGCATGAAAAGAATCAGGTACGTGTTTGGCCCACAACACAGCAACATCCTGAGGCAAAAAATTATTTGTCCCCAAAATCCAGCCCCTATCTGTACGTTCCTTTATGACATCGAAATGAACAACCTGTCCTGTGGCATTAACTCCGGTATCCGTTCTCCCTGCACATTGCAATGAGATATCCTCATCGGCAATTATCGACAGGGCTTTTTCAAGTTCCCCCTGCACAGTGCGCAACTGAGGCTGACGCTGAAAACCAACAAAATTAAGTCCCTCATATTCAATACCTAATGCTATGCGCATACAGATGCTATACCCTTATCTGTTGATTATCTTCCCTATGCTCCGTTTCGGATTTATCAGCATTACTTTTTGGGGAAGACGAGTTAACTTTAGACAACACAGTCTCTTCATTTAAAGTAATACCATTATTTGACAGGCTAAAACCTTTTTTCACCTTCTTATGCAAAACGCCCTCAATTTTTTCCACAATATATACAGGGCGCCCTTTGATTTCCTGTGAAAGTCGCCCGATATACTCGCCTAAAATACCAATGGAAATCAGCTGCACTGCACCTAAAAACAGGATCACACAGATAAGAGTGGTGTAACCTGGAGTCTCATTACCAAAAAAGAGCGTCTTGACGAAGTTCCACACCAAATATATCAAAGACAAAAGTCCTATAACACCACCTATATAGGACCAGACACGCAGTGGCAGGGAGGTAAAGGCAAAAATGCCATCCAGAGCAAAATTCCACAATTTCCAGAAATTCCATTTACTAAAACCCTGAGCACGTTTAGGTCTTATATAGCCAACTCCCTTTGAGGAAAAACCAGGCCAGGCATAGAGTGCTTTCATGAAACGGTTACGTTCCTTTAAATTACGAAGTACCTCGATAATTTTTTTATCAATAAGACGAAAATCACCTACATTAGCAGGAATGTGTTCACGACTTGGGACCAGTTTATTAAACACATAGTAAAACCATGCTGAGGACAAACGTTTGGCCTCACTGTCAGAGGAGCGATCGGTGCGCACGCCATAGACATTATCAATACCTTCATCTCTCCAGATCCTAATGAAATCCAAAATCAGTTCAGGAGGGTCCTGTAAATCAACATCAATAGGCACAATAGCATCCGCATCCACCAAATCTATGGCGGCTGACATGGCTGCCTCCTTGCCAAAATTTCTGGAGAGTTTAATCAGGGAAATGCTTTTGTCTGTCGCACTTAGAGCCATAATCCTGTCAACGGTGCTATCCTTTGACCCATCATCAACAAAGACTATCTCAATATGCGAAAGCTCGGCTGCAAGTTTCTCTCTGACCGTTGCCACAAAGTTATCAATACTCTCTTCTTCATTATAGACCGGTACAACTAAAGCCACTGTATAAGAAGATTTTTTTAACTTATCCATTTTCTAGTCCGTTAAGAATTCATGTCTTGAGGAAGGATTACTTTTGAAAAGCCCACCTAAGGCCGTAGTAGTTGTTTCTGAGGTTTCATCCCGAACTCCACGGGATTTTACACAATAGTGCGTAGCCGTAATGCTCACAGCCACATTTTTGGTATCCAAAAGGGTCTGCAGTGCTACCATAATCTGAAATGTCATACGTTCTTGCAGCTGAGGACGATGAGCAAAAAACTGCACGATACGATTGATTTTAGAAAGACCTATTATTTTTTTTCCAGGCATATAAGCAACCTTAGCAAAACCATCCATGACCACAAGGTGATGCTCACAGGTCGAAGTAACCGTAATCTTAGAAACCTTAACCATTTCATCAAAATGCATCTTGTTATCAAAGACACTTACTTTAGGAAAATTTCGGTAATCAAGCCCCGAGAACATCTCATCAACATACATTCTCGCCACCCGTTCAGGCGTAGTGTTCAGAGAGTCATCATTTAAATCAAGGCCCAAAGTCACCATAATATCTGTTATTTTGTCTTTGATTAATGCCTTTTTTTCAAGACTATCAAGACCATTTTCAATATATGGCGTCTCAAGCCCCTTTTCTATAAGAGCATCACGAACATTTTTCGCACATTCACTTAGGGTGTCAGACACTTTCATAGATTCGCGCTTCACTTTCTCTATCCTCCGTATAATGTTCATGCACAAGTCCGAAACGATCGGTAAGATAGGCACCTAAGGATCTCACACCGCTCTGCTCGGAAGCATCATGACCAAGTGCAATCACAGCGATATCGTACTCACGTGACAGATGATAGCACTGCTCGTTAAGATCGCCGGTTATCAATAGATCAAAATTAGGTTTTTGATTTTCATTTAGCAAAAAGGCCCCAGAACCTGAGCAGATACAGATGCGGCATCCTTCCTTTAAAATCTTGTCCGATTTACCCAAAAGCGCAATACGCGAATTTAAAGCATCATGATAGATATTAACGATATTGCGTAACTGCATGGCAAAGTTCATCTTACCCACAAGAGCGATAGATTTCTTATCAGGCGGTCTTATGTAATCAAGACACTCAAGTTTCAGAAGATTGGCAAGATTTCTGTTGTTTCCAATCTCAAGATTGGCATCCAGAGGCAGATGATAGGCAATAAGGTTGATATTGTACTCTAAAAGCAGCCTAATACGTTCTTTAAACGCACCGCCTATAGTCTGAGGAACTCCTTTCCACAAAAGGCCATGATGTACGATAAGCGTATCCATACCATAGGCTTTGGCCTCTTTAATGGCACTTAAAGAGGCAGTAACAGCAGTCATAATCTTATGACACTCCTCTGCTCCTTCCACCTGCAGACCATTCTTAGCAGCATCATTATAGGCATCAGCATCAAGATACTGTCCCATAAAATCCACTAACTGATTACGTAACATAGAGACTCCATTTAAAGAGGATGAACAATACAGTTAGTCTTGGTCGTTTTCTCAGAAACTTTCTTGCATACATTCAAAATCTCTTCACGACTTGAGGAAACTGCGGCATACACACGAATGCTGAGTACACCATTAACATTACCTTTCTCGGTTGTTGGCTTAAATCCGGCCTTTTTTAGTTCAGCAACCACTTTATCCGCACCAACCTTTTTGGAGAACACTCCCACCTGAGCGGCATATCTTGAAGAGTTTTTAAGTTCAGGCTTGTTACTTTTTGGAGTAGTTACCACAGGATTAACCGATTTTTCCCGAGCACGATTGGAACGCAACACATTCTCCTCAGAACCTGCACTGACATTTGGCGTTCTATTTGAGGTTAAGCGCTCAGAATTTTCAGAAACTGCCGGTACAGAAACTGAAGGAAGCACCTCTTCAACTTCATCATATTTAGGCATATGAGGCGTGGCGTTATCAGCGACTGCAGTAGTTAAAGTGGAGGTATCTGGGACAGGTGGTTTTGGCAAATTATCACTCTTTGGCAAATCATCCTCAGGATCCAGAAGATCAGAATAATCATGTTCGTTTGCAGAAACCAACTGCCCTTCATTGTCAGTGACCGCTCCATCCTTGGTAATTGCAATAGCATCAGCACTACGTTTGTTCTTAAAATCACTATTGTCCTTAAGCAGAAATGGCACCATGATAAGAATCACTGAAATGATCACTAAAAGTCCAACAATGCGGTTACGTACATTCTTAGAAAGAGTTTTCTTGGTTTCTTTTTGTTCTTGATTATTTTGTTCTGTCATTATTCTCACCATATTTTTCATTTAAAAAACTTAAGGCATTTGCAACTGTGACAAAAGAACCGGTAATGATTACCTCATCATCACCCTCTGCCTCTGCTAGCACACTCTTTAGGGCCTGCTCAACACTATCAAAAGTCCTACACATTGCACCTTTTCCCAAATTAGAGAAGGCTTTTTGCAGTCGTTCCTTCCCTTCACCGCGAGGTCCTTTTAGGGAGCATAAATAAAAAGAAGAAAAACTATCTTTTAATAGGGTGGCGACACTTTCAACATCTTTATCTTTGAGCATGCCAAGCACTAAAAAACGACTTCCCTTGCATAAAGTCTCCTGTAAGCGTCTAACAAGATAACTTATCGCCTCAGGATTATGGGCCACATCGACACACACGCGCGGATGCTGTTTGATACACTGACCTCTGCCTAAAAGAGAAACTTCAGTCAATACGCTGGCTATAACAGAATCCCTTATCCTAAAGCCACGATCTCTTAATAGATGTAGGACTTTGATGGCAATACCGGCATCATTCTCATGCACCTTCGGTTTAGTAAAGTGAAAATTAATGTTGGAGGCACTAGAATTTGCAAAATAAACAAAACCGTTCTCTGTACATACACCAAAATCATAGTCAAAGGCATAAAAAGAACAGTGCAGCGTTTTTGCTTTTTCTCTTAAGAAAGAAAGTACCTTTTCATCAACCCTGCCTACAACAACCTGTGAATCTTCCTTGATAATTCCAGCCTTTTCATTTGCAATCTCCAAAAGCGTATTGCCAAGGTACTGCATATGATCATAATCAATGGAAGTAATAACCGCAATATTAGCCTTAAGAATATTGACTGCATCAAGTCTCCCGCCTAAGCCAATCTCAAGAACAAGGGCATCTACGTGGGATTTTTTGAAGCAGAAAAAAGCGGCAAGAGTAGTAAATTCAAAATAGGTTAAGGGAGAATGAGTGCGTTCCATACAGTCCTTAACTTTGGCAAAAGCCTCAAGAAGCAGCGCAGTGTCCACTTTCTGCCCATTTATGACAATACGTTCTCTAAAATCAAGAACATGCGGCGAGGTATATAATCCGTATTTAATACCACTTTGATCTAAAGTGGCGGCAATCACAGCGGCTGTGGAACCCTTGCCATTCGTACCGGCAATTTCCACAATGGAACATTTCTCCAAAGACTTCAGAAAAAGAGCATCAAAAACCTTTTTTACTCTCTCAAGTCCAAGTTCTATGTTATTCGGATCCAAACTCTCAAGATAAACCAACCACTCCTCTAATGATTGCAAAGAAGGAGCGGTATTTAAAAAATTCTCATTTTTAAAACTATCTAACTGCATACAAAAAAAGACGTTTAAATCTTAACCTCAGACTGTGCAAGATTGACTTCTGTTAACGTTTCAGTTTTAGGCTGAGACTTAGCCTTACTCTTACGATGTGGTTTATTAGCAGTTTTATTAGTATCAACTACAATAGGTTCAGCACCACCAGAATCTAGTAAAATTGAAACCAAAGCAGCAATTTCATCGCGCATTTTACTGCGTTCCACAATCATATCAATGGCGCCTTTTTCTAAAAGGAACTCAGCACGCTGGAAACCTTCTGGCAGTTTTTCGCGCACAGTCTGTTCTATAACTCTAGGTCCGGCAAAACCGATTAAAGCATTAGGTTCAGCCACATTAATGTCTCCTAGCATCGCAAGTGAAGCACTGACTCCTCCCATTGTCGGGTCAGTCATGACACTTATAAAAGGGAGGTGAGCTTTGGCAAGACGAGCAAGAGCAGCCGAGGTTTTAGCCATCTGCATTAAGGAGAATAATGACTCCTGCATGCGGGCACCACCAGAGGTGGAAAAACAGATGAGAGCACGATGAGTGGCAAGACAGGCATCGATAGCCTTACAGAATCTTGCGCCTACAACCGAGCCCATAGAACCGGCCATAAATTCAAATTCAAAAGCACAGGCCACAACTGGCTGACCTTTTAAAGTCCCCTGCATCACGACTAAAGCATCTTTTTCCCCTGATTTTTTCTGGGCTGCGGTAAAACGATCCTTATATTTTTTTAGATCCTTGAACTTAAGTATATCTTTAGGCTCCATATCCACACCCAATTCCTCTCTTCCTTCCTTATCTAAGAAGGAATCGAGTCTTACTCTGGCACGAATATGCATATGATGTCCACATTTTGGACAAACGTTCAAATTACGCTCTAGCTCAGCACGGTATAAAACCTGATCACAGGATGAGCATTTGGTCCACACACCCTCAGGTATTTCATGCTTATTTCCGCCTATAATAGAAGGAGTAGCCTTATGTAAAAGATTCTCAAGCCAGTTCATAACAAATCCTATTACTAGTTCATCTTGCGACTGTCACCAAAACAGTCAAAATTTGTCTGTATTCTACCACAATAATAGGCCTGTGCGAAAACTAACTTGTCATGAATCGGGTAGGGAGAAATTTCTCCCTCCCACACCACCGGACGTACGGTTCTCGTATCACGGCGGTTCCTATTGAATGTTGCTGTATGTTATTCCTTTCTTGTGGTTAGTATGCTCGGCTCCTT
>Ga0256405_10012186_pt1 | contig 10731 bp, 9 predicted proteins | sample RumenRJG_02DNA_FD_189096 | JGI IMG/M metagenome (GOLD analysis project Ga0256405, IMG submission 189096) | Bovine rumen microbial communities from Lethbridge, Alberta, Canada - RJG_02 | ecosystem: Host-associated > Mammals > Digestive system > Stomach > Rumen | place: Canada: Alberta | collected... | reverse complement strand
AACGAGAGATCAGGAGATCAATATGTTTTTCCAGTCTCGGTTCAAGTGTTCTCATCGTTTGCTTCCTTCCATTTTCGACCGCTCGAAGTCGGCCCTTGTCCAGGCTCACGTCTTTATTATTTGTTCAACTGCATTAAGCAGCGATGATACTGTTACATCTTGATCATGACTTTCTGTTCCTATCAACGCCGTTTTACAACCCGCAGCCTTCCCAGCTTTCACATCATTCTCGCCATCTCCAATCATCCAGGACTGGCCCAGGTCAATATTGAAGTCCTCTGCTGCTTTCAACAGCATTCCAGGCTTAGGTTTCCGGCATTCGCAGTCGATTTTTAAAGCTTCAACCTCGCCAGGATAACCACGGTGTGGATGATGCGGGCAATAGTAAATAGCATCCAGATACACGCCTTCGGCTCCCAGCAGAGTTTCCATCTTATTGTGTATTTCCTCAAGTTCCGGAACTGTTACTTCTCCACGCGCTATAACCGGCTGATTCGTAGCAACGATGGCAAGAAAACCACTCTCATTTATCTTCTTAATTGCCTCTGCCACACCAGGCAAAAGTTCAAACTCATCGATGTTCCTCAGAAAACCAACGTACTTATTAATCGTTCCGTCACGATCCAAGAAGACTGCTCTCTGCTTCTGCTTCAGGTTTTTTGCTTTGACACGTCCTGCTGCGAAGTCTCTACAGACAGCCTCGTACCTGTCTGGTGTGCCCATATCTTTGACATACTCCGGGCTGTCATAGCAGAACATCTTTCCGGTTCCACAGAGGGGCTTGAGGATCTGCCTGTCCAGATCTACCTTGACGACTTTTCCGTTAATTTCTATACCAACCGCATCAGCTGCAATCCCTGTCATATCCAAAACTGCTGGATTGATTACATGCAGTCCGGCATTCACACGGTTCCGATACCACTGTGGTCTGACATCCTCTTTTGTGAGCCACTGTTCGACCGCACCGTTCTCATCAGCAATCAGAACACCACTGTCATAAGGATGGCTGTTCGGATGCGTGAAAAGGGTTACAAGTCCGCCATGTAAGTGATGGAAATCGACGAATCGATTGAAGTCCACATCGAAGATGGCATCTGCATTCAACAGCAGGAAGTCGCCGTCCAGTTCATTTCTCATTTTGAACAGCGCCCCAGCATTACCGAGAGGTGTTTCTTCGTTGAAATACTGGATTTGAACACCGAACCGGCTGCCATCGCCGAAGTAGTCCATAATGATGGACCCGAGATGAGATACTGTGATAATCAGGTCTGTAAAACCTTGATCACGCAGACATTCAATCTCATGCTCCAATACAGGTTTGCCTTCTATTTTGATCATAGGCTTTGGGATGTCAGAAGCTACAGAACTGATCCTTGTACCTCTTCCTCCCGCCATGATTACTACCTTCATGCTTCCTCTTCCTTCGGGATATAACTCTCCGGCGTATAGTGAATTACTCGTGTGCCGCCATCCTCAAACTGAAAAGGCACATAGAGCAGGTCTTTCATGGCTTCCTTCACTGCAGCCTGTTTCTCTGGCTGCACATAGAACACCAAGAAGCCGCCGCCACCTGCGCCAAGCAGTTTTCCACCGAGAGCTCCTGCTGCGATACCTTTCTCATATAACGCGTCAATACTGTTCGTTGTGATTGCACCACCGGTCTGGCGTTTCAACCGCCAAGTGGTATCTAATAGCCTTCCAAAATCATCAAGGTCTGAGTGCTTATCTTCTAGGACTCTCTCAGCATCATCCACCAAGGCATACATTTGCCGGAGCTGTTTCACCTTTTCATCGTATCCAGCTTGATTGGCCTTCTGGAGATCTGAGCTGAAGCGCGTAAATCCAGTGAAGAACATCAGCAGGTTATCATTCAGCTGTTTCTTGCGATCAGGATGAATGATGATTGGCTTAACGTCATAAGTCCCATCTTTATTAAAATCAATACGGTTCATGCCTCCAAAGGCTGCTGCAATCTGATCCTGCCAGCCGCCGGCTTCAGCACACAACACTCTTTCCAGATAAATCGCTTCGTCAGCCAGTCTTTTCTTGTCGGCATACTTACCCTTCAATGCGTAGAATGCATTCAGCATACCCACAGCAAAAGACGAGCTGGTTCCCAGCCCGGACCGCGCAGGTAAATCCGCCTCATAGGTCAGCCTGATCTCGTGCATATCCAGCATCTTCATTGCATTACGGACAGCCGGATGATCGATATTCTCAATATCCGTCACTCGCTCGATCTTTGAGTAGGAAAGCTCAGTGCTGTAATCGAAGAAGCGCGGAAGATGCCGGACATTCACATAGCAGTATTTATCAAAAGTCGTGCTCAGAACCGCTCCACCGTATTCACGGAAGAAGCTCTCCATATCCGTGCCACCACCGAAGAAAGACATTCTAAATGGGGTTTTGGTGATGATCATAGTCTTCCTCCATCATTTGATTTCATATACTTCTCTTGCTTTATCGAGGTATATTCTGTATTCATAATCTGCATGGAAGGTATCCCTCGCCGCAGCGGACATCTCATCCACATGTGCTTCAATATAGTCAAAGGCACGTTCAATCTCCTCGTTCTTATGTGGCAAGGAGATGAAACAGCCTTCCTTCTTTTCTGTAACAATATCTTTTGAGTCTCCGCGATCTGTTACTAGCACAGGAGAGCCCTGCATCAATGCATTAGGAAGGACACCGCTCTGGGTACTGCTCTTGTAAGCATTCCATGAGCAAACAGACTCCCTGTAATGCTGATTAATCTCATCGCTGGTCATAGGTTTTCCTGAGAATACAAGGAGCATCCCATCGTTAATCGCCTGCTGAAGAACAGAATCGCTAATGTTTACGTCATTCCTGCTCGCAATACAGAATTTGATAGACTTTCCGCGTTCAATCGAATATCGTACGAAGTCTAAAAAAGCTGAGCAGCCTCTCGGTTCTGTAAAGCCCCCAATGAAGGAGAAGTATTTCCGTTCAAAAGTCGCGTTCTCATCGTAGTCATCACAAAAAATCAGGGGGAACAGTGCATAGTTCTTGTTACATCCCTTCATGTATTTCTTGTATTTTGCCACTCCATTTTCTGATGCTAAAATGACTTTATGAGCGGATTTTGAAGTTAGATAGTTTACAATATTAGCAGCGACTCTTCTTGGTGCCCTTTTCCCAAGTGCCAGCAAGTCCTTAAAGCTATCCCACGGTTCATGAAGGACATAATAAAAAGGAATTTTAGCCTTTTTGCAGGCTTTCGCTACTTTAATATTGTCATTTGCAATGTTATAGGAGAAAACCATATCCGGTTTCCAATTAAATACATCTTCAGTATTATCCAAGAAGATATGCCTGCTATCCTCATCGATAAAATCCCTATAAGGCTTATCCAAAAAAAGACGTACTTCACATCCAAGTGCGCTAAATAATTCTCGGTATGCCCGCAAATGTGCAACGTGCCCTGGAGCAAATCGGAGAGAGAGTACAGCAACCTTCATCTTATAAACCTCATTTTTCTATGAGATAGTATTTCCCCTTGTAAATCTCATAGCTATTATTTAAATCGATTTTCACAGTATTATGCCTCGGGTGTCTTTCACTTTCAGGTGGCAAAGACATATAATCACCAAATACTTGTTTTAAGTAATTATCGACACCAGATGGAAGATTAATTTCGATATCTTCAAACTTATGCTTTGTCACTCCCACAAACCATTCTCTAGGATACGGATTACGAAGAACTTTCATTGACGCCGTAAGTTCAACAGCCTGTGTGGCTTTATCCCAGTCATATTTAGTCATTTTTCGCTCGCATCTACTCCAGATACGATAACGCATATTCTTGCTAGGAATAATCTTAAGTGCTATACCCACAGCAGTTCTAAACATCTTCCCGCCATGAAATTCCGGCAAGCATTGGACGTTATATACGGAATACAGCATTGACTGAATCATCTGAGCAAGCCGCTTCGTTTTGGTTGGAGCGCATGCATCCATTGGAAGAATATCGATATAAACACCATGCTCTATATCTTCATCAACGCTTCTCTGGTTGATAAATGTAGTGTTTAAGTCAACCAATTGCTGAACTCTATGATGGTAATTCTTTTCTTTTGTTGTTCTGCAAAGTTTATATTTATCAGATTGAAAACGGTCGCGAAGCTGCCACAATTTCTCATAATCAGGGCGTGGCATAAATACATCCAAATCATCGTCCCATGGAATAAATCCATCATGCCTTAATGCACCAATGCAAGTGCCTCCACACGCAAAATATGTCAATCCATTTTCTTCGCATACACGGATAAGCTCTTCCAGAACTTCAAGCATTTTTGTCTGAAGATCAGCAATTCCAAATGTGTCATCCTTAACGCGATACGCCATTATGCTCTTCCTTCCGCTTTCAATCTATAGACTTCAAAATATCCATTGATCTCGGGATACCATCCTTAATCGTATAAAACGGCTTCCATCCGAGTTTCTTCAGTTTTTTACCATCAAGCAGGGCCTTTGTCGCCTTGCTATAACCAGCCGCTTCAACTGCATCCGGAATTTCAAATACTACCCGCTTCCCTGCATGGTCCGCGATGATCTTTGCTAAATCCTTGAGCGTAATGTTTGAAGCTTCATCCGCGATGTTGTAGGCTTCCCCATTTTCGCCACAAAGGACAACCGTCAGAAGGCCATAGATTGCATCAGCCATATAGGTGTAGGAATAGTTCTGCGTGCCAGCTGATTTAAGAACAATGTCCTCTCCTGCAATGCCCTTACGAATAAACTGACTGATAGCTTTTGTATCAGTAAGTAACATCGTCGGACCATACGAGCGAGTGAACCTCGGGATTACCACATCCAAACCTTTCTGTGTTTTATATGCTTGGCAAAGCGCCTCTCCACATCGCTTGCTTTCTGGATAACCAGCCCGGAGCGTGTTTGAATCTATATATCCGCAGTAGGCTTCATCGAACATCTCAACGTCGCCGCGATTCTCACCATAGATTTCATTGGATGATGTGAACGCAAACCGTGCAGCATGATGGGTGACAGCAAACTCCAGCATATTCTGAAGTCCGATAATGTTCGTTGTAATTGTGCCTATCGGATCAGTTGCATACTGCATAGGATGCGTATTGGATGCGAGATGTAAAACATAATCAACCGTATTAACATCATCTCTCACAAACGGCTTATTCACGTCGTAGGGAAGGAAAATCAGGTGCTCATCGCCCCACCATTTTGAAAACCGCTCCTCTGCTTTCTTCTGTGTGCGTCCAAGTGCATAGACTTTACAATTCAGTCCTTTGCTATTCTTCTGCATAAGGACATCTATGAGGAAACTTCCGAGCAGACCTGTTGCACCAGATAAAAGAACTGATTTATTCTGTAGCTTTTCCCATGGCAAGTTAGTTCCAGAAACCTTCTCAACATCTTCGAGATATATTTCGTTTGAGTAGAGAGACATATAGCACCCCTTTATTTCAGCCAATTATCCTTATCCGATTTCAGATAGGCCTTGAACATTTCCAAATCATCTTTTGTAGTCAGCTTTATGTTCTTATCGGATCCAGCAGCAAAATAGAGACGCTCTCCGAGCTCTACCATCATTGTGTTGGTATATGAGGAGCCGTAGATTCCGATCTCTTCGGCAAAGGCCTTCTTATATGCCCACAAGAGTTTTCCAAACTTATACGCTTGTGGTGTAGACACGCGACGGAGAGTTTCCCGCGGAATGTACTTCACAGTGCTGATTTCATCATCAACTACAAAAATCTGCTCATTGTACGGCATGGATGTAACTGCATTCCCATACTGCTGGCACTTTACTATCACATCGGTAAGAACAGTCTCATCCACAAGCGGCCTAATGCCGTCATGGATGATTACAATGTCGTCATCGTTACAGATGCCTTCGAGAGCATACACACCATTCCTGATCGACTCCTGCCCGGAGCCACCGCCGGACACTACCCATTTCAACTTATCCACTCCGAACTGCTTCGCGTATGCCTTTACGACATCGTGCCAGCCGTCAATGCAGACAACAAGAATCGCATCAATCTGCGGATGCTTTTGAAAACCCTCCAAGGTATAAACAAGCACAGGCTTGTCATATACATTGATAAACTGTTTGGGTATATCTTGTCCCATTCTTGCACCGGATCCGCCGGCAATAATTACAGCAACATTCATGGACGAACTACCTTTCTCAATCCCTATAAACACACTGAAATGCTCTGGAGACAAATTCGCCTCCGGAGCGTCTCTTAAAGTCACTACCTTTTCATACTGGCCTGCATTACAACCAGCTCCTATCTACAAACTCAACTTGAACCAGTTCCCGTCCGTTGATACTCTCCGAATAGAACACCTGAGTTAATGACACCGATTTCGAAGTCATCCACAGGCGGTCCCAGAACCGTCATCATCCTCGTGGAAATCTACATATCCCTGTCCAGCCTCTTCTTGCCTGAAACTATCGACGGTTTATACCCGTCTCCTTAATGTGTCTGTTCTTGCCTGAAACTATCGAAAGCACATAGCACAGACCATTTCCTCGATATGTATTTGCTACATTAACCTTTGCTCTTCTATAAGCAGAGTACCGAAGGCACACATAGCGGCTTTCCTCCGAAACTAGCTCGTTTTTTGTTCAATCTGCCCTATTTTGTGACCGTTTCAGCTCTGTTTTCTGTTGATTCTGGCTCATTTTCGTAGTCCATCGCCGTAGTAGCACCTTCCTTGACACCCTCGGTGCTTTCAGGCAAGAAGAGGATAATCGCACACATATCTATGCGATTATTTCTATGCCGCAAAATCCAGGTCAATTTCATGCAAAACAGCTACTTTTCGCTGTTTTCAGGGTTGAAGACCGCCTTAACTGCCTCATTGAAATAATCGCTGTCTAATAGCGCGATGATTTTGTCCTCATAGGTCTTGCTTCTTTCCGCAGCTCTCTGGCTCCTCAACTCTTCTCTTTCCTGTCTGCCTTGTATGCATTCTCCAGAGTCTGTCTAACCATGAACTGCATTTCATCGGAGAGATCCCGGTATTTCTTCAAGGCTCCAATAATATAAATGAGGGCATCCTCATCAAGCATTCTCGTAACTTCTTTTTCAGATAATTCTGCTTCTTCTTCCTTGCGAACATCAGAAATGCCCATCAGATAGAAGTAGGAAACATCAAAGAATTTGGCTTCTTTGAACAGATCAAAATCCTTCCCTGGCTTACGCTTTTCTTTTTCCCATACAAATATCGTGTTTGTTGTTACGCCAAGAGCTTCTGCTAACTCTGGTTGTGTTAATCCACGTTCTTCGCGAAGATCTCTCAGCCTTTCTCCAAATGTCGCCATTCGACTATCTTTCCTTCCTGTTACTATCGCCAGAGTATCACTTTTTGTGTGTATTACTGGCATAACACATTTTTGCATTCTGTGGCATGCTTTTTATTGCGCCATCACCACGTTCACATTCTTTCTCGCTCTTGAATTTTTTTTTAGATGTTTAGCAAAACGCTAAATTGTGTATCTGTGGTTCTAAAATCTGCCCAGTCAATGCTTTTAATGAGTTCAGTCATAGTATCAAACATTCTGTCAGGTAAGAAAACAGAAATTGAAACACTCAACTCAGCTTTTACTCTCTCCCTTCTCTTTTTTAGAAACTCCTCAGATTGAAACCCTTTAATAAACGCTTTCACCTGTCGAATAGCATTCTTTTTTGATTCACTATCTTCAGAAATAGCGTTCAGCATATATGTTTCCAATGCCCCCTGAGAATCCAGTGGAACCAATAGATAACAAATATTCATATGCTGCTCTTGAAGGAAACTATCCTTATATTCAATACTTGTCCACCGATGATTGCTTTTAACTATCAACTCGTTAACATCAAAGTCTTTAATTTTTAGCACTTCATGTACTGCATTAAAAATGCCTTCTGGCCGCTTGCTTTCTGCTTCATCTTCATCATCATGATCTGTAATAATGCATATCGATTCAACAGTATGTTCTACAGCTTCCAGTACTAATACTTTACGAATCACAGGCTCGAATGACTTTCCGCTTATCTGCCAAATGCCTAGGTATTCCCCACTCTCATTTACGTACCAGAAAAGATCCTTGTCAGAAAAAGGAAACAAATCTTTTCTACCTTTTACAAATTCCCATCCCTTTTCTTTCATAAGATATGCTGAGATCAGTATCTGATCCGATGCTCCTTCGCAGAAGATCATTCCTTTAACAAGCATCATCTTAACTCCATTCTATATTCTTCTCGCAGCTTCACAGCATCTTTTACAGATAGTGTTCTCGTTTTAGTCTTTTTATCAACATCCCGAAGCGTTATCACCCTTGCATCAACAGAAAAATCTTGACCGAGTCTTGACATCGAGTTCAAGTAATGATCAATAAATTCGATGTTATGCGTTGTAAGGAATAATTGTACATTATTCTCCCTTGCGTATTTAGAGAGATGCATACAGAATTCACTTTGTGCATTCGGATGAAAACCCGAATCGATTTCATCTATACATATGATAGAATTCTTATATAATGCTATGGCACCAAGAATATAAAACCATCTTTGGATTCCATCTCCATATGCATACATCGGAAGAAATGATCCATCTTTTTTCAAAATACTAATTGGTGCCTGAGAACCATCTGGATAAGGTAACACATCAAAACCGACTATCTCAGGAAATATCTTGCTTATTTCTGCTGAAACATCATCAAGTAGTTTTTCTCTTTTTAGAGATGAATACATTTGTACTGTCTCATTCACAGCTGTATGTGAGAGCACATCAATGAATTTCGCCAATCGAAAAGGTTTTACTTTAGATACAATTACTGATGGAATCGTAATATTATCTGAAACAACCTCTCCATTTCTTTCCACTTCCCACTTTGCGATCACTGTCGGTTGCTGTGAAAACTGAACCATTCCCATTGATGATGGGATAACAATGGAAGTATCTTTTGCCATCTGATCATTAGATTTAGGTATGATACTGTCTGCAGTCTTTTTGTATGAAGAATCATACTCTGTTAACAAATCAGACGGAAAAATAGTATGATTAAACTGAACGATTTCACCGCTAAATGTCCCAGCAAAGCTCATATGAAAAGGTATTTCTCCACGATGGTTTACAACTGCCATCACTTCTTCCATCATCCAGTATGGATTCTGAATCCCCGAATACCTGCATCTGGCAAGCGGAATATTAATAAACGGACTAATGTTCTGTCCACATGCCCATGCATAAATCCCTTCAAGGACAGATGTTTTACCAACATTGTTATTGCCCAGAATAAAGTTTATTCTTCCGATATTTTCGATACTAAGCTCGTCGTATTTTCTAAAGCCCTGCATCTTTATTGAAGTAAGCATGCTTATACCTCCGTATCAATTGATGCTGCACCCGTATCATGTTTTATCAACATACAGAACAAAATGTATTTTTCTTCAGCGACTCCTTGTTTGTTATCCGCGTTTCAAAATTAATGAGATAACACTTCACACGAAGAAAACATGCTCATCTTAATTTTGTTCCGCTTTATCAGATATACTACATCTTTCGTCTTGCGATTCATGGTCTACTATATTTTGTGCAAGTGCAGTTGTTTGCCCCTCTGAAATCCCCTCGGTGCTTTCAGGCAAGAAGAGGATCTTCACCGTTGCAAAGATAATTTTGAGATCCTCCGCAATGCTCGGATGGGCGATATACATGAGGTCCATGAGCAGTTTGTCCCTGGGAGTGGTATTGTATTTTCCGTAGACCTGGGCGTAGCCGGTGAGGCCGGCCTTGGCCTGGAGGCGGAGGCCGAACTCAGGGAGTTCCTCTTCGTACTGGGCAGCAATCTCGGGGCGCTCAGGACGGGGGCCAACGACGCTCATTTCCCCCTTGAGGATGTTGATGAGCTGGGGAAGCTCGTCTATGCGGACTGCGCGGATAAAGTGGCCGATCGGGGTGATGCGGTCATCGTTTTCGCCGGTCGAGAGACGGGCGACACCGTCCTTTTCTGCATCCATGCGCATGCTGCGGAATTTAAGTACATAGAATTCTCTGCCGTCCCTGGTCAGGCGCTTCTGGCGGTAGAAAGCAGTTCCGCCGTCGCGGCGGATCAGAAGGGCGATGACGATCATCAGGGGCAAGAGAATGATCAGGGCGATCCCGGAGCTGGCAATATCAAAGACACGCTTGAGGATTAGAAATTCCGGAGTTGGGTTATAGCGTTCCAGCATCAGCATGGGCAGATGGAACATATGCATAGGATGTGCGCTCTCCATGAGAAGATCACCGACACGGGGAATCACGTAAACACGGATGTGACGGGCGATGCACTGTTTGATGATCTGGTTTCTCTCATGGCTGTGTATGCCGCAGAGAAATACGGCACCGGCCTGCGAGAGGTAGGCATCGGGGTCTTTGAAGACCTCCCAGACATTCGGTGTGGCGATTACATTGAAACGATTGTCCAGGCCGTAGGATTCGACCAATTCCTCCATTCCCTTTCGCATATCCCAGATCACCAGGGTAGGGATCGGCTCATATCTGGAGAAATAGATCCCGTGGGCACTCCTGCACCAGAGGACGGACAAAGCCGCGCCCCCCAGCATTGCCGCGATAAGCGGGAGGGGGTTTGGTAAATGTCTGGTCAGGAGCCAGGTAACAGCGTAAATGATAAAGCCGGAAAAGGCGATCGCCAGACACTGGCTGTAGACCAGCTCGGAGATCCTGTGCAGGGTTATGGTA
>Ga0256405_10012183_pt1 | contig 10732 bp, 7 predicted proteins | sample RumenRJG_02DNA_FD_189096 | JGI IMG/M metagenome (GOLD analysis project Ga0256405, IMG submission 189096) | Bovine rumen microbial communities from Lethbridge, Alberta, Canada - RJG_02 | ecosystem: Host-associated > Mammals > Digestive system > Stomach > Rumen | place: Canada: Alberta | collected... | reverse complement strand
GGTGAGCGTGCCGGTGGTGCCGTTGCTTCTCCCGTGGCCGATAGCCTGAACGTCGTTATTGCCACCGATCACCTCCACTATTCCGCCGTAGATGTGCACTTCACCGCCACTTGCGTGTGAGCCGCCTCCCATTCCTGATGCAGCAAAAGTGTCGCCGAACAGTGCCTCCAGTATGGCATCCGCCACCATGTCATTGGCCATGCCACCGATGATATCGAAAACCGGATCCAGAACGTTTGATATCGTGGTCCCTCCCTGTGAACCGGAGCTTTCATCCTTCCAGCTGTACTTGGAGAAGCCACCCATAGCTGTGACATGGCTTCCGTCATAGATCTCTATGAGACCTCCGCCGCCGCCGTTACCTCCGCCTATGCCGGCGCCGGCGCCGGTGGATACCGCAAGCACTGTGGCTCCTTCGATTATGACGTGTCCGCCCGAAGCTCCACTGGCTGCCACAGAGTTCGCACCCACGTTTCTTCCGCCGGAACCTATAGCCGCACCTGATACGCTTATGGCTGTCACCTTCGTGTTACTGCCTCTTATCTCGATCAGTCCGCCGGCATAACCGTTGCTGTCATCGGCAGATCCGCCGATGGCCGCTGAACGCATTGTTACTACAGCTGTAACATCTCCTCCGTATATGTAGATCGGCTCGCCCTGAGCGCTCTTCAAGCCTGCGCCTATGGCAGCTCCGCTTCCTGTATATTTGGAATCCGTGGACCCTGATGAGGCTTTTACCGTTCCTCCGTTTATGGTTATCACCCCATTGGAGTTGTCACCGTTTTCCACATCGCACCAGCCTCCGGAACCTATACCTGCGCCGAAGGTGGAGGTCGCCTCCACATATCCGTCATTTATGGTGATGGGACCTGATTTGCCTCGGGGACCACCGCCGATGCCTGCTCCATAATTGGTGCCTTCCGCTATGACTTTCCCACCGTTTATGGTGATGGGGCCGGATGTTGCACCTCCGCCGGCACCGATTCCCGGGGCACCGTAACTGCTGGTGTTGTTTCCTCCTTTTGCGTTGACACTTCCTCCATTGATGATGATGGGTCCGCTCTCGCACCCGGCTCCCCCGCCGATACCTGCACCGGCATATCTTAAGGGCACATCGAATTCCTGCCAAAAGTGGATATCTTCGTCAGAACCGCCTCCAATGGCGGTGACAGTTCCACCGTTGATTATGATCGTTCCGCTCTTTTGGCCATATCCTGAGCCAATACCGGCAGCGAATCTGCCTCCCTTGGCTTTGATGACTCCTCCGTTTATCACCAGTGTTGCGGTCTTATCAACGTCGATACCCGGGAATCCGCTCAGATTGGCTTCTCCCCCGGGTGTATCTCCTTCTGCGCTTATCCAGCCGTTTCCAAGCTTTTGGCCCCATATGGTGAGAGTTGCGCCGGGATCCACCCAGATAGAATTGTGAAATCTATCGGTAAGATCGAGAGAAGAGTTGTCGCAGACTATCAGGTTGGCATTACCGTAAGCTCTGATCGGCATTCCGAAAAGACCGCCTCTTATTACATACCATCCGTCTCCAAGGCCCTGCCCGCGGAATATTTCATATTCCTCCTGTATATGATCGTTTCCGGCTGCATCCACATAGTGAACAGGCGATGTCGCCTCTATGCACTCGATGGAATACAGGGCGAATTCCACCTTCTGACCGTCGGTTACGCATGAGGCGGTCTTTTTGTCGCAGTACTCATCAAATGGAGCCCGATATACCAGATTCCTGTACTCAAATTCATCCCACATCTCAAGGTGATAGCTGCATTTGATCTCTATTTCCGCAGGATCATCCAGGTTGGCAATGACCAGTTTGGTCCCCCAGTCATCAAAGGGATCTCCATATTCCTGCTTATTCAACTCGTACACACCGATCTCTTCGCCTTCGCTGTTATATATGGTCATTTTCATATCAAAATAGCTGGCGAAGCCCTTTCCCTGAGGATAGACATAGATCGCATATCCTCCCGACTGGGCAGCAGCTTTCGGTAAAGCGGTCACAGAAGGTTCCGCCTCCGTCTCTTTAGGCACGGGCTCCTCTAAAGGGCCTTCATCCTGAAGGACGGGCTCCTCTAAAGGGCCTTCATCCTGAAGGACAGGCTCCTCCTGCATGTCCGATGTCTCAAGTTCATTTTCCGTCTCATCCAAGGCGTAGCCCACGGGAGCCGCCAGTGAAAAGACCATCATGAATGTCACTATCAGTGCAAGTATTCTTTTCATAGAGTTCATATATCTCACTCCTGCGAATAAATGAATATATTTTATAACTATCCAATTTAATTCTATCACAAAACAAAAGATGATACCAACGAAAAAAAGGCACTTCCCTAAGGAAATGCCTTTCGATAATTTAATGTTTTGCTTAGGCAGCTTCTGCTCTCTCCATTGCTTCTTCGAAGTCTCTGGTTCCCTCCCAAACACAGTTGGAATAGGGGTTCTTGCCCATCTTGATGGAGCGCTGGATGATGAATGCCATTACTACAACGTTGATGGTGAGAGCTGCAATAGCAAGGACTCCCTGAGCTCTCGGATCAGCTGTGATGCCCATGTCTGCAATGATCTGTCCGGCCTGCTCGGTCTTGCCCATGCCGCTCTTGTAGAGCTCGATGGCAGGTGCATAGAGATCATATGCAGTGATGCCGTTAGCTGTAGCTCCGCCGTAAACGGAAGGAAGAGCAGCAGCGAATCTGGAAGAAAGCTGGAATGCGGGAACGACCTGAGCCCACATGCACCAGATAGCCAGTGTGTTGGCACGGTTCTGGATCCAGCCGCCCTTGTTCCACAGTGCGTTGGCGAAGGTGGGAGCCAGAAGCAGAGCCACTCCGCAGTACCATGAATGTGTGGGCAGGTTGAGATATGTGTACTCAAAGTTCCATACATCGTAAGCGATGATGAACCAGATGGTCATATCCGGCCAGATCATGTCGGATTTGTTCTTATCCTTGGATGTAAGCAGGTATGTGCAGCCTGTCATACAGAAGATGTTGATAAGACCTGCGATAGCGTTGAGCAGGTTCCACCATCCGCCGTAGATGAATACGCCCTCGTTGGAAGCCCACCATGCACCGCTGAAGTCGCCGGTGATGTGGTAAGCTGCCAGGAAAGATTCCATGTCGGAAACGTTGGCGATCATGATGTTGGCTGCAACGATGAACCAGGGCCACCATTTGAACCAGTCATATTTGCCAAGGCCCCATTTGTACTTGATCATCATGAAACCTACGCATCCGATGTCAGCAGCGTAAAGCTTGAAGTAGTGGAACCAGCCGTCCATGATGGCGACTGTGGGGTTGTTCTCTCCACCGAACATGCCCATATGAGCAAGAATGAAGTAGACCGTAAGGATCACGGGGATGATGACGAAGATCACCATTCCGCCGGCTTTTGTCCTGCGGCCGATCTCATTCATAATGATCAGTCCGCAAAATACCAGCACCCAGCCCAGCAACTGCATGCCGGCGTGGCTACTGTAGAGTTGAAATAACATATAAAACCTCCGTAAAAAATAGTTATTGGATATTTTGAGCCCGGTCCCCCGAGCAAAAAATCATAATACCGTCAGCACACCTCTATCTCCTGGATGGTGAACTCGTTTCCCCTTAGGAGATAGGTGTGGCTGGACCCGCACTTGGGGCAGATCTTTCCGTGTTCCACGGTGCCGTATTCTGATCCGCAGTCCTCGCAGTAGGTCACAGCCGGAATTATCTCAATGTCCAGCTTGGCCTCCTTCATGATCTCTGTCCTCTTCACGGCCCAGTTCCAGCAGTCGGTAAGGTACTCCGGGATCACCGTGCTGACCTCGCCCAGATTAAGCTTGACGGAGGCGACCTCCTTCACATCGTTGGAAGCCGCCACCTCCTCTACTGTCTTTATGATGCTGAATACTACGCCTAATTCGTGCATTCTTCTTCCTCGTAGCCCGGTCCGTATTAACGGTCAGAGCTCTGTTTTTTCCCTTTGAATTTAAGTTTGATGCCCTGCTTGATTCCGTTACCTAAGACGTACTTGATCTTGTCTTCTGAACGTCTCATGGTGGAGCAATCCGGGTTATCTCTTGTGAGATGGATGGCGTCGAACTCACACTTGGTGGTGCAGACTCCGCAGCCGATGCACTGATTCTCATCAACGAAGGATGCGCCGCACTCCAGGCATCTTGATGTCTCAGCCTTGACCTGTTCCTCTGTGAATACCAGCTTGGGATCTCTGAAGGATCTTGCACCGGCCTTAGAGAGGTCAACTCCGGGGATCTGTCTCTTGGAGTTGTCATAGGACTCGACCTTGATGTCTTCCTTATTGAGTTCGATGAACTCGTTCTTTCTGGTTCTTGCCAGCTTGAGGTTTGAACCGGGACGAACGAATCTATGGATTGAGAGAGCTCCTTCCTTACCTGCTGCGATGGCGTCGATAGCGAACTTGGGTCCGGTGTAAACGTCTCCGCCAACGAAGATGTCAGGCTCAGCAGTCTGATATGTGAGAGGATCTGCAACTGCGCCGTTTCCTCTTCCAAGCTCTACCTTTGATCCCTTGAGGAGGTCTCCCCAAAGGATACTCTGACCTACTGAAAGAACGATGTGCTTGCACTCAACGGTGACCGTATCGTTCTCGTCGTATTCAGGTGAAAATCTCTTGTTCTCGTCGTAAACTCTGGTGCACTTCTTAAGAACGATGCCGCAGACTTCGCCGTTCTCGGTGAGGATCTCCTTGGGTCCCCAGCCACAGTTGATCTGGATTCCGTCCTCCTCAGCCTCAGCCACTTCATCGTCGGATGCAGGCATGATGTCTCTGGACTCAAGGCAGAACATGCTGACCTTGGGAGCGCCCACCTTGACTGAAGAACGAGCTGCATCGATAGCAACGTTTCCGCCGCCGATAACGACTACGTCGCCCTTGATGTCGTACTTCTCATTGGCTCCGACTTCTCTCAGGAATTCCACAGCTGTGGTAACTCCCTCTGCGTCCTCACCGGGAACTCCGGTCTTCTTGCCGCCCTGGCAGCCGATGGCTACGTAGAAGGCCTTGTATCCCTGAGCTCTCAGTTCGTCGAGAGTCACGTCCTTGCCGACTTCCACACCGCACTTGATGTCTACGCCGTATTCCTTGATGATATCGATCTCAGCCTGGATCACGTCCTTCTCAAGCTTGAAGGAAGGAATTCCGTAGGTAAGCATTCCGCCGGGCTTCTCGTTCTTCTCGAAGATTGTGGGACGATAGCCTTTCTCAGCCAGATAGAATGCGCAGGAGAGTCCCGCAGGACCTGCTCCTATGATGGCGATCTTCTCGTCGAAGCCGCCACGGGACTTGGGAATGACCTTCTTGGGGATAAATCTGGTCTCAGCGTTGAGATCCTGCATGGCGATGAACTTCTTTACTTCATCGATGGCCACAGCCATGTCGATGGTTCCTCTGGTGCAGGCGTCTTCGCAGCGGCGGTTACAGATGTGACCGCAGATAGCGGGAAGCGGATTGTTCTTCTTGATCAGTTCAAGAGCGTCCTGATACCTTCCCTCTTTTGCCATCCTGAGATATCCTTCGATTCCTATGTGAGCCGGGCAGGCTGCCTTACAAGGCGCCGATCCTGTGTCATATGCAGGTCTTCTGTTGTTCTCTGTGTAATCGAAGTCCCAGTCCTCTCTTCCCCACTTCTTGTCTGAAGGAAGGAGATGCCTGGGATACTTGACCTCTGTTCCGTCTGCCTTGCAAAGCTTCTGTCCCAGTTTGACAGCTCCTGCAGGGCAGAATTCCACGCATCTTCCGCAGGCCACACACTTCTCCTTGTCCACGTGAGCCACATAGGCAGACCTGGACATGTTGGGCGTGTTGAACAGCTGAGAAGTTCTCAGAGCGTAGCAGATGTCCACGTTACAGTTACAAATGGCGAAGATCTTTTCCTCACCGTCGATATTGGTTATCTGATGAACGAAGCCGTTGTCCTCGGCTTTCTGCAGGAGTTCCATGACCTCTTCTCTGGTGATGTATCTGCCGTCCTTGTTGGTCTCCACCACGTAATCCGCCATGTCGCCAACAGCGATACACCAGTCGAGCTCGTCGTCGCCGCAGTTCATATCATAGGTCTGAGTTGCGCGGCGGCAGGAGCAGGAGGATGCGGCATACTTGCCATCATACTTGTCCAGCCAGTGAGAGATGTGCTCCACGCTTACAGACTTGTCCTCCATCTGAATGGCCTTTTCCACCGGAATGACGTGCATACCGATGCCGGAACCTCCGGGAGGAACCATCTTGGTGATCTTCTCCAGAGGAAGTCTGGTCATGAGATTAAAGAAATATCCAAGTTCAGGATGCTCCCAAAGAAGATTGGGATTCATTACTGTGAACTCAGCGGAGCCGGGAACGAACATGGGCACCAGCCATCTCTTCTCGTGGTTGGGGTTCTGTCCGTCCAGATTCTCCCAGTTGTACTCCAGAACTCCCATCCATGACAGATGTTCCAGAAGCTTGGTGAGTTTCTCATCATCAAGACCCGAAAGCTGCTTGATCTGCTCATAGGTCTTGGGCTTGCGGATGCCGCCGAAGGCCAGGCAAAGATTGGCTTCTTCATCGGTCAGGATGGTAGCCAGAGCCCAGTATTCCGGATCCCTTGTGGTGAGCTTTTTTACTCCCAGATGATGAAGGGCACGGGATGTGATCATCTTAGCCAGCTTGATTATGGGCTCTCTCACGGGAGCGTCGGGGTCATAACCTTCGGGAAGCCAGCCGTCAATGTAGCTCTTTTCTAAAAATTCGTTCATAACAATTCTCCATTTTCAAAAGCATTAACGATCTTATCTATGCCTCCTGAAAGGCCTTGATCTCTTTTCTGAGCCAGTCTGTCCACTCATCGAAGCCCTCGCCTGTCTTGGCGGAGATGAAGATGATGTCACAGTTGGGGTTTCTCATGCGGATGCGCTCCACCACGTCCTCTTTACTGAAATCGTCGAAGACCGGGAGGACGTCGCACTTGTTTATGAGCACCACGTCGGCGATCTGGAACATGAGAGGATATTTGAGAGGTTTGTCGTCACCTTCCGGAACCGAAAGGATCATGGCGTTTCTCACCGCGCCGGTGTCGAACTCGGCGGGGCACACCAGATTGCCCACGTTCTCCAGGACCACCAGGTCCAGATCCTCCGTGCCGAACTCCCTAAGGCCCTGCCTGGTCATGTCAGCGTCCAGATGACACATACCGCCTGTGTGGAGCTGGATGGCTCTCGCGCCAGTGTCCGTTATGGTCTTGGCGTCCACGTCGGAATCGATGTCAGCCTCCATGATCCCGATATTAAACTCGTCCTTCAGCATGGAGATGGTCCTGACCAGCGTGGTGGTCTTGCCCGCCCCCGGACTGGACATGAGATTCAGCAAAAAAGTGTTTTGCGCTTTCAACTCTCTTCTGAGCTCCTCGGCGTCCCTGTCATTGTCCGCCAGGATGCTCTCCTTGACCTCAATTATTCTATAGTCATTCATGGATCTCCCCCTCCTTGGCCATTTGTTTGATATTACCATTTTTGTGCACTATCCTCAAGTAAAATCGGGCATAATTTGTGGTTTAATTGAAGCCTCATGAAGGGCGCAAAAAACACCGGCCGCACCCCGCGGGGTGCGGCCTTCCCATAATTATCAGGCATTATGAGTTACTCCGTATAACCTTCGGAAGTCAGGACTTCAGGATTCCTGCATGCCCCGGTGAAAAGGGACACCACAATTATGACAAAGGCTGAAGCCGCCAGCCCTATGAGGGTGGCGTTGGTACCCAGTACATGAAGCTGCGATACCACCGCTCCGGTGACTATGCCGGCCCTGGCGCCCCAGGGTGTGACCCGGCTGTTTTGCTGTCCCATCCTGTGCTCTACATTTTTCTTTTTCCAGAAGAGCCCTATGACCAGGAGAGGGACCAGCCCGGCCCCTGCCATGGAATACGCTCTGGCAAACAGAGATATGATGGAACTTGCATATATGGCGCAGACCGATGAGACCACGCCGATTATCACCGTCCATATCCTGGCATCTCTCACAAGCTTAGCGTCGCTTCTGTCAGGTCTTATGGTTCTCACCACGTCGTTGACCAGAAGCACCGCCGCGGAGTTCAGGCAGGAGTCAGCTGACGACATTCCCGCAGCCAGGATCAGAGTGAATATACCCGCAGCCACAGCCTTCGGCACATAATTTAACATGAACCAAGGCATGGCAGAGTTTGCGTCCAGATCCTGATTGAGGATCATTATGATGAGCCCCACCAGAGCGGTCATCATGGTCATAACGGTGGCGATGATGCCACTGTACAAGAGACCGTTCCTGGCAGTCCTGCGATCCTTGCAGGCGAAACAGCGCTGCCAGTAGATCTGAGCCACAAGCACGCCGATGAGCCCCGTGACGAACCTGTTGATGAGAGCCATGGGTTCCACTGAGCTGAAGCTCCACAGATCTGCCCTGCCCACCTCAGCCAGACTGTCGCCCATCTGTGCCAGACTGAAGTCCACCTTGCTGAAGGCAAAGACATAAAACAGAGTGCCGAAGATCAGACACATGATCCCCTGTATCAGATCCGTGTACACCACAGAGTAGATTCCTCCCAGACAGGTGTAGACTATGAATATGGCCGAAAAAAGAAAAATAATGGGGATGGGGCTTGCCCCTGTAAACACGTTGAATATCTCGCCGAAGGCCTTGCCCTGGCCGCCAACCCAGGCCACCATTATGGAGCACGAAAGGATACCGGCCAAGATCCTGGTCACCTTGTCCCTGGATATCATGTCATCTATGAGCTCCGGCAAAGTATTGTAGCTGAGAGATCCCGCGAAACCCGCGAAGGTCAGAGCGAAGAAAATTTTTGCACCCTGCTCACCTGCGATGAAGGCCAGCCAGGATATGCCGTTAACATAGCCCGACCCGGCATGACCGATGAAGTTCCCCGCGCCCATGATAGACGCAAACTGCGTGAAGAATATCATCAGAATGGAGAACGAGGCTCCGCCGATGGCGTAATGCCTGAAACTTTGCCCCGACACTTCCCTGCTTCGCCACGAAATGATGAGGAATATGCCGCAAATCAGTGCTGTCAGGATCCAAAAAATGGTCGCAGTGGACATGTGATCACCTCCCGTGTAAAAATCATCCGGTTATATCTTTTGCGAATCTCTGCAAAAGAGACCGCATCCATATTTTACAGGATGGGCAATAACGCGGGACTAACGGCAGTCCGGGGGCTTTAGGGCGCAAAAAAAGCGCCTCACCGGGGCGCTTTGGGTATTTCTATAGTCATATGAGTCCGAATATGGCGACTACGATCACTCCCACCAGGATGATCACATACAGACTGAAGAACAGCTTGGGTATCCTCTTCTCACTGTCCGTGAAGGACACATACTTCTTGTTATTTAATTTATCGGACATTATCCGCCATTCCGCATCATACAGCATGACCGGCAGCTGCTCCTCCAGAAGCTTTATGACCTTCATCTTGGCAGCGTTTAACGTGCCGTAAGCCTCCAGAATGTTGATCCAGGAAATGTCCAGAATGATGCCTGCCACACACATGAAGGCAGCGACGATCAGCTTCACCGAATCATCGAACACCCCGAGAGCCACCCCGAGGAGACCGGTAAGCGCGCTGTTCACACTGATATAGAAAGAGTTCACAGACTGCCGCCTGGCCACCAGATCCTCGGAAGTCTTCTGGAACATCTTGTACTGATCCACCAGCTCACCCTTGCGCTGAGACCGGTTCTCCGCCGGCAGCTCCTGGTAGGCCGAGGAAAAAATCGGATAATAGCCGTTTACGTAATCATCTATCCTATTCTTGATCTGCTCCAGAGTCATCACAGGCGCGACCAGCCTTTTTTGCTTGGTGAAGCGGTCGGTGATCATTAGATAGTCCGGGATCTTATAGTTGTTGGGATTGTAGAGCATGATCAGCTTGTTGTACTTGACAGCGGTCTCCACCTCCCAGCCCATGGTGTCTTTTTTGGAATCATTGTCGGCGTCCGCGCCGATGACCACGATCACCGCGTGAGACATCTTGATCTTGGCGGTGGCGTCCTTTTTCCAGGGAATGTCCTCCCCCGACTCCAGGGTGAGGATGCTGCAGTTCGCAGAAGTATTGGGGCCGTCATCTTTAGAGCCGCGGAGATAAGGCTCGATTATCTCCTTGACCATCTTATAGTCATTGCCCGAATGTATCATGAATACGTTAATCATTTGATCACCTCGTAGGATCCCCTGAAAAGCCTGACCGGTGCAGATCAGGATGGGTTTTTCGATGACATAATTGTACTATAACTTCTAAAATGTTGCAAAAATAAAATTGGCCACACCCCGCGGGGTGCGGCCTGACTTTACCATGGTACAGGCGGTCTCCAGCATATGACGAAGGCCAGAAGCAGTGTGCCTAGGACGAACACTATGGTCCTCTTGATCAGACCGCTGCTGTTACGGGAATAATTCATCTCCTGAGTGCACTCAATGGCATAGAGCACTATGTACAGAGTGAGGCCCACGAAGGATGCACCCCGGACGAAGGTGTACATGGCGTTCATGATCAGCCCCATGGACAAGGAGAATTGAGTGATCTGAAGATAAGTCTTACCATCATAATGATTCCAGAGGAACCGCTCATTTATCGTCAACTACCCACCGCTTAGGTCAAGACCTTGAAGCGGGGGCTTGTGACTGACCCATGGTGGTCGGCATAATGCCTCCCATGTTTGTTACCGCTTCCGCGGCTGCCGTC
>Ga0256405_10012181_pt1 | contig 10734 bp, 7 predicted proteins | sample RumenRJG_02DNA_FD_189096 | JGI IMG/M metagenome (GOLD analysis project Ga0256405, IMG submission 189096) | Bovine rumen microbial communities from Lethbridge, Alberta, Canada - RJG_02 | ecosystem: Host-associated > Mammals > Digestive system > Stomach > Rumen | place: Canada: Alberta | collected... | reverse complement strand
AAACTTCCCATATTTTTTTTTATGTTTTAAAAAATCATCTATTTGAGAAGAATTTAATTGTAATTTTTGTAAATCGCTGAAAGATAGATTGTTTAATGTAGTTTTAGAACATATATTTGTCAGGGAAAATAAAAGTAAAAAAAGAGTTTTCTTTAACAACATAATTTTATGTTGTTTTCATAGTTTTCAAATATATGTTTTTTTTGTATATTATTGTATGTTTTTTGTTTATATCCCAATTTATAGGTTAGATTTTTGATTTTTATTTAAAATTTATTAAACTAACATGTTTCAATGATTTTTAGTATCAAGTGTTTCTTTAACCGATTTTACATAGAGAATATATTTTTTGAGTGATATAAAAAATAATGTAAGTAAGAAAATAAAAGATAAATAAGAATAGAAAACACTATTGGCGATAATAATATCTATTTCGGTATTAATTTTATTAATATATTTATCTAAGTAGGTTTTTATTATTTATAAAAACATTTCTTCATCTGTTTTGTTAATAAATATTTTATCTTAGTTTTGTGAATTTATTATTCTCTTATTGTTTTATTTTATATTATTTACCCCATAATTATTACAGATTTGGAATTAAATTATATTTTTTGTATTCGTTAGTACCGAAATATCCAGTAAGAATATAAATAGATACATTTTTGTTGTTAATATGTTTCCTTATTGAAATTCCTTCTTCAATTGTATTAACAAAACAATGTTGACATCCAATATTGTGTAGTATTTTCACAACTTTTAAAATTCCTATCCCATAGGCATCTGCCTTCACTACTGAGGCTACAATAACTTCATCATCTACAAATGATTTTATTGTTGAATAATTATGAATGATATTACTTAATTTTATTTCTAGAAAAGATAAATCTTTTTTATTTTTCAATTTTGCATATGGTAAATACATTTTTTAAGTAATATATAAAATTCAAGAGTAATGTAAATAGAGTATAAGTGATGATACCACAACCTAAAGCAAGCATATTATCGTAATTCAGAATTTTGTATAATAATACAACAATGATTATTTCAGAGATACTGGCGAAAATATTCGTTATAAATAAAAATTTAGTTTTTGTTGAACCAATAATAAAACCATTGAATATCATATCTATAGGCATTATACAATAAGCAATACCTGCAATATGAAAGTATTTTACTGCTCTTAATATAACATTTTCATCTTTTAAAAATATTTTACAAGCAAAATCTGTAAATATAAATGATATAGATATAAATAGCAGTATTGGTAATATAGATAGAATAATTCCATTTTTAGTTATTCTAAAGATCATTGTTTTATCTTTAGTAAAATAATATCTACTTATATATATTATCATTAGGCTTTGTATAGATTGACTAAATACAAAAAACATTTCTTCCCATCTACCAACAATACCAAAAGCTGAATTACATATAATCCCACCAAGGTTAGATATCGATGTTTCAAAGAATATTATTAATGATACAATTATCTGTTCAAATACAATTGGAATTCCTATATTGCTAATATCTTTAAATATATTTCTATCAATTTTAAATAATGAAAAATCTATTTTTAATACTTCATGAGATCTGATATAAATATAACTTACAAAAAGTATTATTATATCACTTAATATATTTGCAATAGCTATACTTATTATTCCAAAATCGTTTAAAATAAGTAAGTACAGTAAAAGATTATTTAATATAACATTAATGCCAACGAATATTAATGGAATATTTGGTTTATTTAATACTCTCAAACTTTCATTAATGTTCTTTTGTAAAAAATTTGGAGTAAAAGATACTGCAAATAATAATAAAAATACCCTAGAATCATATAAAATTTCATTTGGAGTGTTTAAAATTGTTAGGAATATATTATCGAAGATGAAAATAATAAACGATACAATAATCCCCGTTATTAAAGCGAATAGATATCCATTATTAGCTATTTTTTTTGAGTTTATAATATTGTTTTCGTTTTCTGTATTATAAAATGTTTTAGATATTAAAACTGATATTGATGTTGAAAAAGCTATCGATATTGCATAAAATATTAATGTTATAGGGAATGTATTACTTAGTACTGATATAGCTTTTCCTCCTAAAAAATTACCAACCAAAAAAGCATTAGTTATATATTTTAAAATACCTAAACTATTTGTCAATACTAACGGTATTAATGTAAAAAACATTTCCTTAAATAGATTTTTATTACTCATAAAAGTATTTTTTTATATATTTTGTTTCAATCAAATTATTACAAGAAAAAAGTAAAAGAATAAATATTAATATTTTTAATTTCTGTAAGGATTCAAATGTTTCAGTTTTGATAATAATATTCCTATCAGTATTTGTCATAGTCATGAAAAATATATTTTTCAGTTAGTAAATATTTACCAAAGGTAACAGTATTATTTTTATTTTCCCAGAATTTTTATCTCTTTATTGAATATAAAAATAAAATTATAAAAATTTTTGTTACAAATATTGGATTAAAAATCTTGATTTAAACTTTTAGTCTAAGATCTTTACTTTTTTAACGTCAGTTGAAAAATCCAGAATTTTAGTATGTTGTTTTTCAAGCGTTATACGATGTCCGATGCTTATGATTATGGATTCAGGCAATTCATTTTTAAGCATTTCATAAAGATGAATTTCATTAGATTCATCAATTACACTTGTAACTTCATCCATAAAAACAACATCAGGTTTATTTACAATAACTCTTAAGAATGCAATACGTTGTTGTTCTCCTAGACTAAGTATCATACTCCATTGATCTTCAATATTGGGTATAAGATATGTAAGACCTACCCTTTCAAGCCTTTTTTTTTAAAAGAAACAGGACAAGTTAAACATTTCGATTTTACACAATAATTATTATATAATTCCAATAAAGCTTGCGTTTCAAAAGCGTTTTTAGGAACTAAATATGTAAATTTTCTTATTATTTTATTATTTTCCGGCTTAAGATTTTTTAACAACATAGACAAATTTTCATAATCCATAATAACTCCCTTTTCGGCATAAAAACCTTTTAGAGGAACAAAAATATTTATAATTAAATTTTCTATTGTTTGTTTTGAAAATTTGGGGATTATTTTAGACATTTTTTCGCCGAAAATACCACTATCCCCTTCTAAAATTAAGTTTAAAAGAGAAGGATGTTTATGCAAAATATCTACCAATTGTCTTATTCTATTATTTGGGGAATTAGGAGGATGTAATTTAGAGAAATGCCACTTAATAGTATAATTGGGGAGCATATATTTAATTCTTAAAAAGTCATAAATCCCTTTTAAATTTTCATAATTTTTGGTTTTATACCTAGAAAGCAAATTTCCTTGACCCAGGAAAAGAGCTAAAAGCGTTTCGGAATTATTAATGTTTTTTTGAACAATATTAAAACTAACTGATTTTACAAGTTGTAACATCGCATTATTATTAATTTTAAACCCAAGATTATACGCTAAAAATTGATAAATAGTTTCATTCCAATCGTTATTATTTTCTTGTAACAATTTTTTTATAAAATTAATTTTTCTTAAAAAACGTTCTCTAATTAAATTTTTATAATCAATTTCTAAATGAAACATTTTTTGACAGAAAAGTTCCGAACTATTATTAAACAAGGACTTAACATTCTCCAAAATCTCTTGTTGAACTATTTCTTTCAACACTAATGTCGGGAGTTTAATGTTATTTTTTATAAAAATTTCTCTATCTTCTTCAAAAACAACATGTAAAATTACATTTTTATAAGCTATATTATTTTGATGTTTATGGGAAATCCAGTCTGAAGAAAATTTATGTAATTCAATACTTCCATATAAATCAACATTATTAATTTTAATATGTGCATTTATAAAATCCGGGCCAGAATCTTCATTTAAAACTCCACAATTTATAATTTCTAAAGATTCCCCAGAAGTAGTTTTTAATTTTGTTTTATCAAAAAAATTTTTTTGCCAAATAAACTGCAAATCCTTTTCGTGAAAAATAGTCATATCTCGAAAACAAAACCTAAAGAGGCTTTTTTATTATAATTTTCTAATTCTTCTCCAGTAGGATATATAGTAAATAAAGCAGAACAAGAATTATTAAACAAATATTTAAAGGCCATATTTTTCATCAAAGTATCAAAATCTAAAAAATTCCCATATTTATAAAAAAGAAGATTATCCGTTATCTTATAAGAAAAAGAATATTTCACTTTATCTTTTATTCTCGTATTGTTAAGAATATTTGCTATTTTAAAATCAAAATTAAATTTATTATTTGAAATTTTATTTAAAAGACTTTCTTTTATTAAAGAACTTAACTCAGAGCTAAAATAGTTGTCAATAGCCCTATTAGCATTTTCACCAAAAGATTCATCTAAGTTTAATGACTTGAAAAAGATTATATTAATAAATTGTTGTAAATTGTCATTTTTATTTATTCCAAAATCTTTCCCCGATAAGGTTTTTATTGAAAAAGAGATAGCAGGATTAAAAAAATTTTCTGAAAAATGAATTTTTATTTGCAAATCTTGTTTTTTTTGACCACATTGCACGTCTTCAACAAGGCTTTCAGCATTTATATCTAATTTCGAAGAATTAATGTCCCCATAAAAATTCAAAACACTTCCATTTTGAATAGTAAAATGTTTATGAAAAATATTATAAATATTAAGATCATAATTCCCCTCAGAAATAGTATAAGTTCCAAAAATTTGAAAATCTTTTTTACAATCGGTATTAATTTTAATATTTCCAATCCCTCGTACTGAAATTTTATTTGTTTCATTTAAATCAAGATTTAATTTTAAATCTTTAGATATATTAAATTTTAAATCTAAAAAAACAGAGCTTTTTTTTTCTTTATTTATTCCAAAAATAGAATCATTAATAAAATCTATTTTTGAATTTACAATATGAATATTCTCATTTTCATTTGTGTTTTCAGTAAAAAAATACAAATCTGATGAATTAGTGGAGATATCTGCATCAATATAAATTTTATCAAATGGTCCAGAAATCTTAAAATCTCCCGACATATATCCAATACCATAAAAAAATGGACATTCATATTTATAATTATTTACTAATAAAAAATTATTACAATGTCCCTTGAAAAAAATTTCTGGTTTTGTTAATTTTTTAAATAAAAATTCCCCAATACACCTTATCTCACTTGTTTTATTACCTATAGCTTTTATGTTTTTTAAAATTATTTTATTTTTATCACACGTAATAACTGAAGAAATATTCTTTATTTTTGATTTTAAATATTTTATTTTTATAAAGCCTTTTGAAAGCTTTCCTGCTCCAATAAATTGTGGAGAATCTAATGATCCTACGATCTTAAAATTACCATTAATAAATCCAGAAAAAGATTCAAAAATATTTTTTGTTAGTGGAGATATTTTAAAAATATTAAAATTATTTAAAGCTATATCTGAGTCAATTATTTTATTATCTTTATAGGAACAACGAAGTTTTATTTGCTCTTGATTCCCCTCAATAAGAGAAAAGTTTATTTTATAATTATTCTTTTTAAAACATCCATTAAAAAAAATATCTCCATATTTTATTTTTTCATATTCTGTTTTTTTTATAGAAATATCATATTGGGATTTATTTATATTACAATTTAATACACCATCAAAATTTTTATCAAATATAAAATTAAAATATTTTAATTTTATATTTGAACAATTTGCCGTAAAATCTTGTATTCTCTTCTTATTTAAATCAAAAAAACCATTTAAATAACAAGTTTCTTGATTTTTCATATAATTAATTTTAAAATCTTGAAAGATTATATTTTTTGTATTTATTTTTAATCCTCCATTTAAAAAAACTTTCTTTTCACAAATCTTTAAAAAATTATTGTTTTCCTCGAAATCAATACAAAAAAAATTATTGTCTTTTTTGAAATTTAACTGTGTATCTAAAATTTGTTTTTCTTTAAAAACTTTTAATGAAAAAACAAATAAATTTTTTTCGGAACGGAAAACATTAATAAATGAAACTTTGTCTCTCATAAAATAAAAGCTTCCACTTTTTATTTTATTTACAAAAATTAAACCATTATTTTTATCTTTTTTTACATTAAGAAAAACATCAAAGTTTAAATTTTTTATTTCTTTTTTATAAAATAAAAAATCATCGTTACAATAACATTTTAAGACATAAGATAATTCCTTATTTTTATTTTCTAAAATTCCATTAATATTTATATTCTTTAATACAATTTTATTTTTTAAAAGATGGTTAAAAAATAAATCATTTTTTAAAACAAATTTAGTATTTATTTTATGATTGTCAAAGTTAATATAATTGTTTAATAATTCATAAATGTTTTTATTTTCCCAATTTATTTTTTTAAAAATATTCACAGGAATTGAATCTATATATATATCATAAAAATTTGATGTAGTCTTGATTTTGAGATTATTGTCATATAATTTTAATTGTAAATTTATTTTTTCATTGTTTATTTTGTAATTTAAAAAACAAAAATATAAATTATCAATATCTAAATTAAAATCAATATTATCATTTTTTTTATTTAATTCACATTGAATATTAAATTTAAAATCTTGCATATTGAAAATATTTTTTTTAAACACAATGTTTAATAATTTTTTACTATTAATAGAACCATAAATATTAATTTTATTATTTTCGTTAAAAAATAAATAATCATGTATTAAATTACATTTTAAAATATCGCATTCTGATAATATATGCCCATTAAAATTTTGTTTATTATATTCCCATTTATATTTTATATTTTCAAGAAAATAACTTTTGTACTGTATTTTTTTTACATTTAAAGAGCCTTGATGTGTATTTTGTAAAAAATCAAAATTAAATTTTAATTCAGAATTTATATTTAGAAAATCATTTACTATAAAATTTAAATTATTATTTCTAAAAGTAGCCTTTCCCTCCATTTGTGAAAAAACAAAGAAATCTTGTGATGGATTTTTTCTATGCAAAATAAAATCAAAATCAATTTCTCCATTATTTATAATAGATGTACCAAATATTTTGCATATATTTAAATCCCCGTCAAAATTATAATTCCCTTGAAAACTTTTTATTTCATTTAAAATTTTATTTTCTTTAATATTTAAAAGTTTTTTAAAATCAGAAAAAACAAAAAAACAATTTTTACAATTTAATGAATATTTAATTTTTTCATAATCAAAAATATTTGTTGCAGATATTTTTACATCCGAAAAAGATTGTAAATATTTTAATGTTATATTTTTAGACTCTAGAGTATTATTTTTTATATTTAACTCTCCATTAAATAATATATCTGATATATTATTTTTTAGTTTTTTATTTTTACAAAATTCATTAATTTTTAATATTGCATTATTTGTTTTTATATTGAGAATAATATTTTTGAAATTTTTATTTAAAAGATAATCTACATTATTTAAATTAAAAGATCCCTCAAAACTACCATAATTAGTCCCTATAAAAATCTGTTTAACAAAAAGATTTTTTTTAAAAAAATAAAATATAAAATTGCCTTTTAGAGAATTTATCTTTAAATATTTATTTATGCATTCTAAAGATCCGATGTCGCATGTAATATATTTTTTCGATAATAAAACTGTATTTATATGCATATTTACATTTAAAAAATGAATATTTTCATCAATAAGTATTTCTGATTTTAATATTTGTAAATTATTTATTTCTATTGTAAAAAAATCCAATATCCTTTGTAAAACATTTTTTTTTTCATTTTTTGATTTTGTTTGCAAGATCTTTGTAAAATCACATTTTATAGAAGAAAAAAATATATTATTAAAGGATATAGTCTGATTAAATAATATTTTTATTGGATTTATATTAATTTCTAATGTCGTTGAAGTAATTATTTCTGTAGCATCTTTTTTTTGTATACGTAAATTTTTTAGTGCAATAATATGAAAATATTTTATATAACAATCATCAAATTTAATAGTAAAATTATTTTTTTCGTTGCTATATTTTACTACTTCATTAATTATTTTTTTTTGAATATGTGGAATATTGAAAAAAATAAAACACCCAAAAATAAAAATAAAAAGAGTTTTTAAAAGCGTTTTAAAAATTTTAAAAACAAACATATTCTATAATATTCCTTTTAATTTTGTTAATAATATATCGTTTATTGTTTTAGGATTTGCTTTGTTTTCACTTCTTTTAAAAGTTTCTCCTACGAAAAAGCCCAATAAACCCTTTTTCCCGTTTTTATATTCTAAAACTTTATTAGGATATTCTTTCAACACTTCTTCAACAATTTTTTCTATAAAAAATTTATCATCATTTTGTAAGAAATTAAATTTTGTAGCAATAATATGAGGATCTTTTTCAGAATTTAGCAACATATATTTTAGAATATTCTGACTAGCGACACTATAGCTTACCTCACTATTTAATACCATTAAAATTAATTCACGTATGTTTCTAGAGTATTTTTTTATTTCCTCGTATTCTATTTTTAATTCATTTATTAAACCTTTTACTGGTCCTAAAACCCAATTGGCTACAGTCTTATAATGTTTAAACCCTTCCCCACAAATCATTTCATAAAAAGAAATTAATTCTTTATCTTCAATAAGAACATCTGCTTGATAGCTTGTCAAAGAATATTCCTCGATAAGCTTTTTCTTATATTCGTATGGTAATACTGATAAACTCGTTCTTATAACTTCAATCATTTCATCAGAAATACGTACAGGATTTAAGTCAGGTTCTTGAAAATATTTATAATCCGCAGCTTTTTCTTTTAACCTTTGAAATTTAGTTGTACATTTTTGAGAGTCAAACATTCTGGTTTCCGGAATAATTTCTTTCCCCTGTGAGATAATATCTATTTGTCGTTCTATTTCGTATTCAATTGCTAATTGTACGTTTTTAATTGAATTCATGTTTTTTACTTCTACACGTTGTCCATAAACATTACTATCTTTAGGCATGACAGAAATATTAGCATCACAACGCATAGACCCCTCTTCCATATTGCCATTACTTATATTTAAATATCTTACAATTCTTCTTAGTTCATGTAAAAAACAAAACACTTCATACCCAGAATTAAATTCTGGTTCTGTAACTATTTCTAATAAAGCTACTCCTGAACGATTGAAATCTATAGAAATATCATTATTTTTGTCATGTAAAAAATATTTTTTTATAATTGAGGCATTATTCTCTTTAGAAAAATAATTTTCTCCACCTTCTATAACTTGCAATTTAGCAGCATCTTCTTCGATATGTATTCTCGTCAAGCTTATTTGTTTTTCAATACCATCAACTTCATAATTTATAAAACCTCCCTTACAAATCGGAGTGTCATCTTGTGTAATCTGATAACCTTTAGGTAAATCAGGATAAAAATAATTTTTGCGAGAGAAATAATTCTCTCTAGTTATTTTAGAATTACAAGCTAACCCTAAAGTTATAGCTTTTTTAAAAGCATCCATGTTTAATACAGGAAGAGTCCCTGGATAACCTAAACTAATTTCTGAAATAAGGGTATTCTGTAAAGCACCAAAATCAAACCTCTCAGGAGAAAACATTTTTTCTTTTAGATTTAATTGCGTATGTATCTCTAATCCAATGACAGGTTTAAAATTCTGCATAATTTTAGTTAATAAAAAAGATACTTTAACATAAAAAGAATAATCCTTTGTTTTATCACAATAAATTTTTTATTTCGCAATATTTAGGAATATTAGCAGTGAAATATTTATTTTTTACTTTATCAAAACCCCAACAATATGTTTTTAATTTATTAGATATTATTATATATTTTGCTTCTATAAATTTATTATAATTAAGTAATTGCTTTAAAGTTTCTTCTGTGATATTAACTTGTTGTGATTTACATTCTATTAGTATAAAAGGCTGTATTTCTTTATCATAAATAAGAATATCAGATCTATATTTTTTAATAGAAGAATTAACAATTTTTTTCTCAATACTAAATAAAGACCTAGGGTATTCTAATTCTTCAATAAAATAATTTATTAACCACTGTCTAACTTTTTCTTCCGGTTGTAAAATTATGTTTTTTTTTCTGATTTTATCAAAAATCATTTTTCATGAAAAAAAATAAAAATATTTTAAGAAGTCTTTTGCACGAATGGAGAGAATCGAACTCCCAACCCTCAGTTTTGGAGACTGATGCGCTACCAATTGCGCCACATTCGTTTTTACTTTATTATTAATTAATCAATAATTTCAATAACTTGTCCTGAGCCTACAGTATGCCCTCCTTCACGAATAGCAAACTTTAAACCTTTATTCATAGCTACAGGTTTTATGAGATCTATTTTCATTTCTAAATTATCTCCTGGCATAACCATTTCAACACCATCTGGTAAGGATATATCACCAGTAACATCGGTTGTTCTAAAATAAAACTGAGGCCTATAATGATTATGGAAAGGTGTATGTCTACCTCCTTCTTCTTTTTTTAAAACATATACTTGAGCTTTAAATGAAGAATGAGGATTTATAGATCCTGGTTTACAAAGAACCATACCTCTTTCTATTTGATTTTTTTCTATTCCACGTAAGAGTATTCCAGCGTTATCACCCGCCATTCCTTCGTTTAAAGTTTTTCTAAACATTTCTATACCAGTAACTGTTGAAGTTAACTTTTCTGCATTAAGTCCTACTATTTCTACTTGATCATTTAATTTTACAGTTCCTGTTTCTATTCTCC
>Ga0256405_10012179_pt1 | contig 10736 bp, 9 predicted proteins | sample RumenRJG_02DNA_FD_189096 | JGI IMG/M metagenome (GOLD analysis project Ga0256405, IMG submission 189096) | Bovine rumen microbial communities from Lethbridge, Alberta, Canada - RJG_02 | ecosystem: Host-associated > Mammals > Digestive system > Stomach > Rumen | place: Canada: Alberta | collected... | reverse complement strand
TCACAGAGAACACCCGTGTCTCCTATCCGATCAACCACATTCAGAACATCGTTCTCAATGTCAACCCCGTTTCCGCTGGCCCTGCAGCTGACAACGTAATCTTCCTGTCCGCTGACGCTTTCGGCGTACTGCCTCCCGTTTCCATCCTGACTCCCGAGCAGACCAAGTACTACTTCCTGTCCGGATTCACAGCAAAACTCGCAGGCACAGAGCGCGGCATCACAGAGCCCACACCTACCTTCTCCGCTTGCTTCGGCCAGGCATTCCTGGAGCTGCATCCCACAAAGTATGCAGAAGAGCTGGTTAAGAGAATGGAGAAGAGCGGCGCCAAGGCATACCTTGTCAACACCGGCTGGAACGGCACAGGCAAGCGTATCTCCATCAAGGATACCCGCGGCATCATCGACGCCATCCTGAACGGCGACGTCCTCACAGCTCCCACAAAGCGCATCCCGATCTTCAACTTCGAAGTTCCCACCGAGCTTCCCGGCGTAGATCCTGCAATCCTTGATCCTCGCGACACCTATGCAGATGCTGCAGAGTGGAACGCAAAGGCAGAGGACCTTGCAAACCGCTTCATCAAGAACTTCGTCAAGTACACCTACAACGAAGCTGGTAAAGCTCTCGTTCCCGCCGGCCCTCAGCTGTAATTTGCATCCAACATACAGACCGTATTACAGATCTGCAGCAGCAGCTGTAACCGGATGATAGGACAGTCAAAGGCTGCCGATCCATTTACTGGGTCGGCAGCCTTTTTAGTACGGAAAAGGTGTGGCAAGAAAAGACCTGCGTATAGCACTTCAGTAACGTCTGCCTTTCTTATGACAGGAAAGAAGGAAAATGTTATAATGATACCAATTATGAGAGGGGCAGATGTTATTAGAGCCGTAAAGAACCCGGCTACTTTACGAAGCAAATTGGATTATCATCAGAAGAGTAGAAATTGAAACTGCCGGCTGAGGGAATCTGTGAGAAAAGGGAATTCGAATGAAAATAAAATCATTACATATTAAAAATTTTAAAGGCTTTCAGGAACTGGACTTATCGCTTAATGGAAATAGTGCCGTTCTATTTGGAATTAACGGTGTCGGAAAGTCAACCGTCCTATCCGCGATTAATTATATTTTCCGCGTTTTCCTGAATCAGATGAATCCTGCTCAATCCAAAGCATATGAACGATTTCAAGATGAGATGGTGCACGTTGGGAGCGACCGACTGGAAATTAATGCTGAGATTAAGCTGAAGGATATTCACTTTCTTTCGAGATTCTATAAAATTGCAGAGAAAAATACCAGAAATTCTGAGCCAACTTATCCTAAGGTGAACTATGCTATTTTTAAAGAACATTTTAAAAGCCTATATCTAACATCGGAAGAAACAGGCATGCCGGTTTTTGTACACTATGGAACGAATCGAGCAGTCCTGGATATTCCGGATAGAATACGTGGTAAACATCATTTCGATAAATTGTCTGCAATTGAACGGGCAATTGATCAACAGCTTGATTTTCGGACCTTTTTTGAATGGTATCGAGAGAGAGAAACAGACGAGATACTAAAGAAAAGAGATTCAAATGACCTTACTTACATAGATCCGGGACTTGCATTTGTCAGGAACGCAATCGAGGCAATGATCGGAGATGTAACAGGACTCAGGATTAATAGAAATCCTTCTAGGATGGTAGTTGATAAATGTGGTAAAGAAATCAGGATAGACATGCTTTCTGATGGGGAAAAATGCACGCTTGCTCTTCTGGGAGATCTTTCCAGAAGGCTTATCCTGGCTAATCCTCAGGCAGCGAATCCTCTGGAGGGGGAGGGAATAGTTCTGATTGATGAGATTGAACTACATATGCACCCATCCTGGCAGCGCAGAATCCTGCATATACTACAGGAAATCTTTCCCAATATACAGTTTATTGTCACCACTCATTCACCTCAAGTGCTGGGAGAAGTAAATGATTCTTTTAGTATTATCTCATTGGCAGTGGACGAAAACGGAGATGGATATGCAACAGGAAACATCCGCAGGATGGACGGATTCGACAGCAATATGATCCTGGAAGAGTACATGAATACTTCTTCGGAAAGCGATACTAAGAAAAAACTTGTGCATAATATAAACGAATCTATCCGAAAGGGACAGTATCAGCTGGCCGAAGAACTTTTAGAAAGGCTCCGGGAATTGGCTGGCGAAGAAGATGCTGAGTATATCCTTTCCCGGGGATATTTACAAAGGAGAATGATGAAGTGATCCATATTAATAGGACGGAAGAACCTGGGTTCTGGACAGAGTATTGCAAAAAACATCCCGGTATCCATTATGATGACTTACAGAAAACTGAGGAGGGTAGGGAACTAAGAAGAGCGATAAGATCATATAATATATCTCAGCAGTACGGATTATGTGCTTATTGTTGCAGGTCAATAGAAACAGGTAATTCGCTAAATGAACATATAAAACCTAGAGGCCTTGGAAAATATGCAAATTTGTCTATGCGCTATTCTAATATCATTGCCAGCTGTAAAACAGAAGGAGAAAATGCTACCTGCAGTGCTGCAAAAAAGAATCAATACGATGAAATGTTTGTCTCTCCCCTGGAAAATGATTGTGAATCACACTTTGCCTATTACCCCAATGGAGAAGTTGTTCCTCAGACCACTAAGGGCGATTACACCATTAAGATTCTCAATCTGAACACATACAGGCTACGAGAAGCGAGGAAAGCATGTTATCAACTGTGTGAATCATATCATGACGATGAGATGGTAAAAACCGTCTTTTTGCAGCCCGATGAGAACAATCAACTCCAACCGCATGCCGATATTATGAAATATTTCTTTGGGTGATTGCTTCTAAGCAGAAAGGCATTTCTGCAAAAGATGGGACTTGGGATGCCTATTGCAGTTGAGTTTGCCAAGCACGTGAAGGTAATAGGATTCAATCACAACGAGCATCGTATCCAGCAGTATAAGAGCGGAATTGACCCGACAAAGGAGGTAGGCAATGAGGTGATAAGCAAGATAACGGAAGATTTCATAAGCGATGAGAAGCGACTTGCTGAAGCAAAGTTCATTATTGTTGCTGTACCGACACCTGTAAAGGATGATAACAATCCCGACCCTGGACCGGTGGAGAACGCAAGCAAGATAGTTGGTCGAAACATGGCTCCAGGAACGATTGTTATCTACGAAAGCACTGTCTACCCTGGCGTGATTGAAGATATCTGCATTCCGATTTTTGAGAAGGAAAGCAGACTGAAATGTGGTATCGACTTCAAGATTGGATACAGCCCAGAGCGCACCAATCCTGGTGACCGTGTTCATACGCTCACAAGCATCACCAAGGTCGTATCTGGTATGGATGAAGAGTCTGCCACCGAAATCAAGAAGGTCTACGATATCGTCATAAAGGCGGGGCTTTCTAGGTTAGAAATATCCAGACGGCTGAGGCGGTGAAGGTTATTGAGAATAGCCAGCGCGATATCAACATCGCTTTCATGAATGAAAGCGCTATGATCTGCGACCGCATGGGTATTGATACCGAGGAGGTCTTGCGGGCATGAATCATAGATATTGATCCTGCCTATGGTGATCTTGTACTTTACGGTGCTGTATGCTGTAAGCGTATTCGCGTAGAACAGAAAGCTTAGGGGTTTTCAGGAGAAGAAACGACTTTGCAAGGCTGATGCTATCATGGATGCTTACCTGAAAAGCGACAGGAGCATCGAGGAAATCATGATGTTTTGAAGCACTTAGGGTTTTTAGTGCAACTTTTTTGTACAATTCTCATATGGTCAAAGACTGAAAGGAACCCCGTAAGACAAGGTTCCCTTTCACGAGTATATGGATGATTATTAAGAGGTGAAAATGGAGAAACGGTTTTTTGAAACAATCGAAGATAGGCTCGATTTTATTGAATTTCGTCAACAGCTACTTTTCGATAATGATGAATTGTCCCGGCTTCTTTTTGAATATCAGATTACTCAGGCCGAATATCGCGCGATAATGGATCTGATGGACGAACTTAGAAGCAAGATTGATAATCATCAGGATGTATATAGTAGTGAATTTGAACATCGTATTTATGAGATAGTTCCGTCCTGTTATGGTGATTATCATTTTTGTGAATTTATAGCAAGGGCATTTTATGAGGATGGTCGCTGGGAAGAGGTGTTTCCAGCACTTTACGGAAGTTCGCCTAAATACAGTTACCTGTTCAAAAGGAATTGAGACATGTTCAACACAATAGCAAGTATTTGTAGTATTTTAGGACTGGTTGTAGCATTTTGGCAAATATGGGAAGTAAAGAAAAAACTGAAATCCACTCAGAATGCCTTGGAAGAGTTAAGAGAAGTATTTATAGATCAGAAGATTGATGTACTACTCAGAACTATTTCACGACAGCAGGAAGAATTGGTTAGAGTTATTTCGAATTTAGCAAAGAAAGGGCGCTCTCCCCAAAAAGCACAGGAAGAAATACAGAATATAATACTTGAATTAAACAAGTGCAATAATGAACTTCCTGAGAAACACAAGGACATTTCTAACGGGCTAGAAAATGCGATTGGAGAATTGCAAAAAACATTACTCATTGAAATATCAGGTGAGAAAACACAGAGAGACTATCTCCTAGATGCTGACGGATACTTGAAAGGATGCATTCATGGTTTAAAAGGCGCAGTTGATATAAGCCTTGATCAGACTGTCGGCGTGATAGCTAGAGCGAACAAATAGAAAATCATAGCAAAAAAGAAGACAGGAATGGTAGACGATGTTTTCCCTGTTGGAAAGCACAAGCCAGCGGTACTTCCTGAGCATATACATTTCATCAGACTCCGGAAGCCTGACCGGCCGTCCTGCTGCCGCAGATCTTTCTTCCTGCAGTTCCCTGTCACGCTGGCGGTATTTCCTCTCCAGCTGGCGGATATACATGTCTATGGAGTGGACGACCCATTGAATGACATGGAATGAGTCGACGACCGGGACTGCGTTTGGAAAGTATTTATCTACAAAGGAGATGTAGGGGTTGTACATATCTGATAGAAGGTATCTGACCCGCTTTCTTTCCTCAAGGGGGATGGAAGCAAAGTAAGGCTCAGTGACATCCTTTTTCCTGCTGCGCAGCAGATCGATGGGATCACCGGTATGGAAATCCTGGAGTACGAGAGCATACTTGCAGTCTTTTTCCATATCGGTATGGACCTCATCGACAGAGATGATGTCGGTAAGGGGGAGACGGTCCAGCTTTACATACTTGTCAAAGACTTCAAGTACGTGAGTATCAGAAGTTTTGAACCTCCTGGCAATGGAAACGGCAGAATCATCCAGGTTCCTGAATGCGAGCACGATCAGCATGTCTGAGGCGTTAGTCGTGCGCCGTCTGTGGCTGACAAAACGAAAAGTATCGTTTGTTACATAACCGCAGTCTGGATTCGTACACCGCCATCTGCGCTGGTTCAGAACAAGGATCAGCTCATATCCGTCCTGGAGTACTGGATGCGAGATCTTGCGCCGCTTGATGCCGCGGGAATACATTTTAAACCCGCAGCATGGGCAGAAATGCGCCTCCAGCTTTGTCTCAAGTGACAGGAACTTCTTCCTGCCTTCGATCCTGATATCCGTGATGGAGATATCTACATCTTCCAAGTCTAATAGTTCCGTGATACTATTCATGTAGCCTCCTTTCAAAATGAAGTGTGTGCAGGTTAATCATATTGAAAGAGGCAAGGTAAGAACAGAGGATCTTCCCAAGAAAAATGGAGGGCTGAGATCAGTCCTCCATTTTTCATAGATACATATATTACACTGGAACCCTACTCAGAGACCCTAAAGCCAGCCCCTACTGACTGTCCCCACTAAAGCTCCCTACTAAGCTACCCTACCAAAACCAGATCCCACTAAACTCTGGAGATCCTCTTTTTTGTGTGCCGACAATTCGAAGTTCTCAGCCTGCAAACCCACCGTCAGACTGCCTTTAACTGCTTTTTAGAAAAACAGGGCAGCACCGAACTGGAAAGTGGCCGGAAAAGGCATTCGGAAAGAGTAGGAAAAGGCAGCTGGAAAGCAGCCGGAAAGGGCAGTTGGAAAAGGCCGGAAAGTGACCGGAAAAAGCAGCTGAAAAAGGCCAGAAAAGGAAACCGGAAAGCTGCCGGAAAGCGACCGGAAAAGGTGTGGAAAAAGCGTGGATAAAAGAGCAGATAAAAGTTGATAAATCAAGAATATTGTTGTACAGTAACAGCTGTCTCACTAAATAGTAGTAAAAAACATGTATATACACTTCAAATGCGCATGAAACTGGGAGAAGGTTCTCAGGAGCAACAATCAGTTCCGAAGCCTCATTAATAGACGGAAAGACTGGATTGGTCTGCATATATGCATTTTTATGTAGTATATACAAAAAGCCCGAAAACAAGCACCAAAGATTACCTATTCATACCCTTGACAGATAAACGAAAAACAGGTTTAATACTATCACTGAGTTATGGCTGATTAATAAACTCTGACTACCATTCATGGCCAATCAGTGATGATGTTCCCCTGTGCTTCCTCAGTTCAAAAGACTGACGGAACCGGTTTCGGGAACCGAGATCATTTACTTGACCCATCCGGAAAGACAGCATTTGCAGACTCCTTTGAATCCGGATTTTTCCGGATTTTTTACTATCAGAGGAGTGCAGGGACTGTTGATTTTACACTCTGGAAACTACGGCGAACACTGTTATAGATTAAATATGCAGTAACAATGATTCATCGCCGATGGGAAGCAAGAGTGCCTATCGGCTTTTTGGGGTATCTGAGGGACGGGTTGTCAGTCTTTTGAAATCAGTATGAACAATCGCATGCGATTGACCTCATAAGAGGAAAAGGAAATGAAATTACGTTTAAATCGTGCGCTCCTTCGCGATGCGCGCAAAAACAACTCAGCAGATTACCATGAGAATGACCAGGAGCGGATGGAAGCTGACCTGGAGGAGAAGGAGGACAGCGTTCCCTCATCCCACGGCCTGCGCCACTGGCAGGGAGTAGCGATTATGCTGGCATTATATGATGTCATAGCAGTGAATCTGGCCTATTTCCTCTCGCTGTGGATTCGATTTGACTGCCGCTTTTCGGAGATTCCGGGTGACTATCTTCGTGCCTGGTATGGCTTTGCGCCTGCCTATACACTGATCTGCCTGGCAGTTTTCTGGAGGCTTCGTCTATACAGAAGTATCTGGCGATTTGCCAGCTATTCAGAACTGGTTCGGGTCATTGTGTCTTCCATTCTGACAAGCGGCCTTCATATCATTCTGATCACAGTGTTCTTCCGCAGAATGCCTGTCACCTATTATGTGTTTGGTGCGATGATTCAGTTCCTTCTGGTCATCGGCGTGCGGTTTTCCTATCGTCTGGTTCTGCTCCTGCGGAAAAACAAAAAGGCGGATGACGGTATTCCTGCCCGCCGGGTTATGCTGATCGGCGGCGGTTCCGCAGGCCGCATGATCCTGCGGGATATCAACAAAGCACCGGAAATCGGCGAGAGGGTTGTCTGTATTATTGATGATAATCCCAACAAATGGCAGCGTGATATAGATGGTGTTCCCGTTGTCGGCGGCCGCGATTCTATCCTTGAAGCGGTTGAAGAATTTCACATAGAGAAGATTTATCTCGCGATTCCAAGCGCGAGTGCAGCGCAGCGCCGCGATATTCTTGCCATCTGCCAGGAGACAGACTGTGAGCTGAAGAACCTTCCCGGTATGTATCAGCTGATCTTGGGACAGGTCACGGTCTCTGCAATGAAACCTGTTTCTGTAGAGGACCTTCTGGGCCGTGAACCGGTCAAGGCGGATATGAGGGAGGTCTTCAACTTCATTAACGGGAAGTCTGTCATGGTCACAGGCGGCGGCGGATCCATCGGCTCTGAGCTGTGCCGCCAGATTGCCGCACACAATCCCAGGCAGCTCATCATTTTCGATGTCTATGAAAACAATGCCTATGATATACAGCTTGAGCTTCGCGAGAAATATCCCGACCTGAATCTGCAGGTTTTGATCGGATCTGTCCGCGACAGCCGGCGCATGTTTGAAATCTTTCATGACTATCGCCCGCAGATCGTCTATCATGCCGCCGCACACAAGCATGTGCCCCTCATGGAGGACAGTCCCTGCGAGGCAATCAAAAACAATGCGATCGGTACGTATAAAACTGCCTATGCGGCCATGGTACACGGCTGCGAACGCTTTGTCCTGATTTCTACGGATAAGGCGGTCAATCCCACCAATATCATGGGTGCATCCAAGCGCCTGTGCGAGATGATCATTCAGAGCTTTGACGCTATGATCAAAGAGGGCCGTGCCGACCAGATTCCCCAGCTCTTCACGCATTCAGAAATCAAGGAGGCCAAAGTCCATAGTAATAAAGAAACACTTAAAAGTGTTAAAACAGAATTTGTTGCTGTACGGTTCGGCAACGTCCTTGGCTCAAACGGTTCCGTCATACCGATTTTCCGCAGACAGATCGCCAAGGGAGGTCCTGTCACGGTCACCCATCCGGATATCATCCGCTACTTCATGACGATCCCGGAGGCAGTCAGCCTGGTCATGCTGGCAGGCACCTATGCCCACGGCGGAGAGATTTTCGTCCTTGACATGGGCAGCCCTGTGAAAATCGATACCCTGGCCCGCAATCTGATCAAACTCTCAGGCTACAAGCCGGATGTTGATATCAAGATTGAATATACAGGACTTCGCCCGGGTGAGAAGCTCTATGAAGAGAAGCTCATGGCCGAGGAGGGACTCACTAAAACCGATAACGAGCTCATCCATATCGGCAGGCCCATCCCCTTTGAGGTGGACACTTTTCTGTGGCAGCTCCGCGGCCTTATGAATGCTTCCTATGCTAACAAGGAGGAAGATATTCGATCTCTTGTGGAGCAGACTGTCACAACCTACCATCCCGAAAAGGCAAGTGAGCGTGCGAAAAAGGACTCTGTATACGCGAAGCTTGTAGTGGGAGAAGATAATTAACTGCAACCCCGGTCAGATTGGCCTATATGCCTGACCGGGGATTTTGTGGTGTGAAAAGGAAATATTATCGGAGTATTATTCTGAAGAGATTTCCTGATTAACAGAGGATAAAATAAATTCGGAAAGAGCATGTAAGACAAAGGTTCTGATTCAACATGTAGTACAATTTTAAATCATAGAGTTATAGAGGAGCACGCAGCATGAATGATTTTTTATCTGATTCTCGATTTGCCGGTATTGAACCGTTTGAATCAAAAATCTGGCTGTCTTCGCCTACAATGCACGGTGAGGAGCAGAAATGGGTTGATGAGGCTATCCAGACAAACTGGGTGAGCACCGTTGGCCCAAACATCAATGAAGTAGAAAAAAGTATCGCCGAATATGTCGGCTGCAAGTATGCAGTTGCGCTTTCTGCCGGAACTGCTTCTCTTCATCTTGCCACAAAACTCGCCGGGGAAAGGCTGTATGGGCAGGCAAAACCCAATGAAGGAACCCTGCAGGGGCACAGAGTGTTTTGCTCAGATATGACTTTTGACGCTTCGATTAATCCGGTTGCGTATGAAGACGGCGAAGCTGTGTTTATCGATACAGAATATGATACGTGGAATATGTGTCCCAAAGCCCTGGAGAAGGCTTTTGAACTGTATCCGGAAGTCAGGCTTGTGATCGTTGCTCATCTCTATGGTACGCCGGGTAAGATGGAGGAGATTAAGGAGATCTGTGATGCGCACGGAGCTGTGATTGTCGAAGACGCAGCGGAGAGCCTTGGCGCCAGATATCAACTGAATGGCCAGTGGGTTGAAACCGGCACACTGGGAAATTACAATGCCATCAGCTTTAATGGAAATAAGATCATCACAGGTTCAGCCGGCGGAATGTTCCTGACTGATTCCCTGGAAGATGCCAATAAAGTGCGCAAATGGTCAACGCAGAGTCGCGAGGACGCTCCCTGGTATCAGCATGAGGAAATCGGTTACAACTACCGTATGAGCAACATCATCGCGGGAGTGATCAGAGGACAGATCCCCTATCTGGATGAACATATTGCCCAGAAGAGGGCCATTTATGAGAGATATGAAAAAGGACTGTCAGACCTTCCGGTCAGGATGAATCCCTGGGACAGGGAGAAGTCCGAACCCAACTTCTGGCTGAGCTGCTGCATCATAGATGAAGATGCCATGGCACCTATGGTCAGGGGTGAGCAGGATTATCTGTACAAAAGTGAACCCGGAAAGAGCAGTCCGCAGGAGATTCTCGACGCACTAGCGGCTTTTAATGCAGAGGGACGTCCAATCTGGAAGCCCATGCATATGCAGCCGATATACCGGACGAACCCGTTCGTCACGGTTGAGGGCAACGGCAGAGGCCGCACAAATGCTTATATAAAGGGCTCTGGAGTAGACGTTGGGGCGGATATTTTCCGCAGAGGGCTCTGCCTGCCGAGCGATAATAAGATGACGGAAGAAGAGCAAGAGAGAATTATTGACATCATTCACAGATGTTTCCTCTGATTCCCCGAACATCGGCTGATAGTGAATCAAGCGGTCATATGTACATCTGCTGAATATGTATTGGGGTTGTAGATAGAGGAACTGGCATCGGCTGAATGTGGATTGGGCGCGTAGATAGAGAAACTGGCATCGGCTGAATATGTATTGGGTGGTTAGATAGAGAGATTGAGCATCTGCTGAATGTGCATTGGGGATTCAAAAAGAAAGATTAGGGGAAG
>Ga0256405_10012178_pt1 | contig 10737 bp, 9 predicted proteins | sample RumenRJG_02DNA_FD_189096 | JGI IMG/M metagenome (GOLD analysis project Ga0256405, IMG submission 189096) | Bovine rumen microbial communities from Lethbridge, Alberta, Canada - RJG_02 | ecosystem: Host-associated > Mammals > Digestive system > Stomach > Rumen | place: Canada: Alberta | collected... | reverse complement strand
TAAGGGATTGTCCAGGAAGAACTACTATCTTGTAGTTGGTCGGTTTGTACCGGAGAATTCTTTTGAAATCATGATTCGTGAATTCATGAACAGTAAGACCAAAAGAGATTTTGCCATCATTACCAATGTAAATGATAAGTTTTTGAGTGAACTTGAGGATAAATTGCATTTTAAGAATGACAAGCGTATTAAGTTTGTTGGTACGGTATATGATCAGGAATTGCTTAAGAAGATTCGCGAAAATGCATATGCCTATTTTCACGGACATACTGTCGGAGGAACCAACCCATCTCTGATTGAAGCACTTGGAAGTACAGATTTGAATTTATTGGTTGATGTCGGATTCAATAGGGAAGTTGCTGAAGATTGTGCGTTTTATTGGGATCGTGACGATGGTGAACTCGCAAAGCTTATAAACAAGGTTGATAGTATGGATTATGATGAAATCAAGAAATTAGGCCATAAGGCTAAGAATAGAGTTGCTAAGGAATATACATGGGAAAGAATCTCTGATTTATATGAGAATATATTCACTAATTAAACTAAAGTTTGATTTTATTGGGGGAATTAGATGTCCTTTTTTAAGCTATTCAATAAGGTAGATGGATTTAATGTTTTAAAGCAATATGGCAGAGGACATGTTTTATTGTACGCGTTAACAATGACAGCATTTTTGGGAATTGATAAAAAGTCATTAGAGATAATGCGCTTGTCTGTTAATAACAAGTTGCTTAAAAAGCTGAGAAAAAAATATAGGAAGAATATAGCGGAATTTGTAGAAAAAAATCCTTATATAGAACAGGAGCATGATATACAGAATAATATTTCAAGCAACAAGGTTTGGGTTTGTTGGTTTCAAGGCATAGAAAATGCTCCTTTGATTGTACGTAGATGTATGGAATCAATTAAAAAAAATATGGTGGGAAAAGAAGTTATTATTATAAGTGATGACAACTGGAGAGAGTATGTTGATTTTCCCGATTATATTTTAGAAAAAGTTGATAATGGAATTATATCAAGAACACATTTTTCTGATTTATTAAGGTTGGAATTATTGCTAAAATATGGTGGAACATGGGTAGATGCAACTGTGCTATGTACAGGAAAAATTCCGGAATATATGACGGATTCAGAATTGTTCTTATTTCAAAATTTAAAACCAGGTATTGATGGACAATGTACTTGCATTTCCAACTGGTTTATTACAGCTCAAAAGAACAATATCATATTAAAGCTCACTCTAGAATTACTTTATAGATATTGGAGAGATTATAGTAATATTATTGATTATTATATCTTTCATGATATGTTTCAGTTGGCTATAGAAGCATATCCTAATCTGTGGAATAAAGTTGCACCTTTTAACAATAGTACACCGCATATTTTATTGTTGAGATTATTTGAAAATTACGATATTGAAATGTGGAAAATAATAAAAGAGCAAACACCTATTCATAAGTTAACATATAAATTTAGTGAAAATCAGGTATCGATAAATGGCACATACTATTCTGTAATAATTGGTCAAAATAGATATTAAATTATACTGTGAGGTGTTATATATGAAATTGAGCATAATTGTGCCGGTTTACAATACCGAAATCCAAAAAATATATAGATGTTTCGAATCTATATGCAATATACGTAATGTTGAATTTGAATGTCTTATAATTGATGACGGATCTAATAGAGAGATAGGTAATTTTTGTAGCAATTATGCAAATAAAGTTGATAATTTCAAATATATTCATAAAAAAAATGGTGGAGCCAGTTCAGCTAGAAATAAAGGAATAGAATTGGCAAATGGGGATAAGATAATATTTATAGACGCTGATGATGAACTTTTTATTAATAACTTAGATGTATGTATTAATCTTGATTATGATATTGTTTTTACGGATATATCTGTATCAAATAATAGTACCCACCCTTGTCTTTGGAAAGCTTTTGATGGTTCAAGTAGGAGTATTAATTTAGAAGAAGTAATAAATAGAATATCTACTACAGGAATAATAAATGGTCCGGTAGGAAAAGTCATAAAGAAAGATTTTCTTATTAGCAATGAAATTTTTTTTGATGAGAGTATGATTGTCGGTGAGGATGCAATTTTTTTAATGACCATACTGGAAAATAATCCATCCATGTATTATTTCTCTGACAGTACTTATTATTATCACAAGGAAGATATAACATCTCGTTGTAGAATGAAGAATATAGATATATATATTTCAAATAATGTTTCTATGTATAAAAAAATGCTCGAGTTAATTAGTCAGTATTCGCATATAGTTAGCAATGCTAACTCTTTAGTGACTTTGGCTACAGAAAGATATATTAAACAGTTGTTTAATACAGCAGCAGAACTATTGCTAATCAACGTATTCGATGAATATGCGCAATCCTTGCTATTGGTTTCATTTTCAGATATAGAAAAGTCAATATTGGATAATTGTGGTATTAAAACCAAAATTGAATATAATGTCGTTACTAAGAGAAAATGGAAGGTATTACTATTAATAGCAAAAATTAGGGATGCATATTTGATTTTAAAAAATAAAAGAGGCAAGGTATGATTTGAGAGGTGTTAGCTCTTGTCAGTATATTTATACGGATTTGGTATATCTATAGCATTAATCGCATTATCTGAGAAAATTTCTAAAAAGCAAAGATGGTTTTTTGCCTTGATAGCGTTGTTAATACCATGTTTGATAGCGGGATATAGAGCATCGTCAATTGGAGTTGATACTGAAGGGTATCTTGTTCCCATGACGAATGCTGCTATTTTTTCAAATAGTTATACGAATTATATATCTTCAAGTTGGTTTAGAATATGGCGCTATTTATCTGTTAGAGATTATGAAGTGGGTTTTTCACTAGTAGTGTTTGTTGCGGCTAAAATTTTTAAATCAGTTGTTGCGGTTCAATTTATAATACAGGCACTGACAGTTTTTCCTATATACATTGCGGCAAATAGAACAAAATATAAGACATGGATATGCATGGCCGTTTATTATTTTATGTTCTTTAATAAATCACTTAATATGATTAGACAAATGGTGGCTATGGCTTTCGTACTATTAGCCATCCAATTGTTGAGTGAAGGAAAAGTAAAGTGGTTTATTACATTATCACTGGTAGGTTTTACATTCCATTATAGCGCTATTATATCATTTTTGATAGCTGTCATCTATTTCTATGTGCAAAGTAATTCAAGCAAAGAATCAACATTATCGGTTAAAAGTTATAAAAATGCCATTGTTGTTATAACGATAGGTATACTAGGGGTTGTGGGATCCAGCGTTGTTGCTGGAATTCTACCGTATATTGGTTTAGGTAGATACGTAAATTATCTTGTTAGCATTTCAGGTGGTATTCATTTTTTGCCAATGCAAATAATAATTAGATTACCTTTAATTTGTTTGTTTATTTTAAATTGGAAAAGCATGAATTTGGGTGAGCGCAATTCGAGTTTTTATGTAACGATGATTGCATTAGACGCAATAGTAGCACAATTAGCTAGTGTTACATCATATAGTGGACGTATTGCTCTATATTTTTCAGTCTTCAATATATATTCATATGCATCTGTTTGTTCAAATACAAAACACAAATTCTTAGTTAAATTAATAACAATTTCCTATTTGATATTATATTGGTGGTATTATTATGTTTTTTTGGGTACCGAAGCAACGGTTCCATATATGTCATTGCAGTAATCTATGAATTGGGTGATATTATAAAATGAAGATTTATTTGAGGGGTTTCTTTTCTGAAAATCTAGGTGATGATTTGTTTATACACATTTTAGCTGAAAGATACCCAAATGTGAATTTTGTATTAATTTCCAATAGCGAGTATGCAGTTTCTTATTCTGATGAAAAGAATGTTGAAGTTATTAAACAAAATATGTTTGATAGAGTGATTCAGAAAATTAGAAAGAACGTTTTAAATATCAGTGATATTTATGATCAAATTGAAAATGATTGTGATGCATCAGTTTTGATTGGCGGATCTCTATTTCAGGAAATTTCTGGAGATGATGGTGCTATTAAACGGCTCGAGACATTTCCAGGCAAATATAGTAAAAAAACGTACGTATTAGGTGCAAATTTCGGTCCTTTTCATTCACAAGATTATTTAGATGCTACGATGGATTATTTGAAGAGTGCCAATGATGTTTGCTTTAGAGATAGGTATTCTTTTAATTTTTTCAAAGAATTGAGCAATGTTCGTTATGCACGGGATATTGTATTTAATATTGACACAATTATTCCTAAGAAAGAATGTGAAGATAAATATGTTGTTATATCTGTAATTGATTTCAGGACTCGTAGGGATTTATCAGTATTTGCAGATGATTATGTGAAATTTATTCGTAAAGAAATAGGTTTTTATCATGCTTTAGGATATTCAGTTCATATAGTTTCTTTTTGCAAAGCTGAAGGAGACGAATCAGCGATTAGTGAGATACTAGAAGGATGCAGAGGAAAAAATGAGATTATTGAATATAATGGTCTTAATTGGAAAGAAATTGTATCTGATATAAGTGGTGCAGATTTAATTATAGCAACTCGCTTTCATAGTATGATTTTAGGATTTGTATATCAGATACCAACTATACCAGTAATATATAATAAAAAATGCTTAAATATACTAGATGATTTGGGTTTGAGTGATAGAGGGGTAAAGACCGATTCTTTACGTGATATAAGTCCAGAACAACTTGATCCTATTATTATTAAGGAAATAGATGATATAAAAAGAGAATCAGAAAATCAATTTTTGAAATTAGATGATTTTTTAGGGAGAAAATAAGTGGAAGGAAATAATAAGAAATTAATAAGAGGAACAATAATATATGCCATTGGTAATTTTGGTACTAAGATTCTGTCCTTCTTAATAGTTCCGTTATATACTTATTACATTTCAACGGGAGACATGGGGGATTACGATTTACTTAATTCGACCGTTAATCTCTTGATTCCCTTAATTACATTACAGATATTTGATGCAGCATTTACTTGGATGATTAGAGGGGAAGATATAGATGGAAATTATGCCCGTTCGGCTATGCAAGTTGTGTTGTTTAATTCCCTAGTTGCATCTGTAATTATTTTATTTGTTGCCAGTGTTAAGCCTTTTAATTATTCAGTTGATTTTGTCTTTTTGCTAGTTACGTCATCTATTTTGACGGCATTGCAGAAGTTATTACGAGGGTTAAAAAAACAGAAATTATTTGTTTATAGTAGTATGGCCTATACAATTGTATTTTTGATTTTGAACATTGTTCAAATTTGTATTTTGAAGATGGGTGTACGAAGTTTATTTATCAGTGCTACAATAGCAAATTTATTTGCGATAGTTTTTTGTTTTGTATTCGAGAAAAGGTTGAGGCTCAACTATTTTTCTCAATTTGATATTAAAATAATTAGGAAAATGTTATCATTTTCCGCTCCATTAATTCCTAATCAGCTGAATTGGTGGGTGATGAATTCCTTTAATAGATATATTATAAGGCTTTTTTTAGGGGCATCTTCGAACGGTATTTTTGCAATTGCCAATAAATTTCCAAGTGTTCTACAAATGTTACTGGGATTTTTTAATACATCATGGCAAGATATGTCGGTTGCCGAAAAGGATTCAGATGTTGGAGCATACTATTCATCTGTATTTAGGGCACTTTATAGATTGTCCTTTTCAAGTATTTGGATTTTAGTTCCTGCAACTAAGATAGTTATTTTGCTTATTATGTCGAAATCATATAAAGTATCGGCAATATATACATCTTTTTTGTATTTGGGAACGGTATTTCAATCTTTTTCTTCATTTTATGGTGTTGGATATTTAAGGGGGAAAAATACAAAGCAAGCCTCTTTGACAAGTATATATGGTGCAGTATCTAATGCTTTATTAAATATATTTTTGATAAAATTTATTGGTTTGCAAGCGGCGTCAATTTCTACATTTTTAGGATTCTTTATTATGTGGATAATTAGAGAAGAACAAACAAAACAGAATCTTTCTATAGTGATTGATAAAATTGATTTTATGTTGTATTTTATTCCCTCAATTGTAGTTTGTTGTCTTGCATGCATTAGCAGTATTTATTTAGATGTTGTATGTTGTTTTGTGGGATTAACTGGATTTATAGTTTGCAATCGTGTGTATATTACTAGTGCTTTTTCAAAAATTATTAGAAAATAATTTTATATTTACACGAAAACAAAGAACATATTTCAGTTATTTTAAACTGTTTTTAGTTACAGAAAGAAGAGACTGGTATGATGAAACGAGAATTAACAACTAAAGAGACGCAGACCATATCATTGGATATATTGCATACTATTTAAATATGTGAGGATTATCATCTTCGATACTCGCTCATATACGGTACATAGGTGCAATACGTCATCATGGCTTCAGCCTCTGGAATCAATTTTATGGATTAATACAGATGGAATGCCAATTAATGGGGCTATTTGGTATTTAACAGCGACGTTATCGTTATTTTTAATAGCTGCAATTATTATTGTTTTTTCGCTATTATTTATCTCTAATCTTTTCATTACCATTCTTCCTAATTGTGTTTTGATAAATTGGGTAAAAAAGGTAGGGAGAAATTCAATTGTATTTTTAGGATTGAATGAATTAGTTATCAATGTTATAAAGGCACATTTATCAAAAATGAATATGGTATATAATATCTCTGTCGTGATTACCTTTTTGCTAACATGTATGGTAATAATGTTTATAATTAATATTTTACAAAAATTGAGTGTGATGGGAAGAATATTTTCTTTGAGCTAATTAGAAAGGATTCTATGATATGTACAACGTGAATATAAATAAAAAAACGGTTCACTATAATTCGATAGATGGGTTACGCGCATTAGCATGTTTAGGTATTATTGCCATGCATATACAGGCAAATACAGACTACAATATTAAAGGTTCTTTTATTTTCGATAAATTCATTCCATCTTTAACGTGGTTGGTATATTTATTCTTAATGGTTAGTGGATTTGGGATGTGTTCTGGATATTTAAGAAAATTCCAAGATGGATCTGTTGATTTAGAATCGTTTTATAAAAGACGATATAAAAAAATATTGCCTTTTTTTGCCTTTTTGCTATTAATAGCGTTAATAGTGGAAAGGAGTTTATCCACAGTTTACGAAGCGTCAGTCGAACTTTTGATGCTACATGGGTTGCTTCCTAATAATGCGGTATCTGTTGTAGGTGTTTGTTGGACTTTAGGTGTAATTTTTCTATTTTATCTCTTGTTTCCATGTTTTTCTGTATTGATGAAGAACAAAAAAAGAGCATGGATATCTTTATTGATTTCTCTATATATAGTATTTATATGTAATCAATATTTCTTTTCAAACTTTTTTGTAACAAAATCTTTTACTCCAAGACATAGTTTTTTATATTGTCTTCCCATGTTCATAGGAGGTGGACTTGTATATTTGTATAGAGACAATCTTGGCAATTTTTGTAGGAATAATAAGATATTATGTTTGCTTTTTTGTGTTGTTGTATCATGTTTATGGTATTTAATTCCAACTTCTAATAGCACATTATTTTATATAGGTAATTTAATATTGTTTTGTTCGTGGTTGAGTTATGCAGTCGGATTGCCAAATAATAAATTTCTATCATCTAAAATTATGAAATTTCTATCTTCAATATCAATGGAAATGTATTTAGCGCAAATGGTAATATTTAGAGTAGTTGAAAAAATGCACATGTTATATATTTTTGGTAATGCAGGTATTAGTGGATGGATTAGCTATCTTACGTCTTTTGCTTTGACTGTTATTGGATTGATAATTTTCATATATTGCTATAAATTAGCTAGTGGGTTTATAGTAGGTTATAGAAAGAAGAGACTGGTATGATGAAACGAGAATTAACAACTAAGGAGACGCAGAACATATCATTGGAGATATTGCATACCATTTCAGAAATATGTGAGGATCATCATCTTCGATACTCGCTCATATACGGTACACTTATAGGTGCAATACGTCATCATGGCTTCATCCCCTGGGATGATGATGTTGATATAATGATGCCGCGTCCTGATTATGAAAAACTGTTGGGTTATTTGAAGAAGCATATTAATGAGTACCCGCACTTGAAGGTTTTCAATAGAAATGAGTGCCCTAAATATCCATATATGATTACTAGAATTAGCGATATTCGCTACGTAATTAAGATGGAAAATGAAAAGCCGTATGGAATGGGGGTATTTATCGATATTTATCCATATGATGGACTTGGCAAAACTAAGGGGGAAGCGGTAAAATACGGATTAAAAGGTGACAGGCTGTCTTCATTCTGTTATCAGGCCACGAGAGATCATTTCGCCATTGAAACAACAACTTCATTTTTAAGGAAGGTTTTGAAGTTTCCAGTTTACCTGTATGCTAAACTTCGAGGCAAGGACTATTTTCAGAATAAACTGGAAAAGTTGGCCGGAGTCAAAGCATATGAAGAAAATGAATATGTTGGATGCATAGTTTGGCTTTCGTGGGGTGAAAAGGATATTTTCCCAAGGAAATGGTTCGATGAAACAATTCTTGTTCCGTTTGAGGGATATGAATTCAGAGTTTCTAAATATTACGATGATGTTTTGAGTCAGGAATATGGTAATTATATGGAGTTACCGCCTGAAAAGGATAGAATAGGTCATCATTTTTACAAAGTTTACAGAAAAACTGAGTAATGACTGACTCGGCTTCTTTAGTCGAGTTTATTTTCTAGTTTTTTGTTCACTAAAATGATAGGAGCGTATGTACATGAACATAAAAGAAAAAAGTATATTGAACATATTGATGACAAACACTTTCATCAATCAGCGTTCTTTATCCGATGAATCTGGATATTCATTGGGTGTTGTAAATAAGTCATTGAAGAAATTAATTGAACATGGTTACTTAAATAATGGAATGGTTCCAACAGATAAGGCCAGAATAGAATTTGAGCGAAATGTTCCAAGAAGGGCAATAATTCTTGCTGCTGGTTTCGGTATGCGCATGGTGCCCATTAATACAGAGATTCCAAAGGGACTGTTAACTGTTAAGGGTGAACCGCTCATTGAAAGAATTATCAAGCAGCTGCATGATGTTAATGTCAATGATATCTATATTGTAGTCGGTTTTATGAAGGAAAGTTATGAGTATCTGATAGATGAGTATAATGTCAAGCTTATTGTTAATACAGAATATGCAAGCAAGAACAATCTGCATTCAATTGAACTGGTAAGAAATTATTTGAGTAATGCTTATGTAATTCCATGTGATATTTGGTGTAGAGATAATTTATTCAGGAGACATGAACCATATTCCTGGTATATGGTAAGTGATGCCGTTGATGATGAAAGTACAGTCCGCGTAAATCGTCAGATGAATCTCGTGAAACTGAAGGGAAAAGACAAGGGAAACTCAATGGTTGGTATAAGCTATGTTTCAGATGATGATGCAAAGTTAATTGCTGATAGAGTCAATTATCTTTCGGCCGATTCAGAATATGATGATTCTTTCTGGGAAGAGGCTCTTTATAGAGGGGACAGAATGCTTGTCGAGGCAAGAGTTGTTCCTTCTGAAGAAGTATTCGAGGTAAATACTTATGAGCAGCTAAGGGAATTGGATGGTGATTCTGATCAACTTAAAACTGATGCAATTCAGGTAATCTGTGATGCACTTGATGTTAAATTGGATGATATTAGTGATATAAGTGTTTTAAAAAAGGGTATGACCAACAGGTCGTTTCTATTTGCATGCAAGGGTAAGCGATATATAATGCGTATTCCAGGCGGTGGTACTAATCAGCTTATCAATCGTAGACACGAAGCGAATGTATATAAACTTGTTAATGGAAGGAATATTTGTGATGATATTGCCTATATCAATCCTGATAATGGATATAAGATAACGGAATTTCTGGATAATGCTAGAGTATGTGATTCGAGTAACATTGACGATGTCAGAAAATGCATGAAGATGTTGCATGATTTTCATAGTTTGAAGTTAAAAGTTGATCATGAGTTTAATATTTTTAAGCAGATTGAATTCTATGAGAAACTATGGAATGGACTTCCTTCAGCATATAAGGACTACGCTAAAACGAAGGAAAATGTCTTATCTCTTAAGTCGTATATCGATGAACATGTAAAAGAAAAGGTACTGACACACATTGATGCCAATCCTGATAATTTCATTTTTATAAACAAGTCTGGGAAAGAAGAGATACGATTGATTGACTGGGAATATGCTGGAATGCAGGATCCACATGTTGACATTGCAATGTTTGGTATATATTCATTTTATGACAGACATCAGATGGATGAACTTATTGATGAGTATTTTGCAGGTCAATGTGATGATGATACAAGAATCAAGATATATTGTTATATTTCGGCTTGCGGCCTGCTTTGGAGCAATTGGTGTGAATATAAGCGAAGTCTTGGCGAGGAGTTCGGTGAATATTCTTTGAGACAATACCGTTATGCCAAGGAATATTATCGTATTGTACAAGAAGAGTTAGAAAAATGAAAAGAGAGCGTGGGAAAATAAGTGAATAGAGTAAAAAGAGCAATTATTATGGCCGCAGGATTTGGAAATAGAATGAGACCTGTGACATTGTTTACGCCTAAACCGATGGTAAAAGTTAATGGTGTTCGAATGATCTATACTGTGATTGATGGTTTGCATAAAAACAATATTAATGAAAT
>Ga0256405_10012177_pt1 | contig 10739 bp, 3 predicted proteins | sample RumenRJG_02DNA_FD_189096 | JGI IMG/M metagenome (GOLD analysis project Ga0256405, IMG submission 189096) | Bovine rumen microbial communities from Lethbridge, Alberta, Canada - RJG_02 | ecosystem: Host-associated > Mammals > Digestive system > Stomach > Rumen | place: Canada: Alberta | collected... | reverse complement strand
CTGCTCCTGACCAGAGCTGATGTGTAACATAGTCCGATGGGTCGTAATATCCAAACTCTATTGTGACTGGAGATTCGTAGTTCTCTCCAATATGCCCCGATGCACGACTGGAAAATCTTGTGCATATCTTGGAAATTTCCGTACCTGCTATGTTCGCTGCTGCTTGGTCTGCAAGCGCAAAGTATTTAGCTTGCAAATAACTTGCAGGCGGCATCCAGTTCTTTCCATAAACACCTAAAGCCCACGAACTTCTTACGAATGTAGCCGTGTAAGTCGCATCTACGCCTACCGTAATAGTTCTTGATGCGTTGGTATTACCATCCGACCAACTAACAAACGAATAGCCAGTATTAGCTGTTGCAGAAATTGTTGCAGTAGTCCCTACTCGATATGTACCACCTCCGCTAACCGTGCCATAGATATTGTTGTTAGTGTTCACCGTTATTACAGCAGTATCACCACCTATATAAGCAACAGCTACGGCAGAAAAATCTGCGCCCTTTATAACTAAAGCCTTTCCATTACTCATAACTTATAAACTTTTATATTTAACATATCTTAATTCAAGTTGTCGAGACAAGAACTCAACAATCTGCTTTGTGCCTAACAGGTTAGGATGCGTATTGTCTGAAGTCATGTTTCCTGAATCGCCTGTAACTTCGTTAATTCCACATAGTGACATGTCTACAACCTCCATTCCGAACATCCTGCCTGCATCGAATATAGCACCTGCCATATCAGATACGGTCTTTTCTGGAGTCAATGCCATTGCTGCCATAGGGTCATACGTGCCACCATGTAGCATGGTCAGAATGAATATTTTTGCGTTTGGCGCATACTGATGGCATTTTTCAGCGCAATACCTTAAACAGCCGCACCAATTAGTTTTGTCGGACACCGAAAAATCGCCAAATGGTGTTGCTTGGTACGAACGGTCATTATGTCCACCCCATATAATTACCAAATCTGGCGGTGCTGACTGCATTGTGTTGAGATTTGCCTCTAACTTTTTAACAATGCAATTTCTGTTACTTGCGTTAGATGCAAGCGGTATTCCTCCCTGTGCATCAAGTGTGAGATTCCAATTATATTTGGCAGCCAACTGATTACCCCATCTTTGTGTAGTAGGGTCTGTAAGTCCTTGCCCTACGGTTATAGAATCACCGACTATAAGAACTTTTAAGCCATTAAGTTCGTGAGAGAAACTTCCTCCACCACCACTTGTAGAAGAATCGAAGTTCTTCGTTTTGATATGTCCTCCTTGAATACGAAGTATAACACATCCGTTTTCATCCGCTATATCGAAATCTACAGGGGTAAGCATTTCGGTAGGCGTTTCCGCAGAGTTGAATTTTTTTGTTTGGATGTGTCCGTTTTTGAGTCTTGCGATAACATATCCTATCTCATCCGTAATATCAAGTGAGGCATCTGGGTTGTCTTGCTGTTTCGGAACACCTTCCATTTCTTGCTCTAAAGTTTCAACATTCGCATTGATTTGCGACTGAAACTTACCTTGCGTTTCATCGAATACTTGCTCGGCGAAAGCAGCTTTGCCATCACCTGTCATCGCGCGTATTGCTCCGTATATGTTAATCTCATTCTGTGCCATATCTTATACCGTTAATCTAAATTGCATAGTGTGTGGAATTATATTATTCGCAGTACGGTAGCATCGGTAATTACCGATAATTATCGCACTATTCGTTGGAATATACAAAAAAGCGGTTTGTATATTGATGTTGTCAACAGCCGTTATTCCTCCTTCGAGACATACCCAGAGATAACTTGTTGTAGGGCACTCTACCGAGTAAGCACCATTGACATCATCCCTGTTGTAATGTTGAACATTCATAAGGTTAGGAATCTCGCTTGGTGAGATATTCGCGCCACCAAATCCAATATACATGTTGTTATGAAGAGGAGCATCTGCGCTCTGCTCTGGCATGTGGAGCGTGTGGAGCGTTATAGTTCCTAAGATGTAGGAATTATTCAAGCCTCTGTGAAGTTTCTCCGTAGTAGGCTTGTACTCACTTAGGCAGACTGCCTTCACTTCCTTCTCTGTATATTTCGACTTGATATATAGCACTCCGCTCGTCATATAGTCAACAAAAGCGTCGTGCTGCTGTCTTACATCTATCAGTGCGTTGGTGTATTTCTTGCTCACGATGAACGTCACCTGCAAGTCCACGTTCGCACGGACAACCACATCCCTCGTTATGTTGCTTATAGTTTCCTGTAAGGTTACGAGGCAGTCCTCTGTCTGAGAGTTTATCCACTGCTCCGTGTATATATTCAAAGGTTTCCCCCTTCCATCGAATCCATCAATCTTGAGGATGTGACAACCCTTCCATTCGGTCGACACGTCCTTCCATTGTTCTGATGTATCCTTGCGGACGAAATACTTATTTCCAAACATACTTGTTTATTTTTTGCAAAAATAACAAAATCCGCGTAAAACGCAAAACTTTTTTGTTTTTTTTACTATATTTTAAGTTCTTTATCAAAGATTTTGACTTTTCCAAGACAATATTTGCCTATCTCAACCCTTGCATCCTTCGAGTATTTGTACACAAGAACTGAGGAGTTTTCATCAAAGTCATCGAGATTGACTACAGATTCATCAAAGAGGTACACTCGGATAGCATTGAAGCCTTCTCCTGTGATAGAGACATCGCTCTTGTTGCTTACATAGAGCACAGGACACAGAGACGTAGGAATAACCACGTTAGTATCCTTGCACCACATCAGAGAGCATACGTTCTTGTCTGCGAACAAGGCATTATCAAAATTATAGTCAACGTACAGACCATACTTGAAGCCCTTTACATCATCTGCATCATGTACCGTATAGCCGTTGATATACTCCCCGAAATTCTCCTTGATGTACTCCTTGGTCAGACCTTTTCCCTCGTAGGCATACGTACAGAGATGCGGTATGCTCTGTTGGCAGAGGGAGAGTCTGAGCAACTCCAACTTATCGTTGCCTGCCACTCTCCATCTGTTCTTGTATTCCCCACAGAGGTTGCCTAATAATGAGTTCTTGTAATAATCGTTAAGTGCATCCATATTCCTTTTCTTCTTTTATGTTTAACTCATCAATTCAACTCTAATGCCGTTACCGCTTGGGACTGTCCAATTCTCCATCAATGTCTGCATTGTCTGCATCAGAATGTAGTTGTTCTGCAACTGCAATAGCATCTGGGATTGGACTCCAAGAGTGGCATCTCCATTAAAGGCTACTACGGCATCACGAATCTCGGTCAGCAACTCAGTATGAGCGTACACCTGCTGAGATACTCCATTCATATAGGCTTCGAGAGCGTTGGCAGTATCTTCGGTGATACCTTGGATTCCTTGCTGTAGATTTGATAGGTTAGATTTCTGCCCGAACTTGACACCATATATATCCATAAGGAGGTCGAAGGCTTCTTTTGTTTCGTCCTCCATATCCTGTGCGAGTTTACGAGCCTCCTCTACAACCTCTGGAGTAATCTTTGAGCCAGACTGCAACAAACGGTCTATCTCATCGTTGCGTTTCTTTAGGGCATTATACTCTTCGAGTATGGCATCAGCTTCTTTTGAACTTAACCCTTTCAGCATATTTATGCCCCCTTCGATTTTATTCATTGTCAGCTCATTCTCTGCGCGTTCATTGAGAAGGGACTCCGTATCAGCATTCACTTTTGAATTGACAAAATCGACCATTTTCTGAACCTTATCGCTGATTAACTGCCCCATGACTGCTTGTACAATCATATTGTCAATCATATCCTCGAAAGAGTCTGCAAACTTCTGCATATAGTCCTCTCCACTTTTGAACGCATCTATCATAGAATCCACGAGCGTGGAAGCTGCGTCTTTAACAGATGAAATACCAAGTAAGCTATTAACTATATCCTTTATGTCGTCATCTAATTCGTTGGTAAGGTCGTTAATCTGCTGTTGAAGGTCAAGTTCCTTATCGCGGTCACGATTTTTATTCTTTCGTGACTGCTCAAGCAAAAGTTGGTTCTGAAGTTCTGCAAGCTGAACTTTCTTGTTCGCTACCAGAAGTTTCTTTGCGTAGAGTTCTCCTTCTCCATAAGACTCTTTCATCTGATGTTCGAGGTTAGCATAAGCCATCTCCAAACGCTTGACGGAACGAACCGACCTTTCTATTGCCTTGTTGATATTCTCATTTCCAGACCATTCGCTCGCCAAACGAGTAGCGAGGTCTGTGAGACCGCCTGCAATAGCACCTATCGCAGCACCATAGCCACCGAAGGATGAGCCGATTTGTGCTCCCCTGCCCGCTGCTTCCATATTGCCTACGATATTGGAAATAGTCTTGGATGCTTCTGTTGCTTGTGTACCACCGATTGCATCTAAGAGTTTTGTAACTTCGGATGTTATCGAACTTATTGAACTTACAACATTGTTGACATCTCCAAAAATGACTCCCATGTCAATCTCACCCACCTTCTTTTTTTCTTTTGTCAGTTTTTCGACAAGAGCAAGAAGATGTTCAAGACGTTCCTCATCGTCAGCCGTACGTTTGTGCTCTGGAACAGCCAACAAAGCATCAATTTCCTCATACGTTTTTTTAATCGCATCCTCGTATTCCTTGGTGCGATTCTCCGCCTCTTCGATAGCATCAGAGATTGCAGCGAACGGATTGTTCTTGCGAATCTGCTTATGGAGTTTAGTGATAGTACCCTCTACTTGACGAATTTGCTTTGGTGTAAGTTTCTTATTGGTCTTGATGAAGTCCTCCAAGTCCTTGATGAGCATTCTGAGAGCATTGTGAGTCATACCCTCCAAATCTCCTATCGCGGTCTTCCACTCTGGGTTCTTGGTGAACTCATCAAAGGCTACCTGTGCTTTCTCCGCAGCCTCCTTGTTGTCGATACCAACACCAATCTGAAGGACTACTCTATTGTCACCCGCAACTTTCTTGACTATATCCTGCAACTCCTTAGAAAGCCTTTCTCTTTCCTCTGGGTCTGTAGAGAGGGTTATCTGATTAGCTATGTTTGCAGCATTCTTGACAAGTTCTGACTGTTGGGCAGTAGCAAACTTGCGGATGAGTGCCAATCTGTCTGCTGCTGAGTCCTTGTCTATCTTGATTAACTTGAACTGATACTCAGAATATCTCTCAAGAAGTTTGTCATAGTTCTTGTTTGCATCAGAAACCATCTTACGCTGAGTCTCTACGAGATAGTCACGGACTTTCTGTACAGACTGGACGAGCGTGCTGTCAAGTTCCTTGCCTGAATCTTTCGCCCATTTCTCAAATGCGTCCTTGTCGAGTATGGCTTCAATATCCACGGAAACTTTCTTGCTATCGTGGAATGCCTTGTTGATGATATACTGAGCCTCCTCTACGATTTCACTGAAAGTGCGTGGAAGCTCCTTGGAATTGAAACCGTACATCTGTGCAAAGAGATTGCCCAACTGAGGCTCTGCGTCGAGTGCTGCTCCGAGTTCGATTTTTTCCTTTAACTTGCCGAGTCCTTTCTCTATCCCCTTGCTAACTTCGGTAAAATCGTACTCCTCTGCGGTAACAGTAAGCTTCTCTATCACCGCCTCTACAACCTTAGAACGCTCCACATTGAGAAGACCCCTCTTTACAAGAGAATCCAATGTCTTTCTGAAATGCTCAAGTTGCTTCTTCGGGTCTTTGCCTGTAATAATCTTTGCAATATCAAGTTGAGGCAAACCGAAAGACTTGAGTTCTGCATTAAGTTGCTTGATTGTCTTGCCGTATGCCTTATGTATGGTAGCAAGTGAGTCCTTTTGGGACGCTCCTGCCTTAGTAAGTTTATCGTAGTCACCACGAAGTTTCTCTACCAGACTTATTTCGAGTTTGAGTGCCTCAAGAATAGGGTCTTTCTGCTTTCCCTTCTTGTTCTTCTCCTCATAGTAGAGCTTCTCGTAGTTCCACACCTCTTTTGCTGCGGCTATCCTGTTCTTTGCGTCTTCTGCATCTTTCTGAGCAGCCTTATAACGCTCGGTTTCCTTAGCTTTAGTCTCACCAAGTTCCTTGACGAGTTCCTGCTGAGTATGCACTGCTGACTTGCGGAGTTTTTCTTCCTCCTCCATAGTGTCGTGAATACGCTTCGCCCATTCTACTCGGTCTTCTCCTTCTTTCTTATTGAAAGACGCATACTTACGATTAAGTTCATCTACTTGGTCGAAATATTCGTCAGGAGAAAGAACACCCCCGCCTTTTGGCTTCAAGAAATGTTCCTTGTAGTCCTCAATTATCTTATCCGAACTCTTTTCCTCGCGCTCCTTATAAACCACATTGAGTACGATGTCAGGCGTATCGCGAAGTGCTGCTATATGCTCTTGAATAGCATCGTATGCAGTCTTATCCGTTTTAGCCATCTCCTTTGCTGCATAGTCCCAAATCTCTCGAACTTGCTTGGAGTTTGTCTGCCCCGTTGACACTGCATAGTCAAGAAGCTTTTTCTGTGCAGGCTTGATTCTCTCAAAGAATCTCTCCCACGCAGTACGATTGGACTCTATACGAGCAATTTCCTCAGCATTATATTTTTTGCCATTTATAGCGCGGTCTACGAAGAGTTTGTTGGCGCGACCAAGTTTTGATATATACTCGTCGAGTTTTCTGTTAAGAAGAGCTTGTCCTTCGTAACCTATCTTACTTCCTTGCTCGGTAGCGAGGAAAGCGTCACGAACTCTTGAGGCAAAATTACGGACATTGGCTAAGCGTGTGCGCTCGTCGCCGTCTCCCATAATCTTGTCTATGTTCGCAGACTCAAGTTTCGCAATAAAGCCGTCTATCTCTTTTTCCGCTTCTCCGAGACTACGTTTGATTGTGCTGACGAAAGAACCGTAAGAAGAGGAGTTTTCAGTCCACTCCTTTCGTGCGTCAGCGAGGTTCTTCTCCTCGCGTCCCGTAGCCTTCAGCATATCATTGTAGTCTTTCAGTGCGTCCTCAAACTCTTTCAGGTCTTTTGCCATAGAGTCATCGGCAAAGCCACCGCCCAAGTCGAATACACCTCTGTTTGCAAGGTCTTTTATCTCTTGCTCTACTACCTGCTGCTGACTGAGAATCGCTGCTCCCGCCTTGATTCGCGATGCGGTATTATCAATGTCGTTCAATATATCGAGATATTCTTGCGCATTGCGGGTAGTCTTCTCTATTTCCTCCTGCATACGCTCCCACATCTTCTGTTGGTCGCTCTCGTTAGCTCCACTGATACCCGTCAACTCTTTCTTGTAGCTCTCGAAGAACTTGTTGATAGACTGAATATTCTCCTCTGCTCCGTCTGCGACAGACTTATTGAACTCTTCATTGGCTTTCTTTAGGTCATAGTAGTCCCACGCGAGTTTTCCAAGCACAGCAACAAGAGCAAGAACACCTGCTGTCGCTAATGATACTCCAATACTTGCTGCGGTCGCACCTTTTGCTGCCACCGTAACTGCCTGCCATTTAGCAACGAGTTTCTCGCTAAACACCGCTTGTGCTGCGGTTGCCATAGTCGTCTTGTTTACCGCTTTGAAAAGGAGTAGTTGAGCTATCTTTGCAGCTCCATAAGCAGGAATAAGGGCTAATATTGTGTTATAGACATCTCTCCAATGCTCCATCAGCGTCTTAAACGCTCCAAGTCCGCCGCTGATAAATCCCTGATTGGATTTTCCTATCTCATTCATCATATTGTTGTATGCGAGCGTGAGATTGGCAATCTTTACTTTCAGTGTATCGGCTGCTTTCTCTTGGAAATTAAAGAACTTTCCGCCCTCGTCAGTCATTTCATTGACGACTCTCATAACGTCATTGTATGAAACCGCTTTTTTCTTGATGCGGTCATAGACATCAGAGGTGCTCACAAGGCGACCCTCTAACTTTGTGTACATGTCTGCAAGGTTCTTTACGAGAGGGATACCTGTGTTTGCAAACATTCGGGCGTCTCGTGCATTAAGATAACTGTAGGACTTAATCTGACCGAGAGCATAAGTGAGACGCTCGATAGGCACACCTACTGCCGCAGCCATATCCGCCAGACGCTTTGTTGTGTCTACAACGTCCTTGGCTGCAACATCATAAGCCACGAGTTGTTTAGCGGCAGCACCAAGTTCCATTGTCGTGAATGGGGACTTGATAGCCATCGCGTTCAACTCTGCAAATATCCTGCTTCCGTTCTGTGCGCTGTCAACGAGTATGCCTATTGAGCGTTCAAGGAGTTCGTATTGTCCTCTAATGTCAACAAGAGATTTTACGAACTGCGTGGTTGCACCCACAGTAAAGTAGAAAGCCAAACGGTTCTTCATGTAGTTCCAAGAACGACCGAGAGCCGTATTTATCTCGTTGACCTGCTTGCTCTTAGACATGTACTTATCCATCTCTCTCTGAAGCTTGGCGAGTGCATCATCAACTTGCTTTATATCATTTGCTGCATTAGGCTTGGTGATGTCTATGCCCTGCCTATAAGCACGGAGTCGCTGCATTTTGTACGCAATATCGTCAAGAGTCTTCTCTGCGCCTTCCATCGCCTTATCGAAATTGATAGGACGATTCATTTGCTGCTGTATCTTTTGAATTTCTCTCGATGTACGTTGTATCTTATCCGCGAGACCGTTGCCTGCTTCTGTCCCACGCTCCTCTCTTCCCATTCTCCGATACTGCTCAGTAAGATTGGAGAGTAAATTGGAAAGACGCTCGTAAGAACCTATGTGTTTGTCAATGTTAGAAGTCGACGCTTTACCGCTCGAAATACCCGCAACCTCTTTGTTATATTGCTGTATCGCCGCTCCTACTTTTCTCGCATTCTCCAAGTCGCGCTGTAAGGATTGACCGAGAGGACTTTCTCTACCTGCGTTATCCATACTCCAATAAGCACGTTCCATGAGTCTGACTTGGTTGTCAAGTTCTTTTATACCCATGAGTGGCTTGTTCGTATCAAGGTCTAAGGATTTCTTCATTTCCTTGAGAATATCAGCATAAGTCTTCTGTGCTGATATTCCTGCTTGAATGGTAACTTGCTTCTGTTGCTCTTGGAGTTGAATGTTTCTCTTGATATGTTCATTCATCGCGTCAAGCGATGCGCTACCCTTACCTGCTTGCTTCTCAAAACCTTCAATCTTATGTTGAACTTGAGCAATAACTTGGTTGAGTTGATTGCCCTTGGCGTTGGAGAAAAGAGGGGTATTTGCAACCTTCCCTTTTAATTCAAGAAGAAGCTGCAATTTCTCTTTTGCTTGTTCGATTGAAGCAGTAGGCATAGAGGAAATTTTCTCGAACGCGGTATTCGCATCCTTCCTACTTTGTATAAGACCTAACTGCTTCTGTATCTCTTGGGTGCGGTCTTGTTCTAATTTCTTGGCAGCTTCGAGATTTGTGTTTACTACTATCTGCTTAAAATCTTCGTCTATGAGAGCTTGACCTATAGAGCGGATTTTCTCTTTGATTTGTTCATACTCACCCCTCAGTTTTACAATTCTCTCAGTCATGTCGTTAGGAATTGCAAAGCCTGCTGACTTCTGCTGAGAAAGTTCTTTCATCAAATTGTTTACGCGCTCATATTCGCTCCTAATATACTGCAAGTTCTTTACCTCACTTGCATTCAAAAGAGGCTTGCTTTCAAGTTCGGAACGCAATCTGGCAAATTCATGCAAACGTGTTCTTGTTTCTTCAAGAGCCTTCAAGAAGGCGGGATTGCTCGTTTGAGCTGACTGAGCCTTAGAAAGTTCCGCCTCGATTCGATGTTGCTCCATTCTAAGGTTTTGAAGTTCTGAAGTACCATATCTTTTTGACTGCTGAGCTGCAAATGCTTCATGCTGTGCCTTAGCCATCTGGTCGAAAGACATTGACACCTCTTGATTCTTCTTGATTTGCTTGTCGGCTGTGGCTGCTTGCTGAGAGGTAGCTTGAACTGATTGTTTCTCGACTTCTGCTTGATGCTGAGTAGCAGTAGTCAACTGCTTCTTTGCCTCGACGAGAGCTTTCTCTTGATTGGCTACCTGTGTCTGAATAGTCGCTTTCTCCTTTGATGCGGCTGTGGCTGCTTTCTCTGCCTCGGACTGAGACTGAGTTGCGGTAGAGATACGACCTTTCGTAGCAGCAATTTCCGCTTCCTTTGCTGCTATCTGTGAATCCATTTGTGCTTTTTGCTGAGAAGCTTGTGTGGACTGCTGAGCGGATTGGGTTAGCTCTTGCTCAAGCTGCGCAAGTTTCTGCTTACCTTCCGCAAGTTTCTTTTCCGCCTCATTCAACGCTGCGGTTGCCGCTTCGTCCTTCTTTTTTGCCTCTGCTTGCGCATCAGCGTTCTTTGCATCGAAGAAATCAAACTTGTTTTTCTCTGCGGTAGTATATATACGCTTCATTGAAGCCTCGATACTGCCTAACTGCTTGATGACATTTTCGCCGCCCGCAAAAACGGACAATATCCCCTTACCTTCACCCGCAAAGGAAGTGTTAGGAAGAAAGCTTCTTGTGTCTGTCAGTTTCCTTAATATCTCCTCCGCCTTCTGTATTTGGGTAACGATACCCTTGACTTGCTCTGGTTGCAACTTGACGTTATACGCATCTTTCAGCAGATAATGTCCTTTTTGTATGGTGTCGTATGCCTTTTGACAAGCATCCATATAAACCTTTGTGCCATCGAGGATATTCTTAGCCATATCCTTCGGGATGTCGTAATCCTTGTTTTTGCCAGACGCAATATCCTTCAAGTAAACCGACGCGACGCCTAAGTCTCCCGTAAGCATTCTCTTTACATCCCGCATTCTGTCAA
>Ga0256405_10012174_pt1 | contig 10741 bp, 11 predicted proteins | sample RumenRJG_02DNA_FD_189096 | JGI IMG/M metagenome (GOLD analysis project Ga0256405, IMG submission 189096) | Bovine rumen microbial communities from Lethbridge, Alberta, Canada - RJG_02 | ecosystem: Host-associated > Mammals > Digestive system > Stomach > Rumen | place: Canada: Alberta... | reverse complement strand
AATCCGTAGTGATGGTGTATAATAAACTACTTAATTTTTGACTCGTCACCTTGTGCTCCTGCTTTCGACGGTAGTAAGCCACCCCGATTTTTACTACCATTTGACTACCATTGACGGCATTGACTTGACGCATTTTGCCGTATTTTGCTTTATCCATGACAGAGTCACAGATTATTATCAACTATTTCTGCCCGGCATACCGGAGGAGCCCTTTGGGGAATTGCGGCAAATCGGGACAGAATACGGCTTTTCAGGAGGCTGATCGCATTTGACGAAAATACTTTTTGTGTGCCACGGCAACATCTGCCGCAGTCCCGGTGCCGAGCTCCTTCTGCAGGAGATGGCAGACCGGGCTGGACTTCATTCTTCCTTTGTCATTTCTTCGGCTGCCACCTCCTCTGAGGAGATCGGCAATCCCATCTATCCTCCGATGCGTGTCATTCTCGAGGAGCGCGGGCTGGATTGTTCCCATCACAGGGCAAGACGTGTGCGCCGCAGTGATTATGACGTTTATGACCTCATTATCGGGATGGATGCAGAAAATCGCTGGGATCTCAGCAGGCTCTTCCACGGCGATCCGGACGGGAAACTGCATAATCTCAATGAATATGCCGGACTCGGAGATCAGGATATCGCCGACCCTTGGTATACGCGCGACTTCTCCGGCTGTCTGGCGGAAATGGAGCGCGCCTGTTACGGGCTCTTTGAAGAACTGACCGGAGTGGTCTTTCTGGATTTTCGCCATTCGGCAGATATTCCCGCTCTGTATGAAGAACTGCGGTCGAAAATGGAATGGGAACCCTGGTACGGAGAGAATCTGGATGCGCTTTATGATATTCTGACCGGTCTGCCCCACCGCGGCAGACGCTTCGTACTGCTGCTTCCCGAAGAGGATGCCCCGGCTGAAGTGCGGCTCTATGCGGAACGGATCCGCTGGGTCTTTCAGGACTGTGAAGAGGAGAATGGCGAATGAACCGAAAGAATCATCCTGTCGGGCGTTTTTTTGCCGTCCTCGGTGTCACGCTCCTCTGTCTGGTGCTCTGTCTTCTCGGGATTATCTGGGTTCTGGAAAAAGGTCCCTCTCCTACGGTGACGGGCATGTTTACCCGCTCCGTCCGAGAGACCAGTGCGATCCGTTGGATCAGCAACATCTTCCTGACCGATGAGGAGCTGAACGAATACAAGAGCGTCAGCACCGAAGATCTGGCTACCGAGAGCGTCAACACTTCACTCATTCATGTAGAAAAGGCTGCTGAGCGTGTTGAATCCGGCGAAAGTGAATCCGTGAAGCTGATCGACATTGCAGAGGGGACCTGCAAGGGCAAGCTGCTGATCGTCTCGGATCCTAAGCAGGTGATTCTCGGCACTTCAGACGAGTTTGTCAAGCAGCCCGGCCTGCAACTGACGGATATGGTGGCAAAATATAACGGCCTTGCCGGCATCAACGCCGGCGGCTTCAACGATGAAAACGGCACCGGAAGCGGCGGCATTCCGCAGGGTATCGTCATCGTGGACGGCGAAGTCGTATACGGAAATGACCTGACGCCTTATCATCTGGTTGGCCTGGATCGAAACGGGATCCTGCACGTCGGTTCCATGAGCGGACGTGACGCGGTTGCAAATGGAATTCAATGGGCAGTCAGCTTCGTGACCCATGATGGTCTTGCCTCTTCCCTGATCATCAATGGTGAGGTCCAGCGTCAGAATCTTGGTGGTGGGGTAAATCCCCGTACGGCGCTTGGTCAGCGTGAAGACGGAGCACTGCTTCTTCTGGTTCTGGACGGCCGCAGCATCAACACCCTCGGTGCCACGATGGAAGACGTCGTCAATATCATGCTGGAATACGGCGCGGTAAACGCCGGCAACCTGGACGGCGGTTCCTCTTCTGTCATGGTCTATGACGGCGAGATTGTCAATCACTGTGCCTCTGTCACAGGGCCGCGGCGGATCCCGACCGGTTTCATTGTCCTGAAAGAAGGTGTGACCTATGGCTGAGTATCATGGGGCAAAGAATCCCGCCTGGAGGCGTTTTCTCATCGTCTGGGCGCTGGCTTTGCTTCTGCTCGGTGGAGCGGGGTGTTATCTGCTCTATCAGTATCTCGGCATATATGAGGTCACGAGACCCGATCCGGTGATGGATGATTTCATAAAAAACACCGATCTGCACGAGATCATCAACATGGCGAAAGATAACCTTCCATTTGAGTTGACGGAATTTGAAGATCCCCGTGAGCTATATACTTCCTATATAGAAGCGATTGACCTCAACCGTGCAGTCAATTACCGCGTCAATTCTGACAAGAGCAAACCGGATCATATGGTATATGACGTCCGTTCCGGTCCCAATCTTATCTGTGAGGTTTTTCTGGAACCGGACGGTGACTCACCCGGATTTGGCAGAAACTTCTGGTCGGTTTCCGGAGTTCAGGCTGCGAAAATCACAGATCTTCTGCCTTCGATCACTGCGCAGATCGAGACTGTTTCCGGAACCGAACTGGAGCTGAACGGAGTCCCTCTGACCAACAGCTGGCTCAGTGGGCAGCCGAAGGAGATTGAGGACCTGGTAGCATATGAAGCAAACACGGAGAATCCCCCGCATTTTCTCACTTATGAGGTTGGTCCTCTCTACGGAGTGGTCTCTCTTTCCGACACACATGGCAATTCAATCGCCCCGGAGGGCGAGGTCCATGACGGTCTGGTGGTTTTCCAGACCTTTAATGGGAAACAGGCTCTGACGATCACCGCTCCAGAAGACTTGCCGGTCTATATCAACGGAGTAGAGCTTTCAAAGCGGGATGTTATTTCATCAACACTCGGGGTCTTTGAAGGACTGGAGCTTTATACCGGTGGAGCAGATTGCCTGACAAATACCTATCGCATTGAAGGACTCTATCGGGCACCGACTGTGACAGCTGTCGATTTCGATGGCGTGGAGGTTACCCCCGTCGCCACTTCCGGCGATTCTCTGACCTTCTTCCACCGTGGAGAGCCGGAGACGGAAGCTCAGATGCATTCCGTCGCCGAGAGTTTTTTCAGTGCCTACATGGAATATTCCGCTCATGCCTTTGAGTATACGCGCTTTTCCAATCTGCTCAACAGGATTTTGCCCCAGAGCGATCTTTATCAGTATGTACTGCGTTCCCAGGAAGCAATGTACTGGGCTTCCGGCACGCAAACGGAATATACTGATCTTCGATACGAAAACTTTCACCGAGTCAGCGATTATTGCTTTGTTTGTACTGTCATCTACAGCGCTGACATGACTGCCAAGAACTGGTATGAACAGTACAGCTATAAGCTTGAAAACGCCTATGAGCTCTCCTTTGTCAGTACCAACGGCCGCTGGCTGGCTGCCGGTATGAACGTGATTACCGGCGCATAAGGCCACCGCCCTCTTCCTCCGCATCGGAAACAAAACACCTGTCTCATAATTGAGGCAGGTGTTTTGTCTGATCTGTATTCTTTTCTTGTCTAAACCCTGGTAAGGATATTCAGTTCTTCCGGTTCAGTGTATACCTCCAACCGATCAGTGACCGGATTCCAAAGCATTAATCTCTTCCGCCAGTCTCTGAATCTGCAACTCCAGATTTCTCAGCTGAGATGCACCGGAAAAGGGCATTTCTTCATTCTCTTCGTCCTCTTTCTCAGCGGCTGCAGGGCATATCGATTCAGTGTCAGGAAACGGCACTGCATCATATTCTTCCGTCCGGGTGTTCTCTGTCGGAAGCTCAGGCTCTTCCTTTGCCTGAGCCTGCATCCTGCCCGAGATCTTTTCTATCGTTCCGCGCAGGAAGCGCAGGTTCTCCTCCTCGCGGGACTGTAGAACCCGCAGGCATTCTCTCAGCTGCTTCTCGGCATTCTCCCGCTGTGCTTTCGATTCCTGTTCCAGCTTTTCACAGTGTGCTTCCGCTTCCTGTACGATTCCGTCAGCCCGACTGTGCGCCTTATTCAGGGTCTCACGGTACAGATGCTGCATGGAGAGCAGCAGTTCTTCAGACTGCATCTTGTCCGCCGTCTTTTGTCCCAATTCTGATCGCAGTTGCATCAGTTCCTGCCGCTGTCTTTCATTCTCTTCCACGAGCTCGACCGCAAGCGCGCGAAGCTCCTCCAGCACGGAATTGACCTTGTTGACATTATAGTATTTTCTCTTGGCCACATCGATGTTGATTTGGTCAAAATAATCCAGAATCTCTGCCATCTGTTCTTCGCCTGCCCTGTAGACTATTCTCGATCTGCTCTGTAAGCAGCATCTCTTTGTGCCGAGTTTTGTTTATTATAGCAGATTCTCCCCTTCTCTGCAACCGGATTGATCACTCTTCCCTGGTCTGCCGTGTAAGGGGGCATCCATATTATCCGCCGTGTCAAAGAAAACTGTGGAAATATATGCCGAAATGCTGTATAATATCACTTGGTATCCAACCAAGTTAAATATGGAGGTAAATTATGAATCTTCTCAGTCTCCTTCTCAAGTCTCTTCTCACCGATGCCAGCGTTTCGGCACTGGCGAAGAAGACCGGTCTCAACGCAGGCTCTCTTAAGAAACTGATTCCCCTGGCCATCCCTCTACTGCTCAAGTTTCTGACCAAGAACGCTTCTTCCGAGTCCGGCGCGCTGTCTCTGCTCGGCGCCCTCTCCCAGCACACCAACCAGAAGGCCCTTTCCGATCAGATCGACGAAGCCGATACCGAAGACGGCGGCAAGATCATCGGCCATATCCTCGGCGATCAGTCTGAAGCGGTTGCCGTCCAGCTTGCACAGGAGTCCGGCATGAGCGAGCGCGATGTCAATTCTGCTCTGGCCGGCCTTGCCCCGGCTCTGATGAGCGGCCTTTCCGCTGCAAACCAGACGGTCTCTTCCAGTCCCAAAGTGGATCTGAGCGACGGCCTCGATCTCTCCGACCTCATGGGCATGTTTGCCGGCGCCCAGCAGGCCCAGGCACAGCCCTCCGGCGGCGGCCTGCTCTCCGGCCTTCTTGGCGGCGGCGGTTCCGGTCTCGGCGGTCTCTTCGGTTCCCTGCTCGGTTCATCTGCCCAGCAGTCCTCACAGGAGAATGAATTCAACGGCACGCAGCTTCTCAGCCTGCTCTCTGCCATGAAACGCTGAAACTTCCACGTTTCTCTCTGTAAGCAAAGAAGCAGCCCAAAGGGCTGCTTCTTTTTTTGTTTCAATATAATGCTCCGTATTATAACGCCGCCTGACGGCGGGCAGTTATACATACATCGCATTTCTTTAAGACGTATAAAAGATAAGAGCTGACCTCTATCAGGACAGGGTAAGCGGATACCGGGCGGCCAGCTTTCGGAAACTGTCCTCGCTGATCCCGTGCTCCATCGCGCAGGCTTCCCGCTCCGCGGTCTCATCGTCGATCCCCGCATCCATCAGCAGCTGTTTCAGATAGTTGTGCTTCTCAAGGGTAAGCTCCGCCAGTGCGCGCCCTTCCTCTGTGAAATGGATCATCTTATCCGAATCCATCGTGATGAGCCCTGCTTCAATCAGTTTCCCGACCGCAACGCTGACAGAAGGCTTTGTCACATCCAGCGTCTCGGCAATATTGATGGAGCGGCAGTGTCCCCTTTCCTGGGTGATCATCAGGATCGCTTCCAGATAGTCATCCCTTGCCTCATTCCGGAAATTTCTCAAGTTCATGTGTACACCCTCTTCGCAAAAAGTTCTGTATCTGGTTAGACAATTCTATCATGATTGCCCTGTTTTTGCAAGTGCCGTCTGAGTCTTCTCCCGCAGGCCGGGTCTCAGTTTTCCGTGTCGTACTGCATTAGTTCCTGTCCGTGCGTCTTCAGCCACTTTCTTGCCAGCCGGTATTCCGGCAGAACACGTTCCACCTCTGCCCAGAAGGCCTCGGAATGATTCATCTGCTTTCGGTGGCAGAGTTCATGCACCACCACATAGTCCCGCACTTCTTCGGGCGCCAGCATCAGCAGGCAGTTGAAGTTCAGGTTTCCCTTGGACGAGCAGCTTCCCCATTTGGTTTTCTGGTGACGGATGCTGATCCTCCCGTAGGTCACGCCGACCCGCGGAGCAAAAAGCCTTGCCCGTTCTGTCAGGTCCCGTCTGGCTTGTTCCGTCAGCCCGGAAAGCTCCGCTTTGCTCAGAGGCTGAATTTCACGCCGCTGCTCTGCAGCACAGGCCAGCTTCCGCTGCTGCTTTTCGATCCAGGCCAGATGTTCCTCCACGAAGCGCCGGACCTCCTGCTCCCGCACAAACAGCGGTGCGCGGACCACGACTTCTCCGCTCTGCCGCACCTGGAGCGCAAGCGTTCTGCGCCTGCTTCGTATCACTGCGATGTTCATCAGGAATAAACGTCATTCGTATCGACCAGGGTGATGCTGATCTCCAGGTTCTCGCCGTCGCGCCATATGCTCAGGGTCATCGTGTCGCCGACCTGCAGTTCGTCCTTGATTTTGCTGATCTCTTCGGTGGTCCTGACCTCGGTTCCGTTGACCGCGGTGATAATGTCGCCCGGTCTGACGCCTTTCTCCTTGGCATCCGATCCGTCACTGACCGCCGAGACATAAAGACCCTCTGGCAGCTCATAGTGATCCATCGCGTTCTTCGGAATGGCGCCGACCGTTATTCCGATGGCAGGACGGCCCTTCACCTCTCCATCTTTCAGTAGGGCATTCACGACCTTGCAGACAGTCGCAGACGGAATCGCAAAACCGATTCCTTCAATGCTGGAATAGCTGGACATCATCTTCATGTTTGTGATACCGATGACCTGCCCATAAAGATTGAAAAGTGCACCACCGGAATTTCCTTCATTGATGGCAGTATTTGTCTGTAAAAGGGTCATGCTGCGGCCGTTGTACGTCATCCCTCGCTCAATGGCAGAAATAATCCCGTCAGTCAGCGTATTACGAAAGTCCTCCCCGAGGGGATTACCGATGGCTGCGACACGATCACCTACCCTGAGCACATTGCTTTCCCCCATCTCAGCCGAAGCGAGCCCCTTTGCATCGATCTTCAGCAGCGCAATGTCGCTGATGCTGTCGGCACCGATCAGTACCGATTCATATTCGCTTCCGTCATCCAGTGTCACCACCGCGCGATCGCAGTCTTCAAGAACATGTGTATTGGTCAGAACCAGTCCGTCCTCCCGGATTACCACGCCGGACCCCCAGAAAAAGCCAACGTTCTTCCCCTTGTATGCCGAGATCGAAACAATGGAGGGAGCACATTTTTCATACAGCTCCTGCAGAGTGAGTTCTTCATCTGTCACAGAACTCATGGAAAAGCTTCCTGCTGGCCGATCCTCAACTTTGGGGATATTGACCTCCACCTTGCTGCTTTCCACATCCTCATAGTACTGCTCGAAAAAATCTGCGGCGCTGTTCGGCATTTCTTCATCATCCGATGGACTAGTAAAGATCGAAGTTGAATTCTCTCCATCATCAATCTGCCGGAAGGCAAGCGAGGAACCAACTATCACTGCCATCAGGATCACGATCAGCCCGACAATCCGGCCCGGAGTCAGGCCGTTGGAACGCTTCTTCCGACTCTTTTTCTCATTAGATTCCGGCCATCCTTCGATTTCCGCCATGGGCAAGGGTCGTGTATCTTCGTCAGTGACGAGCGGTGCATACCAGCTCTGTGTATTATACCAGCTTTGATTCATGTTTTTCTCTTCCCTGTTTCGAATTCTCTGCCAATGTGAGTGTAAACACAAATTCCGTCATTCCGTCTTCGCTGCGAACTGCAATATCCTCATCATGTGCATTAATAATGGTCTTCACAAGATAGAGCCCCAGTCCGACGCCCTCCTTGTCCAGGCTGCGAGACCGGTCCGATTTATGGAAGCGGTCAAAAATATAGGGCAGATCATCCGGCGGAATTGTCTCACCGAAGTCCTTGACGGAGACATAGGCCTTGCCCATGTCCTTGTACAGCCGCACGATCAGGCAGCTGCCCGGAGAGGCAAACTTGATGGCATTATCCAAAAGGTTGTAGATCACCTGGGTAATGGCGTCCTTGTCCGCGATGACCATCAGGTGGCTGTCCGGGAGCTGCGGGTCCACATCCAGGTTCTTCTTTGTCGCTCGGCTTTCAAAGCTCAGCATAGTCTGCAGAATCAGCTCCGTAAGGTCGAACACGGTTCTGCGTGAAGCATCCGCCGCCTTCGCCTTCGCCCTGGAGACATCCAGCATGTCACGTACGAGCCTGGAAAGCCGTCTGGTCTCATCGCGAATCGAGATCAGATACTTTCTCTCCTGCTCCGGCGGGATTGTCCCATCCAGAATGCCGTCGGCAAAGCCCGCAATGGTAGTCATCGGTGTGCGTAGCTCATGCGAAATATTCGCGATGAACTCACTCCGGCGGTTTTCCGCCTGCTCCAGCGAGTCCGCCATCTTATTGAAGGAATCGATCAGCGCGCCCATCTCGTCCGTGGTGTCGGCGGTCTGCTTCACTCGAACGGAAAAATCCCCTCTGGCAAACTTCCGTGAGGCAGCTGCGATCTCGTCAAGCGGTCTTGCCATCCGTTTGGAATAAACCATCACCATCAGCATTGCGATCAATGACACGATGGAAAAGGCTACAATCGCCCAACTCAGGTAACTCGTCCAGGCACCCAGCATATGGGAGATCTCGGAACTGATAAAGCAGTAGCCCAGCAGCGTTCCGTCCGTCTCTGCGGTAATGGCTTTTCCGACCACGTAGCGCTTCTCGGGATAGATGCCGTCCAGAGTCGTCAGCTGATCAAAGCTGCCAAGTTCCATCTGACGGATGGCATCGGACGGGACCTGTTTTCCAATGTGTTCACAGTGAGGCCGCTTCTCCGAGCAGGTGATGATCGTGCCCACTCCATCCGTGATAAAGATGTGGTTCCCGGTGGAACCGGAAATCGAGCTGATCACCATGCTCATCGTCCAGTCGGAAAGCGAGTTGCCGCGGGCAACGGCAGATGCAGTATGTGCAACCTCGCCCGCCGCGGACATCATCCCCCGCCGGTAGTCTTCGATCAGATAGGTTCGGCCGATCCCAACAAAGCTCACCGCCAGCATAAGGAAACTGAACGCCAGCAGGAGCGCGGTGGTGGCAAAGTTTTTAATAAAAATGCTCTTCAAAACACATTCACGCCTCAGCACATGATGTTTTAATCATTATAACGAATCCTTTCGTTTTTTCAATGACCTGTTTGTGAATTTGGAAAGTTGTGTCTTCTATCCACATAGAACGTATTCATCATCTGATGCAGAAAAAAGAAAAAGCCCGGCACACAGGCCGGGCTGCTTTCAAAACCGATTACCAGAGATCGACGCTGCCGGTCTCTTCTCCGCGTACCCAGTACGCCTTGTTCTGGTCAACTCTCACATAAATCTTGTCCACAGCGCCGACCTTCTCAAGGATCGCATCCGGCGTGATCTCGCCGCCGAGGGCAGACTGGATGATCACTTCTGCAGCTTTCTTCGCAGCGGGCTTCTTTTCCGCAGGCTTCTTCGCAGCAGTTTTCTTCTCGACCGGCTTCTTTGCAGCAACCTTCTTCGCGGGAGCCTTGACTTCCTTCACAACTTCGGGAGCCTTCTCGGCAACGGCCTTCTCGACGACGGTCTTCTCCGCGACGGCTTTGGTTTCAACAGGCTTTTTTGCCTCGGTCTTAACATCAGCAACAGCAGCTTTTTTCGGTGCCATTTTATACATTCCTCCTATATTTAGGTTACTTCAGTAAGTATAGCATCATTATATAGAAAAGTATATGGTACTTTTATACAAAAACTTTCAGATTTGTTCCTGTTTTCTGCCCGTTCATGATCACGGATGGGAAAAATCGGTCAAAATAGTGGGGTGGTATTTGGTCATATGGTCTTTTTTTGCTTTCTCAAGGCTATACACACCGGGGAGATGGATGGTCTTTCGGCAATACTCGCAGTAGAAAGCCGAGACGTATTTCTCACGGATTTTCCCGCCGGAGACCGCTTCCAGATTCTCTTCGCTCAGTTTCACCATCATTCATTTCTCCTCTCAGAGCAGGCTGAGCTGCTCTTCTCCCTTATCCGCCAGGGTCAGGGCCACCGGAGCTTTCGGGATCGCCTTGGCGCGGTAGCGGGACGGATCGGACAGATGCGCATCCTCCGCCGGCAGGATTTCCGCGAGCTCCTTTCTCCCCCGAAGGCTCAGCACCGAGACCCCCTGGGTATTGCGTGTGGTCTTCAGGGCGACGAGTGAGCTGTTCACGACCAGGCCGCGGCCGTCGTTCGTCAGCAGGAAGAGGTCCTTCTCCTCCGTCAGATGCTCCAGACCCACCAGGCGGCTCTTATCCGAGTAGGCGTTCAGGAGCTTCTTCCGGTTTCCCTTGGTCTGGTACGACTCCAGCGGGATGTGGGCAAGCTTGCCGTTGGCAAAGGCCAGGACCAGGGCGCCCCGGTAGTCCCCCGGGTCCACCATGTCCAGAACCGACTCGCCGTCGTCCATGTTCAGAAGCGTTGGCAGGAAGCTGCCCAGGACCGAGGCCTTCGTCGGCTCGATGTCCGCGAGGCGCAGACGGTAGACCTGTTGGCGGTCGGTGAAGATGAGAAGCTCGTGGTGGTTCGCGCTCTCCAGCTGGCGTCGGAGGCTGTCGCCCTCCTTATACTTCTGCTCGGAGGACATGCGCAGGGACTGGGGCGTGATCTTCTTGAAGTAGCCCTCCTTCGAGAGGAAGACCGTGACCGGGTCGGTGTCCGGCGCCTCCTCTTCGGTGAACTCCGGCAGCTCATCCTCATACACGATGCCCGTGCGGCGCGGGGTC
>Ga0256405_10012172_pt1 | contig 10742 bp, 3 predicted proteins | sample RumenRJG_02DNA_FD_189096 | JGI IMG/M metagenome (GOLD analysis project Ga0256405, IMG submission 189096) | Bovine rumen microbial communities from Lethbridge, Alberta, Canada - RJG_02 | ecosystem: Host-associated > Mammals > Digestive system > Stomach > Rumen | place: Canada: Alberta | collected... | reverse complement strand
ATGGCATTACTTTGAAAATCTAGAGGAGAACTAACATGATTCCATCAATTGTTGCCTCCGAGGTTGAAAAAGGTATTAAAACTTTTATTAAAGAAGAATTTCCTGTCGCAACTCCTTATTTCATCAATGACGAAGGCATCAGTATTGTAGATGAATTTATGGACAGAAAAGACGAACATGGAAATAGTACCTCTATAGTGAAAGGTCCATGGGCAGAAATCAAGCTTCCTTTTAGAAATGCTGATAGTAATGATCTTCCATTTTCATATCTAAAATTCGTTCCATCTGTTGTTGCTAATACTCCATATTTACATCAAATCGAAGCATATAAGAGATTAGACTTTAAAAATCCAAAATCGACAATTATTGCAACAGGAACTGGATCTGGTAAAACGGAATGTTTCCTTTATCCAATTTTGGAATATTGTCTACAGAATTCTGATAAAAAAGGCATCAAAGCAATCATTATTTATCCAATGAACGCTCTTGCTTCAGACCAATCAAGAAGACTAGCTGAACTTATCTACGATATTGAAAAATACGTAGGAAAAAAAATTATAGCCGGTATATACACAGGAGATAATGCAACTCCTCAAAAAACAATGAGTAGGGAAAACATTATCAGTGATCGCTATGTATTAAGACAGACTCCCCCTGATATTTTGTTAACAAACTATAAGATGCTAGATTTTTTATTGTTAAGACCAGAAGATCAAGCCTTATGGGAAGGAAATGGTCCGGAAATCTGCAAATATCTAGTAGTTGATGAACTACATACTTTTGATGGTGCTCAGGGAACAGATTTAAGTTGCCTTATTAGAAGATTAAAAGACCGATTAGGCTTGGGCTCAAGATTAGCCTGTGTTGGTACTTCTGCCACAATGGGTGGAGAGGACTCTTTATATGATCTTTGTGAATATGCATCTGCAATTTTTTCAACAAATTTCTCATTAGAGGATAAGTCCGTTATTACAGAAAAAAGATTAACTTCTGATGAGTATTTAGATAGTTTCGGAGATTACGTTCCTAAGGGGAGTTGGCCAACCCAGAATATCAGTAACGCTGATAAATCATCAATGTCAGCATACGTTAAGGATATAACTACAGCAAATTGGTTCCCTAATGATGATTTTGGTTTTAGCAGTGAAGGAGATCTTTCTCCTGAAGCCTGTTATAAATTGGGAAAAGCTTTACCTAATCTTGCAGGTTTTAGAAGACTTATTAAAGATGTTCAGGGCGTATTCAGTGTTGATTCTCTTGCAGAGGACTGGTATGACAAAAATATGGGGGACCTTAAAACTATATATCCTCAAAAAGAAGAGGGTAAGAAAAAAGCAAGAGATTTAATCGAAAGTCTTTTGGCTTTAATTTCTGTCGCAAGGATAAAAAACGAAGGCTCTTCTAAAGGAAGCCCTTTTTTAAATGTTCGTTGTCAAATTTGGCTACGTTCCCTAGTCAATGTTGTAGCGTCAGTAGAAAAACAATCACATTTATATTTAGCTGCAGATAGAAGAAATATTACCGATCCTTTATGTCTGCCTTTAGTTAGCTGTAACTCTTGTGATCAGAATATGTGGGGCGCTGTAATAAAAGGAGAATTACGTGCTGCAGATGCAAGAGTAAGCTCAGATCTTAGAGATTTTTATGATAAATGGTTTAAGTCTGAGCCTGACGTATACCTTCTTATTCCTATTAAAGACAGGAATGAATTTGATAGGTTAAATTTACTGCACAAAGGTGAGATCTTCGTCGTTTGTCCTCATTGTAAAAAATTGCAACCATTGGATAATTCTGATGCAATTGAACGTTATTTTTCGGGAAATCTATCCTGTCCAAGCTGCCATAGTACAGATTTTGTAGCTGTTTATATTCCAACTTTGCTGAGATATGAAAAAAACGAAAATTCAAAAAGAGCAAAGAGAGATGAACAGTGTCCGCATTGCGGATACCGTAATACTCTAAGAATTATGGGTAGCAGATCAACTTCATTATCAGCTACTGCAACAGATATTTTAAATGGAAGTAAATTCAACGATGACCACAAGGTTATTGCTTTTAATGATTCAGTCCAGGATGCAGCTTTAAGAGCAGGATTTATCTCTGCAAGAAATTATAAGGGCATAACTAAAAGGGCAATAGCTTCATTTTTAAAAGATAAAATCTCTACGCCTAATAAACCTTATTTGTTGCTATCTGCTTTGCGTGATTTTACTGACTATTGGAAAGTTCATTTTGAATCTAAATATTCAAATGAAGAAGAGAAAAAATATCTTGCTAAAGCTGACTTTGTTTCAACATTTATTCCTCCAGATCTTCAATGGTGGAGAACCTGGAAAAAGTTTTCAAACATATCTCTTGAAGGGAAAGAGTCTGTTTTAAAACACTTATCTTCAGATTTAAAAGATGATTTTAACGATTTATATGAATCTGTCAGAGTTCGTCTTTTATTTGAATTTCTAATGGAAATATCTTTGGATTCCTTAAAGGTTCACAGCCTTTTGAATCATAAAATTGCTGGTCTGAATTATAGTCTTCAAAACGTTCACAAGGCTATTGTTGAGCTTATTCCTAAAATCAAAGAGGAATTTTATATTGATGTAAAGGAGCAACAACTGGTTCCGTTTGTTTTGGGAATTCTTCAGAAACTGAAAAATAATGGCGCAATTGACCCAACAGTATTAAAGCAGACTACTTATAAAGCAGGAAAAATTGTGTCTTGCATGGGAGGATATTTTAGAAACGGAAATATCTGGGGCTCGTATCAACACACAAGTAGTATTTTCCCTAGCTACGGAAAAAAGAAGATTCCTCCGGTTGGTTTGTCCTTAACAAATATAAGATGTCATAAGGAAGATTTCTGTGATTTTATAAGCGGAAGTAATTCTAGGAAAACCTGGTATGAAAACTGGTTCAAAAAGTGTTTTGGAAATGATTCATCTTCAATTGTGCTTGATTTTTATCAAGTAGTATTAGATGCCTTAACCTCTCATCATTTGTTGTCAATTCTAAAACGGGACAATGGGAATAATGTATGGCTTCTTTCTCCTGATAATATCACCATAACAAGTGATGTAAAAACATTAAAATGTAATCATTGCGGTCGTAAATATCATTTCTCCGGTCCGATTTCAGAGTTTCTTCGTGATGCATATTGCTTTACAGAAAATTGCGATGGCAAGTTACAGTTACTTTTCAATTATGATGATAGTGCAATTCAATCTGCATACGAAAGCGAGCCTTGCCGAGTCAATTCTTCAGAACATACAGCCCTTATAGATGGAGATACCAGAAAAGCTGTAGAGAAATCGTTTGGCAAGGACAATCAAACCTGGTCTGTAAATTTCCTATCTGCAACTCCAACTTTAGAAATGGGTATTGATATTGGTGCATTATCGACGGTGATGCTGTGTAATGTACCTCCTTCTCAAGCTAGTTTTGTTCAGCGTATAGGCCGTGCTGGAAGACGAGACGGAAACTCTCTTGGAATAACAATGGTAGAGAGAAGTACCCATGATCAGTATTATTGGTCTGAACCAGAGGAAATGATACAAGGTTCAGTAAAAACTCCTGGTGTCTTTTTAAAAGCTGTTTCTGTTCTTGAAAGACAGTTATTTGCTTATGCTTTGGGGCGTTGGGTAAGCGAATCAAAAGAAAATAAAATTCCTAAGAATCTTAACATTGCTTTAAATAATCAGAAAAATCCAGAAAAGGCTAAAGATTTATTTCCAACTGCATTTATTGAATGGTTGATGCAGAACTCCGATTCTGTTTACAGAACCTTTGTTGATCTTATTGATTCAAAAGACTCTGAACATACTTTCTTAGATAAAGAAAAGAGGGATTATTTACATAATTACATTTTTGGAACAAACAAGGATTTATCTTCAATTAGAAAGAGTTTGCCTGCAAAGCTTATAGAGCTTTTTGAATTTACAAGAAAAATTAAAGAAAGCTGGGATAAGGATAAACTTGATTTAAATAAGCGCATAAAGGCTTTAGAAAATCAGCCTAAGGATGATGCAGTTGACTCTGAGATAGAGAATTTAAAACAGGAACTTAAAGCAATTAAAGCATTATCAGATAGTTCTTATACAAGTAAAAATATTTTCAATTGGCTTACAGAGAAAGGTTTATTGCCAAATTATGCTTTCCCAGAAGAAAGTGTAAATGTAGATTCTGTTGTTATAAGACGTAAGGAAGTTCTTGATAATGAAACAATCTCAGCAGAATCAAAAAAAGAAGATAATGTTTCAAAGTTCAGTTTCTCAAGAAGTGCGGCTCAAGCTTTAAGAACTCTTTCTCCAAATAGTATTTTCTATGCAAATGGATATAAGTTACATATAGATAGAGTTTTACTTCATAAAGATAATAATGGAAAAAATAAGTCCACTTTCCTAGAAGAATGGAGATTGTGTCCTGATTGTTCGTATATCGAAAAAGTCGATAGAACAAAGCCTGTTGCAGATAATTGTCCTCATTGTGGCTGTAGTACCTGGGGAGATGTTGGTCAAATTAAAAATCTTATTAGAATCAGAGAGCTTATAGCGCATTCTGATTCAAAAAGAGACCAGATTAAAGACGATTCAGACTCAAGAGAGCCGTCATTCCAGCAGACAGAACTCTTTATCAATGTTCTTCCTGAAGATATAACTAATGCCTGGAAGATAGATGATGACAAGTTCTCTTTTGGTTTTGAGTTTTTAAGAAATGTTTGTATTAAAGAAATTAACTTCGGACCATCTTCAGAAGTTGGTAGTGCAATTAAAGTTGCTGGTAATGAAGTAGTAGCTCCTGGATTTAAAATCTGTAAGTATTGCGGTGCAGTCTATAAGCCATATATTAGAAAGAATGAATATCAACATGCATTCGGATGCAAATATTATGACCTCGAGAAAAATGAACAAGACATCAAGAACAATCGAGATCAGCCATGGCTAAATGGTTTATTCCTCTATAGAGAGGTAAATAGTGAGGCTATTCGTATAAAATTACCAGTAAGTACGAAAGCAGATTTAGAAAACGCCACGGTAACTACTCAGTCCTTGATAGCTGCTTTATATTTAGGTTTAGAAAAGCATTTTAAAGGAAACGTAAGTCATCTTAAGATTTGTATTCAAACTGACCCAAATAAGGATATTGCAGAAGAAAGAAATACATATTTGGTTATTTATGACACCATCCCTGGAGGCTCAGGTTATTTGAAAGACCTAACCAGAGTTGATGAACATGAACATCAATATGAGAACATGATTAGGCTGTTTGAGGAGACTCTTGAAGCCTTATCAACTTGCAATTGTAAAGATGATCCTAATAAAGATGGCTGCTATCATTGCGTATTCCACTATGGTGATAATTATAATCGTCAATATATATCTAGGAAATGTGCTGAACGTTTAATCAATAAGATTCTGCATTTATCTCAAAATAAGCTGGTAAAGATTGAAGATCTTTATCATATGCCTTCTGGTATTGAGAGCGTTCTTGAAGACAGGTTCCTCCGTAGATTAGAGAATCTCAGAGGATGTAAGTTATCCTATTCTCCAACTTCGAGAACAGCAAATTCCTATTTACTTGAAATTCCGTTGACTGAAGATGCTTCATCAATTTTATCCAAAGTGTTTAACCGAAAATTTGGTGATAAATTATTATGGAGAATAGATCTTCAACAGGAATTTAACGGAACTTACTGGAGTAAGCCTGATGTAACAATTACCCCAGAGCTAACAAATCTTCTTGAAAAAAGACCTGATTTGAAAATGTGTGTATTCACAGATGGCTGGGAATATCATGCCACTATTCTGTCTGATGACACTGTTAAACGTCAATCCATATTAAATACAGGCGCAAAAGTATGGTCTTTATCCTGGCAAGATGTAACCTCAGATAAGGTCCAATTAGACCAGAGTAATCTTAGCAATTATGGTTATACTCAAGAGTTAATTTCAAATAAAGGCAGGTCTCAGGCAGATAAACTAATAAAACAAATTGTTCATTCAAGTTATGAATCATCTCTGGTTGATTCAATTCTAAATGAGACTATGAACGGTTTTGATTTACTGGAAATGTGGTTGAGGAACCCTATTGGTACAGCAGACAAATTAAGATATGTCTCAAAATACGCTGCATTAACAGAAAATCCTTCAAAATTGCAGCTGGCTAAAACGATTGCTCCGACATTTTTAACAACTGGCATAACAAACGAAAGGGAGTTTATTTGGTTCTTGTTAGAAAACAAAGATTCTGCATTTAAGATTATTTATAGAATGCAACCTCAAGCTCCTTTCGATATGAATGCTTCCTTAATAATCAATGATCAGTTGTTTTCTGATTTCGAGTGTAAATCAAACATCGGACTGAAGAATCAATGGGTTAAATTTATACAATTTTCAAATATTCTTCAATTTAGCGATCATTTCTGGTGGACAACGTTAGAAAACCAAAATGATGATTCTTGCTATAACCTTGAAATTATATCCTCTGAAGGGGATAAAGATGATTCCTTAACGAGTGACAATAATGAATGGCAGTTAATTCAAAATGAACTGAATGAAGACCAGGAATACTTTGAGAATTTAATTCCTATAGTATCTGAGCTTATTGAATCCAAGATTTATCCTCCGGATGATTTAATCGATGGCTGTGGAAAGGTTATAAGTCAATGTACAGGCCTGGTATGGAAAGTATCAAGTGGAGATGTGTACTTATTTATTCACGACGATTTAATTATCTCGGATGAAGAATTTAAAGCTTTAGCTGAAAGAAAAGCAGATGAAGGCGTAATTATTCTTTCGGATAATATTCCTGGATGGCAAGAGAGTTTATATAAGGCATTAGGAGTAGTAAATGGCTAGTACGGTAAATAATATAAAGCTTGCATTAAGCAGTTCTTTTTTTGATGCTATAAATAAATTACCAAAAAATATATTTAAGAAAACAAAAGAATTCATGGAATCATTCCCTCAAAAAGCCATGAGTTCCGGGTTTAATTACGAAACCATAAAAAATGCAAAAGAGCAAAACTATAGATCTGTCCGACTGAATGATAATTACCGTGCAATCATATATCATCCTGATGAGGGTAACGTTTATATTTTATTGTGGGTGGATACTCATGAGAATGCTTATAAATGGGCCTGTTCTCACGTATGTAAAATAAACAATCATACATCAAGTCTTCAGGTATATGAAACATTACCTGTAGAAGATACAGATGAATTAAAGGCTACAGAACAAGCTCCTATATTAAATGAATCCCAAGTTTCCCCAATTTTTAATTCAATTTCAGATGATGATCTTTTATATATTGGCGTACCTGAAGAGCTATTGCCTTTTGTTCGTAAACTAACATCAAAGATAACTTTAGAGAATAACAATAACCTCTTACCAAAAGAAGCTTATGAAGCATTGATATGGCTTGCAGATGGTGAATCAATCGAGGATGTTAAGTCTGCCTATACAAAGGAAAATACTTTCCAATCTGCTGATGTTTGGGAGAATGCATTAAATAACGCACAATCAGTTGGCTCAGTGAGAGTTATTGAAGATGATGAGGATATGAGAGCTATTGTAGATGCGGATCTTGCTGCGTGGAGAGTATTCTTGCATCCCTCACAGAGAAAAATCGTTAATGCAGATAGTTTAGCTCCAACTCTTGTTCGTGGATCTGCCGGAACAGGAAAAACAGTTGTTGCATTGCATCGAGCTGTAAAGCTTGTGCAAAGAGAAGATTGGGATCGAAGTAAGAAACTTTTATTTACAACTTTTACTGCGAATTTAGCAACAGATATTGAGCAAGCTATAAGAATGATTTGCCCTCGAGAACTTAAAAATTGTATAGAGGTTACAAATATTGATGCGTGGGTTTCAAATTATCTTAGGAAGATGCAGATTTCTTTGAAAATTGTTTATCCAGATCAAGCTGACTTTATAAACTGCTGGGATAGAGCTTTTGATAATTTTGATGGTGCAGAATTACCATTTAGCCAAAGTTTTTATAAAGAGGAGTTCTATAGGGTTATTCTTCCTCAGGAAATTACAACAGAACAACAGTATTTAAGAGCGGTTAGAAAGGGTAGGGGAAGAGTTATTAGTCGAACAAACAGAAAACAAATCTGGCCTTTGTTTGAAGAAATGAGAGTTCAATTACAACAAGGTCATTTTATAACGATAGAAGATGCCTGTTTTCTTGCTATAAAACTTATAAAAGATTCCCCTTCATCAGTTAACTATGGGGCAGTTGTTATAGATGAAACCCAGGATTTAAGTTCTGCATCTTTACAATTGCTTTCTCTCCTTGCAACTCCTAAAGACAACGAGAATGAAGAACCAAGAATTTTCTTGGTAGGTGATGGTCATCAACGAATTTATTCAAGAACGGCTAGTCTTGGCGCATGCAATATAAATGTCAGAGGAAGAAGAAGTAAAAAGCTTAGAATAACCTATAGAACCACAGAAGAAATACGAAGGATAGCAAATTCTGTTTTAGAAAATGTTTCTATTGATGATATGGATGAAGGTAACGAGAATTTTAGTGGCGATACTTCATTAAGACATGGATCGTACCCTGTTATTAAATCTACTTCATCTTTCAATGAAGAGTCTGATTGGGTATTGAAAAAAATAGCAGAACTTACTTCAGACTCAAATGAGCATCCTTACGAGACAAAGGATATCTGTATTGTTGCTAGACAAAAGAGAGATTTGAAACAGTACAAGGATTATTTAGAAAGAAATTCATATGATACTGTTGAAATCATGCCCCATCAATCTGATGATGCAGGACGTGAAGGAGTTCGCTTTGCAACTATGCACAGAATTAAAGGTCTTGAATTTAAAATTATCTTCTTGGTTAATGCATCAAAAGGAGTAATTCCTCTAAATATTCGGGATTATGATGATGAACTTGAAATGGAAAATCATATAAAGAATGAAAGATCTCTTTTCTATGTATCATCTACAAGAGCAAGAGATGCTTTGTTTATAAGTTATATAGGAAAACCAAGTGAATTTTTGGATATATGCTCAAAAAACATAAAATGATAACTTTTCGATAAATAATTAAATTTATGAGGCTTCGTGCATATGTGTGGGTAAAACATAGAGCCTCAATATGATTATTTTACCCTTTAAGATCTTTTACAGATCTTAGTAAGTTCCTCAACTTTTGCATTTCAAATATTGAGTTAAAACGTTAAATATAAGCGGTCCAGCACCGACTTTGCTCTTTAAAATATGATTTTTGATTATAAAGCCTAAGGTGGTATGTAAATACACAGTAAAAATGGCTTAAGAATGCTGTTTTGAGAAGAGCAAATGCAGTGTTAAACCGTATTGTTATCTGTATTTTGAATTAAATTTCAAATGCAAAAGTTGAGTTATCCTTGGTTGTTTTGATGGCGTACAACCTTACCAAGAAATAGAATACTTAGGGGGATCTTGGTTTGATGTTTCGGAATTTCATTTCATTTTTATACCATTTATTTCTTAATTCCTTTTGTTTATCAATCAATAAGCTGATCATATCCTCGACCATTCCTACTGCTTTTACAACAAGATCTAATCTAATTTCAGGAATATCTTCTCTCTTTCGTAGGTATCCAGCCAAATATTTATCAGAATGTGGTTTTATTCCGAGTCTTCTACAAACAATATAACAGACCGTTTCTGCTTCAAATTCACCTTCAACTTCACCAACATTATGCCGATCTTTAAAGAATTTCTTTCCTGTTTTATCTAAACCTAGATGTCCACAGAAAAGATGTCCTAATTCATGAATAACAGCAGAAAATTTTGATTCAATAGGTAAATCAGATCTTACTATGAGGTGGTAGTAAATATCTTTTTTTACGTTATTTTTATATATGAATTCTTGTCCTTTGATAGTACGAATACTTGCTGCACCGGCAGATCCAATATCACTTTCTGCATATCGAATTCCATAAAAACTTAATCCATCAATCAGTGAGTCATAAAAATGCTGTTCTATATGTCCTTCTACATTAAATGGTTCTAATAGTTCTCTTGGAAACGGCTCATCGCCTTCGGTATCTTTTAAATCATAAACAAAACGAACTGGTCCAAAAGGCCATAGAATAACCATAGCTCTTGCACCAGGTTTAATTTTTCGTTTATATCTATTCCACCATTGAGATGGTGTTGCTACAAATAAGCTTCCTGAATTTTGACAGTGGATTAGAAAAGCATTAAAAGAAGAAAGATGGACAAACCTTTCCATAAAATTCAACAAATCTTGGAATTCTTCTGTGGTCCTATATTTTCCTACATTAGAATATAATTCATTGACAAGTGCATATTTCCCTTTTAATTCGTCTTTATCTTTCATAAGACCTCTACACACAATGTTACGTTGATTTCTAAAAAAAGATTTAGATACTCAATTTAATTTGCAAGAATCGATTCTCCGCAATAAGCCTTTAAAGGCAAAAGCTTAACCATCTCCTTTTTATTTGGTATCCTGTTATTTTCTTGCAAAAATTGGTAAATGGTCTGAAATAAACTTTTAGACCATTATAAAACAACCCTTAAGCAGACTGTTTGTTCTTTGAAAAATCAGTGTGATAATGTTCACGTTTATAATTATCTTGTCTTTTTTGCAGATATGGCTCTATACGCTTCATACAAGATCACAGCACGATGTGATTTTTAAGATGACAACTTTTTTCATCTTTTTCATCCATCGATCTGTAGCGATCTCCTAGCGATCTTTATAGATCTTTTGAATG
>Ga0256405_10012170_pt1 | contig 10743 bp, 9 predicted proteins | sample RumenRJG_02DNA_FD_189096 | JGI IMG/M metagenome (GOLD analysis project Ga0256405, IMG submission 189096) | Bovine rumen microbial communities from Lethbridge, Alberta, Canada - RJG_02 | ecosystem: Host-associated > Mammals > Digestive system > Stomach > Rumen | place: Canada: Alberta | collected... | reverse complement strand
CCACCTCGCCAACGCCGACGCCGCCTGGGCTATTGCCCGCATGCAGCACCGCCCGAAAGACGTCTTCCTCGCCCACCTCTCGCAGGAAAACAATACGCCAGACCTCGCGTACGAGACCGTCTCCGGGATTCTCAAAGGGCAGGGAATTGACGACGTGCCGCTGCATGTTGCAAGGCAGGATGCGGCGGTGCGGCTGATATGAAAGGAAGGGTGGCATGGAATCCGTAACGATAGAAGAAATTCGTCGTCTTTGCCGTGCTGACCTGATTCGATGGACAGGCCATGTTGCGGAACGCATGGTCAAACGACAGATTGCCCCTTCGGAAGTTCTCTATACTTTGATGCATGGCGAAATCATCGAAGATTATCCAGATGATTATCCATTTCCCAGCTGTCTTGTTCTCGCAATCGAAATGAATGGACGTCCCATCCATGTGGTTTGCAGCATTGGGAATGACGAACTTTATATCATCACAGCGTATCAGCCAGATACGGCTCGATGGGATGCAACTTTTCGTATTCGCAGGAAGGGAGATGACCTTTCATGAAAACGTGCACGTTTTGCAAAGCTTCGACAGAGCCGGGCGTTTCTACTTTTACGGTCGACTTGGGCAACTGCGTCGTCGTCATTCGGAATGTACCATCGGATGTTTGCACACAATGCGGGGAAGCTTATTATTCTACAGAAGTCATGCAGAAGCTTTATGAAATTGTCGATTCCCTGCGAAGCACGATGACAGAAGTCGCTATTGTGAATTACCCGAATGCTGCTTGAAAGGATCTGATCTTGTGAACCTTTTCAAAAATCAAAGATACCGCGCCCTTTCTGCCGCCATCGCCTTTTCCTTTGCCGCGATGACGTTCTCCGGCTGCTCGGCGGATGTCGGGGGGAGCAGTTCCTCCTCGGGCTCCGCTTCCTCCGGCGCGCCGACATCCGGCATCATGGCCGTCTCGCAGGGGACGGCGGACACGAGTGATCTTTCTGATGCCCGCAACACGCCGGCCGTCCGCGCCGCGAAAGCTATCGGCCCGGCCGTCGTCGGCATCACGAACAAAGCCGTCGCGCGTGACTGGTTCAACAACCCTGTCGAGACCGAGGGCGTCGGCTCCGGCGTCATCTTCCGCGCCGATGGCTACATCGTCACGAACAACCACGTCATCGAGGGGGCGAAAGAAATCATCGTCTCCCTCGCGGACGGCCGCAGCCTCAAAGGCAAAGTCATCGGCGCCGACTCCGTCACCGACCTTGCCGTCGTGAAGGTCAACGCCAGCGATCTCCCCGTCGCGGCCTTTGGCGACAGCGACAAGATTGTCGTCGGAGAACCCGCTATCGCCATCGGCAATCCGATGGGCCTTGAATTCCAGGGCAGCGTCACCTCGGGCGTCATCAGCGCGCTCAATCGCACGCTCGACATCTCTGACCGCCGCGTCAAGCTCCTCCAGACGGACGCCGCCATCAGCCCGGGCAACTCGGGTGGCGCGCTCGTCAACGCCGACGCGCAGGTCATCGGCATCAACAGCGCGAAAGTCGCGGCTTCGGGCGTCGAGGGCATGGGCTTCTCCATCCCAATCAACACCGTCCGCACCGTCGTCTCCGAAATCATGGACAAAGGCTACGTCGCGCGTCCATACCTCGGCGTCAGCGTCTTCGATCCGGAGAGCGCAGCCCGCTATGGCTACCAGCTCAACATCGACAAGGGCGTCTTCGTCTTCAAAGTCACGCTCAACGGCCCGGCAGGCAAAGCCGGCCTCATGCGTGGCGACATCATCCTGAAGATTGACGGCGACGAAGTCAACAGCGTCAGCGACCTGCGCGCCAAGATCGGCGACCACAAGATCGGCGACACCGTCAAGGTCACCTACGACCGCAACGGCCACGAAGAGACCACGGACGTCACGCTCGAAGAAATCCCGCAGGACGACAACTAAAGAAATATAGACAGAGAAAAGCCGCGTGCATTCTATTGCAGGATGCACGCGGCTTGTTGTATCTGTTGCTCTTTCTTTCTTCAAATCGAGAAATGTCCGATAAGCTGCTGGAGCTCCATCGCCATCTGGGCGAGCGACTGGCTGGCCGAGGCGATGTCTTTCTGGGCGTCCTGCTGCTGCTGGACGGTGGTCGTGATGGCGGCGGCGTCGCTCGCGGTGGCTTCGCCGATTTCGCGGAGCTTTTCCGTGCCCGAGAGGACGTCGTTGTTCTCGCGGGCGATGCTGTCGACGCTCCGCGAGACGTCCTGGATGTCGCTTGACATCTTCGTGATGTGCTCGACGAGCTGGGCGAAGAGCTGTTCCGTGTTCTGGACGGCCTCGGTGCCGCGCGCGACGGCTTCGGTGCTGCTCTCCATCTCGGAGACGGCCGTCTTCGTGAACGCGGTCGATTTGCCGATGAGCTCGGCGACGCGCTCAGCGGCGTCGGCCGACTGCTCGGCGAGCTTGCGGACTTCGTCGGCGACGACGGCGAAGCCGCGGCCGTGCTCGCCAGCGCGGGCGGCCTCGATGGCGGCGTTCAGCGACAGGAGGTTCGTCTGCTCGGCGATGCTCGTGATCGTGCCGACGATCTGCTGGATGTCTTCGGAGTGATGGCCGAGCTCGACGATGGCCGTGCGCGCGCCGTCGATGCGGTCGCGGATGCTGCTCATCTGCCCGACGGCCTCCGAGAGCGATGCGCGGTTGCTGTTCATCGCGTCGATGCTGGCCTGGTTTTCTGTGAGCGTTTCGAGGGCGAGGCGCTGCACGCCGCCGATGGAGCCGTCGATGCTGCCGACGGACGTCGCGGCGTCGTCGATATGGCCTTTCTGCTGCTGGACGCCCATGGCCATCTCGCTGACGGACTCGGCGACGTTGTTCATATTCTGCAGCGACTGCTCGGCTGTGCTCGAGAGCTCTTCGCTCGCAGCGGACAGCGTCTCGCTCGTGCTGCTGATTTTCCGCATGACCTTGCGGATGTCTCCGGCCATCGTCTGGATGGCGGCCGCGAGGCGGCCGAGCTCGTCGTCATGCTCGCTCGTGACCTCGGCTGTGAGGTCGCCGTCCGCGATTTTCTCCGCGCTCGCGAGGAGGTGCTGGACGGGCGCTGCGATGCGGCGCTCGAAGATGGCGTAGATCGCGCCCGTCAGCAGCAGGATGACGATGAGCGCGGTGATGATGTTCGTCACGATGGCCGTATGAATCGGGCCGCTGTAGTCGGCCGTCGGCGCGACGAGCACGAGGTGCAGGCCCGTCGATGCGATCGGCAGCGCGACGATGTACGCCTCTTCGCCAAAGGCATCACTCACGAAATGCTCCGGTGCCGTGAGCCCCATGATCTTATTGCCGAGCTCCTGCCGTTTCGGGTCGGGGCTCTCGGTGATTTTCTGCTTCATGTTCGCGTCGGCGTCCGGCGTGGCCGCATAGAGGCCCGACTGCGTGACGAGGAAGGCGTAGCCGTGCTCGCCAATCTTGAGGCTCTGGATGTAGTCCTCGAGCTCTTTCATGCCGATGTCGACGGTCACGACGCCGACGACGCGGCCGTTTGCGCGGATGGGCGCCGAGCTCGACATCATCGTCGTGTTCGTGACGGGGTCGTAGGCCGGCTCATCCCAGAAGACGGATTTCGGCCCCTGGATGGCGGCTTTGTACCAGGCAAACTGCGGGTAGTTGTACTCCTCGTTGCTATAGTCCATGGTCAGGTCGATTTTGCCCGCGTCGTTTTTCGAAAAATACGGGCCGAACCATTTTTCCCCGCCCGGATACTGGTACGGCGCAAACCAGACACCGCTGCCGAAAATCATGTCGTCCGAGGCGACGAGCTGGCGGATGACCTGTTCCGCGTACGTCATGTTGTACGTGCCGTTCATGGCGCTGAGCGTCGTCGCGAGGCCGTCCGTCTTGCCTGCGACGCGCGTGAGCACGTTGTCGAAGCGCTCGGCGATGCCCGTGCCCTGCGCTTCGAGGCGCTCCGCGACATCGGCCTCCATCTGGCTTGACCGCATGGTGACGCTTATGATGGTCAGGAGCCCGAGCAGAACGACCGCGAGAACGATCACGCTGCCGAGGAACGCCATCTTGATGCTGCTGCGCATAGAAATCCCGTCCTTTCCCTGTTTTCTCTTTGGCCCCCTCTAGAGGGGGCTGTCAGCCGTAGGCTGACTGGGGGAGTAGTAAGATGCTGGAGACGAACAATTATACAGAACGTTGCCAAAGACTTTAGCAGCGTCTGCATTCTTGGCAGACTACAGCAACCTACTACTCCTTCCACCGCTTCGCGGTCCCCCTCCCTCTAGAGGGAGGCTTACTACGAATCACTGTGATTTTTATATTTCGACGTGAATTGTCATGAATCCTTTTTTTGAAACAAATTTCATCCATGTATACTTGCGAGCACCTGCCGCATCTTTGCGAGTGCTCTTCGCTTCGTCGCGGCGACGGCCTGCTGCGTGATGCCGAGGGCGGCGGCGGTTTCCTTCTGCGTGCGCTCGCCGAGGTAGAGGAGCTGCACGACTTCGCGTTCGCGCGGCGTCAGCGCGCGCAGGGCGGGCACGAGCGCGGCCTGCCGTTCGAGGCGTGTCATCGCCGCGGCCGCCGCCGGGTCTTCGATGAGCTCCCAGAACGGTTCCTCGCGCCGCTCGTCGACGACGGCCTCGCGCTGCCAGACCTTGCATGTCCGGCGGAACAGCGTGCGCAGATCGCCGTAGACGCGCGCCTTCACGAAACCGGCGAACGGCACGCCGGATGCTGCATCGTAGTCATGCACGGCGCGCACGAAGCTCACATACCCTTCGGCGAGCGCATCTTCGCGCAGCGTCAAAAGGTGCGGCTGGCCTGCCGCGCGCCGCAGCAGCGGCTCGTACTGCTCCACGAGCTGCATCATCGCCGCGCTGTCGCCCGCCTGCGCCGCCGCGAGCAGCATGCACTCCGTCGTTTCCATCGCTTCTTTCTTGTCTTCGTCCATCTTTCAACCTCCTGCTATCAAAAAAGTTTTCATCACTTTATCAAATGTAGCAGAAAGTATCTTTGCACATCAACTGCCGACTTTTTCAGAAAGTCTGCAAAAATCGGCTGCATGCTTGTATTTTCAGAAGAAGTGCGCTAGAATAGAGCACAAAAGCACCAAGAGAATGACAAAGAGAAGTTTTACAGATGGAAAGGAGATTTGCAGATGAAGAGAACTTGCCAGGATTTTGAAAAATACGGTCACATCGTGGCTTTGCTGCCGGAGTACGTGGATGGCGCAGGGGAATGTGTCGTCGTGCTCTATGACGACGGGCGCCGCGAAGTCCAGCCGCGCGCCATGCGCTCGACGCTCGAACGCTGCGCGCGCGTCTTCGCCCACAGCGTGCCGCTCGTGCGCGATTGCGAGCGGCAGCTCTTCGGCCGTTCGCGCCAGGAGCTGCCATTGCCGCTGGCGCCGTACTTCGTGCTCGTGCCGTTCCGCTGGCGCGCGCCGCGCGTCCGCGGCGACACAACGCTCGCCTATGTCAACTTCATCCATATCGAAAGCTTCGTGCCGGAACGCGGCGGCATCGCCATCCTGCTCAAGGGCGGCGGCCGCCTCTCCATCCGCAATACCTACGAATCCGCTGCCCGCCGCTTCCAGGACGGCTGCGCCTCCCGCGACCACCTCATCGCCGTCTTCTGCGCCTGCGGCCTCCCGGCCATCGCGTAAAGGCATGAAAAAAGCGCCTGCGAAGGAATTTTCTGCCTTCGCAGGCGCTTTCTATCTATTTGGAAGTTCTTACCTCCGACACACCCCCGGTCGCTTTCAGCGACAGCCCCCTCTGAGAGGGGGCCAGGGAGAGCTTAGTGCAGCTTCATATTGAGCTCTTCCGTCGGCAGCAGGTGCATGAGCCCCATGAGCGCGAGGATTTGCTCGAGCGCGACGTGCGGGTCGTGCGTGTTCTTGACGACGTACGTCGTCTCCTTCCAGGTGTCGAAGAGCTTGTTGCTCTCGGCGTATTCGAGCTGGTACTTGATGTCGTCATTCGTGCAGCCCATCGTCAGCATGCGGCCGACGAGCGTCACGTAATCGACCATGAGGTAGATTGTGACGAGGTTCTCGCGCAGCAGCCGCGAGAGCGGCGCAATCGAGCCCGTGTCGATGATGATGATGCTCGCATGGTAATTCTTGAGCGCCTGGAGCATGTCGGCTTTCGTGAGGCCGTAATAAAACCCCTGGTACGACGCGCGCAGCATGAAGTCCTGCTTGTCGAACTCCTCCTGCGGCAGCGTGCGGAACAGGCCGGGATGCGTATCCTTCGCATCCGTCGGCTTCGTGGTGTACGTTGGGATATAGTGGACGCCGATGCGTGAAAGCTGCATCGCGAGCGTTCGCCGACCCGAGGCGAACGGGCCAATCAAAGCATAAATCTTGTTGACCATGATAATAATCTCCTATCCTTCGTTTCAGACGAAAGTCACATACTTTACTCTTACTCTTTTCTATATTCTATCATAAAAATGAAATTTTTGCACGAAAAAAGGGAGCTACCGAACGCTCCCTTTTCTCTATGCCTCTACCTCCAACAACATCTTGTTCTTGGAGGACTAGATGTTGTTGTTCTCCCAAGGCTTATGATACAACAATTTGTGACTGCGTGCAAGGGGGCAGAGGAAATTATTTTTTGGGAGGATTTTCGGGGCCCTGTGGCGAATTCCTTCCTATACAAATAAGATGAAACGCGCATGGCGCGTGAGGAGGTCAGGACATGTATTTCTACTGCGAAAAATGCAAGAAACAATACCCGCTCAATACCCATGCCATCCGCTGCAGCTGCGGCGGCCTGTTCCGCCTGCACAAGGACCCGGAGGACGTCGTGCCGCAGGACGTCTCCATCGGCCATATGGTGACCCCGCTCGTGCCGATGAACGTGGGCGGCATCGAGGTGCTGCTGAAGCTCGAGAACCTCCAGCCGACCGGCTCGTACAAGGACCGCGGCGCGGCCACGCTCGTCAGCGTCGCCAAATCGCTCGGCATCACGAAGATCGCGCTCGACTCCGCAGGCTATGCGGGTGCCTCCGTCGCGGCCTATGCGGCGGCGGCCGGCATGGACTGCCGCGTCTACGTGCCCGAGGGCGTGCCGGACGGCGCGCGCCAGCAGCTCCAGACGTACGGCGCCGAGGTCATGGTCGTCAAAGGCACGCGCATGGACGCCTGCGCCGAGGTCAAGAAGCATCTCGGCACGAGCTGGTACTACGCATCGCCTGCGTACAACCCGCTGTTCGCCGAGGGCGTCAAATCGCTCGCGCACGAGCTCTACGAGCAGCTCGGCGGCAAGGTGCCGGAGTACGTCTTCGTTCCGGCTGGCAACGGCAGCCTCGTCATCGGCCTCTATCTCGGCTTCATGGAGATCGGCCGCCTGCCGCGCATCGTCGCCGTGCAGACGGATGGCTGCGCACCGCTCTACCGTGCGTTCATGGAAAAGCGCGGCATCCCCGTCGAGGAAGAGGAAAACGGCATCGTCTTTGACGATCCGAACTTCTCCATCGAGCGCCCGAAGCGCCTGCAGGAGATGCTGTTCGCCATCGAATCGAGCGGCGGCGACGTCATCACCGTCACGCAGCAGGAGCTCGAGGAAGCCCGCGCCGACCTCGGCCGCCGCGGCGTCTACGCCGAGCTCACCGCCGCCGCCGGCCTCGCAGCCGCAAAGAAATTCTTCCCCCACGGCAAGCCCGACAACTACAAAGTCGTCGTTCCCGTGACGGGCAGCGGCTTCAAGCGGTGAAGAAATTCGCATTCGCACCCGCGGAAGCAGGGCAAGTGAGATAGGCAATGACGTACAAGGGACTCCCTCAGTCAGCCATTCGGCTGACAGCTCCCTCTGAGAGGGAGCCTTCCTTTTTTGGAGCCCGGGGGGGGACGGGCCCGAAGGGCGGGGGGAGTCCCTTGCAGGACGTGTGAATTGGTACGTCGTATCTTCCGCGGGTGCGACAGGAAGGGAGACACACTATGCTTCATGGAATCATCGACATCGGCTCGAGCACGGTCCGCATGGCCATCTACGACATCCACGGCGGCGACATCGACATGCTGCTCAAAAAGAAGCACGTCGTCGGTCTTGCGGCCTATGTCAAGGACGGCGTCATGACGCAGCAGGGCATCGACAAAGCCGTCGAGATTCTCGGAGAATTCGTCTCCTTCCTGCACTGCTTCCACATCACGCACGTCGCCGCCTTCACAACGGCCGCGCTGCGCAACGCGAAGAACAGCCGCGAAGCCGTCGCCGAGATCGAGCGCCGCACGGGCCTTTCCATCCGCGTCATCTCGGGCGACGAAGAAGCCACGTTCGACTTCATCGGCGCGACGCATGCCTTCGGCCACGAGAGCGGCTTGCTCGTCGACATCGGCGGCGGCAGCACGGAGCTCGTCGCATTTGAAAGCGGCAAGATCCAGCAGAAAGTCAGCCTGCCGCTCGGCGCAACGGACTTCCATGCGCGCTTCACAGGCGACGTCCTGCCGACGCTCGCCGAATGCCGCCGCATGGAAGAAGAAGCTGGCCGCATCCTCGATGGCGCGGAACGCTATGTCACCGAGGGCGCGAAAGACGCCTTTTCTGACCTGCGCGTCGCCGAGCTCGCCGGCATCGGCGGCACATTCAAGAGCGGCCTCGCCCTCTACAATGCCGTCTATCAGAAACCAGCGGACAACCTCGCCATCGACGCGAGGAAACTCCCCGAACTCATCCGCCGCTTCACGAGTGACCGCGCGCTCGCGCAGGAAGACGTCGTCCTCCTCATGCGCGCCGTCCCCGACCGCCTGCCCACCATCCTCCCCGGCCTCACCATCGCCCATGTCGTCTGCCAGCACTTCGGCGCAAAGACCATCACGTACAGCGACTCCGGCGTGCGGGAAGGGTACATCTACAGCGAAATTCTCGGAAAATAAAAGAGCAAGACATCGAACAGCCCCCGGCCATCCGAATTCCATCGGACAGCCGGGGGCTGCTTTTTCCTTATTTTGCTTTTCCGAGCGCTTTCTGATCCATGAATTCCTTGAGGATTGCGCGCTTCGCAATCTTGCCCGTCGCCGTGCGCGGCAGATGCGGCAGCTCGTGGAACTCGCGCGGAATCTTGAAGAGCGCGAGATTTGCCTGCAGGAACTTCTTGAGCTCGCGGATGTTGATGCTCGCGCCCTCGTGCAGGCTGTAGAAGCAGGCGCCCGCCTGGCCGCGCAGCTTGTCCTCGATGCCGATGACGGCCGCCTCGGCGATGCCCGGGAACTGGTAGACGAGCTCCTCGACCTCGCGCGGGTAGATGTTCTCGCCCATGCTGATGATCATGTCCTTGAGGCGGTCGACGATGTAGATGTAGCCATCGGGATCGATGCGCGCGACATCGCCCGTGTGCAGCCAGCCGCCGCGCAGCGCTTCCTGCGTCGCCTCCGGCAGGTTCCAGTAGCCGAGCATGACATTGTCGCCCTTGATGACGAACTCGCCCGTCTCGCCGCGTGGCACATCATCGCCGTTGCCGTCGACGATGCGCCAGCGGATACCCGGCACGACCGGGCCGATGGAGCCCGTCTTCGCCTTGCCCGGCGGATTCATCGTCACGACGGGGCTCGACTCCGAGAGGCCGTAGCCCTCGCAGATCGACACGCCGAACTTGTTCGTGAAATCCGTCTGGATCTTCATCGGCAGCGTCGTGCCGCCGGAGACGACGAGGCGCACCGACTGCATGTCCTCCGGGCTCGCGAGCTTCGTCAGCAGGCTGCAGATGGACGGCACGATATAGAGGTCGGTGACCTTTTCGTTGCGGATGGTCGCAATCGTCTCCTTCGGCGTGAACTGGTCGAGAATGACGACCGTCGCACCTTTATAGAAGGAATAGAGCACCGAGCACGTCCAGCCGAAGCAGTGATACATCGGCAGCACGCAGAGCACGATGTGCTCCGGCTTGCAGCCCATCCACTCCATCTGCCAGGTATTGTACGTCAGATTGCGATGCGAAAGCACAGCACCCTTCGGCGTGCCCGTCGTGCCCGACGTATAGATGATGACGCACGGATGATGTTCGTCAAAGGTACCCGGCAGCGGCGGCGCGGGCGGCAGACCTTCCTTCTTGCGGCCGCACGTGCGGATGTCGATCTGGCGGACCTTGATGTCGCAGCGCAGCTGTGCCATCGCATCGACGAGGTTCAGCGGCTCATTCGTCATCAGGAACTTGATGCCTGCATCCTTTATAATGAAAGCGATCTCGCGATTGCTCAGCTGGAAGTTGATCGGAACCGCGATGGCGCCGAGCGAGGCGATGCCGAAATACGCAAAGACGTACTCCGCGCTGTTGCGCGAAAAGATGCCCACGCGGTCGCCCATCTTGATGCCGGCAGCATGGAGGCGGTCGCGGCAGTTCGTGACAGCCTCGTCAAATTCCCGATACGTGAAACGGCGGTCGTGATCGATGATTGCCACATCATCCGGTGCACCCTGGCGGGCAAGCTCGTGTACCAACATAATAGAGACCCCTTCTTTCTTTTCAATCCCTGTTTGCTCAAATCAAGTAAATTTTATACTAGGTACTAAAAAAAGTAAAGCGGATAAAGCGAAAACTTTCTCGAAAAGTTTTTCAAAAAAGTGTTGACAGGAAGGGTCGAAGCGTGTATCATATTACAAGTCGGCGGCAGACAGCGAGAGCACAGCACCGCGGACAACGATGAAACCAATGAAGCGAAGCTGCTTCGAAAAAAAGAAATTCAAAATTCTTCTTGACAAAGCAAACGCGCTGAGGTATCATATAGAAGCTGATTCACGAAAGAGCTTTTCAAAAGCTTCC
>Ga0256405_10012169_pt1 | contig 10744 bp, 13 predicted proteins | sample RumenRJG_02DNA_FD_189096 | JGI IMG/M metagenome (GOLD analysis project Ga0256405, IMG submission 189096) | Bovine rumen microbial communities from Lethbridge, Alberta, Canada - RJG_02 | ecosystem: Host-associated > Mammals > Digestive system > Stomach > Rumen | place: Canada: Alberta... | reverse complement strand
ACGGATAGTCTTTGATGATATCAAACTTTTCGGTAAGATATTCCATCGGCATGTTTTCATGCCAGCTTATTATCATCATTGTTCCTGTTTTGCAGTTCTTGTCGATATACTGCATGAGCTCTCCTGCCGGTGTCGGATCGAGGTTTGCAAGGATCAGATCATATTTTCCGTCAGTGTTGAAGTTTAGATAATCGACATCGATCTCTATTTTTGAATTACTGGTCTTTGCGTTCTCTCTGGCGCATTTAACGGCAGCAGGAGATATATCGACAGCTGTCACCTTGTTTGCACCCAGTTTGTCCGCGGTGATCGACAGGATACCGCTTCCGCACCCGATATCGAGAACGGAAGCGCCTTTGATCGGAAGTCCTGTCATGATCTCCATGAATTTTAATGATGACCAGTGTGCAGGGTTGAAAACGTCTTTACTTATGATCATATCAGTGCGACATTGCGGTGAAAATACCCCATACACCGACATTGGTTACCACATTAGACGTAGATTTAAGTACGACCTCTATTCTCCCTGATGTGAAATAAACATCATAATCGCTTTCAGGCACTATCTGATAGCCATTAGTGAGCTCTGTGCTTTGCCGGTACAGCGTGACCTTGAATGTGTAGAGGAGAAATAGAGATGACGGGTACAGGTTGGCAGTCGTACTCCCTGCTGCGATCGATGTAAGCATGTAGTTTGACATCTGGCCTATGCTCTGATTCGTTGCACTGGTAATGATGCCTTTACTGTTGACTGTGATGATAGGTATTGATACTGCTTTTGAAGCGGAGGCGATTGATCCATAAGTACCGGCAGTTACTCCCGAATCAGGAAGAGATCCTCCGAAGTCTTTCGTAAGTACGAAGTAATTGCCTCCTGTCCATGATACGGCGAGTATCGATCCCGCGGGGATCTCTTCGGACAGAGCTTCGAGCGAGTCGTTATTGACCGACAGATAGTGAGGGTCATTGGAGTCGACAACAACAGGATAGCTGTTCGCGTTTGCCGGGACAGTGTCGTTGAATCTGATAAAGATGATGCTGTTGTCATCCGATACGAAGTCTCTGGTATCAGTCTGAACGATCAGCGATCCGCTGACCAGATCGGCCTGCCCTGTATAGACATTGTCATTACCGCGAGGGCCTTGCGGACCTTGTGGGCCGGTTGCACCGGTGTCACCTTTAGGAAGAGTAAAATCGAAATTCAGACCTGAGCGAAGATCACCGGTCACAGAAGCGGCAGCAGTCTCTCCGGTCTGGGCGCTCGCCGTGACATCGGCGTTGAATGACTCCCATTCAGTCTCAAGCTCTTTCATCGACTTGATGACCCAGTCGAGATTCATTTCGTGAAAATTGGTGTAGGGGAAATTATCGTATAGTGCCATGCTTTACTCCTTACAATATCTATGGACGTGAATATGTGAGCGTTACAGAAGCGTCCATTGTCGGGTCAGTAACGACTAAGTCCTGATTTCCTCCGCTGAATTCAAATGTGCAGTTGACAAGATTTGACGCTGTAACTGTTACTCCCGGATTGACCGTTGGCAAATCAAAATAATAAGTTTCATCTGACATAGGTATCATTACATCCTGCACTATTTGAGAATGTCCGGCTATTTCTACTATACCTTTTGTGACATATCCGCTTTCAGGAATTAAATAAGGTGATTCCCACATCTGAAGACTACCAGTATTATTAATTAAAGTAATGCTTATTTTTTTATTATTGAAAGAACCTCCTCCACTTTCTCCAAGTGTAAACTGACTTTCGAGATTGGCAGGGATATCTTTGACTGTCATGGCCTTGCTTGAAGGATCATATGAGAGTGAAAGAATATGTTCCGGGGAGAAATTAAGGATTGCCGTCTTTACTGCAAGTAAAGCCTGTCTGAGCGGATTTGGTGCCGATTTAACGGCGTTTTTCTTTTTTGCCATGTTTTATACCTCCTAGTATATTTGAAGCAGGAAACGGGATTTAAACTCGTTTTTAATGATCTGATACATGTCGTATCTGGCGCGGAGCTCGATCTCTTTCTTGGCGACATCCTGTGCGTCGGTGATCGCACTGTCGCCCTCGACGTGAAAGTCTTCGATCGTGGTCACAGTGCCGGTATCTGATGTACTTGTGACGTCTTTTCCGCGGTCTGTGAATGTCGTTTCATTCCATGCGCTGACAGAGTTGACGCTCTGGCCTGTGCCTGCAAGATCTCGTTCCTGCGTGATCTCCCTGTGTTCATCCCGTTTGATGTTTATAAACGGATCGTATTCCTCATAAAGAACGCCTGCCATTTTCTGCCATGTATGAAGGCGCATATTACTCCAGTTGGCGATAGCACTTTTCATGACATCGGGATCCGGATATAACACCTCAAGCTCGGCATAATCGGTCAGTATCTCATGTACCAGATAATCCTTTTCAAGATCTTCGGGGATTGCCATAGTGTCGAAGATCGTGTCATCAAAATTATAAAGACCCAGTATCGACAGTGTTGCTCTCATCTGACGCTCCTTTCTCGAAGAAATCCGCATATCTGTATTTTGCCGTGATATTCAATCCGTAATGGTCATTTACTTTTTTCAGATCACGATTCAAAGTATCGAGCCATACATCGATCAGGGATCGGGTATCAATATCGTTTGCTTCAACCTCAGAGGAGATCAGTCTTTCGCGCTTCTGGGTGTTGGCGTTTGGTATTCCGATCTTGGTATTAAACTGATCTTCGATCGTCTTCATATCATCAAGCACCTCGGCAACGATATAATTCTGTCCTACTGACTGCTGAAAGAAGTCCCAGTCATGAGATCCGTCTTCGTTGATAAGGTCCTTATCGATGACGGCGAACGGCTTGCCGGATGAGATCTCATCGTAGAGCCTTTTATATGTTTCTGCGACGGCTTTATTCTTTGCGAAGAAGATGAAGCTGACTTTCGAGTTGAGCAGATTGACAGCTGCCGTTTCGCTCGCCACCGCGAGCATGTCCGCATAGAAGCTGACCAGATCGATAACAGAGCGATAATCTGGCTGAAGTCTTATCAGCTCGCAGTCCTTTCCGATCTCCAGTCTCAGCGATCCTTCTATTACCGGATTTGCTACAATACAGAATTTCGGCTGATAGAAGATCGTGAAATTATCAGATACTGTACAGTTCTGCGGGATCACACCGAACTTATCATGTTTGAATATTGTGATAAAGCCTTCTCCGAAGAGTATGTATTTAAAGTAATTGCTTTCCCATGTTTCAGGAAGTCCGTCGAAGTCGATAACACTCAATACTTTCTTGAACAGATAATTCCCGTAATACTCAAACAGACCGGTGTTTTTTGTGTGGATCGCCGAAGGATTGCGTTTGGCGTTATATAGATTAATAAAATCATACATGACCGGGGCGTTATTTGATATAGCCATTTATATGACCTCTCTTTCTTCGTAATAGATTAGTGAACAGCACGAATACCGGTTTCATCTTTACAGTTATATACATAGGTGTATCTGTTGAGATCGTCCCGGTAGAGAATGACAGATTGAAGTACATGTGCTTAGTTGTGGCATATGACCCCATCATCTCTCTTCGATAGCGCAGCGTCTGGGTCTTTCTGGCCGTTCTGTAGGTTACGCCACTGATGACATAATCTATATAGGACCATCCGGTATTTGCTACGCGGTCAAGTCCCGGGTAGGTGTTGCCTCCCGATACTGTGGCTCCTGCAGGTATGCCGGTTATGACGATCGAGAACGTCATGTCAACATAATCGTCAGATCCTGCCATAGTCACACTGTAGGATGACGGCGTGATCGTGATATCAAGCGTTTCACTCGGTTCAGGGCCCGGTCCGGGAGTGTCTCCTTCGACATACGGATTGCGGATGATTCCTTGGAAGTAGTCGTTGCTCCATGAAATGACAGTCCCGTCCGAAGATTCTCCGGAGAAGTAATGCCTCTGACCTACTTTGAACTGCGATTCAGCGACAGTACGCTCATAGTAGAGGACCGCCGGCTGTGATACGGAAGCCTTGGATCCTGCGCAATATACATAGCCTCCGCTGATCTCCTCAACGACCTCGACATGTCCGAAGCCGTCAGAAGACCAGTAGCAGAGGATATCGCCTGCCTGCAGGGAAATCTGCGTACCGGCGAGAGGAGATGAAGCAGGATCATAGTTGCCTCTGGAGTCGCCGTCTGTGACCCATGCGCCCTTATTGGCAGCGTTGCTGATCCAGTAAAGAGCGGAAGGTCCGGAAGACATGAACTCGTTGCCGTAAGCATACTGAATGTTATAGCTCTCGTCAGACAGACATTCCTGAACGATACGGGATGTTTCGCCGAAGGCAAACCAGGTACAGTTTCCGTCCGTTTCTGGCGCGTAATGATTCCAGTTATACTGAGTAAAGGTTTTATATGAGTAGACGCTCTTAGGACTGTATGGTCCGGATCTGGGTGTGAAGTTACTCAAGGTATACTCCTGTATTCAGCATGGAACAGATCGCGTTCTGTTCATCGACTGTCGGATTCTTGATCGCAAAGCTGATCGAGGCATTCGAGCAGATGACAAAGCCTGTCAGATTGTCGAGTCTTAAAGTCTTACAGCATGGCTGACCGAATCTTTCCGGGAAGTGTGTCGTCTGATTCATGAAGAAAGCGAATATATAGGGCTTTCCCAGATTATATGCGATGAAGCTTCCGCTTGATCCTTTGGTAGATACCTGACCGAGCGAAGCTCCCAGAGTATCCATGATCGTGGACAGCAGGTCTGTATTATCGGAAGGAGTCGAGCTTTCGATCGAAGCTCTGACATCGTTCATGTTCCTGTTGGCATTGCCAAAGGCAGTCAGAGGAGCACCTCCGGACATGCCTTCCGCTTTCGTCCTGACCCACTGCAGAGCAGAAAGCCCGAGTCCGACCTTCCAGTCCATGACGAGGGAGCTTATCGGAATATTTACGCCGATCTGGGAACTCTCCGAATAGACGAGCGGATCATCATTGAGATCTCTTGAAAGCGCGAAGATCTGAAGCTCACACGCGCCGGTACAGTAATCGACTTTCCAGTTCACCTCCACCTGTGCAGCCGCGTAGACCTTCGTGGTGTCGAGAGGGATGACGCCGAACGGCTGAAAGTAAAGCGACAGCTCAGAAAAAGGTGACAGATTCAGATAAGGATAGTCGGAGGCCTGCGGATGCTTCGGAAGATTCATCGTGAAGCGATATTCTTCGATCATGTTTGCATCGACCTGATAGCAGAATGTATCGACCGAAGGAAAAGATACTTGCTGCGATCCGAAATAAATCGAGCGTACCATAGCTCCCAGATTACCCGACAGCGGAAGATTCGGAAACCACCGGCAGTATGTAACATACTGAAGAGGATTGAAAATGGCCTGCGCGATGCCTGATGATACATCGGTCATCGTCGAAGGAACGACGTTAAATGCTTCATTAAGAAGTATTTTGAACGAAGGTGCCGGCATGATGTAATAGCTGACCCCTGTCAGATTGTTACCGACTACACCGATACAGAATGCACCGTCAGAAATGCTCCGATTAAAATAGGAGGATGTGCTTACCCACTGGCCGCTGCTCTTGTTAAATACTTCAGGATCACCGGCGGGAGTGATCTTTGAATAATTGGAAGTGCTGTCAATATAGGTGTTATAGAGCGTATCGATCAGATCCGGATTGAAATTGCTCGCGGATCTCAGGATATACTGACGGCTGTTGTATATGTCTTCTTCATATGTTGCAAGGACATCGCAGCGCAGAAATAAAGTCCATACGCCCAGATCAAAGCGGACATCTTCGATGAAGTAGTATCTCTGAAAATCGCTGATATATGCGTAATTGAAAAGAGGAATATCGTTGTTTCCCCGCGTGTCCGATATCTCTACCATCGGCGTGATGACAGAAGTGATCGTCTTCATAGCACATGAAAATGTCCTGCTCACTGTCGTCCGGGAAGGCAGAGCGGTGCTGTTTGGCCTCTTGTTGAATTTGTACAATACGATGTTGAACATATATTATCTCCTTTTAAAAAGGGGAGGCAGGGTGAAAAGCGGAAGGAGATGATCCCTGCCTCCTATTCTTAAACAGCTGAATAGCTAGTCAAGAAGCAATACTGCCATTTTCTCGGTGAAGTCAGACTGCAGCTGTACGTCCATGTGGGCGAAGATGTTGTAGTACTGGCCTTTTGCGTTGTATGGCGAAGTTTCGATGACATCATTGAAGATGTTGTAACCCATCGCGTCTCTGTCGAAGATCAGACCGATGACGTTGTTGACGGTCTGGGCAGTGCCTGTCGTGATAACACCTGCATTATTGACGTATACCGGAGTCGCGCTGACGGATCTCGGACTGTTGATCGCCTGCCAGAAGGTGACCGGCTCAACGTCGGCATAAGTCAGGAAGTTGTCATGATAGGTATCCGCGAGGACCATCGCATCCATGCTGTCGAGGAAATTTGCGTCCATGTAGACGCGCTGATCTCTGACGTCGGTATGTCTCATGATCGGCACGCCTGTGATCGGCTGCTGGAACAGTCCGGATCTTTCTGACATCAGTCTTGAGATCTCAGATACTCTCGAGTATACCCACTGCATGAACGGTTTATAGTTTGCCGGCTGCATGACAGTAATTGCGGTGAGGGACAGCCCTGTCAGGGTGTTGTACTCGGTGAGCAGATGGATCACGGAAGATCCTCCGATCGCATTCTTGCCGGCGATGGCGTTTGCGAGGATACCCCTCTTGAGGTTCTCGAGCCACTGGGTGCGCTCGTTCAGGAAATGAGTCATCAGACCGGACATGAACGCGCCGAAGTTGGACTCGTTCTCAAAAGCGACCTTCAGCTGTTCTCTGTAGATTGTGTAGCTTCCGAGATATACGTCAGATCCGACATATCTCGTTTCAAGGACTTTTGGCTTTCTGACAACATACTGATCGATGGACTGACCTTCGACGGTTTCATGAGTTGGATCTTCGATCGCTTCCCTATCGGCGAAGTTGATCTTACGAAGGATGCCTCCCCAAGTTTCAGCGGTCATCTGCAGACCTTTAAACTTTTCCGAATATGAACGTACAGCAACGATCGTCCTCTGCAGTACCTGAGAGATGGCCTGAAGCGTAGGCTCATATCCGGCCTGCAGTGTTGCCTGTGCGACAGATACAAAGCTAGAATAATCCGTCGGCTGAATGGCGACCTGACCTGTTGCCTGAGTGTGGAGCAGATTTATCAGCTGATACGCCTGCTCTTTGGACATAGTGTTTACAGACATTATTTTTCTCCCTTCTCCGGCGGATTGATGAGCGAAGCGAGGATATCCTCAGCCTTCAGCGGTGCGCCGGTCTGTAACGTAGTATTGGCGATGTTTTCTTTCTGGACGGCTGTCTTGAGATCCTTGATCTCTGACGCCAGAGCGGACATGACTCTCATAACTCCGTCATCCGCTGCAGGAGTTACGGCTTCCGGCTGCTGTTCTGCCGGAGCATTGGCATCGGCGTCGATCATCTCGTTGATCTCCGCTTTTGTGTAGCCTGCGCGAAGCAGGGCAAGTCTTTCGGATATTTTCATTTCGTTTCTCCTTCTATCCTTTGAGCTTGTCTTCGATCAGCTGTTTCAGACCTTCGAGCACTTTGTTATTCTCGGAGATCACATCTTTCAGATCAAGCATCTCGGCCTTGTGATTTTCCTGTTCTTTATTCAAGAACCAGAACATGATACCGCACATGACGATCGGAAAACCCACTGTCGATATTGCCTGAATAATAGCGTTGATGTCTTCCATATCTTACCCTCCTTTATTTATAAATAAGGAAGAGAAGGCAGTCATGTCGCGGTCAACGACATCCGCGCCCTTCCGGGGCTGACCTGTGCGGATGCCTTCTCTCTTTCATTATACAATATTTCGCATAATCTTTATGTGAAATTATGTGAAATTCGTTCCATATATTCAAATTCGCTGAGAAAAGGCCTAGAATGAAATTAAGCTTAATAAAGCGAAAGGAGAAAACAAAATGTTACTTAAAAGGGAAAATGTTATCAGCGGCAGCGTGAGCTGGTTCTATCGGCTGAATGATCACAAAATGATCTGCTTCGATATTGAAAGAGACCGCTCGATCAACAGCATAGGTCTGATCAATCTTGATCCGGAAGGTAAAGATTACTGGTATCACACAAAGACCTTGTGCTATATGGATCAGATAGTCATTGACGATGGCGAACTGCTCAACGTAGACGCTCTGATGGCTCTGGCAAGGAGGGAAGACCATGCCTAGGATAATGAGTCCAAAGAAAAAGATTCAAAAGATTCTCGATGATATGATCAAATATCAGAAAGAAAAAGAAGAAGAAGGAAGATCACTATACAACAAACTGGCTGAGAGATATCCATACGAATATTACGGTATTGATGGACAGATGAAAATAGAAGAGAAGATGAGAAAATATACGACTCATATGCAGGTCGTAAACGTTTCGATCATCGGACTTGAAAATCTTCTATTTACGATAAATGAGGAGATGAAGAAGTATGATGAGCAAAGAAGATGAAATGCTGTACAGAAGCCTCCGGGCCATGTACAACGCCAACGAGTCAGCCTTCGCTCTGGGAAAGATCGGATCGAAGGAGTACGAACAGAACCTGAACACGATCGGCATGCAGATCGTATATCTTGAGGAGAAATACGGCCTGTATGAAGAACTTTGAGAAAATTCAGAAACTGCTGCTGTCAACCAGGACGGCAGCAGGCGACGATGAAAGTACTTTCCTGCAATGGGAAAGAGGCGAGATCTCGACAGCTTCATGTATAAAGAGGTTTCGCGTTCATAATATGGTCGATAACAGCATTGATATCAGTCAGATCGAGTTTGAAACATGGCTGAGCAGTTTAGGATACAGGAGGAGAGGACATGGCGAGGAGCAGAGTCTCGGCCCGGACAAGGGAACAGATCCGGAACGAGTACAATCGGATAACGAAAGAGATCAATAAGAATCTGGCCGAGATCGAAAAGAAGAGACCAGACTCGGTCGCACTGGAGAGATACCGCGGATACTTCGAGCCGATCGAAGACACCGATCTGAACTACAACACCATGAGACGGATGCTGAAACAGGCAAGGCAGGTGTATGAATCCGGTCAGACCTCACTTGATGTCATAGAACGGGGAGAAGCTCTCGCGATCAAGACATTAAAAGAGGAAGGATACGACTTCATCAACCGGCGTAATTTCAACAGCTTCATGCGGTTTCTGGACGATGCCAGAGCTCGCGGACTGGGGTCTCTCTATTCATCCGAACAGCTCCTCGAGAAAATTCACGAAGCAAAGAAAAGAGGTCTGTCAAAACGCGAGATATTAAAGAATATGGACCGGTGGGCAAAGCAGGAAATGAAGCGTGATGAAGACGGCAAGATCGTCGAACAGGTCAAGCCGAAGAAACTGACGATAAGAAGGTATAAAAAGTAATGCTGCCGCAGGACTTCAATTTCGATGTCCTGTCTGAATACCCCGTATTAAAGAAGATACCCAACAAAAAAGGCGCGAAGAAATATCTTGATGTGATCACGGCCTTCGATATTGAAACGACACGCCTTCCGGATATCGAGCAGTCGGTAATGTACATCTGGCAGATGCAGATAGGTCCGTATACGATCACCGGCAGGACTTGGGAGGAATACTTCGGATTCCTGCAGAAGATCGCAGAGCACATCAGGGACGTATGTTGGATGGTCATTTATATTCACAATGCCTCCTATGAGTTTCAGTTTCTGAAGGGTCTGTATGACTTCCAGAAAGAGGAGGTCTTCGCCACAGACAGCCGTCAGGTGCTCAAATTTGAGATGTATGACTGCTTCGAGTATCGATGCTCATACATGCTGACGAATATGCCTCTGGCTAAATTCCTGCTCAAGTACAATGTCGAAAATAAGAAGCTGTCCGGTGAAGAATTTGACTACTCAAAGATCAGATATCCTTGGACGCCTCTGACAGCCCGCGAGATGGAATACTGCATAAACGATGTCAAAGGACTTGTGCAGGCCCTCGAAAAGCAGATGAAGGCCGACGGAGACGATCTGTCGACGATTCCGCTGACGGCAACGGGATACGTTCGGCGGGATGTCAAAAAGGCGATGAAGACATTCAATCACAATCAGCTGAAAGAGATGCTGCCGAATGTAGAGGTGTATCAGATGCTGCGCGAAGCTTTCCGGGGAGGCGATACGATCGCGAATCGGTGGAACGCTGACGATATCATAGAGAACGTCCAGAGCGTCGATATCGTGAGCTCATATCCTGCTTCGATGCTGACAAGAAAGTATCCGATGACGCGCTTCTACCGTGAAGATCCGGAAGACTTTCAGAAGCTCTACAGACTCAAGTCGAAGGCCCTGCTCTTCCGCTGCGTATTCTTCGGAATAAAGCTGAAGAGCCCGGCTGAAGGGCACGCGTATCTGTCAAGAGATAAATGCAGAGATATCCGTAAAGGAACATTCGCAAACGGACGGATCATTCAGGCAGACTCACTTGACACAACGATCACTGATGTTGATTTCGAGATCATCAGCAGGCGTTATAAATGGGATGACATGATCATTACAGATCTGTTCTCCGCAAGATACCGCATGCTTCCGATCAATCTAAGACAGGTCATCATGGAATACTACCGCGTGAAAACGGAGCTCAAAGGCGTTGAAGAAGGCACGGACGATTATCTATTCTATATGAAGAATAAAGAGAAGCTGAACTCAACATATGGCATGACT
>Ga0256405_10012167_pt1 | contig 10746 bp, 1 predicted proteins | sample RumenRJG_02DNA_FD_189096 | JGI IMG/M metagenome (GOLD analysis project Ga0256405, IMG submission 189096) | Bovine rumen microbial communities from Lethbridge, Alberta, Canada - RJG_02 | ecosystem: Host-associated > Mammals > Digestive system > Stomach > Rumen | place: Canada: Alberta | collected... | reverse complement strand
CAATCCCCATATTTATACTTAATAATTATTTTTTATTAATAAAAATACAATTAAACAAACGAATTTAATTTTAATTATTTAATATATTATTTTTTAAAAAATTATTTATTACTCAGAAATTGAACTAATTATTTATATTAATCATATTTTATACATATATGATTCCTATAAATTAATTATAATTTCATATATTAGTAGGTTCTGCTTTTTTAGCATTTTTCATTGCACGAACAACTTCAGTGCTCGCTATATTAGGATTTCCTTTGCCAGTATTTATCTCTTCAACATCTGAATGATTATCATTATTTCTTATAGAACTTCTTCTTTCTTCTTTTCTATCATATATATCAATATTTTCTTTATTTTTTGCCATATTTAGATTTTGTTCAGCAGTATTCAAATCTTTCATTTCATCATTTGGCATTATTTTTCTTTTCCTCCAATAGAAAAAGTAAAAAACAGCACCAGCAATTGCAACACATCCTACAACCCCTCCGACAACTCCTCCTATCAAAGCCCCATTGTTATTTCCATCATCAGAATCATCATTTGACTTTGCTACTTCAGTTTTGCAATTTTGATTACATGATTTATCTTCGCATAAGCTTAATCCAGGATCACATACATCATTTTTAGGGCATTCATCACTATTTAATACACAGGAAAAATCGGCACATTGATGTTCCCCTTCTTCGCAATTTCTATTTGGAGGTTGGACACAATGTCCTGATAATTGACAAGAACCATCAGGACAAAGTACTTTATTCTGTGGACAAGTAATTCTTGTAGGACAATGATTATAATCACTGGCACAAGATAAATCCCAACATACAACTTCACCTGTATTACAATTTATATTTACAGTACAAGTTTCTTTAATTAATATACATTTGTTAGCACATGATTTATACCCTATTGGGCATTCAAAATTAGTTTCACATTCTTCTTTTTTATATCTACAAGTTCCATCCTCGCAAGAAACACCATTTTCTATTTGACTTAAGCATGTTGTCAATTCATCAGTGACCAAAGCAATAGGATTATTACCTTCAGGATAACAAAATCCTTGCCAAGAGGCTCCTTCGCATTCACACTGATTCGTATGCTTTACGCAATCCGTATCAGTTGAAGTGCATTTATATAAGGTACCTTTATTCGTAGTTTCATAACAAATATTATCGTTACCTAATATTTCTTTTAAAAGTGAACGATAATCACTCGTATCACAATCGTTTAAATTATTTACTTGATTTTTATCCATGCAATTATATTTAGATGTATCTATGTCTTTTATTTCTAAATTTAAAGACTCTCCATATTTTTTCCCATCTAAAGTCACATCTAAAATATAATTTCCAACTTCTTCCAAAGAAAATTCAATATAGTGTTTTCCATCCTTAAATGAATTGGCCTTTTCATCAAATTCAAATATTTCATTATCTGTTTCTCTTATAGCATATGCTTTAAAAATTTCAGTTTCTTTTTGACTGATATTATTACCAAATATATCTTTGCATTTTATTTCTATAGTTATTTTTTCTTTATAATAGTAATCATTTCTTTTATCTATTTCTAATAAATTAAATTCTGGTCCAATCATTGAACATTCTAAAGGTTGAACTGATATTTTTAAATTTGGAGATATAATAGCGGTATTTTTTAATATTTGTAAATTATAATCACCATAATTATTAATTTTTATACTTATATCTATACCTGAATTATCTGATTTGACTTTTAATTCATATGAATAATTATTTTCATTTTTTTCTAATTTATTTCCATCTTTATCAACTAAGGCAATATCTAAATCATTTATTAAATCATAAAAATCAATTGAACTTCCTTCTGTTCCACTGAAAGTTAAATAAATATTATGTCCAGCTTGAACCTCTTGAGGTTCTTGGTCTATTGTTTCTCCATTATTATTTACTATTTTTGATTGAGTTGAATCTATCTCTTTAGGATATATATATATTTTTGAAGGTATAGGAAATTCTGATGTTCCATCTTTTATAATAACATCAAAATATCCAGATACTTCAGCATTTTGTTCAAAATCTACATAATATATAGATTCACATTGAGAATAACCCTGAATTTCTTTTTGCTCTATTTTTTTTGTAAAATAACTTGTGCTATCTTTTTGCAAAACTATTTCTAAATTCGATAAACTTTCAACATTTCCAAAATAACAATTATTACTTTTATCATATATTAATAAATATAAAAACATATTTTCTCCCACTTTTAAGCTAAGTGGGTCTTGAACTTTAAATGTATAATAATCATTAAACAATGCATTTGTATAATCCTTTTGTTTAACTGTAATAGAATACTCTTCAGCCATTAATAAATATTGAGTATTAGAGCCATCATCATATAATATCATTATATTCTTTGTTTTTGGATTTGTATAAAAATATTCAATTGGTAAAATAAAATTCAAAGCATCAGTTGAACCATCTGGATTTAATATTTGTACATTTTCTATTTTTTCTCCATTTATAAATGTTTTAAATAGTTCTACACTTAAAGAACTGAACTGTGTTGTAAATATTAAATTAGCTTTAGTTTGAGTCTGATCTCCTGTATATTCAATATTGGAACTTGATTGCTCACTTTGTATTACGAAATCTATATTATTTATATCATATAAATTTACTTTAATTTCAGATGATGAGTCAATATTATTATATTTAACTTTTAATATCATATCTGTTCCTTCAGTATTTTCACAATTTATATATAAGTCAAAACATCCCATATATGAATTTGCATATTTAAAACTATCGCAACTACCAATATTAATTTGAGTTTCCGAATATAAATCTAAATGTTCATTTAAGATTACATCTTCGCTATTTTCATTTATATATAAGCATATATAATTAATATTTGATTGCCCTTTTGGTATTGATATGGAATTTTCATTTAAAATAGTCATAATTTTAAAAGTCGTATAACTCGAGGATGTAGTTGGATAATTATATCTATTTTTTGCAGAAGGGCTTTGCAAATAATTTCTTTCTTCTATAGATAATAAAGAATATAGATTTACTGATGTATCATATGATATTTTAATAAAATATTTCAAACTACTATCAGTCAAATATACTGGTAAATGAATTATATTAACAATATTAGAAGGCTCATTTTGTATATAAAAATATTTATCATTAAAATGTCTTAATATTAAATCAATGCTTAATTTTTCTTCATTATCATTCGCTAAAATTAATTTCGCAGTATATTTTTTTCCTTCATCAGGAGTTATATCTATATCATTTCCTTTTTCATCCAAAAATTTAATTCTTAATAAAATAGGCACGGTTAATTCGAATGCATCTCCAGTATAAGTTTTTTCCAACATGAAATTTGTCAAAACATTATATTTTTGTTCGTCATTGAAATAAATAGCTTCAATTCCTCTAATTTCACTTATTGTGGGTAATTCTGAATGATAGAATGCCATTATTGGACTCATAGTATTATTCACAACAGTTCCAATTAGAACATAAATATCTCTATCTTCAATACCGAGATTTTTAGGATTAAAAGTATATTCATTTGATATCAAGCTTGAAAGAGAATTAACGAATTGGAATTTATTGGGTGTAATATATTTATATATATTCAAAGATTTATCGCCATTAATTTCATTACTTGAATAAATATTTTTACTTGAGGATTTTTCTATGAATTTAATATTTAAAGTTTCTTCTTCTGAATAAAATATATTGGGTATAATTGAAACCGAGGAAAATTGTGGACTTATATTAATTAATGATTTATCATTATTATTTACTTCTGTTACATAATTATTTATATTTGATTTAATTGTCGCATATCCTCCAAAAATTACATATAATTCACATTGATTATCGTAATAATCTAAAGTAAGATGACTTCCTTTTAAATTCATATCTTCCATATATATATTTAATCGCTCATCACAAATGGCCTCATTTTGAGCATTATGTGTATATAAAATAAATTTGATATTATTTCGATTTACTACTTCTTTATTATCCAAAGAGATATAAGTCGGAAAAGAAGGTATTGAATGTATATATATAATTTCATCATTACTTGTTTTCGTTTGAGTTTCACTAAATTTTAAATAAAATTCTATATTTCCACTTTTAGCTAAATTAATATGGATATAATATACCCCTGTATAACACGTGTTCATTATTTGTATTGAATCTATTGAATTCGAAAAAGTATCATCAATAATTAAATCAGGTTTCGTTGAAATTAATTTTCCTGAATCATCTCTTGTCTCGATGAAAAATGATATATATTTCCTATCTCCAAAATTAGGAGAATAAACACCGTTTCCGTATATTTCTACATAAGCTGGTTTTGGAGTAGTACTTGTTGATGTTAAACTATAATCTATAAATTCAGCTTTAAATGTAATTTCATTATTTTCTGATTCTTCTTCTTTGTTAAAGTTTATATTTATACTTTCGCTTTCGCCATTATATGTCATTGAATATAATTTAACATTATCAAGACTTAATATTATATTTATAGTAACATCTTCTGATTCTATAGTAACATCCCCAGATGACCAATATAAAAATGTTGGAATGTCATAATTTTGAATTAAATAAAGATTTTTATTGATATTATGAGGTTCATATTTATGTTCTGAAAAATCTCGTATAAGATATATATTATCTGGGTATAAATTTTTTATCATACATGATGGACATATTTGAGGGAAAAATTGTATATAAGGAATAAAACAATAAAATTCATATTTAGGAAAAGAACTATCTAATTGAATTGAAAATTTATTATTTCCTAAATATGTTGAAGTTACCTCTTTTAAAAATACCTGTTCTGTTATTGTATTCATTGTGAAATATTTGAAAGATACATCAGAGGTATATTCTGCGGAATCTATGCTATTATATACATCATCTTTTAATTCAAAAGTGAAAGTAAATAAATTATTTTCTTCACTATCTAAAGTGACCAAAGTTTTCCTATATACTTTAGGAACTTCAATATCAATCTTAAAACTATAATCCGAAATTAAAGAAGTGACTTGAATTTCTTCTTCAGAATAAAAAATAGGTACTTGGCATCTAAAAGCTTTTAAGCTTTCATCATAACTTAATTTATAAGGTATATCACCAATATTAAATGCATAAATATCATTAGCAAATAAATTCCTTCCGACATTACTGATAATATTATCATATTTATCTTTCATTTCTATTAAGAAATAATTATACTTCTTATCAGAGCCATCTTCAACCAGATTTTCATCTCTTTTAAATACAATTTTAGCAATATCATATCCGGGCATTATACTCAATTCGAATTCTGCACTCTTTATATTATATTTATTCATAAAGTAATATTTCTTTGAATTATTAACTTCTAAATTTTTCGGCAAAAAAAGATAATAAGATCCAGGCATATCTGTAGGAATTAATTCAGCATCGAATGATGCTGATCCTTCGCTATCATAAATTTTAAGTATCTCATATACTTCCAAAATATCCTTTAAACAATCAGATAATCTTATTTCTAATTCTAAATCTTCATCGTATCTTTTTATGTATAATGTTTGTTGATTTATTATCAAAGGAGCAATAGTAGTATCACAATTATCGCTTGATCTTAATCTTTTAACATAATGATCCATTACGTAATATGTTACGGTATATGTCGATGAATCATATGTTATGGATAATTGTAATTTTTCCATTGTGTTAAGATCCCAAAATTTATTTCGATCTTCTGGTTTAAGATATACATATATATTCCCATTTGAACTATATTTAACACCAATATTAAATGAAACTGAATCACTTCCATCAGAGACTGTTTTTAATTCAATGGTTAGACCAGTTTCTAGAATGATTAAATTATCATTTTCAGACATTAAATTAATTTTGAAGAAAGGTAAGTTAGTTTTAAATAGAGGTAATATTGTATTTTCATCGGTTTGATAGTATTGATAATCTCCTTCTTTATGATATACTTTTGTTTTACTAATATCAATAGTATTTTGTTCATTATTTATCATACAATTTTTACAATATATTTCTTTTCCTTGAAAATATACTACATATAAATATTTACCTTTAGCATCGATTAAAGTATTATCTAAATCAGCATTATATTCGCAAAAATCAACAGATATATCATAGTCAGTTTTTAATATAATAAAATCATCATTGATTATCCTAATTAAAGAAATACTGAAATATCCTTCGCTTCCATCTTCTGTTATACAGTTGAAAGCTGGCTCGTAATTAGCATTTAATGCATATATTGTTATTTTGGTCCCATCGTCTGATATCGAAGCATAATAATGATTTTCATCAATTATATTTTCAATTAAATCTGGTGTCACATAATCCTCATCAAAATTAAATCCAAAAATATTCGAATAAAAATCAGCATATTCTGTAGCATAATTATCTAAATATAAAATAAGAGTATTTGTTACATGATTATAATAACTTTCAGTTTTAAAATCTTTTCCATCTTTTTCTGCTTTTAAAATATAATTTGCGAAATTTTTTTCATTCATAGGATTCCAATTTATAGGTAAACTACACGTATTTCCTTTCGAATTGGATAATTTAAAAAAAACATAATTTCCATTGGAAAGAAAATCAGAAGCTTCTGAATTAAGTATAATATCTGAGCCGCAACTACATTTATAAGTAATAGTGTTACTTATTACATTAGCAGAATTATACCTTAAATTAAATGTATAACTACCTGGGACTTGAGCTATTAAAATTATGTTGAAAACTCCTTCTTCTGCTCCTTCGGTGACTATGGGTGAAATATTTTTTAAATTTTTGTAATATAAAGTAATTTTTGATTTATCCAAGCCTTGAATTCTCTTATAATCCGAATTTCTTATATCTAAAACAACAGTGGCAGGAACATCCATTTTCCCATATATTGTCGTTTCTAAATTATAAATAAAAGAATTAGCCGGTACTGGCGTTACATTTGTTGAATCAGTTTCACTATCTGTTAAATATATATAAAATTTATAATTTAAATTTGTATTTGTTATAAGATAAATTCCATCAGAAAGTTGACTCCAGGATGAAAAGACATTATCACATAATTCATAATAATTTTTTTCTTTTTCGCAAAATGTTATTGAAGAAGTGTCAACATCTGAGTTATCCGAAGCAAAATTTAATTGAATAGTATCATCTGTATTTTCCCTTTTTATTTCATTTAAATATGTATCTCTTTGGTCTAAATAGAAAGAAAAGAAATTTTTTTTATTAATCATTCCGACTTTTTTATTTGTTAAACCATTACTATTAAATATTCTTATTTTTTGTTTATTGCCTAATACATAAAGGGAAGTTTTAGAAGGAGCTTCATCGGATATATAATTTTTTCTGAAATGACAACCGCGACATTCAACTGGTAAATTATTAATAAATATTTTAATAAGATAATCTCCTATTTTTCCCAAAGTTGCTTTGTAATCTATTTTTCCATTAGTTGCACTTGATTGAGATGAAGTCATTGAGACAACTTCGATAAGATTTTCACCTTCAATATATATATTTATGATACTTTTATCAACTGTCCCTGAAATTAAATTTCCATATTTATCTCTCAAATATAAACTTAAAGTAATATCAGTATTAGTTTCTATTATAGGTGCTTCGTTAGTTAATATACCATATGAATTAAGAATGTCTAAATTATCTTCGAAATTTGGTTCATATATACTTGTAATGGTATAAGTATTCCCATTAATTAATGTCATTGTGATTGAATTATCTTTAATAAATCCTTCATTAAATATATGTATTTTGCCATCATAATTTTGCTTTATATAAAATAAATCATTATTACTTATTTTTATCTTTGCGAAAGCTGAAAATATATCATTATTGTTAATTATATTTTCATATTTATCTAACATAACTAATTTAACTAATTCTTCTCTGTCAATTTCAATATTACTTTCATGTTCTAATAAAGTTCCATCTTCTTTAGCTAAATAATATGGTTCACTTTTTGGAATAATAATAATGTCTCTTTTAAATATTTCAATATCATTATATTTTAATGATATAGTACGTTTCCCGACTTTCTTGAAATCATGACCAATAACAGAAATAAAAAAGTTATTATGATTAATTATTTCGCAATTGGTGCTTTCTTCGGAATTAATTTCAAGTTTTACTTTTGTTGTATCTAATATATTATTTATATTACCTAAATATTTTCCATCACTTAGTTGATATATTTCAAATAATAACAAAGTTTCCTGCGCTTCTAAAGTGAAAGAATTTTGTTTATAAAATGCTATATAACTAATTTTGCTTGTATCAGTTTGACTTATATCAACATTTGTCATATATTTATCTAAAAAATAAAATTTTACTTTTATTGTAAAAGTGCTTTCTCCATTTAATATTATTGTTAATTCATATCTTTTCACAGGTGTATAATTATATCTTGTTTTAGTTGATGGTAAAATTAAAGCATATTTATTTCCTATTTGAGTCACTATTAAATCATCTAAGTCCAATTTAGCTGTTATTGTTTGGGGACTATTTGATAAATAATTTGATTCTTGCTCATCTAATAAAATTATTTCTGTTATTTTTTTATTATCTTTTTCATCCAAAGAGATATATAAATAATCATTCGCTTCTTTATCCTTTTCTAAAGTTATATATCCTTCAGAAACTTCATCAAAGATTTTTATATGACTTGTATCAATTGCATCAGAAGGATAAAAAAATTCACAATTATTATTTTTAGTAACTGAATCAATAGGACAATTTATTTGTATTGAATCAATATTATCGCATTTAACTTTCGGAACAAATATATAATTTCCTTTAGCATTAGGCTTATTCACTGATAAAACTACATAATCTTCTTTATATTCACTTTCAATACTTAATTTATTAATTTCTGTTGTATCTGTACTTAATATGACATAACTATCACTATAAGCACAGTTTAGTTGGGTTAAAATTACTTTGGGAATATCTCTGTTATAATTATCTTTTAATTTTATTCGTAAATTTATTTTGTTTGTGGTTGATTGAATAATATTTTGTTCGTATAATATCGATACTTGACTTTTATCAGGACTTATATATTGAGGCATTACTGTTACATATCTTATTTTTTCTTTGATGAAATTCTCACAGAAAATTTCATATGTACCAAAATTACTAAAAAGAATTTTTAATAATAATCTTTTATTGCTTGTATCAAGTTTTAATTCAGTTTCGTAATCAGGCAATATATTTAATGGATATTTTACAATGAATTGTTTAATATTATCTGTAGAAGGGTCTTTTAAATTTCCGAAATTATCATAGACACATAAAGGTATATGGAAATAATCTTTAGATTGTTCAAGAATAGATGTTGAATAATATTTATCTTCATCTGTTGAACCATGCTCACATAATTCGAGTCTTGAGACATCATTTGCTTTAACAATAAATTGTAAAGGATTAGAATCATATCCTTTAAATTCAATAATCGCTGTATATATTTTAGCCTCATTTAATGTAAATATTATTTTTATTTTAGTTAAATCTTCATCGAAGTCTATAGATTCAGGACTTATATTATCATCATTTATTCTTAATTTAAAATCATTAGCATTTATTTCATCTAAATATATTGGTAACTGCACTCCACATAAACTTAAAATATAAAAATTTAAAGTTATTTTTTCTCCTGCATTAATATTAGGCACATTATTATCAACATTAGTAGCACCATCTATTTCAAGTTTTCCTTTTTTGTTTATTGATATTTCTTCGACTTTTAAATTTTTAATATATACACCATGATTCCCGCTTCCAGAAGAAGTAAGGCCGATTCTACAGTCTCCATTTTCTATTAATTGTTGAAATTGTGGAAAATCTACATCAAGAAGAACATTATCAGTGGTTGATTTTGCAGTTACAGTTAATTTTTTATTAAATATTCTTATTTCGAAATAGAGGTTACTATCAAAATTAGTATTTTGTTCATCATAAAAATTAGGTAATTCAATATTATATAAATTAGTACCAGTTCTATCTTTTGAACTCGAAGTCAAAACTCCATTCAAATTATGATTAACTGAAAAGTGTGGCTTATCTGAGTCTCCTTTTTCTTCATTTTGAATAAAATCAAATTCAAAAGCTATTCCTTTAATAATTCCTTCATATCCCAAACCAGCATTTTTACTTCCGGAAAATTTTTCAGGTTCACTCGAAGTAAAAACAAGGGCGAATCCATCTGGATAAGAATTAGCCTCATTTTCATAAGAAAATAATTCTGGTTTAAAAGTGACAGTTATACCACGATTTGAAACTAGATTTGTCTTGAGCCAAGTAAGTCCCACAAATTCTGAACTTATTGATATATTTTTTGGGCTAAAGGCAAATATTGGCTTGCCATCGGAGGATTCTGTTATTTCTATGTCACCTTTTTGGAACCAGTTCTCCAGGATTGTATTTATCTCTGTCCATTGTTCTGTACAAGAGGATTCTTGTAAGAACATTAATTTGAATAAAGAAAGGATCATAAAAAGAAATAGAAGCATGTTTTTGAACTTTGTTTGATATAAGTTATGATTCATTTTTAATTAATATTTAAAAAATGTTATTTCTATGTTATGATATTTTCCGATTATTATTAAATATTTATTTTATTTTTTTTACCAGTTATGCATTTATTATTGTTTTTCTTCCAATTAAATGGGGATTG
>Ga0256405_10012165_pt1 | contig 10749 bp, 9 predicted proteins | sample RumenRJG_02DNA_FD_189096 | JGI IMG/M metagenome (GOLD analysis project Ga0256405, IMG submission 189096) | Bovine rumen microbial communities from Lethbridge, Alberta, Canada - RJG_02 | ecosystem: Host-associated > Mammals > Digestive system > Stomach > Rumen | place: Canada: Alberta | collected... | reverse complement strand
AAAAAAAAAATTGAATATTGCTCATATTCGACATTGTATACACTCACTTCCTTGAAATACCTTTATTCATAATTAGAAGATTGTTTCTTCCATTTCATCTAAGCTTAACTCTCTAATTTTTGAGAGATTTTTTCTTATATTGCCTTGATTTTGTGCAATATTTATTATAGAAGTAAATTTTGATTTTATAGGGGAATTATGATTGAAGAATTATTGATTCATGGAGCTCAACAATTTAATGAATGGCAGAACACATACAAAGATGAAATCAAAATATTAAAAAAAGCGTTAGGGGAAAATTTCGTAGAAGCACACCATATTGGCTCTACTGCAATTAATGATAGTTATGCCAAACCCAGTATTGATATTGCATTAATTGTACAAGATCTAAATGATGCCAGTATTTTGATTGACATCGGATATCAAATGAAAGGTGAATTTAATATTCCATTTCGACACTTTTATTCAAAAAAAATTTCCAACAATCAAAAAATAAAAATACACGTCATGCTACCTGGCAATCATGAATTGGATAACTTTATTAATTTTAGAGATTATTTAAATCGCAATGAAAACATAAGATCACAATATTCCAACATGAAATTTCAGATACAAAATCTTCTTAATCAAGTTGATAACGAAGCGATGTTTAATAGGTATACTTTAAGCAAAAATGATATGATTGTGAACTTCATCAAAAAATCAGGATTTGATAAAATTTGCATGCGTTTTGTTGCTCATTACTCGGAGCAACAATACGAGAAAACGATTTGCAACAAAAACAACATAACAATTAACGATGGTGACATTCGTGTGATTTTATACAAGGGCGCTGACATCATTGGATACGCCATAGCAACAAACAACAAAATTCGTTTTATTTATTCAGAAGAAAAAACAACTGAATTTAAAAGCTATTTTGAAAAATACTTAAACCATAGTGCAGCTAAATGAAACAAACCATGAGAGCTTATTATCCGTTACAACTTCATTAGACTTATTGCGAAAGTCGAAAATGTTATTTCAAAACGTCTGACTATCAGAGTTTGTGAAATCATAAAAATCACTTTCGCAATAGCTCTATTACATTATCAACAATTATAATTCTGCCATTTTCGTCCGTCTCGCTCTGAACAAGCGTACAATTGAAATTATACTTTAATTTTGCTTCATTAATCTCATCTTCAACATTTTTTCCCTTTAAAAACACCCCTATTCCATTTTGAGTATTATTAATCATTATAGATAGAAGGACAGATAGCGAAGAAAACCCTCGAGCAGTAACAATATCGAAATCACTTCGTTTAAAATTCTCAATTCTATCACACACTATAGTTGTATCTGACGATGTTTGTCTTGCAATCTCTGACAAGAACAACATTTTTCTCTGATCAGAATCGATACACGTAACATCGTAGCCCGTTATAGACAAGACCATTCCAGGGAAACCGCCACCAGATCCCACATCCAAGATCCTTATATGTTTTTTCTCTTGTTTGCTTCTTATCCATTCTAAAACCGACACCATTTGTAAACTGTCACTAATATGACGCCCCCAAATATCATTCAATGTTCCACATGAAACTAGATTTATCGTCTTTTGCCATTTTTTTAGTAGTGTTTCGTATGTTTTTAATTTTTGAATTGTTTCACGTGAAACAAAATCTAATGAATCACATAGAAGCCCCAAACGAGATCGCCCATTAAAAGAAGCGATACTTTCCTTGGTAAATATATTTCTTATTGCGTTCATATTTATCCCAAACCTTAAACTACCACAAAAAAAACACATCACTCAACGTTCCACGCAAAACATCATTCTCAAAAAAGTTTCACATGAAACAATGTAGTTTTAGTTTTTATGTTTCAGAATCCAATCGAGCAATCTTGCCTTCGATGCCGCACCAACAGATGTTGCCACTTTTTCTCCATTTTTAATGACAAGCAATGTTGGGATACTCATTACTTCGTATTTTGTCGCAATCTCTGGCGATTGATCAATGTTAACTTTTACAATTTCAATGTTGGTTTCTTTTTGTATTTCTTCCAAAAACGGTAAGATCATTCTACAAGGCCCACACCAATCCGCAAAAAAATCAACAACAACAAAATCTTTACTTAAAACTTCTTCATTAAACGTTGAATTATCTACTATTTTCATGATTTACTCCATTATTCTTTCTACTTTTATATTACAACCTGCTAGTTTTTCCTCGACACAACAATAGCCTCTATCCAAATGATATAGACGATCAACTATTGTATCACCATCAGATCCCAACGCAGCCAACACCAAACTAAATGAAGCACGCAAATCAGTCGCCATAACTTGAGCTCCTTTTAATTGTTCAACTCCATGTATTATTGCATGAGAACCAGATATAGAAATATCAGCCCCCATCCTTTGCAACTCTGCCACATGCATAAACCTGTTTTCCCAAATATTTTCATAAATATTTGAAATACCATTAGAACAACACAACAAAGCCATAGCTTGAGCCTGCAAGTCTGTTGGATACCCCGGATACGGCGCCGTTGATATATCTACCGGATGAATTACATCATCACACGTAACCAGCAATTCATTGTTCTGTTCTTCAAAACGCAACCCAGCCATTTTCATTTGATCAATAAAAGTTGGCAACAGATGTTTAAAATCGCCACCAATCAATTTTATTTTTCCATGTGTTATTCCAGCCAAAACAATATATGTTCCCGCTTCAATTCTATCAACAATTACCGAATGTGTAGCGTTATGTAAGCCGGTTACGCCATGCACAACAATTGTATCGGTACCATGTCCTTCAATTTTTGCTCCCATCTTATTGAGGCAATTTGCAAGATCAACGATTTCAGGTTCTTTTGCGACATTCTTTAAAATTGTATCACCTTTAGCCAGGGTTGCCGCCATCAAAACATTCTCCGTTCCTGTAACTGTAACAACAGGAAACTCAAATTCAGCCCCAATCAAACCATTTGGAGCTGTGGCTTGAATATATCCATCTTCCAGTTCGATTTTTGCGCCTAAAGCTTGCATACCTTTTATATGCAAATCCACAGGACGTACCCCTATCGCACAACCTCCAGGTAATGACACATTACACTTTCCCAATTTCGCCAAAAGCGGACCTAAAACCAAAATAGATGCTCGCATTTTTTTTACTATATCGTATGGTGCAATAAAATTGTCGATATTATTCGTTTGCAAAAATATATCTTCAGCGTAATTTTGCGTTTTTAAAATATCATGATTTACACCAAGAGTTTTCAACAAATCGAGCATTGTGTTTATGTCTGATAAAGGAGGAACATTTGACAAACGCAATCCATCATCAGACAAAATACTTGCCGCCAGTAGCGGAAGAGCAGCGTTTTTTGCGCCAGAGATATACACGCTACCATTGGCCGTTTGTTTTCCATAAATTTTTAATTTCGCCATAATCTATCAACCTCAGACCAATTATAATGTATCCAAACTTGTGCTTTGTTTCAATTATTATTTGTATTTAATTGTAAAATAAAAAAATTAAAATAAGGTCAAAAAACAAATGAGGATTTCGATATTCACATAAAATTGAAACAACGATGATAAAAAATCAATAAAACATGTTTTGAGAATGCATTGACGAATTGAAAAAAGTTTTACAGTATCGATTCGTTGCTGTCGCACAAAGAAGAGCAGGGAAGATGAGTGTTGTTTTGATAAGAATGTTTGGACTTATCGATACAATCCCACGAGTTGAGAGATTTTCATCTTAAACTAGCAATGATCTTTGTTGGAATTATATTTTGTTTTGCTTATGTGCAATTGAGAGAGTAATCATAATAATGGTATCGCACGTGTTTTTACAAAAATATTTTGATTAGTGTATTGCTATTGTTTTTTGCGTATGATATAAAATAGATGTTGCGGGGGTGTAGCTCAGCTGGTTAGAGCGTCGGCTTGTCACGCCGAAGGTCGAGAGTTCAAGTCTCTTCACTCCCGCCACTTCCATTTTTGTTGTTTCTGTGAATTGTTGGATGTGTAAGCTTTTCAATTGTTCGTTAGCTCAAGAACCCTTTCAGTTTGTGTACAAAATTTGGTGTGACGAATACAACAAATCAGATTGTACAATTATTTTTCCGAACAGAAGGTCGTGTCGAAATTTCAAGCAAAAAATATTACAACTTGAAGATAATGTTTTTCTTCCTAAGATAATTTCAATTACAGATTTGTTTTCGTGCACAATACAGCAAACAGATATTTTAAATATTCTTATTGCAAATTATCCAGAAACAGATACATCAGCTTTGTTTGATTTATCAAATGAACTCATTGATACTATTAAAGAATTAGCATTGAATGATATCGATTATTACGATTTTAAAAATATCGTTCCAAATCATTTGCAAGAAAATTGGCATGAGTTATTTAAAAAATTAGAACCATTTGATGAACATATAAAAAAATGCAAATTACAGGCAAATCAACAAGTTACGGAAAGCAATGTTTTAATTCAAAACACACCGATTATCGCCGTGGAACTAGGACAGGCAAATTTAAGTATAAAAAATTTTTTGAAAAAAATATCAGAATCGGAGAAAAATAGCATTGTATTTTTAGGTGTAGAAGCACCGCTAAATCATAAATTGAAGCATCCGTTATTGACATTTTTAAATGCCAATTTAGTCGTAGATTCTTCAAGAATTTCAAATGACTATCATTCTGAAGTCGCAACATTTCAATCAATTTCAGAAGAAATAGCCGGAGTTTCTTTAGCTATTAAAAAAGCCATCTTTGAAAGAATCAGTGTTCTTGTCGTTTCTCAATCTCAAAAGTTTATCAATCAATTAAAAATCAAATTAAATCAATGGAATATCGTTCCGGATACTTCTGTTGGAAATGCTTTAGCCAATACTGATGATGGTCAATTATTAATGTTAGTATCACAAGTATTTGTTTCAAATTTCGATTGTAACTCATTGATAAATTTATTGAAATCTCGTAATGATTTGTTTGAATGGGTTTGTGAATTTGAAACTTTTACAAGAAAACAATCTATTTCATCAACAAAATTTTTGCGATGTATCGAGACATACAGCAACAGATATGAATTGCCAGAAGAAATAAAACGAATTAATCAAAAATTAATTAAATTACAAATAGTTAATCAAAAATTATCGTTATTTGATTGGGTAAATCGATGTTATGATGTTGTAAATTTAATTTTTGGAGAAAAGAAAAACGCATTACAATTCAATGAATTATACAACAATTTAGATCGTAATTTTTTGATTTCTGTAGATGAATTTTCTAATATTTTAAATTCGCAACTTTTGACACAAACAATTCAAAAATCGACAGGCTATACGAAAGATATTGTTATTACCGGAGCAATTGAATCTCAATTATTATCAGCCGATTTGGTGATTATTTCCAATGCCAATAAGGATGCATGGACAACACAATCACAAAATGAAGCCTTTTTATCGAAATCAATTCGTCGAGCTTGCGGAATACCAGATAATGAACAACAAAATTTATTTTTATCTTCAATTTTTGAAAGGCTGTTACATCAAAAAAATGTTTTAATTACAAGGAGTTCGCATGATGATAACAAAAAACAAATTGCATATCCATTAATAAACAACATTAAAGAAGCAACGTGGTTACAAGAATTAACTCATCGCATAATTTATCACTGTGATAGTCGAAAAAAAATATCGAAACCTCAGATTCAATTGTTTGAATTTCCTAAAGATTTGCACATTTCAGATATAAAAACGTTGTTAAGAAACCCATATGCTTTTTACGCAAAAAAAATCTTAAAATTGTCACAACTGAATAGTATTTGCGAAAATAAAAACATAAAGGGAAATTTTGTTCACGAAATTCTGGAGCAATTTTTTAAAGATCAAAATTTTTCAAAACAACATTTACAAAATATCGCCATTCAAATTCAACAAAAATATCAATTAGCTACAGCTGATATTGGTATTGTCATATTTCAGCTTTCTCATATTTTTGATTTTGTATTAAATAATTTGCTTTATAAAAAATATTATGCTGAAACTAGCGGAACACATAAAATAAATCTTAAAACAAAACAACCAGTTAACATAAAATGTCGAGCAGATTTAATCGCAATTGACAAAGAAAATAATGCAACAATTATCGATTACAAAACAGGTAAAACGCCGTCCAAAAATGATGATGAATACATTCAGTTACCACTCGAAGCGATTATTTTAAAAAATAATGGCTTCCCTAAAATTTCAAATGGTTACAACAATATAAATATGCAATATTGGCAATTAAATAAGAACACAAAAATCTCTGAAGTAAAAGAAGTTTCTCTCGACGATGTTTTAAATGAAGTAACGGCATATTTAGAAAATTTGAAAATGTTCGATGTAAAAAATTCTAAACAATATGATAATGATTACATGCAGTTAGCGAGATATGAGGAATGGCGTCATGATAAATAAAATCGATGAAAGAATAGCTAATCCTACGGCGTCAGTTTGGATTTCAGCCTCCGCAGGAACGGGAAAAACAAAAAGCCTTATTGACCGTATTTTGTCGTTACTTTTCAACGGAGTTCAACCAAATAAAATACTGTGTCTAACTTATACAAACGCTGCGGCAAACGAAATGCAAGAACGTTTGCAAAAAATTATTGCTGATTTACACGAACAAAAAAATATAAAATTAGAACAATTTCCTCAAGTTTCTCAATCGGTTATCCACAAATTGTATGAACAAAGTTTGTCCACAGAATGGGTTTCAATTCAAACAATTCATAGCTATTGTTTATCCATTTTGCGAATATTTTCAATCGAAAGCGGACTTCAGCCAAACGTAAAATTGTGTGATGATTTTCAAAAAAAACAATTTATTACAGAGTCCGTAAATCGCGTCATAAATGACAAAAAATATCATAAAGATTTATCGGTAATTGCGAAATATTCCAATAACTTACATGAAATTATAAAAAATATAGATTTATCAAAAATTGATGATTTTTTAAAGCAAAACGATCAGATATTTAACTCATATATCAATATTTTCAATGTCGATTTGTGTGATTTAAATTTAACTGAAGATCAGCTTGTTCAAAAAACGATGAAAAATCTAGGGTTAGAAAATTATCATGATGTGTTCAAAAAATTGGCAGAACAGTTTAGCAAAAGCATTAAAGATACGGATAAAGGAAGAGCTAAGGAATTAAATTCTCACTCTGAAAAATTAACAAAAGATTGGATAAATATATTTCTTACAGATGGCGAAATTCGAAAAAAATTATGCACAAAATCAACTGAATTTTTACAAGGTCAAATGATGGAGCTTGCTCAAAATGCTATTGATTTTAAAGAGAAAATGTTGGCTCATGAGGCGACTAAATGCAATATTGCATTTTTCAATGTAATGCGTGAAGTTCTATTTCATTTTAGAAAACAAAAATTACAAAATCACTGTATCGATTTTGATGATGCAATTAAAGAGGCCATTTTATTACTTCATCAGTTTAATTGGATTTGCTATAAAATCGATAATTCTATCGAGCATGTGTTGGTTGATGAAGCACAAGATACAAGCCCAAAGCAATGGGAAGTTGTAAAGTTAATTACAGAAGAATTTTTCTCAAATTTTCAATCAACTAAGACTGTTTTTATTGTTGGCGATGAGAAGCAATCGATATATTCATTTCAGGGAGCAGATGTCGAGCGTTTTCAAATAATGCACGATTTTTTTAAAAAATCAGCAGAGCAATGTGGACAAAAATTCTTTGATATTCAATTAAATAAATCCTACAGAACAACTGGAGGTATTTTAGATTTTGTAGATAACGTCTTTAGTGATGTAGAAAATTTTTCGAAAACCAAACACGATACTGCGAGAGATAAAAATCAAGGCATTGTAAAGATTGAAAAATTAATCAAATCTCCAGACTCAGACGATGATGAAAGTGAAAACGATTTTTCAACAGAATCACAAATAAAATTGGCAGAACAAATGGCTGAACTTATTGAAAATGCAATACAAAAACAGCTATGGATTCCATCCAAAAATTGCTCCGCACAACCATCTGATTTCCTTGTACTATTTCAAACAAGAAAATTATATACAATAAAAACTTTATCTAACATATTGAAATCAAAAAATATTCCCGTATGCGATCCTGATCAAACCGATTTAAACAATGAGACTATCGTGCAAGATCTATTGTCTTTTGCGGAATTTTGTTTGTTACCGTCAAATGATTTGGCTTTTGCTCAAGTTTTAAAATCACCATTATTTGGAATTTCTGATGAAGAACTTGAAGAAATCTGTTTAAAACGCGGTGAACAAAATTTATGGAATTATGTGCAACAGATTGATTTATTTGAAAAATATCATCTTGAAATTTTACAAGAATATATTCAACTCACCATAAAATCACCTTATGAATTTTTTGCATGCGTTTTAAACAATGAGAATTTTGAAAAATTTAAATGTAGACTAGGAAATGGCATTGTTGATGTTATCGATAAATTTCTAGGACAAACAATTAGTTACACTAAAAACAATGCTCCAATCTTACGGAATTTTGTGACCTGGTTTAAATCAACAGAGATGAAAATAAAACGAGATTTAGACACTCAAAATGGCGTAAAAATTATGACGGCACACGCATCTAAAGGGCTACAAGCTCCTTTTGTTATTATCGCAGATAGCACCTACGATTGTAATTCATCTTTAAAAAAAGAAAAAATATTAGAGTCAGATAATCGTCTTTTTTGGAATTTTTCATCGTTAGTTTGCAAAGAGAATAGAGCAGAAATAACAAGAAAAGCATACGACGATTTAAGGGCAAAAAACAAAGCAGAATCTATGCGTTTGCTTTATGTCGCCATGACTCGTGCAGAGGATTTTTTGTGTTTTTGCGGAATACAAACAAAGAAAAAATTGCCAGATAATTGTTGGTATAATCTTGTTCATAAAAAATGGGAAAATGTAAAATTCGTTGAAGAACAATATGATAAAGATATAGTTGATATTATAAGCCCTCCAAAAATATTGCCTGAAATTCCGCAGTGGTATTTCGAAAAAGAGCAAGTTATTCAGGAAACACCAAAAGCACAATCTGATGAAATATCATATGGAAATTGTGTCCATGATTTTTTGGATAAAATAAGTAAAGAAAAATCATGCGATATTAATTTTGAAAATATATATAAATTAAAATCAGATCAGTTTCAAAAAGCAAAAACAGAAGCAATTTCTGTATATGAAAAATTCCCACATTTATTTAATGAAAATGCGATGTCTGAAGTTGAATTGATTTTTGAAAAACAGTTATTGCGAATCGATAAAATATTGTTGCAAAACAATTCGTTATTGATTGTAGATTTTAAAACTGGCGATAGAGATTTTGAAAAATTGAATAAATATTCTCAACAACTTAAGCAATATGAGCAAGCAATAATAGCAACTCATAAATACGATGAATATACAATATCAAAAGCTCTATTATGGACAAAAACATTGCAATATGAAAAATTAATATATTAAAAATATTACAATTTAGGGGTAATGTGAAGAGTTATAGTGTCACTATAATATCCGGCTCTCATGTTTGTAGGGTTGCTTGAATCCGCGCTTACCGTTACATCTTTGGACATATTATCATTTATAGTAGTTTCATATCCTGTAGATTTACTGCCGGAAATTCCATCACAAGAAACAAAATATGAGATACTTTCGGCGTTATCAGAATCATCAGAAATCAGCTTAAATCCGTTTTCACTAGAGTTATTGCGAAAGTCAAAGGTAATATTTCAAAACGTCTGGCTATCAGAGTTTGTGGAATCATAAAAATCACTTTCGCAATCGATCTAATGTATCTTGTTTCAGAGATGGTAATATTTTGGATGTCGGAGAATTTGATTACAGTATTAGTATTGGACGACCTGAAGTTAATTCCGAAGATGGTCGCTATTCAAAAAAAAAATATGATTGGTGCATATTTTAAGACAGGTATATTAGATGAAATTGAGGGAGATTTGGGATATCAAAGAAATGCAATTAGTCAACTAAGAAGTTACGGCATTGCGTTTGGTAATATATTGGGGGCATTCAATTTATCTTGCGCACAAAGCATACAGAAGCAAGATAAAAAATTACAAGGATTTGCAAAAAAATAAAATGAAATTCACAATTGATAAAAGTATCAAAATTTAATTTTCGTTTTTCTGCTACATATGAACAAGCCATTTATGCCATATTTGCAAGATGAAGGGGATTTTTTAAAAAAATCAACATTATTTGAAACGCAAGATGAAACATTACGTGGTGTAAAGAAATTTAATTATTCTGCTAGTGTTTCTGCTTTTGGTGTTGGTTTCATAAAATTTTCAGTTCAAAAAAAATGGTATACAGATAAAACTGTTGAGCATGTTCAAACCGTCGGTATATCTAAAAACATAAAATTTAATAATGACTATGTAGATGAATTATCATTAACGTTTGGGTTTTCTGTAAATAAAGGGAATTTCATGGATTTCTTTGTCCGAGATCAAGTCAAAATTCGTGCCTTTAGGAAAAAATTGTCGCAAAATTTTGTTACGATTTTCAATTTGTCCCTTTTCCCAGCTGTGATACGGTGCACAAAAGAAACTTTTGCAATTTAGCATCCTATTCACAAGTTCGTGATTGGCGTTCTTCGTGCCGTTATCGTACGTGATACTCAGCACTTTCAGCGGTCCAAACTCTTTGGAATCTCGGAA
>Ga0256405_10012164_pt1 | contig 10749 bp, 10 predicted proteins | sample RumenRJG_02DNA_FD_189096 | JGI IMG/M metagenome (GOLD analysis project Ga0256405, IMG submission 189096) | Bovine rumen microbial communities from Lethbridge, Alberta, Canada - RJG_02 | ecosystem: Host-associated > Mammals > Digestive system > Stomach > Rumen | place: Canada: Alberta... | reverse complement strand
CGGAATCATTTATGAGCGAACTTGCCAAGGCTCCGGAGCACGTTCAATCATACTTCGATCACCCGACATTAACCGCATACGAAGAGATTAAGCAATCAGGAAAACTTTAATTGCCGGAGTAATAATTATAATGAAATAGTTCCAAAAAGTAAACTATTTTCTATTACGCTGAAGCAGCAGACGGCGGTATCTTTCCATACCACCGTCTGCTGCTTTCCCTTATTCGCTCTGTATGCAACGAGGCATCCAGGCAGCTGCCTTTTCGTGCTGGTCTGGTTTCTCAGTTTCTGGCTGCACGGGCCAGGAAGTCGGCCATCATTCTGGCGAAGCGGGCAGAAGCCTCTTCATCGATGTGGATCATGCTGACGGTGTTGTTCTGAGTGTTCATTTTTGTACCTCCATGTTTTATTCTCTGTTTTCTATGGTTTTATTATAGCCCTGATCGACGGTAAAAATTTTCCGTTGCTGCTGTTTTTTCTCTTGTTTTTACGATCCTGCTGTCTGGCTCGGGGCTTCCCTGTTTTCTGAGTCCAGTATAGGATAAACAGGCGGTAGTTTTTTACCGTCTGCAGGAAAAAGGCTGCACCCCGCATGTTTCCACATGGCAAGGTGCAGCCTTCTGTCATTTTGCCCGTCTCCGGGGCACCTGTTCTCTTTTCAGACGATGGGCAGCCATGCTGCTGACCCGGAGTCACTCGTCTTCGTCGTCGTCATCGTTGTCGCCCATGCCCATGGCCAGGGACGTCGCGATGTCCGACGAGTCGATCCGGCCGTTGCCGTTCCAGTCAATCAGAGGAATATCATACATCTTTTTCACCTCCCTGTACCTCTATATTCTCTGCTGCCGCGGCCTCCACCCTGGCAAGCAGCCCGCTCACAGCTTCGGCATGCTTTCTGCTGGCCTCTGCCATCCTGCTGAGGAACACGCGTGCATGCTCGAAAGCCTTAAATGCGATATAAATATCTGTAACTGCAGGAAGCGCGGTCTCCACATCCTTTTCCGCCAGGTATTCCATCATGGCAAACCCTTTCGCCGTGGTTTTCGGATCATCGCTCCCGACCAGGTCCATTGCGTCTTTCATCATGTCGTACACAACCAGCGGCCTGCATTCTATGAAAGCCTTTTTTGCCTCCGGATTCCCCTGATCGGCAGCCTTCTTATACCACTGCGAAGCCTTCCGGCTGCTCTTCTCGACATGGTCGCCCATCAGGAACAGATCACCGTATCTCAGCTGTGCTCTGGCATTTCCCCCTTCCGCCTCTTTCTCAAGAAGTGCCAGGCAGTAGTCCCAGTCTGTTTCTTCCGGGGGCTCATGTCCCATCTCAATAAGCTGCCAGGCTATCATATTCTGTTCCATGATCTCCAGTTCCGTCATGTTCTCCGCCCTCCTTTACCGGAACAATTCACATTCCCAATCCAGAACCTCATCCGATCCGACGCCCGGGTCCGGCACATAACTTGCCACCGGCCAGGGATTCTCTTCCGTCGCTTCCGGAATACGGAAGATCTCCTGGGCATAGAATTCCTCTGCTGTCATCAGGGGCGGATCTCCCCGCATTCCATCTGCGACCCAGTCGTCATACATGTCCTGAAGAATCTGCGTATCACCGCAGAAATACGGGTCATAAATCGTGTCGAAAGAACCGCCTCCCCATTTATCCCCCACATGAACGGTCACACTGTAAGTGTCTTCTCCGTCTCCGAGATCCCCCTGATGGAACTCGAAATCAATATCCGGGTATTTTTTCGTCAGCCCATTTATGATATTGGAAGAAACACAGTACTGCACACCGTAGGCTTCCCTGTCGCATACACCAAACCAGCCTTTTTCGGCGTCCTCGTATACGGACAGGTCTTGGGTATAATTCTTTGCGAGCCGGCTGCCGGCCGCGCAGGCCTTTGCATTCCAGTACAGGCTTTCGATGCAGTCATCTTCTCTGCTGTACCAGATCGCCCCCGCGATGAAATTGGCAATCTCATGCTTCCTGGTATCCCAGTGCGGGGTCGGTACATGCTCCCGGAAGCGGATGTCAAACAGATAGTGGCCCATAAGATGATTCTCCTTCCTTTTCAGCAGCTTGTTTTCAGGCGACTCTCGCCGCCGGCCTGTTCTCGATCTTCAGCGAGACATCTCCGTCCGGGGAAATCACCAGTCTCATTCCCCTGATATACCGGTCGTAGAACTGGTTCTTTTCAGACGTGGACATCGTCACTCTGGCTGCATAGTATGCGTTCGCCAGAACTTCTTCTATATTGAAGTGGCAGAGCTGTTCCAGCGAGTTCCTGACTTCGCTCAGAAGCGTCTGGATCTGAATGGCATCGCTGTTGCCTGTGCAGAAATTGTCCAGATAGCAGAAGTGGAAACCTGCATTTCTGAGCGTTTCCTTCGTCGCCGGGCTGCACTTCTCTGCCTCGATCATGACCAGGAAATCCGCCTCAGGAAGAGAGGAGATCAGCGCCCAGAAGTCCGAGTCACTCGACGCCAGGATAAATGCCTGCGTGCCGTTGACATAGTGCTCCCGGCAGGTCCCTGCGGTCAGCGAGACGTCAACCAGAGATTTATTCTCCAGAATCCGTTCGACCATGTAGTGCTCGATGGGAATATCCGTGAACTGTTCCAGGATCTTCCAGGCCGTTGCCGTGTGAGCATCGTTGTAGAGCATGATCTTGCAGATTCTATTCAGAAGGGCTTCCTGATCCAGATTGTTCAGCATGGCATAGAGCTTATACGGGTCCGAGTTCTCACAGTCCACGACAATCGCGGTTCTGTCGTAGAGCTCCAGGAAGGAATAGATATCATCCCTGGTACGGTCACCGGCGTTCGTTACTTTCTGATAGTCGCCGAAGTAGTCCTCGTGGACCTCATACAGGAGACTGACGAACTTGCGGTCATTGTAGAGGATGTTGCCGTTGTTGCTGCCCGGCCAGTTCAGATAGACACCGAAGGGATAGCTGCTCTTATGCTCATAATACTCTGCCGCGCCCGCCTTGACCCCGGCTTCCGTGGTACCCTTCGGCATCACAAAGAGTTCCCTGATATAGGCCCATTTGATCCACACCGGGAAGATGGTCTGGCAGTTGTTGATGCGGTCCGAGATGAGCCGGTTGATTTCCATGTTGTACTGGTTCAGCGTCACTCTGGATCTAACAATGGAGATACCGTCCTGCTCCAGCTGCATCAGGCTTTCCTGCGGGACAAGGTCCGGGAGCGTGTGCAGGTTCTTCATGTTGCTCTGCATCTGCCTGTAGATCCGGCCGTTATTGCGGATCAGCGCGGTACGCAGCATGCAGAGGTTCCGGATGATTCTGGCGCTTCTGCTGCCGTCGAGCTCTCTGTAGATTTCCTGGCTCAGGCCGTCAGAGGATTTTTCAAAGAACTGCCTGGGCACGCCAATGAGATATCCGACCTTCGACACGATGTCATTCGTCGATTCGCGGTCCTGGTTTGCAGCTTCCACTTCCGCCTCACCGATTTCACTGAACTGCTGAATAAATTCTTCCGGAAAAACGATGTTCATTGGTAAACCTCCCTGTTGTTCTTTCAGTCTCATGAGTCTTCCGGCCTGATTTTGTGGCCGGCCGGGCTCTTTGTTCTTTCCTGTTTTCTATGGTTCTATTGTAGTCCTGATCGGCGGTAAAAAACTTCCTTCATTGCAGGTTTTTCTGCCATCGTTCTGTCGGGCTGTCCGTCCAGGATCTTCCCCTGTTTTCTGAGTCCAGTATACAATTAATCGGCGGTAATTTTTTACCTTTTCAAAAAGAAAATGGAAACCGGCCGGATCTTTCCGGCCGGGCTTTCATACTGTATTCAGTTCATCTTACATCCGGGCGTCGTATTCGGTCCTGATGCTGCAGCAGAGTTCCACAAACAGAACGCCCTGCTTGGCATGCCGGTTCCGTTTTGAGATTGGGTCTACAAAGCTGGCCCTGGCAGAGACGAAGTGCAGCGCCCCTTCGTCATAGAGCGGTGCAATGGCGTTGCAGAGTTCCGCCGGCATATGTCCGACATTTTTCCCTTTTGCCGTCGTCATCGTAAAATTGTTCGGGTTGAAGGGGTTTTCCGCATCACGCAGGACCCGTATCTCATCCCCCGCCTGGACTTTCTCGATCTGTTCCGTCCGGCCGTCATACCGCGTCCCCCTCGCCTCAAACCGAAGGATAAGGGATCCGGTGATCGGATCATAGGCGCCGTCGGACTGATCCAGGTATTCCATCATGCCTGGTTCAAACCAGTCCGGCCCGATCTGTCCCGCCAGTACACACCGCCGGTGCAGCTTATCTGCTTCCTCAAGAAGCCGATCCACTTGTTCCTGTTTTATCATACGCGTCCACCTGCTTCGTCGATTTCTCTGTAATACAGTTCTTCGTTGGCGTAAAATCTCTCCAGGATTCCATCGTAGTAAATTTCGGTACCCTGTACCTTGTAAATAACATCGTTCCGATCGGGAACCCGGCATCCATAATCATTCTCTACTTCTGAAATCAGGTCATAAATATCAATGCTTCTGTGTTCCCGAATACGTTCACTAAGGAAAGCCCTGATGGATACCTCATGTTCACCTTTGATCAGAAGTGTATTGGAAAGCATTTTTCCGAAAGAGAATCTGGGATCTGCCGCCAGAATTCCGGCGTAAAAACAATCGGAAAACCCGAGCTCATAGAGGTCCGAGTAGAAACCGCTGTCGCGCAGAGACTTGGCACTGAACCACTTTCCCGGCTCAATGTATTCATATACCTGGTCACAGAATTCCTGCAGGTCTTCTCTTGTGACACCAGCACGTTCCAGCCTGTGGATGCTGATCATCTGGTCAGGTTCGAATTCCAATATGTCATAACTGCGTCTCAGATCCCAGAGAGTCTGAGAAAACATGCCAACTTCGCTGAATCGCTTTCTGTACGCTGCGATATCTGTAATCTCTTCTGCGGTCAGAAGATCTCTGAAATATGCCTCCAGAGAATCATAGTGCTGCAGAATATATCTGGACAGAACCTGGAAACCCATCCTCTTCAGATTGTAGGAATTGATCTCGGACAGATCCGCGTCCGGAACCAGCTCGGCATAGAGCTCTCTGACCTCATCCAGGTAATAGAAGTCATCCTGCAGAGCATCTTTCAGCTTCTGCATATTCTCCGCAGGCATGGCTTTCTGCTTGATGTCATAGACCCCATGGTTCAGATACATTGAAAAGGATGGAAGATAATTCGCTGCGAAGGCGCCCGGTTTGTATCCGAACTCCTGATAGATCAGATCCAGGAAATCTCCCGCGCTGATGGGCGCATGCTCCAGCAGCAGTTTCCGTATCGCCTCTTCCCGGTTGAACTGTCCGAACTGAAGATTCGGCATTCTTTCACAGTGGAAGTCATGATAGCTTCCTTCCGGGACAATGATCTTCAGCAGCTGGTGCAGTTCATACTCATCCCGGATGTCATATTTCTCCATGATCTCCGGATGTTTCTGGAACAGCAGCGTTGTCGTTATTTCCGTATTTTGATAGGAATCCAGGCTCAGCTCATCCAGCAATTCATCAAAATCCCGCCCGACAATGTCATAGTAACGAATTTTCTCGCCATATTTCCACAGCACGAAGTCTGCTCCGCTCAGTTTGTTTTTTCTGGTCTGCAGGACTGCGTCTGTGTAATAGATGTCTTCATCGTATGGTATATCCTGCTCTTCGAGGAAACGATTGTATATCTGTATAAACTCTTCGTAGGATACTTCGTCCTTGCAGTATTTCCGGATGACATACTCCTCGATGTTCGCTCTGCGTTTTTCGATCCAGATGTCGTCTACGAAAATCTTGTTCCGGTTCAGGTAGTTCCTGATCTTCAGTCTGAGGCCTGCATCCAGCTTTGGATCTTCCGCAGCAGCTGACAGCGGCTGTTTTCCTTTCTTTGCATCTGTCATCAGCAAATAGTTCCAGATGTTTTCCCGAATTCCGAGCCATTGCTCCGCATCTTTTCGGTCGAGCTCATAGTTTTCAAAAAGATAGCGGTAATAGTCTTCATCAAAACAGGCCAGGCCGGTTATCGCATGGTATTTGTTCTGCAGGATCCTTACAGACTTACTGGAAACCTGCCGGACACGCTCCCGGGTCATGTCGTAGCCCTGTGAGATTGCTTCCAGTGTTTCTCCCTGGAGTCTTCTCTCCAGGATGTCACAGGCCCGTTCATCAAGGATTCCGCTCTCCCGGACATAGTCAGAGAACTTCGGATAGACGCGGTAGCACCGGAAGTCGACATACTCCAGTTCTCCGGCGGCCAGCAGTCCGCCGATGGTTTTTTTCATCGTCTCATCCGGCACTTCTTCCGGGAGCTTCAGATAATCTCTCATTTCCCGGAGGCTCAGTCCTCCGAACCCGATCTCCTGATAGGCGCGAAGAATCAGCTCTCTGATCTCCCCTTCATCCGGAAGCGCCACAAAAGTTTCTCCAGTCCGCAACACGCTCTCATCTCCGCCGCAGAAGGCGAGAATCTGCTTTTCATGCTTCTCCAGGTACCGGTCTCTCCATGAAAGGATCTCTTTGATGGAGACCGCGCCAAGGTTCCTGAGTTTTGAAAGATCCTCACCGGTCAGGAATAGGCACTGACTCAGCTTATGGTATCCATTGTGCTGCAGTTGATTGGTCGATCGGTTGGAAAGTATGCTTCCTGCAACCGGCACGTCATTGGCCTCTGCGAAGCGGAGCAGCGCATCATGATACCGCGGATTCCGTATCACGTTGTCGAGTGTGACGGAGTTTGGTTCCGGCTTCTCTTCTCTCCGGCTGAGTTCCTGGCAGAACTTCCGGCACTGAATCAGGATTTCATTGGCAGTGTCCGAATCCATGCGCGGGATCTGCATCAGTTCTTCCCAGCTCATCGCCGCCAGCCCGGAAAGCGCGGTCTGACCGTTGAAGCTCAGGATATTGAAGGCTTTGGGACTCAGTGTTTGAAGATCGTCAATCGTGTATCCCTGCTCTTCGAGCAGGGCAGCGGTTTCCTCCATTTCTTCACTCTGTCCCGCCGGAGCGCTGTTTTCTCCCGCCTGCATTGCGGTTCTGACTTCCGCAATCTTCGTCAGGATCTCCGTGACCGATTTGGTGCCCAGATTTCGCTTCTGGCTGAGACTCTCTTCGGTCTGCTCCAGCATCTGTCCGATCGTATGGACTTTGTACCGGTGCAGTGCATTGAGCGAACGGACGGAAAGCCCCGTCTGTTCAATGGGCAGTTCCAGTATATTCATCCGCTCTTCTCCTTACAGCTGTCTTCTGAAGCGCTGAACAATCCGCTCCAGTTCGTCAAGACTGGCTTTCAGTGTCTCTTTTTCTTCGGTATTCATTCTAGAGAACAGCCTTGAATCTACTTCCATCATCGCGCTGATACACTTGGCAACTGTTTCTCCCGGTCTCGCCATCAGCTGCTCCGTTCTGGAGTGAAGCAGAGCCCGTTCCATGGAGAGCTGGAGCTCTTCTTTGACTTCCGTACGCTCCGCGGCAAAGCGGTCAACATCCTCCCGATTCCGAATTTTCTGTTCCGCATACTCCTTGGAAATAAACTCAGACCACTTTTTCTGGTCGTCGAAATACTCCCGATAGTTGCCACTTTTGACCAGGCCTTTGATGTCACGGATAAACTTTCTCTGATCCGCAACCGCGCCCATGATCATGTTGTTGAAAACGATCTCTTTGAGTTCCTGCTGTTCCGTTTTATCCAGCTGTCTGAGTGGGGCCATCATTTCCTGAAACACACTGAACACCTGGAAGTCTCTGGCCACATGGTACTGTTCTGGCAGGCGGATATATTCCAGGAACTCACAGATCATGGCTGCCAGCTCCAGCCTCTTTTTCACCTCCGCTGCCGTCTCGTTGGCACTGGCGGCGTATTCCTCAACCGTCAGCAGTTTCGTTTGTACAATATCCCTGTACGTCCCGATGGCATAGTCGATCTGGTCATAGTCGACCTTTTTCTCTTCCCCGTGCTGGATGGCCAGCTCAAGCAGCTTGATCTGCTTCCGGTCCACCTGTGCATCCATATCCATGAGCACGGTCTCGAAATACACCGGCTCCGCGCTCTCCCTCTGGATTCTTCGCAGGCAGGTGAAGCGCCGGTTACCATCGACAATCCTTCCGTCTGTCAGGGTGACGCCGGGCTCTCTCTGCCCGACAAGAAGGATGTTTTTCTGTGTCTTCTGGATGGATTCCGGATTGCTGTCCACAATAAAGTTTTCCAGGATCCTGTTATAAAGATCCTTGCTGAGTCCGGAGAGTGAGTTCTCTCCGTTCTCCGCTTCGTATCTGGTGATCCAGGTCGCGATCCGGTCGTTCTGGTCGTTATAGAACAGCCGGTCCAGCCGCACTCTATAGACCGGGTAAACCACCGTTTTCCCGGCATAGGTCACCTTTCGGGTCAGGGCGGTCTTCTGTACTGCCTCTGTCCCCACCAGTTTCAGGAGGCTTCCTTCTTCCAGGGCCCCTCTGCGCGACTCTGTCTCCGGCTGAGCCAGTCCCTGGTATGTATCAGCGGATGCACTGGCATAGTCTTTTGCCCGGGCCCGGACCTGGGCATAGAGTTCTCGAATCTCTTCCGCACTCTCACCATCGATCTCTCCGCACAGAAGTGCCATCGTGTCAAGAGCCCGTTCCGCCACCGGCTGTCCCAAGTCTTTCTGCCCGAGATGTGCGCTGACGTTCCGCACGCCCATCAGTTCTCTCGCCCAGGCGCGACAACTCTCCGGCAGAACATTACGGAAAACTTCGCCCCATTTCCAGTCGATCAGGCGCAGGCAGTTTGCGATATCCAGCGAGTCCAACAAGGTTCCGTAATCTCCGTCATACGGCAGGTCATACTGGCTGCTCAGGGTCCTGAGCACCTCATCCCACCAGTTTTTCCGGTATACTTTGCTCATCTCCTGTCCGATAAACCCGGACAGAACCGGGAGAAGGATCCGGAACCCTTTCTGTACAAGTTCGATATTCTCCTGCATCACACATTCCCCCAATTGAATATAATCCATATTTGTTCTTACGCTGTTTCAAATAAACTGGTTTCAATCATCTTATGACTTCTGAACCCGGATGATCGGTATTCTCTGGCTTCAGATGCTGCTTCGTACAAATCTCTGTTTCCGGCTTCTGGGTTTTTCCGGGATGGTATATTTTACCAGTCCTTCTTCAATCATCGGATTGATATACGCCTGCATGGCATATGAAACTGTTCCGATTCCAAGATACTCTGTGATTTCCTGTCTGCTCCTGGGCACTGTCAGGAACGCAAGCAGTTCTTTTTCCTGCTCGGATAGATTCCCGTGACCGGTATTCTTTCCGGCATCGGCCGTGTTATAGAGCGTCACCGTAAATGTTCCTCTCTCGTCCGCAAAAACCGGTTCTCTCAGTCCGTATTCCGCCATGGCTCTGCGGATCGTCGGTATTCCTGAGTATCTGTTCTCTGCCAGCCCCAGCACTTCCAAGGCCGTAATCAGTACCGGATTTCTTGTATCGGGCTGCATTTTTCCGAGCTGGTCTATCCGGATTCTGCCATAGATTCCCCCCGGATTCCGTATCACCAGTCGGTCCGGATACATCAGAATCTGAACCGGCATTCCTTCCGTAGTTATTCGAATTTGTCAAGTAAAAATTTGAGTTATTTCCTTTTTATTTTAGTTTATTTTCGCTGTTTCAGTTTTATATTTTAGTTTTTAAGTTAATATTTGAGTTTTTGCTTTCTGTTTTCAGTTTTATCTTAACTTTCCGCGCAGAAATTTCAAGAGGGATCCGACGATTGGCGAGTCGGCTTAGAGCACGATTTACTCGAACTTAACCCCAAACCTCAAAGCCCCCATACGGCCTGAGACATGTTTTTTGACTCTTCTGACAGCCTTCAACAATCTGTCATCATTCATACGCTATGAAATGAAAACCAGTCTGGAACAGGCGGGAAGAATCCGTCTCCGTGTTCGTTGAACAGAACACATTGGGGAATCGAAAATGGATTATCTTCCGTTGCAGTTGTATCAAAGTGCCAGTCATTCGCAATTAATTCCTGGATAATTCTCTCTTCGAACAAATCAGGCTTTTGTTCTGTCAAATACCAGACCCATGGTTCCATGCACTCTTCTTCCAGATTGCTGAAATCTTCGGGTGTCAGTTTCGTTTCTACCTCTTCGTTGATCTTTTCCAGAAACTCTTCTGATGCATTCTGCTCCAGATAGTCGATCAGATCGTATGCTGCATATCCTCCGCTAAATGCTTTCCCGTCTTTTACGATGCTGATGTCAACGTAATACAAATCATCGGTTTGTACGTCCATCTGGCATTCATAATCAATATCCGGAAACCATTTTTGCATCGCCTGATTCAATGTCTCCATACCTCTTCCGTCACAGATCCAGTCATCCGATGTACGCAGGACAAAGCCGGCCCCGTCATTGAAACATTCCATACAGTCTCTGTCATCAATGAACCGAGTCCCGGATGCTAATTTCTCTTCATAAGATTCGCTGTATTTTTTCCATGCCTCTTCCGGGTCGTTACATGCCAGACATAGTGCAGCAAATTCCGCTATCCGGTGTTTTCTGTCATCCCATGTTCCCGAAGCTTCGTGTTCACAAAACTTGATAGCGTAGTCAAAGTCTTTTTCCATATGCTTCCTCCAGACTATTGTTTCTCACTCTGTCTGCGATTATAGTCCTCTTCCGCTTCCTCGATGACTGCCTTAATCTGATCCGTAGACGGCAAACTTTCTTGAATTTCTTTCATGCGCACATTGTCATA
>Ga0256405_10012163_pt1 | contig 10752 bp, 10 predicted proteins | sample RumenRJG_02DNA_FD_189096 | JGI IMG/M metagenome (GOLD analysis project Ga0256405, IMG submission 189096) | Bovine rumen microbial communities from Lethbridge, Alberta, Canada - RJG_02 | ecosystem: Host-associated > Mammals > Digestive system > Stomach > Rumen | place: Canada: Alberta... | reverse complement strand
CCTTCTCTCGCGGCGGACCGGCAAGCCTGATAATACTTCCCGCAGTCATGCTTGAGATAATTTCCCAGCATGAAATAGATCCAGACCGTCCGGAACTTCCGTTTTTCCCGAGGCAGTTCCAGCAGTTTTTTCCACGAGGGCGGGATCTCCCGGCCGCCCGGTTTCATTTCGGCCACGCCCGCCCGATAGAGCGTGAATTCCTTCAGTTCCGGCGGCAATTCCGGAAAATCCTTCATGATTTCCGTGAGATTTTTCCGGCGGTCCTGCATGAATTTCAGATAATCCTGGATCAGTTTCTGTTTTTCCTCCGGAGCAAGTTTCGGCAGATACAGATCCACCGCAGCTGTAAAATCCTCCTGTATCGAAGTTTTCCATGTGGCTCCGTCGGGGAATGATGAGCCCTTGGGAATCAGATCGTCCAGATCGACGATCAAACGTCGAACCGCCAGTTTCCGGTGTAAAACAGTCGGATATGGCGATCTTCCATTGATGTAATGCGGCTGGAAATACGGCCCGCAGCCGAAGGTTTCATGGGGGATGAAACCGGCCAGCAGGGCCAGCAGTCCTCCCGACAGGATATTTCTGAATTTGCAGTTCATTTTCGGATGTCTCCTTTCCTTTCGATTTTCACTTCCGGTTCCCGGTCCGGATCCCCGCCTGGCCGCACCCAGAGATACGTCTTCTCCATTCCGGACGGCGGCAGGATCAGGGTCAATTCATTGCGTTTTCCGTTCAAAACGGCCTGATTGAACGTATCCATATCCTCCGGCTGGACTTTGAAGTTCAGTTTGAGTGTGACCCGTTCAGCAAACAAGCTGTTATTCCGGATAAAAAGTTTCCACGGGTCGCGCGATTTCCTTTCCCAGCGGAATTCCAGTTTCGGGACATACCTCTTTCCCCGGCAGATCGTGAGCACGGTTGCAAGATCAAGCGCAGTGCCGTCACCGGGGATTCCCAGCCGGAATCCGATCACCTCGCCGCAGACTGCCGCCAGTTTGCTCACGGCCGCAAGATCAGGCTGGACCAGCTGCCCTTGTCCCACCCAGCAGGAATATAGCGGCAGCGCGGTCTTGAACGGCAGTTTCAGCGCTTTGGCTTTTGTCACCGCCCGAACCGCTTCGGCATGGTCGTAAATCGACCATATTTTGTTCCGGCGCGTCAGTCCGTGGACCTGCAATACATAGAAATCGCATTGCGCCACAAGTTCGCGGAACGCTCGGTCGTGTTTCAGATGACACGGCAGGACCGTGGCGGAAAGTTCCGTTCCCGGCAGGAGTTTCCTCAATTCGCACATCAGGTCCCGGTAATAAACCAGCCTCGATTCCGGTGCATCAAGGTCGATCTGCAAAGCCCCGGCCGCTTTCCACGGAGCATAAAAACTGCTGATCTCCCCGGCCAAAACCGCAGCCGTCTTCTGCAGATTCTTCACGTGGACTCTCACCACCGGAACAGCCCGTTTGAAATTGACCTTTTTCGAGGGAAAAATCGGAATGGAACGTCCGTCGTTTTCGATTTCCCCGGCCAGGAAATAGAGCTTGCCGGAACAGGTCTTGTAAAACTCAGCAACCGCCTGTTCCAGTTCCGCTGACTGCTGACGTTGCCAGACATAAAAATCCACCTCCGCTCCAAACAATGGGCAGAATGCAAAAAGCATGGTCAGGATAAAGATCGTTTTATTCATCGCTGAAAGAATAGTATTTGGATATAGGCAAAGAATTTACTGTTTGAACCTACACAGCGATAGATAACCATCAGCAGATTTATCAGCAGGAAGATCCATCCCAGAACAACGCATACTCGGTCCAGCCAGAGACATCTGTATTTTTCCAGTTTTTCTTTGATGGAGATATTTCCATGTCTGAATATGATCGTCTTGACTGTGTTTTCTCCTTCCCAAAGCAAGTCGGTTGACAAAGCTTTCAGCGCGAATGAATTGACAACAAAGATTACTGCAAAGCCGAACAGTTTACCGCAGAGTCTGCAAATCAGGGATAAAAAATTTTCCACCCCGCCCAGAAAAGCGCTAACCGGATACAAAGAAAACATGATCGGTTCATCCGGCTTCTCATGGAATATCATCATGTCGGCAAATATCATTATGATTTTCCAGGAGACTAAAAACATGAGGAACACGGTCAATAAAAAACACAATGTCCGTGCCGACCAGGTCTTTCGGACATGACTGACCGTATAACCTGCTCCCAGGGCGGAAATAATATACAGACAGGTCAGCCGCATCATAAACTTGAATTCACAAGGACACAGGCAAAGGAAGACCACGATCATGACTGCAACGGCATAAAAGATCAGTCCCTCCGCTTTCAGCGCATTTAAGGCGGCGGCAATTCTTTTCTGGGAAGCGGCATTCATCACGCTCAGCAGTTCTGCCCCTGCAAGATTTTTTTCAAAAGTTTCCATTTTCATATCCTTTTCAGTTCGTTTTCTTGATCTGCTGTTTTCTGCGATTCCGCTTTTTCTTCGAAACCTTGTTCCGATTCCGGCTTTGATTATCTGCTTGGCCGTCCGGCATGGAATAACGGGACATCTGATTTTCAATGATGCTGCTTTTCAGTTCTCCGGGAGCTCTGCCGTCTCGATCCCGAATTTTCGGGTCTGCCCCCTGTTTGATCAGGTATTCGGAAATATTGTTTCTTTTAAGCGCCTCAGCGATATGAAGCGGAGTCTTCCCTTTTGCATCCTTCGCGTTTATATCCGCGCCATGTTCAACAAGATACTGAACGATTTCCAATTTCCCTGACATTACGGCCATATGGAGCATCGTTCTTCCGCGGCTGTCGGTTTCCATGACGTTCGCATTGTGCTTGATATGATATCTGACTCCGGCAAGATCTCCCCGCCGGACCGCGACAGGAAGCGAACGGGAAGTGATACGCTGTTCTTGATCCATTGTCGGTTTCGATTTCGAACCGCCCGCGCACCCGGCCAGCATTCCGACAACAGTGATCCCCAACATGATTCGATTGATCGTTTTTCTCATAATCCATCCAGCCTTTCCGTTAGTCTCGTTTATCTTCTCCCAATCCGACCATTTTCGCCTCTGAAAGGTTTGTTCCTTGCAAACTGCGGCTGTCGGCACAGGAGTTTGCGCCAGTCACTCTCGTCCAGTTTTTCCCATGGACACCTGTCCGCAAACTGCGGCTGCTCGCGCAGAAGCTCGCTCCAATCATCGCCAGTCAGATTCTCCCATGGACACTTGTCCGCGAATTGAGGTTGCCCCGATAAAAGCCTGATCCAACAACTGCCGGTCAGTTTTTCCCACGGACATTTATCTGCAAATTGCGGCTGCAGGCACAACAGTTCACTCCACATCCAGCCATCCAGCTTTTTCATTCTTTCCCATGGACACCGGTCCGCAAATTGCGGCTGATCGCATAAAAGATTCTGCCAATTCCGTTCGGTCAAATTTTCCCATTTGCACTTGTCCGCGAACTGCGGCTGTCGGCACAGAAGATCACACCACCACCGGCCATTCAGTCTGTCCAGTTTTTCCCATGGACATTTGTCTGCAAACTGCGGCTGCTCGCATAAAAGTTTGTGCCAGAGATACCCGGAGAATTCTTCCCATGGACACAATCCTGCGAACTGCGGTTTTTTACATAAAAGCTCACACCAGTCCTCCGCCTTCATCTGGTCAAAAGGGATTTTCCCTTCGGTTTGATTTGCTGTCGACATATCTGAGTCCTTTTCTTCTTGTTTCGATCAAAGCTGCATGCCATTATAATCACTTACATCGCGAAAAGCCCGGTTTTCTTACAGCTTCAAGGGAAAATTAATCCAGAAAGATACATCGTTATTTATGATTTGCTCTTTCAATTCGATCTGTCATTTCTGTAATAATCTTTTTGACAGAGTCAGAAAGTTTTGCCCGTTTCAGCCAAATCCGAAACAACGCGACATCCCAGTTGACCTGTTTCGCAGCACTCGGAAATTTATCATTGAATTGCCGAAGTTCCGCGTCAGCATTACTACCTTTTGCCAGCAAGGCCGATGCTTTGAGGTATGCCCGCAAACAGCAAATTTCTGCGGTGATATCCTTTTCCAATCTTTGATCCGTCAAATAAGAAAGCGCTTGTTCGTATTCGCCCGAGATAATGAGAATTTCCGCCAAATTAATTGCTGAGATCGGTTGATATTGCTCTTTCAACTCGGAATTGTAATTTTCTGCTGCTTTGTGAAACCATTTAGCGGCTTCTGCATAATCCTGTTTCACGCCTTTGCCCAAGGAATAGTATTTTCCCAAATCTGTCTGTGCACCGGGAAGCCCTTGATCCGCGGCTTTGCAATACCATTTGACTGCTTCTGCATAATCCTGTTTCACGCCTTCGCCATTGCAATAGAGAACTCCCAGATTTGCTTGTGCAAAAACATTTCCCTGTTCGGCGGCTTTACGGAACCACCTAACGGCTTCTGCATAATCCTGTTTTACGCCTTCGCCATTGCAATAGCGAACTCCCAGAGAACATTGCGCTTCGGGATTCCCCTGTTCGGCGGATTTTCGGAACCATTTGACTGCTTCTGCATAATCCTGTTTCACGCCTTCGCCATAATAATATCGATATCCCAGATTTGCTTGGGCCAAAGCATTTCCCTTTTCGGCGGCTTTCCGGAACCACCTAACGGCTTCAACATAATTCTGCTGGCCATTGTGATAACAGCATCCAAGAGCATTTTGTGCAAAACCATCTCCCTTCTCGGCGGCTTTGCGATACCATTTAGCGGCTTCGGAGTAATCCTGTTTCACGCCTCGGCCATAATAATAGCAATCGGCCAGTTCTTCTTGGGCAGAAATATTTTCTTGTTCGGCGGCTTTCCGGTACCACTTAACGGCTTCTGCATAATCCTGTTTCACGCCATAGCCATAGCAATAGCAATTTCCCAGAGAATTTTGTGCATCGGGATGTCCCTTTTCGGCGGCTTTTCGGAACCATTTGACAGCCTCTGCATAATCCTGTTTCACGCCATAGCCATAGCAATAGCAATTTCCCAGAGAATTTTGTGCATCGGGATCCCCTTTCTCCGCGACTTTACGAAACCATTTAACGGCTTCAGGTTGCGCTTCGGGATGTCCCTGCTCGGCGGCTTTGCAATACCATTTAGCGGCTTCGGAATAATCCTGTTTTACGCCTTTGCCTTTGTAATAGCAATTTCCCAGAGTATTTTGCGCTTCGGGATTTCCCTGTTCGGCGGCTTTACGAAACCATGTGACAGCTTCTGCATAATCCTGTTTCACGCCTTTGCCTTTGTAATAGCAATTTCCCAGAGTATTTTGTGCAAAAACATCTCCCTGCTCGGCGGCTTTGCGGAACCATTTGACTGCTTCTGCATAGACTTGTTTCACGCCTTCGCCATTGCAATAGCAAACTCCCAGATTTGCTTGTGCAAAAACATTTCCTTGCTCGGCAGCTTTGCGGAACCATTTGACTGCTTCTGCATGATCTTGTTTCACGCCTTCGCCATTGTAATAGCCTACTCCAAGAAGATTTTGCGCTTCGGGATGTCCCTTTTCGGCGGCTTTTCGGAACCATTTGACAGCTTCTGCATAATCCTGTTTCACGCCATAGCCATAGCAATAGCAAACTCCCAGATTTACTTGTGCAAAAACATTTCCTTGCTCGGCGGCTTTGCGATACCATTCAGCGGCTTCGGAGTAATCTTGTTTCACGCCTTTGCCATAATGATAGTAATTTCCCAGAGTATTTTGCGCTTCGGGATCCCCCTGTTCAGCAACTTTAATAATTTTCTTGATTTCTGCTTCAGAAAGTATTTGTTGTTCAGTTTTTTGCCGAGTTCCCGAAACAGACTGCTGTTTCGAGACATTCTTTTCTTTTTCCTCATTAACTGCAGAAAAATCAGTAGTGGCAGAACATCCTGCCAAAGTTCCTGCGGCAATGATTCCCAGTGTCAAACGATTGATAATTTTTTTCATGATGCACCTTCCTTTTGCTGAATTTATATTTACTGACACCGTATCAAATCATCAAATTTCTCATGATTTTTTCTCCAGAACGATAATACCGTTGAAACCTGGGCACTGCGTTCCAATACGCCACCATCATCTGTTCCCCAAGAAAGCAAGCAGTTCCCGCAGAAGAAAATAAAGCACTCCTCCGCATGTCATGGAGACGAGTCCAAGGGTTACAAAAAAAAAGATCCAGTCATAAACCTTTTTCGTCATTTCTGATCTCCGACTGGAAAAAATCATTTATTTCGGTTTCCGTCATCGTTTGCCTGGACAGGAGGATACTTGCTAATTTTGCGACGGTATCGCTGTGATCTGACAGAATATTCCTTGCGGACGCCTCCGCAGTATTCAAAATCTGCCGAATGTCATCGGTAATATCTCTTTTCGCTTGTTCGCTGATGGAAAGTTCATCCGTGTCTTGCAGCGCAGCAAGGCCGGATTTTTTCCCCATTCCAAATTTCAAAACCATATCTGACGCAATGATCCGGGCAGAATTTAAATCATGGATGCAGCTGGTTGTCATTTCATTGCAGAACATTTCTTCTGCAATACGGCCGCCCATAAAAGTTGAAATTGAGCTGGTCATCGAAACATACGTTTCGTTATGATGAAGCCTTGGTTGGGTTCCGGTCATGCCGAACGCCTCGGAAGACGGATCGATCGTGATCACAAACATGGGCTCGCGTTCCGGCAAATAGTATGAACAGACGGCATGACCGGCTTCGTGATATGCCATTAATTTGCGGTCCCATTCTGTCAATTCCGGGAGTGGTCCTGCCGGGTGTTTTCTCTGGTATTTGATTGAAAAGATAATGGCTGTTGTTGCTGCCGCAAATATAAGAGGAAGTGAAAACCAATAAATCATATTGCCATTCCTTTATGTTTATTACAATTTTATCTCTTGATCACACAAACGAATCAGTTCCGGGTCATGCGAAACCATGATGACAGTTTTTCTTCCTCGAAAAGAAGCCATGAGGTCCCGTATTTTCATCCGTGATTCATAATCCAGATGGTTTGTCACCTCATCGAAAATCAGAATATCCGGGTCACGGATCAAAGCACGTGCGATCGCAATTTTCTGCCGTTCTCCGCCGGACAATCCCCCGCCATCCTGACCGATTTTGTGATTCAGCCCATCAGGCAATCTTGCAACCAGTTCATCTGCTCCTGAGGACTGCAATGCGTCGGCCATGTCCGATTCCGTATAATTCCGGTTTTTCAGCGTGATATTGTCCCGGATCGTTCCACTGATCAAAAGTGAATCCTGAAACACATAAGATATTTTCTGCCGGAATGATTTGATTTGCCAGCCACAAAGTTTTTTTCCCGCAATTTCGACATATCCGCTGCCAGGAAGGAGATACCCTGTCAAAAGTTTTAAGAGAGTTGTTTTTCCGCTGCCGTTGATCCCGGTCAGAGCAATAATGCTGCCGGCTTTGATTTTGCATGAAAAATCCTCAAAAACTTTCTTCCGGGTATGTGGATATCCAAAGGAAACATGTCTGGCTGTAATATCATTCAATACGGATGGTATTGCCGGATTGCATTCGATGTCTTCTGTTTCTGAGGTATTCAGTAATTCGTAAATGGAATTCATGCTCTCTTGAGTTGTTTTCCAGTTCGGCAGCAAATGAAACAATCCGGAGAACGAATTCAGGACCGACAAAAACAAAAGTTGAAACATCACAACATCACCTATCGGTATGATTTTTTTCCATGCCATCCAGCCTGCGATTGCCAAAACGGAATATTCTCCCGTCAGCAGGAGAAAATGATTGAAAAATTCGCTAGATGCTACGATCATGTCATTAACAGTATTCATCTTCCGGTAATTCCGGAATTTTGATTTCGGAGAAGAAAAATACGGCTTCTCCGCAGCCATTGATTTGAGATACGGAAAAGAATGCATAAATTCAAAAATGCCGTTTATCGAATGATCGTATATGGAACGGATCGAACGCGTCGTGCGGGTGAGTTTTTTTTCGTAAAATATCAGACTGCCCACCATGATCGGAAGGAAAAAAAGGTATAATACTGTAAGCATCGGCTGCTTGCAGGCAACCACGATCAAAGAAAAAATGAAGCCGAAGATTATTCTGATGAATTGCGGACAGAATCCCGCTATGAATTGCTCGAAATTTCCGGTGTCCCGGTAAAATTTTATGGCTATTTCACCGTTTTTGTAGCCATCGACAGCGGATGGCTTCATCATTTGAAACGCATTGAGCAGCCGATATTGAATGTCAAGTTCGCTACTTCTGGCAATTCGGATAATAACTTTTCGGAGATGCAAATTCAGACACCAGGTCAAAAATGCATTGGATACAAGGACCGGAAAATAGATTTGCGGTTTTCCGTCATAGACAAGGTTGTCAATGAAAAGTCCCAGGAAGAATGGATTTGCAACCGTCATTGCGGAGCAGATAATTGCTCCAATAGTATATGAGGCCAAATTTTTCCCGGCACAAAGCATCCAGATTTTTTGGGTCGATTCTGAAAGTGAAAACAGCATATGATCATTCTACAAAGTAATTGCCGTTTTGGGATCCAGGATTGCATCGACGACTTCGTGGTGGAGAGTCAATTTCTCATCATCCAGCCAACCGAACTGACCACAGGGGTTGACTTCCAGAAATTCCGGTTCCTTGCCGCCGATGATAAAATCAAGCCGACCGAATTTCAGCCCCATATCCTTCATATAGAGATCTACTTTTTTCAAAAAACTGGTTTCTGGATTCCAGGGAAGCCACTGATTTTGATCGGTTCCTTGGGTGACACGCCAATCCGTCATTCCCTCTCGTCTGCGGGCAAACTGGAAACAATGGATTTTTCCGTTGATATATAAGATGGTCGCATCTCTGTCACCAGCAGCAATCTCCTGTGTAAACCAAGGATAAAACGTATCCAGAGAATCAGTATCAACGACTTTTGCATATGCAAATTGGCCATCGGAAAATTTTTCTTGATGCAATACTTTTGCAATGACATTTCTTTTTTCAGGCTTCAACCCTCCCCAAAAAATCGCAAAGCGTGGTACGGAAAAATATTTTTGGGCAATTTCCATTTGTTTGGTCTTTTCAAAATTGAATTCGCTTGGAACGAATAAACGCAGCTGCTTTCGTTCCATTGCCCAAACAGCTATTGCTCGAAAGATGTAATTAACTGTACACTTCAACCACTTTTCCTCACCTTGCACAAATGCCTCAAACGCACCGTAGTCATCTCTGGGCAAGTATGCTTTGTAGATAGCAACAGCACAGAGTTCATCCGACGAGACATGTCTGCCAGTAGGGTCTTTGATTACAAACTTATCCTGAGTCCACATGAAATCATAATAGTTATAAAGATCCGCATTAAAACGGAAAAAAGGTATGTTCTTTTGTGCACAGCAATAAGCTATTGCGTCAGCCGTTCCGCAAAGACTCGTTGTAAGCAGTAAAAACATTTTCAGCTCCTTGAAAAAAGGGGCTGTTGCAAAACCTCAATCGAAGGAAGCAACAGTCCCTTTATTGGGACTTAATCCGTGTATGAATCCATGTCGCTAATAATTCGACCAGGCGAATACTGTGAAGTAGTTCCATAGGTTCCAGACTTGGCAACATCCATTTGGGACTGGGTTTCCCAGTTATAGTTACTGCTGGTAAGAACTTCCTTGACCTTGGCCTTCAAATCTGTCGGTTTAACCTTTTTTTCCATTTTTTTTCCTGTTTTGTGGACTTTCACCACACATTTTGTTGTTTGATCAAAAAACAAATAACCGATTCGCTGGTTCCGGCGTGCCGTAGCTGGCAAGGCTTCTTGACATTTTACTGGGCAGTTCACCTCCTTTTTCTTACTGACTTCCCCGGAGTTCCGCCTTCTTACACGGAATTTCGAAAAAAATCAAAAAAAATCCGCGATATGCCAGAAAACTGGATCCGCGGACGAAAATATGGTATGGAGGAATGGGATGGAACGATGATTTCTGGATCACAACTTTTCGCTGCGGAATCCAGCTGGTTCGGAAAGAATACGGAATTTAAAAATAAAAAAGCCGGACACTTCCCAAACACCGAGACTGAGGTCCGACCAAGAACCGCCAACACCATGCCAGAGAACGTCCGGCAAGATGTGAAGACACAATCCCACCGGGTACAGTTCACCTCAGGTGTCGGCAGCAAACAGGAATTTTACTTGGTCGGTTTCAGTCTCGTTTGCTGAAATATAACGGTTATAATGAGCACCGACTGCTCCAAACAGTCTGTTTTAAAAGTAGCATGGATTTTATCAAATGCAAATCAAAATCGGAAGAAAGAGAAAAAAGAATCCGGTATACCGGGCATTTCATGTCAACAAGGACAGCCAGGAACGTTGATTCCAGGTGCGGATGGGAACCAATCACCGGGTCAGCCTTTTCAGCATTTTTTCCGAACGTGCGAATCCCTGTTCGGCCGATTTCCGATACCATTTGACCGCTTCATCACGGTCTTCTTTGATACCGGTTCCGACATCATAGCAGTAGCCCAGATCGAACTGCGCTTCGGCGATCCCCTGTTCCGCGGCTTTCCGATACCATTTCACTGCTTCGGCATCATTCTTTTCGGCTCCGATGCCTTGATAATAACATTGGGCAAGTTTGAACTGCGCTTCCGGCATTCCCTGTTCCGCGGCCTTGCGATACCACATCCATGCTTTGTTAGGAGCCTTCTTTGTGCCGATGCCGTTGGAATAACAGCAGGCCAGCTCGTATTGAGCCTGAGCATAACCCTTTTTTGCCGCTTTGCGGA